>Ga0302326_10015604_pt1 | contig 15972 bp, 12 predicted proteins | sample Palsa_T0_3_FD_202264 | JGI IMG/M metagenome (GOLD analysis project Ga0302326, IMG submission 202264) | Peat permafrost microbial communities from Stordalen Mire near Abisko, Sweden - Palsa_T0_3 | ecosystem: Environmental > Terrestrial > Soil > Palsa > Peat permafrost | place: Sweden: Abisko... | reverse complement strand
CCCGGGGGCCGAGGTGGCCGCCCGAGCCCGCGTCGAGGACGGGAAGTTGCTCTCGTGACGACGTGGCGTCCGGCCCGACCGAGCGCCGCGGAGCGAGAACCACGGCCGGTCGCTGATTATCTGGACGGGGTGACCCGATCGCTCGGCGCCCCCCGGGCCCAACTCCTGGCCGCGGTGTTCACCCGCTGGGAGGCGCTCGTCGGTCCCGAGATCGCCGCCCACGCCCAACCCCGATCCCTCCGGCGCGGGGTGCTCGTGGTGTCCGCTGATCAGCCGGCGTGGGCGGCCCAGCTGCGGTACATGGCGTCGGATCTGCTGGCCCGGATCCAAGCGGAGACGGACAGTCGGGAAATCTCCGAAATCCAAATCAGAGTGGGGGTTCCGGCCCCCTCCGAGGGGTCCGCCCGCGGGCGCCGTCGGGGTCGCCTTTGAGCGGGGTCTTTCCCCGTTGGAGTCACCCCCCTCTGGTACAATGAAAACATCGAAATTCGGGCTGCTGACCTGCAGTTTCACCCCTCGGCGGCGGCACTGGAGTTTCCTCTCAACCCCCAGCTGGAAAGGTCGCGCCCATGGCGATGCAAGTGAGGCTCGAGGACGGCGAGAAGTCCAACCGTCCCGGCAGCTACAACGCCCGGGACATGGCCGTCCTCGAAGGCCTCGAACCGGTCCGCAAGCGGCCCGGCATGTTCATCGGATCCACCGGCCCCAAGGGCTTGCATCACCTGGTGTGGGAGGTCGTGGACAACTCGGTGGACGAGGCCATGGCCGGCTTCTGCACCCGTGTCGACGTCACCCTCCTCCCTGACGGCGGGTGCTATGTGGTCGACGACGGGAGGGGGATTCCCACCGATATCAACCCTCAGCAGAAGATGACCGGGGTGGAGATGGCCCTCACCAAGCTGCACGGCGGCGGCAAGTTCGGCGGGAGCGCCTACAAGGTCTCGGGTGGGCTGCACGGGGTCGGGGTTTCGGTCGTCAACGCCCTGTCCACCCGTTTGATCGTCGAAGTGGACCGGGAGGGCCGCCGTCACCGCATGGAGTTCGGCGACGGTGGCAAGCCGCGCACCAAGCTGGAGGTCGTCGGGCCGTCTCCCCAGGGCCGTACCGGCACCTTGATCACCTTCTGGCCGGATCCCCGCATCTTCGAGGAGATCGAGTTCCGGGCCGAGACCATCCTCGAGCGTCTGCAGGAGTACGCCTTCCTCAATGCCGGGCTGGAGATCCGCTTCACCGACCAGCGGCCCGGAGCCGACTCGGCGACCACCCGCTATCAGTACCCCGGCGGCATCATCGACTTTGTCCGCCATGTCAACGCCTCCAAGGAGACGCTGTTCAAGCGCGTCGGCTACTACAAGGTGGAGGCCGAGGAGGGCGAAGTCGAAGTCGCCCTGCAGTGGAACACCGGCTACTACGAGGGCATCCACGGTTTTGCCAACGGCATCGCCACCATGGAGGGCGGCACCCACCTGGAGGGTTTCAGGACGGCCCTGACCACGGTCGTCAACAAGTACGCCCGGGCTGGTGGACAGCTCAAGGAGAAGGAGGAGAACCTCCACGGCGAGGACATCCGCGAGGGCCTGACTGCCATCGTTTCGGTCAAGCTGCGTGACCCGCAGTTCGAAGGCCAGACCAAGGCCAAGCTCGGCAACGTCGCTATACGGTCCCTCGTCCAACGGGCCACCAACGAGAAGCTGGCGGAGTGGCTGGAGGAGCATCCGGCCGAGGCCCGCCAGATCATCAACAAGTCTGTCGCCGCGTCGCGGGCCCGGGCCGCAGCCCATCAGGCTCGGGATGCCACCCGGCGCAAATCGGCGCTGGAGGGGGCCGGCATGCCCGACAAGCTGCGGGACTGTGCGCGCGGGACGTCGGCTGATGACGCCGAGCTGTTTATCGTGGAGGGCGACTCGGCTGGTGGTTCGTCCACTCAGGCCCGCAACCCGACCACCCAGGCCATCCTCCCCATTCGGGGCAAGATCCTCAACGTCGAGCGGGCCCGCCTGGACAAGATGCTCAAGAACAACGAGATCCAGGCCCTCATCGCCGCTATCGGCGCCGGTGTAGGCGAAGAATTCGACGCGGCCAAGGTCCGCTACCACAAGGTGTGCATCATGGCCGACGCCGACGTCGACGGCAGCCACATCCGCACCTTGCTGCTTACCTTCTTCTTCCGCCAGATGCGGCCGTTGGTCGAGTCCGGCTACGTGTACATCTGCCAGCCGCCGCTGTACTCGACGCTGGTTGGCAAGAAGAAGCAGTACCTCAAGGATGACGCAGCCAAAGCGGTGTTTCTAGCCGCGAACCCGAACCACAAGAACGAGTTCAACCGGCTCAAGGGTCTGGGCGAGATGGATGCCGACGAGCTCGGCCCCACCACCATGGACCCCGCCAGCCGAACCTTGCTCCAGATCTCGGTCGAGCAGGCAGCCATCGCTGACGAGGTGACCGCCATTCTCATGGGCGACGACGTGGAGTTGCGCAAACATTTCATCCAGACCAACGCCAAAGACGTCAGGTTCCTGGACATATGAGCGACTCGATCCCCCCTGGGGGCGGCGACGGTTGGGCGGGCGACGGATCTGGGGATGGCGCCGGCGACGGTAACGGCGGGGGCACCCTGGTCGGGATCGAGCCCATCGAGATCCAGGAGGAGATGGAGCGTTCCTTCCTGGACTATGCCATGTCGGTCATCGTGTCCCGGGCCCTGCCAGATGTGCGCGACGGCCTCAAGCCGGTACACCGCCGCTTGTTGTTCGGGATGTACGACATGGGAGCCCGTCCCGATCGACCGCACCTCAAGTGCGCCCGGGTTACGGGTGACGTCATGGGCCGCTACCACCCCCACGGGGACCTGGCCCTCTACGACGCCCTGGTCCGCATGGCGCAGCCCTTCAGCCTGCGCCACCCCCTCGTCGACGGTCACGGCAACTTCGGGTCGCTCGACGACGGTCCGGCCGCGGCCCGTTACACCGAATGCCGCCTATCCAACATCGCCACTCATCTGCTCGACGGCATCGACCAGGACACCGTCGACTTCGAGGACAACTATTCCGGCGAGTACCAGGTCCCGACCGTGCTGCCGGCTCGGTTTCCCAACCTGCTCGTCAACGGTAGCCAGGGCATTGCGGTGGCCATGGCCACCAACATTCCTCCGCACAACCTGCGGGAGGTCATCGACGCCACCATCCATCTGATCGACCATCCGGACGCCACCGCCGATGACCTCATGCAGTTCGTCAAGGGCCCGGATTTCCCCACCGGCGGCTACATCCTGGGCCGGCAGGGGATCATGGACGCCTACCGGACCGGCCGAGGGTCTATCAAGATGCGGGCCAAGGCCGAGATCGTCGAGACGAAGCGGGGCGGTACCGCCATCGTCGTCACCGAGCTGCCCTATCAGGTGAGCCCCCGCTCGGTGTTGACGCGCATCAAGGAGCTGGTCGATTCTCGCGAGTTGGACGGCATCCGGGACCTCAACGACGCCTCCGCCAAGGGCCTCACCCGCATCGAGATAGACCTCAAGCGCGACGCCAACGCCAACGTGGTGCTGAACAACCTGTACAAGCACACTCCACTGCAGACCAGCTTCGGGGCCAACATGGTGGCCCTGGTCGACGGGGTGCCGCGGACCCTCAACCTGGTCCAGATGATCACCGCCTACGTGGCCCACCAGGTCGAGGTCATCCGTCGGCGGTCGGAGTTCCTGCTCAGGAAGGCCCGGGAGCGGGCGCACATCGTCGAGGGCCTGATCAAGGCGCTCGACATGATCGACGCCATCATCGCGGCCATCCGGGGGTCCGAGGACAAGCCCGCCGCCCGAGATGCGCTCATGGCGGCGCCGTTCGAGTTCTCGGATGTCCAGGCCGAGCACATCCTGGATATGGCCCTGTCACGCCTGACCCGCCTGGGCCGCGCCAACCTGGAGGAGGAGATGGCGGCCCTGCGCCAGACGATCGCGGAGTTGGAGACCATCCTCGGCGACGAAGGCGTGCTCCGGGGCGTCATCAAATCGGAGATGGGAGCCATCCGCGACGAGTTCGCCAACGCCCGCCGGGCGATCCTGACGTACGACGACGGCGACATGTCCGCCGAGGATCTGATCACCGACGAAGAGGTGGTCATCACCATGACCAAGGCGGGCTATGTCAAGGCGGTCCCCGCCTCGCAGTTCCGCACCCAAGGTCGAGGTGGCCGGGGTGTGCAGGGAGCGCGGCTCAAGGACGAGGATCTGGTCACCCGGATCGTCTACACCAGCGCCCACGCCCACCTCCTCTTCTTCTCCAACCGCGGCAAGGTGTACCGGCTACGGGCCTACGAGGTTCCCCTCAAGGAGCGCACGGCCCGAGGGACCGCCATCGTCAACCTGCTCCCACTCGAACCGGACGAGCGCATCCAGGCTCTCATCGACACCAGGGAGTTCCCCACCGACCGGTACCTGCTCTTCGCGACCAAGGCCGGCCAGGTCAAGAAGACCACCTTCTCGGAGTACGACAAGTCCCGCCGGGAGGGTTTCATTGCCATCAACCTGCGGGATGGCGACGAACTGGTGGGCGTCATAACCACCAGCGGTGCCGACGACATCTTTATGGTGTCACGCATGGGGTTGGCCATCCGCTTCTCCGAGACGGAAGTACGGCCCATGGGCCGCGACGCGGCCGGGGTTCGGGGCATGCAACTGCGAGTCGGCGACGAGGTCGTCTCCATCGATCCCGCGAGGGACGAGACCAGCATCCTCATCGTTACCGACGCCGGCTACGGCAAGCGCACGCAGCTGCACCACTTCCACCGCCAGGGCCGGGGTGGTCTGGGGGTGAGGGGGATCAGGCTCACTGCCCAGCGCGGCCGAGTGGTATCGGCTTTCATGGTGGGTCTCGACGACGAGATCCTGGTGACCTCTTCAGCAGGGGTGATGGTGCGAATGGCAGTACGCGAGATCTCCAGCCAAGGCCGAGACGCCACTGGTGTCCGTGTCGCGACCCTCGACTCCGGCCAGGTCGTGGCGTCGGTGGCCCCCGTACTGGCGGTCGAGGAAACCGACTGATGGCAGATACCCCGGCGCGCCGCGGGTACGACCCCGCCAGGGAGGAGTCCGGCTGGGGCTCACCAATGCCGGTCGAATACGGGTCGCTCGCCGCCTTCTTGCCTCCGTTGTCGGATACGGCCCCGCCGCTGGACGACCCGCGGCCACCTGAACTCCGGCGGTCACCGGACGCTCGCCGCTCACCGGACCTCCGCCCACTCGATCGTCGCGCTTCCAGTCGCCGCCAGGCGGAGGGCCCGCCGGCCAGATCGCGGTGGCGGTCCCGCAAGGCGGGCCCGGTTCAAGGTGGCCAGGCCCTGTCGTCGCAAGACGGGCTGGCCCCGTCGTCGAACGGGCAGGCGCCCTGGCGTCACGAAAGCAGTCCCGGGTCCCGGTCGTCCAACGGGACGGTGTCGATGGCCTCGCCGGGCCTAGCTGCGGACGGGTTGGACTCCCTGGGCCTAGGTCCGAACGGGTTGGACTCTCCGGCCCTGGCGTCGGTCGAGTTGGACTCCCCGGCCCGGGACCGTTCGGAACTCCGGGGTATCTCCCCCCGGCCAGACGGCCAGGAACGCAGGTCCCGCCCGCCCGCGACTTCGCTCACCTCTCAGCCAGTGCTACAGGACCGTCGGGTCCAGATGGCGCGGCGTCGTCGCTCCCGCCAGTGGGCGCAGTCCCGTCGTACCGTCCGTCATTTGAACGTGTGGACTGTCGCCAAGGTGTCGCTGATGTTCTATCTGATGATCCTGGTCGCCGTGGTGGTCGCCTCGGTGATGTTGTGGTATTTCGCCGATGCGGTCGGCGCTATCCAGTCGATCGAGAAGTCGGTGCGGACACTTTTTGACCTGAGCAAGTTCACCCTGCACCCGGGCGCGGTCGCGACCTACACGTCGATCGCCGGCGCCATCCTCGCTGTTGCCGGGACCATCGCCAATGTCTTGATCGCCCTCATGTACAACCTCATCAGCGACGTCGTCGGCGGGATCCGCTTCGATGTAGTCGAGGACGCCAACTAAGGCTGGACGGCCGTCGTGTACGATCGCCCACCCGGTAGTACGGGGCTATAGCTCAGCCGGTTAGAGCGCAGCACTGATAATGCTGAGGTCGGTGGTTCGATTCCACCTAGCCCCACCAGCCCAGAAGGGTGTTCTCGCAGGTCAGAGGCCCTTTTTGGTGTGACCGGTGATGACCCTTGATGACCCTTGATGACCCCCGTTTTCCGTCCGGTGGGTCACGTGTGGGTCACGCCGGCAGAGGGTCTCATTCATCAGGCCTGTGAGCCCGCGAGGGTAAGCCACGAAGTGCAGTAACTTCTGTCGGGCGAGCACAGCGTTGGGTGTGTGAGTGGCGGTGTCCGGACGACGGTCGGACTGGCCCTTCGAGCGATGAGTCAGGCAGTACCGTTTTGCTCATCGTCGCGCCGAGCATCGCCATCGCTGGTTTGAGCTGTGCGGGGAAGACCACCCACGCTCAGTTACTTGCTGACACGTTGGGCTACGACTATGTCTCCTCGAGCGCGTCGATCGCCCGCCGCGCCGGCGTACCGATCGGCCGAGCCTCGTGGCGGTCAAATGGCGAGGTCCTTGAGGCCGCGCGAACCGACGACGCTCTCGATCGTGCAGTTGACGACGAGATGGTGGCGCGTGCAACTGTTGACCCACCCGCTGTCTTGGACACCTGGGCGTTGCCCTACATTTATGACGAGGCGCGGCCGCTCGTACGTGTCCGGCTCGACTCCACGCTGGCGGCGCGAGCCATACGGCTGCGACTCGCTCTTGCGAGGTCGACTCCAGAGCTGTCGCAACGTCAGGCCGAGGCCGAACTCGCAGCGAAGGACGAAGCCACTGCCGAGCGGCTCCGACGTGTGTATGGGATTGACATTTTGTCCGTGGACCGCCAGCCATTCGACGTCGTACTCGATACGTCCACGCTCGTGTCCGCGCCTACGCTCACGGCGGCCACCACAGGGATAGCCATCGTTCATCGTCTGTTGGTCCAGGAAGTAGACCGCTGCTTCGAGACGGGTAGCCGGGCTGAGGCGGGGTTAACCGTGCGACGAGGCCTCGCCGGCTGCGTTGTTCTCAACGCGCTTGGACACCTCCTCCTACTCCACAGACGGACCAGCGAGCGAACGCAGTGGGAGTTGCCGGGCGGCCATATTCAACCGGGTGAGCAACCCGCACAGGCGGCCGAGCGAAAGCTACGAGAAGAGGCTGGCCTTGACGTCATCGTCGCCCGACAACTCGGCTCAACGGTCTTCGGCGAAGGCGAAGTCGTGTACGAATACAACTGGTTTCTTGGACGCCTCAGGAGCGGTACCGCCCAACTCGCGGGGGATGTATTCGACGGCCTTCAGTACTTCCCACTCGCCGAGTTGGACGAGATGAAGGCGCAAGGGCGACTGTCGGTTAACGCAGAGCATCTCGTGGAGGCAATATCACGCGACGAGATCTCGCTGGACCAGGCGCAAGCGAAGGGGCCGTAGGTGCGGCTTCAGAGCACCAGTCTCGACGACCTGGACCGCGCGATCGCTGAATGCGAGCGGTCTGACTACATCTACATGTACCCGCCTCGCCAGGCGTACCGGCCGTTCGGTCGCGAGGACGATGTCGTCAACGCATACAAGATTCGGAGCCTTCGGAAGCATCCGGTCAACGTTTACGTGCACATTCCCTTCTGCCGTCAAATCTGCGCCTTCTGCAACCTGTACGCGACAACCGTTCGAAGTTCGGTCATGCACGATCGATACGTGATTGCGCTGCGGGCACAGGTCCGAGAGCTTGCTAATCTCATGGACCAGACGACGCAGGTTCCCACGGTATATCTCGGCGGCGGAACTCCAACTGCCTTGCCGATTTCTGATCTGATAGGGCTCGCGGAAGCAATTCGTTCTCTCCTGCCTGGAGTTACGAGTGCAACCGAGTTCGCCCTCGAGGCAGATCCGCAAACCGTTGACGATAGCTCGCTGAGACTCCTCGCCGACGCCGGATACCGACGTATCAGTTACGGCTTCCAGTCGAAACAGGCGTCCGAGATCCGAGGGATTGGTCGGCGAACCGAGCCTTCCGTTCAGGACGAGTCTGTTATCCGCGCGTTGGAAGCAGGTTTCCAGAACGTGTGCGTCGACCTCATCTACGGACTGCCTGCGCAGACCGTGAGTTCGTGGGCCAGTTCGGTGCAGCAGTGCATCGATCTAGGTCCACAGACGATTTGTTGCTATCCGTTGACGCTGCGCCCTCATACAGGATTTGGTCGGACGTTGCTTCACGGAGCGATCGGTCGAGGGTCGTATGACTTGTGGCATCGGGCGGACACTCTGCTGCAGGAAGCCGGGTACGCGCGCGAGACCCATGTTCGATGGTCGCTCCCGGGAGGTGGCTATCTGCAGAAGCAGCTGCACTGGGGAATGCAGAATCTGGTAGGACTAGGGGCAGGGGCGCGCAGCTACCTGTGGCACCTGGACATTCGTTATGGCTATTCGGTTACCCGCCGCGTTGAGCCCCTTCGGCTCTATCTCGCTAGCTCGGAGGCCGGCGAGCCACAGGCGATCGATGGCTTCCAAATGGATGATGATGAGCGCCTTCGAAAGGCCGTGACGCTTGGCCTGTTTCAGTTGGACCGAATGCATGTGACGGCGTTGACCGGCCTCGATCCTTGGGTCGTATTCGCACGGGAATTCACCGGGCTCGTCGATCGTGGGCTCGCATACTCCGACGAGAAGACCTTCACGCTTACAGAAGCGGGGGTCCCTTATCGAGACCTAATCGCTCAGCTATTCTTCAGCGACCGAGTCAAGGAACTCGTCCAGACTCATTCGTACGATGAGTGAGTTCACGCCTTGGTATGCGGCGCTGCACCTTTCAGATCTTCACGCTGGTCAAGGCGGCGTTACGCAGGCAACGGCGAGGCGTACGGTTGTTTCTGCCATAGCCGAGGACATCGAGCGGCGTCGACAAGCAGGCGAGATTCCGGAGCTGCAACTCATCGCGTTTACAGGCGACTTGCTCCAAAGCGGCGGCTCGAAGCCGAAGGAACTCGACGAGGCCGCGGAACTCCTCGATGAGATCCACACAACAGTTGGTCTCGCAACGCCGATCCTTTTCGTTCCGGGCAACCATGACTGCGCCCGACTTGGAGCCGACCGCGATGCGCGCCGACTTATCGACGCGCTGCGCCGAGGAGATGAGCGTCTCGACGACGCGCTAGTAGATGACGCCGATCGCGCTCGACTTACGGAACGCTTCGCAGCCTTTACTGCGTTCCTGGAGCGATACCCGCAGCATCCTGCGTCCCAAGTGACAGCGGCGCCGATGACATGGCGCTACTCGGCTCCACACCCCGGCGGTACGATCACTTTTCACGGCCTGAATTCTGCTTGGCTCGCCAACGACAACCGAGACGAGAAGAGACTCCAACTAGGGCGGTCGATCGTCAACGCGCACGACATTGACAAGAGTTCCTTCAACGTCTTGATGTTGCACCACCCACTCAGTTGGTTCTACGACCACGATGAGGTCGAGCCTGACATTCGCAAGTCCTTCCAGATCATGTTGAGCGGCCACCTGCACGTTCCGAGGGAGGAGTTCACGCGCCTCGCCGGCGGGCGGAAGACCGTGCGCCTTGGCGCAGGTGCAACCTGGAACCCCAGTGCGGAGCGCGATGAGGACGGGCGGCCTGTTTGGAAGCCCGACGACGGCCATCGCTACCGGGTTGTCGTGCTAGGAATGGGTGAGTCGGGCCCCGCGATACGTGTGTATCCGCGATTGTGGGTCGACGCTCGCCGGCACTTCGTCACAGATAGCGCGCACTGTGATGAAGACCAGTCATTCAGTGAGGAACCTGTCGATCTCCCCGCTGCGCCGGCCTCACGGGTGACGAGGTCGCCGCTTGCGACGACGTCGGAGGACCTGGAGATACTCAAGGTCGCCGCTGAACGTGCGCTTTTGGAGTTCGGCAAGGGTCACACGGCGTATCCAACTGACCTATCGATCTCCGAACAATTTGAGAAAGGGCTGTTGGTCGGAACGTCGTACCGACAGTACGAACATGCCATCACTGACAACGAAGGGCCACGCCGAGCGGTGGACGACGTCGTTGCGCGTATACTGACGGGCGAGAACGCTCTTCTGCTCGGGCGCCCGGGCGCTGGCAAGAGCGTCGCGATGTACGAGCTGGCGAGAGCGCTGTCGACTTCGCATCTCGTCTTTCCCTTCCGCTTGTCGGCTCTCCGGCGCGCGTACGCAGAGTGGAAAACGACGGAAGTGCGGATCGCTAGCGCGCGGCGGCATGGAGCCGCCTGCGTCTTTCTGCTCGACGGACTGGACGAAGCGAGTGTGGCCGACGGTCCCTCAGCCTTTGACCTCCGTAGTGTCCTGCGCGACTTATCGAAACTCGGCCCGGTGGTCGTGTCCTGCCGGACGGCGGACTTCGAGCAATTCCTGGCCGAATACATCGCGGAGTCTCTGGACTTCCAAGCGTCGTGGAAGCTTCAGCCTTGGCGCCATGATGTCGAATTCGCGGACTTTGTCGAACGGCTTCGGCAGGGCTCGTTAGCAGATGAAACGGCGTTACTTCGTCTGATACATGAGGAACCGCGACTCCAAGAACTCGTTTCTTGTCCACTCTTCGCTCGGATGCTAACGCTCGTAGGAGCCGAAAGTGCGCGCAACATTTCAGAGATAGGGTCGCTCTATGAGCAGTTCTTTCAGAAGCTCTCGGCACGCACGGACGTCAGTCTCCGAGAGGCTGGCTGCGAACTTGGCTCAACCTCTCTCGAACTGTGGCAGGAACTGGCGTGGGTCACGTTTCGAAATGGACTGCTACTCGACGAAAGCCTCAATCTATCCGCGGCGCTCAGCCTGATTGAAGATATCGGAAGTCGCAGCTGTATACAGCGTTCGGTCGCAACCATTGTCGATGTATCATCGACTGGCGAAGATGGACGATTCGTCCACTATTCCTTCTTTCACTTCTTGCTCGCGGGTGGCATAGAGAGCCTAATGCGCGCAGCTGGAGAACTCACGGAAGAGCTGAAAGGAGTTCTCTCACGAGATCTCCCCCGGCCCGTGCGCCACTTCCTTGTGTCTCGCCTCGCTCGCACACGCGAAGCGGACGTATTGCGCGGCTTGGTGGCGGTATATCGCGAGTTGCGCAGTGGCAACGGCTCGGCAGTGACGCGCGAAGCGCGGCTTGTCGGCTGTAACCTGATCGCTTACATCACTTCGCGAGCTTTCGGTGAGCAGGGTGAGTCGGCTCTTAGGGACCTTTTAGCCGACGAGGCCGAGCCGTTCACGACAAACTCGCTGCGATGGGCGCTATGTCACGTGGGAGCGATGGACATAGCGGAGTCTTTCGCGGCGGAACTTCAAGAGTCTGCACGGTACGCGGCGATCTGTCGGGGCTACCTGCTCTATTACCACGGCGACCTCACGCGGGAGGCCTCGCCACCCTTCTATGACGACGACCCGACCATTCCGTGGGTTCGAGCTCGCGCAGCGATCCTCGAGATCATGGACGACGTCGATTACTTCAACAAGGTCGCGACTGCTCGGATCGTCATGGACGTCTATACGTTTCTCACTTTCGCGCTCTATCGCAGTGAGATCCTGTTAAGTGACGACTGCCGGGTGATCGACCGTGTTCTCGGGAGGCTACGCGATGACGGGAACGTTCCTGATCTGCTGTTCTATCGACTAGCAGCGATGCATGCGGCTACGTGCGGATTTCGCGCCGTCGGTACCGTCCGGGGCCAACGCTAGCGTCATGGGTGCACGGGCGCCTTCAGCTCGCTAGATCTGTTTCGAGCTGAGCAAGTGCCGCCCGCTGAACATGCGCTACTGCGGAACCGGGATTGGACTCAAGTGCCGTCCCAAGTGCTGCGATCCCGTCGTGATAGGTGATCGGTTCAAGAGAAGCCGTCAGACAGGGGCGGGACAGTGAGAGCGCGAGGAGATATTCACTGATGCAGCCTCGCGAGTACTCCCAACCGTCAGCGAAGACAACTCGTCGAGCGAACGCACGCAAGATCGCGAGGCAGACTTCGATGTAGTCATCTTGGGTCCAGTCCAAGTGCACCGAGAAGCAAGTCGAGTCGAAGACGTACTCGCCGCTCTCACTGCGGATGCGAGCCGCGAGTTGCCTAGCGCGAGCGACGTTCGCTTCGACGAAAGGACTTGCGGTTGAGCTGGAGGGTGAGCTTCGGGACGCTTCGGAGCCGCCGTTGATGGGGGTGGCTAGGTAGGTCAGGCCGTCCGGAGGCACAACACCCGTGATGGCGTCGAGGATCGGTCTCAGGGGCAGGTGAGAGTGCCCAGGTAGGTCAACGATCGACGTTAGAGGCGGAGCACTAAAGGGTCGACTCGACCCCTCGGTGAACAACATGGGTGTAATTTACCAGATCACAGCATGACTGTCGACCATGATATGGGTCGACCCGTGGTCGACTTGAGTTCGAATCGACGTCGGCTCTACGGTCGAACGGTGCCGACCAAGGGGTCGTCGAACGGTAGACTTGACGGCGCTCCCCACGCCACGTTCGACCACTTCGTCCGTCTCCTCGACGAACCGTCGTTACTCGAGGAGATCTCGCTGGCGACGGTCGTTTCACGGGTCGCTCCAAATGGGACAGCAGCTGCGGAGCTACAGAGCGCGCTCCGATGGCTCGGCCTCACCCATGATGAAGCGCCAGCTGAGGTGCTGACGTCGCTGGCTAAGAAGGAGGACCGCGCCGGCGACTTCGGAAGCATACTCGAGCAACGGTACAGCTCGGCGCTGCGACGACTTGAGGCGGGCGCCACTCGCGACGAACTCCTCGAACTGTTCATGGACGGGCGTGGGAAGAAGACTTGCGAACGCGCCGTGTCCTTCTTCCTGCGGATGGCGCTTGAGGCGGGAGTCGAGGGTGCACGACTTCCACGCCGTCAGACGCTTCCGTATGTGAGCGCAACGGTCGAGCGTGAATCGCCAGATCTATATGAAGGCGTTCTCGTCGATGCTCTTCGGAGGCTGGGCGAGAACCTGATGGACGACCGCGCCTGGGACCGGTTCTGTGCGCTGGCAGATCGCATCGAAATGCTTCGTGAAGTAGCAGCACCCGACTAATCAACGCCGGGGAACCTGCGGAGCCTGACGACAGCAGTCTCAACGACCTGGATCGTGAGGTCCCATCGGCGACCGTTGACAAGCCCGGGCTCGGAACCTATGCCGCCGGAGCGCGAGGCCTGTCCCTGGCCAGTGAGATCGTACTGGAGGCCGAGCGGGATGATTCGGACGATGCCGTCGGCATCGAGCAGCTCTCCTCGCACCTTGGTACCGCTAGAGCCCGACGGCGACGCTGACTTCTACCGAAACTGCTAACGGACGGGTCGAAATCCGGTAGAAGCGGGTGGCAGGCTCATCACGCGGTCGGAGAATCCGCAGGTCAGCCATAGGCACTCTCCGACATCGACGATCATCGATTGGAACGCCTCGGATCGGAGTTTCAAATCCGATACGGCGGGGGCGCTCCCTATTTTTCGACGCCGTCCGGTGCGGCAGCCGGAGCCGCATCTATAAAGGCACTGGCGAATCGCTCCTGAAGCAGCTTGGCTGCCTCTTGGTCGGCGTTGTCGCTCGCCCTGGCGTATACCTCCATCGTGGTCCTGACGGTTCCATGTCCGATGCGAGTGGCCATGACCCGCGGGTGCACTCCGACGTCGACGAGGGACGATGTAGCGGCGTGACGCAGGCCGTGGAAGGTGAGGCCGCTCAGTCCAGCTCGGGCGGCAGCCGGGCGGAGTATGCGCTCCCCAAAGCGCCGGCGCAGGATCCCGCCTCGCGGGCCCCGGAAGATGAGGGCTTCGGGGTCGTGAGCGTCGTCGCCTTTGGCGCTTGCCAGGTGCCTTGCGATGGCGTCGACCACAAAGGCCGGCGCCGCCATCGTCCGTAGACGGGCCTTTCTCTTTCCCTCGGGGACGATTCGCAGGTGACCGGCGAGTTCCTCAACGGTCTGGGCAACCGTGACCGTTCGCCGCATGAAGTCGACGTCGCGGACTCTGAGCGCTACGACCTCTTCCCACGCGAGCCCGAGTACGCCAGCCGTCAGAACGAGCGTCTGGTAGTGCTCGGGCAGCTCATCGACGAGGCGGCGAAGCTGCTTTGGGTCTATCGTCATCCGTTCCGGCCGGACGATCCTTGGCAGCGCGATCTTGCGTACGGGCGACCTGCCGATCAGGTCGGCGTCGACAGCAGCGTTGAGCATGGCCCGCAGAGCGGCGAAATCACGGGCGACGGTCGCCGGTTGGGCGTGTCGTGAGCGTTCGTCCACCGCCTCCTGCACGTCGCGGGGCGTGACCACGGCAAGGGCCAGATTGCCGAGGCTCGGCAGAAAAACGCCAATGCCTTGGGCATCTCTGGCAACGGTGGCGGCTCTCTTGCCCGGCCGGGCAAGCCAGCTCTTGGCCCACGCATCCACGGTGATCCTTCCCTCGCGAGGATCGATGTATTGCCCGCGGACGAGATCAGCTTGGACGACCGACAGGTACGCGTTCGCGTCGGCCTTGGTCCTGAACCTGGTGGGGGCTGTGACGCGCCGGCCGGCGGCGTCACGGTATCGAGCCCGCCAACGACCGGATGGGAGCTTGTCGACCGCGCCGAACTGACGTTTACCGGTTGCCATGACCGACAGTCTTCACCATGGGTGTGTCATCCAGCGGCCGACCATCGAGGCGGCTCGACGCGATTCCTCTCGAGGTACGCTTCGATGTCGGACTCGGCTAAGACGATCGAACGGCCGGCTCGGCTGAAAGCGATGCGTCTTTCCTGAACCAGTCGCCGGAGAAGCCGAGGAGTGAACACCGGGTACGCCTCGGACGCTTCAACGATCGTGAAGTAGCGGCCTCGACGGTGGTCTCCGGCCGCTTGGTCCTCTACTGGGCTCGTTCTGGGGGCTGTCATGGATGCCCTCCAGTTCGGTCGATCTCCTTTTGTGCCCGTCGCTCCTCTCGGCGTTGGTTAGCGGCGCGGCGGGCATCAGCTCGACTGGCCGCGGCGGTCTCGGCCAGCATGGCGTCGCCATCGGTGGTCCAGCCCCGTCCGGCGAGTGGCCAGCAGCCAAGAAGAACGGTGTCTTCCGGTGCTTGGTCAGAGTGATGCTGGCGGCTGCTCCAGTCGTGGCGGGCGGCGCGCAGGGCGCTCAAAGTGAAGGAGGGGGAGCGGCTCCTGGTGAGCCAGCGGCCCCGGAAGCCGAGGGTATGGGCCCAGGCCCGTAGGCGGGGGGAACGCTGGTGTCACTTTCGGACTCACGCTGGTCGAAGAGCATGAAGGGGTGGTCCTCTCGTCGTTGAGGCCCAAGGCGGGGACTCACCTACTACGGGACGCGGGTTGTCACTTTCGGGATCGTCACCCCCGTCGGGTCCGATGGGACTGTTCCGCTGTTGGGCTGAGCCGCCAGGCCGCGGCTGTCCCTGCCGTCGTCGGCCCTGTTCTCCGGCCGCTCCAACAAGGACCATCCGGGATGGTGCTCTCACCGGATCACACCAGGGTTCGACAACGTGTCGTCGATGCCGTCCGAGCTGCTCAGCGTTTCCTCGTGTCCGACGACGGAGGCGCGGTGAAGAGTTGGCGCCGACGCCCCCAATGAAGCGAAGCGGGTCAGAAGCAGCTTCCTGCGGACACCCGACGTACGGTCACGAGCCGCGAGCATCCAGGGCAGATCGGCGCCCGACAGCCGGCGCAGGCGTGGCGCCGAGCCGGACCAGCGACGTTGGGCGCATTGTCGAGATCTCGGAGCCCGACGACCACCTCACACTCACCGCCGATCGTCAGGAAGCCAAAGGCGCTCCCAGGAAGCCCTGGCGGGCTTCCTCATCCATGGTGGCTTCGTCCACTGACCGGGCCCTCAAGGGTCGCTGTGGGCCTCCACTCGAAGTGCTGCGCTCGCTCCGTGTCCTCGCTCGGCCTGCGGCCGACCCTTGATG
>Ga0302326_10015603_pt1 | contig 15972 bp, 15 predicted proteins | sample Palsa_T0_3_FD_202264 | JGI IMG/M metagenome (GOLD analysis project Ga0302326, IMG submission 202264) | Peat permafrost microbial communities from Stordalen Mire near Abisko, Sweden - Palsa_T0_3 | ecosystem: Environmental > Terrestrial > Soil > Palsa > Peat permafrost | place: Sweden: Abisko... | reverse complement strand
TCATCGACGCCGAGGAGGCGTACCGGATCAAGCTTGTGCATGAGGTGGTGCCGCCAAACGAGTTGATGGGCGCGGCACTCAAGATAGCCCGCTCGATCGTCATGAACAACGCCTTCGGCGTGTGGCAGACCAAGATCGGGCTCAACACCGCGCTGGATGCGCCAAGCCTGCGGCACGCCATCGAGATCGAGAACCGCACCCAGATTCTGACGGGGTTCACCAACAACCCGCTGGAGGCCGCCAAGGCGCATCAGGAGAAGCGCCCGCCGGTGTGGGATTCGCTGTAGCCGTTAGGCTTTCGCGATCACATTCGCGGCGAACTTCTCCAGGTTGCGGATCTTGGTGTCCAGCGGCTCGGTGTCGGTTCCCATGATGTAAGGAATCCGGAACCCCACAATGACGTCAGTGACGCCCTTGTCTTCCAGACGCTTGACACCGTCGAGGGTGAAGCCGTCCACCGAGATCACGTGGATCTCGAACGGTCCGGTCTTGCCTTCCTCCTCGCGTAGCTGCTTGACCCGCCCGATAAGGCGGTCGAGTTCTTCGGGATCGCCTCCGCCGTGCATCCAGCCGTCGTTGCGGGCGGCGCGACGTAGCGCAGCATCGGCGTGGCCGCCGATCAGGATTGGAATCGGTTGTGTCGGAGCGGGAGTCATCTTCGTCTTGGGTATGTCGTAAAACTCGCCGTGGAATTCGAAGTAATCGCCGGTGGTCAGGCCGCGGATGATCTCGATGCACTCGTCAATCCGCTTGCCGCGCTTGGCGAATGGCACACCCATCAGTTCGTAGTCCTCGGGCCACGGGCTGGTGCCGACCCCAAGCCCGACGCGGTTGCCGATCAGTGCCGCCAGCGACCCGGCCTGCTTGGCCACCAATGCCGGCGGGCGGATCGGCAGCTTGAGGACGAAGAAGTTGAACCGCAGCGTCGACGTGACGGCACCCAGGGCGGCGGTCAGCACGAATGTCTCGATGAACGCCTTGCCGTCCAGGAACTCACGGTTTCCATCAGGGGTGTAGGGATATTTCGAGTCCGACTCGAACGGGTAGGCGACGCTGTCCGCAATCGTCATGCTGGCGTAGCCAGCGGCTTCCGCAGCTTTCGCCAGCGGAATGTAGAACGTCGGGTCCGTCATTGCCTCCGCGTAGCTGAACCGCACGCCGTCTCCTGTCGTCGGGTGGCTTCCAATACCGACCAAATACTAGGACGACCGAACGGCGGGAGCGTCGAATCGAACGTTGCGTCGGCTAGATGAGCTGAAAGGTCTGCAGCGGAAACGGCGGCGCGCCCACCCCGGCGATCGAGTGGGTACCCTGCGGTGTTTCTTCGGTGATGCGCGCCGGCGCGCTGTGTTCGCCCACTGTCAGGGTCATGGTTCGGGCGCGGACCAGCTCCATCGGCAAGTGATCGAAAACTGTTCCCTGCCAATGGTATTGACCGTCAATGGGTTCGATATGACCGGCCAGCAGCACCCGCACCTGTGCGCAGGTATCGGCGGTCGTCAGGGTTGCCGGACCTTCGTACATCTCCTCGTCTGCGCCGCCGAACGACGAGAGGTCGAACGCCGAGGCGTCCAGGTGGCGTGAGGGTTGGCGCAGGTGGACCCGCTCGTTGAACACGCGTTGCGCGCTGCGCCGCACTTCGATACGGCTGTGCCGTCCCATCAGTTGCAGGCATTCGACGACGTAGCGCGTCGCTGCCCCGAAGTCTGGCCCGCTGACCGTGAAGTAGTTCGGGAAGCCGTGTAGCGCCACCCCGAGGTAGGGTTCGGCGCCGTCGACCCAGGCCTGCTGGATGCTTGCGCCGCGGGCGCCGACCAGGGTGTCGTGGGGGAGTCCGGCGCGCACGGCGAAGCCGGTGCCGTAGACGATGGCGTCGGCGTCGTGGTGCCCACCGTCGGCGGTGCGCACGCCCACCGCGGTCACCTCCTCGATCGGGGACGTGATCACCTGAATGCGGCGGCGACGGATGAAGCGCGGGGTGGGCCGCAACCGCGGGACGCTGCGGCGCGGGGCAAGCGGGAAGACCTTGACCGTCGCTGCCGAACGGGCCATCAGGTCGATCAGTTCACCGGCGCTGGAATCGGGCCCGATCACGGCAACACGACGTCCGGCCGGGTCGAAATCGGTCTCGGGCATCGAGGCGTGGATGGCGGGTCCGCGAAAGTCCCTGCGGCCGAACAGATCCGGGATCCACGGAACGAACGGCGACTCGCAGCTGATCACGATGCGGCCGCGACAGAATTCGCCGTCGTCGGCGGTCAGCGTCCAGGTATCGGTGGCGTCGTCGAACACCGCGCGGGTCACCTCGCGATCGAAGATCACGAAGTCGTTGATGCCGGCTGCCAGCAGCTCGGTGGCAGCGTTGCCGTCGCCGACGAGGACGACGCCGTGAACGCGTTCGGTCACAGGAATTTGGTGCGCGTCCAGCCGCGACGCGCGAGCGGGCCCATCAACCCGACCTCGGACAAGAACGCGGCGAGCGGCGCGAACCCAGCCACTTGGACTTCGTGGCGGTGCGCGCTGTTGCGCGCCATCCTGCGGGCCTCCCGCGCGTTCAGGCCCGCCCGCGCGTATTGGACTTGGTTGGTGAACAGGTAGCGGAAGAACCAGCCGCCCAGCCCGTTGACGTTGCCGACGAGCCATCGCTCCGGCCGGCGCATCTGCGGCGATCGCTTGCGAAGGCCGTCCCGCGCGAACTGGATATGACGGGCCTCTTCGGTGACGTGAATTCGCATGAGCCGCTGAATGATTGGCTGGAGTTCCGGGTCGTCCATCATCTGTCGCTGCAGCGAGTCGAAGATCTCCTCACCGATCAGCGCGGCAACCCAGAGCACCGAGCCGCGAAAGAAGAACGGCAGCGCGTTGATGATCATCCGGTGGTAGAGCCGAGGGCGCACCGGCCGTGCGCCGACCCGCTCGATGGCCTTGCCGAACATCACCATGTGGCGGGTCTCGTCGCCCAGCTCGGTCAGCGCGTAATGAGTGGACCGGCTGGTGGGGTCGGTGTGCATGATCTTGCGCAGCAGCGCCTGATTCAAGATGTTCTCGAACCAGATGCCGGCCGACAGCGTGTTGACCAGCTCCTGCCGGGACAACTCGATGCGCTGAGCACGGGTCATCTGGTCCCAGATCTGCGTGCCGTACAGCGACACCGTCCTGGGCGGCAGATAGAACTTGTCCGGATCCAGGGGGGCGTCCCAGTCGATGTCGACGACCGGCGCGTAGGACTTCTTGAGCGATCCCTTGAGCAGGCGTTCGGAGAAATCCTCACGACCGCGCTCAGTTGGTTGCACCGCAGTTGTCATGGCGCCGCTCCTTCTCACCGCTTCGCGCTGCATCGTCGCCAGCGCACGTCATCGCTGACGTACCCTTCGTCGGTCTTATGTGCAGACGGTAGAGAGCGCACATGAAGATGTCAATACCATCGGTACCGGGTACTTGTGGTTCCACCCGCGGAGTGGTGCGGGGAGGGGTTGACACCCGTTGTTAATTAGGTAAGCCTAACTTAACTTCAACGTGGGGAGGTGTCGTGGACACGCTCACTTCTGCGCCGGTCGCCGACGTGCTGGCTCGATTGTTCGACGAGGCGAAGGCGACGGACGGTCCGCTCGATGAGCGATTTGCCGAAGTGGCGGCCGACGACAAGGCTCTCGCCGAATTCCTGGCGTTGGAGGCCAAAGACTACAAAGGCATGTATCAGCAGTTGGCTGACTACTACCTGAACGTCTCGGCCGAGTTCGGGCAGTTCCTCTATGTCTGCGCGCGTGCCCGTCAGGCCACCCGGATCGTGGAGTTCGGCACATCGTTCGGGGTGTCGACCATTTATCTCGCGGTGGCCCTGCGGGATGGTGGCGGCGGTCACCTCATCGGGACCGAGTTGGAGCCGGCCAAAGCCGAGCGCGCCCGCGAAAACCTCTCCGCTGCAGGGCTTGACGGCATCGTCGACATTCGCGTGGGTGATGCTATCGAGACGTTGCGCGACGACGTCGATGACAGCGTGGACCTGGTGTTGCTCGACGGGGCATTCACCCTTTACCTGCCGGTGCTCAAGCTGCTCGAACCGCGACTGAGTCCGGGGGCCTTGGTTATCGCGGAGAACGCCGTCGAGCAGTCGGGCGATTACCTGACCTATGTGCGCAACCCCGCCAACGGCTATCGCACCATCCCTCTTCCCTTCGGTGCACACCGCGGCAACGAAATGTCAGTTCGCACCGCCTAATTCGGAGGTCATAATGCCAACGCTCATAGACGCTTTCCCGCTGATCAAATCGCTGCGCGACGCGGTGTTCCTATCGGCAACTATCAGCGAGAGCGAGCAGCTGACACCGACATTGCGGCGTATCCGGTTCAGCGGCAAACGATTACAAGGTATGCAGTGGACACCCGGGCAGCACGTCCGTCTGCAGGTTGCCAGGCTGGGTGAATCGCTTCTGCGACTACACCCGCACGACGCGCTACGCACCTATTCTGTCTACGACGCAGACCCCGACCTCGGCACCCTCGACATCGTCATGCTCGATCATCACGGCGAGCACGACGTCGTCACACCCGCCAGGCGCTGGTCGAGTGCGAGCGGCGTCGGAGACCACGTCCAGTTCACCAAGCCGCAGGGCAATTTCGTTGTCTGTCACGACGCGCCCTACCACCTGTTTGCCGGTGAAGAGACAGCGTCGGTCGCGTTCGCCGCGATGCTGCGATCGCTGCCGACCACCGCCCAGGTGTACGGGGTGGTCGAGGCAGCGGCTCGCGCTGATCACCTTCCGCTGGCCCGCTCAATCCAGCAGGTGCAGCGCGGGGACGCCTCGGGCCGGGACTCCGCTGTGCTCGCCGATGCCGTGCGCGCATTGCCACTGCCTGAGCATCCCGGCATCGCGTATCTCGCGGGTGAAGCCCGCACCATTCAAACGCTGCGAAAGATACTGATCACCGAACGCGGCTGGGACCGAAGGGATATCCGCACCAAACCGTTCTGGACACCCGGGCGCACCGGCATGGAGTAGCGGCTCGGCGCGTTTGCTGATGCGCACCTATTCGTCGGCGTCCGGTAGTAGGTTCACCCGCATGGGAGCATTCGTCATTCGCGCCGCGGTCACCGGATTCGCTCTGTGGGTGGTCACCCACCTCGTCCATGGGCTCAGCTTCGTCGGCGGCGACACCCGCCTGCAGCGGGTCGGCATCATCTTCGTGGTGGCGGTGATCTTCGGTCTGGTCAACGCCTTCATCAAACCCGTCGTGCAAATCCTGTCGATCCCGCTCTACATCCTCACGCTGGGCCTGTTCCACGTCGTCGTCAACGCGCTGATGCTGTGGATCACCGCGTGGATCACCGAGCACACCACCCACTGGGGCTTGGCCATCGACCACTTCTGGTGGACCGCGATCTGGGCCTCGGTCGTCTTGTCGATCGTCGGCTGGGTGCTGTCACTGGTGGTCCGCACCGCGCGACACTGACCGGCACACTGGATACATGCCCGAACTGCCTGAAGTCGAAGCACTGGCCGACCACCTGCGTCGCCACGCCGTCGGCAAGACCATCGGGCGTATCGACGTCGCGGCGCTGTCGGTGCTCAAGACCTTCGACCCGCCGATCAACGCGCTGCACGGAGTGACCGTCACCGGCGCCGACCGCTGGGGCAAATACCTCGGCATGCGCGCCGGCGAGCTGATCCTGATCACCCACCTGTCGCGGGCCGGCTGGCTGCGCTGGTCGGACAAGCTGTCCGCCGCGCCGCTGAAACCCGGCAAAGGCCCCATTGCGTTGCGCGTCCATCTCGGCACTCCGGGCGAGGGGCCGGGCTTCGACCTCACCGAGGCGGGCACCCAGAAGCGGCTGGCGGTGTGGCTGGTCGACGACCCGCACAAAGTCCCCGGCATCGCCGCGCTGGGGCCCGACGCGCTGAAGCTGTCCGCCGACGACCTGGCCGGGCTACTGGCCGGCAACACCGGCAGGATCAAGTCCGTCATCACCGACCAGAAAGTCATTGCCGGCATCGGCAACGCCTACAGCGACGAGATCCTGCACGTCGCGAAGCTGTCACCGTTCGCCACCGCCGGGAAACTCAACGAGGGACAACTCGCCGCGTTGCACTTCGCGATGGCGTCGGTGTTGTCCGACGCGGTTGCGAGATCGGTGGGCCAGCAGGCTGCAACACTCAAGGGCGAGAAGCGATCCAGCATGCGGGTGCACGCCCGGACCGGCTTGCCGTGCCCGGTATGCGGTGACACGGTTCGTGAAGTGTCGTTCGCCGACAAGTCGTTTCAGTACTGCCCGACCTGCCAGACCGGCGGCAAGGTGCTGGCAGACCGGCGGATGTCACGCCTGCTGAAGTAGCTGGGCTGATGGCGGCGACCCGCTGCGTCCGGCTCCGCCGCGCTGGCGATCGCCGCTATGCTGCGCGGATGACTCGGCAGAAGATTCTCATCACCGGTGCGAGTTCCGGCCTGGGCGCCGGAATGGCCCGCGCATTTGCCGCCAAGGGGCGGGACCTGGCGCTGTGCGCCCGCCGCACCGACCGGCTCGACGAGCTTAAAGCCGAACTCGCACAACGGTATCCGGATGTCAAAGTCGCGGTCGCGGCGCTGGACGTCAACGACCACGACCAGGCGCCGAAGGTGTTCGCGGAACTGTCCGACGCACTCGGCGGCATCGACCGGGTGATCGTCAACGCCGGTATCGGCAAGGGCGCGCGGCTGGGATCGGGCAAACTGTGGGCCAACAAGGCGACCATCGAAACCAATCTCGTTGCGGCCCTGGTCCAAATCGAAACCGCGGTGGAGATGTTCAAGGACCAGGGGTCGGGGCATCTAGTGCTGATCTCGTCGGTGCTCGGCGCGAAGGGTGTGCCCGGCGTGAAGGCGGCCTACGCGGCCAGCAAGGCCGGCCTGAGTTCACTGGGCGAATCGCTGCGCGCCGAGTACGCCACGGGTCCGATCAAGGTGTCGGTGATGGAACCGGGCTACATAGAGTCGGAGATGACGGCCAAATCGCAGAGCACAATGTTCCTGGTGGACAACGAAACCGGCGTCAAGTCACTGGTCGCCGCCATTGAGCGCGAGCCGGGCCGGGCCGCCGTGCCATGGTGGCCGTGGGGCCCGCTGGTGCAACTACTTCGCGTGATGCCGCTGTCGGTGGCCAAGCGGTTCGCGTAGCCTGCCTTTTCGCCGAACGTGCAACCGCGGCGAAGTTTTGGCGGTTTTTTCGCCGTGAGTTCACGCTCGGCGCGAGCCTAGTCCGCGCGACCTCTCTCCGCGCGGTACCGGCGGACCAGAGCGTCGGTGGAGCTGTCGGATTGCTTTGCCGGAGAGGCGTCTTCGGTGATCACCGGTAGCAGCGCCTTGGCCTGCGTCTTGCCCAGCTCCACGCCCCATTGGTCGAACGAGTCGATGCCCCAGATCACACCCTCGGTGAAGACCTGATGCTCGTAGAGCGCGATCAATTGGCCCACTACCGACGGGGTGAGCCGGGTGGCCAGGATGGACGTGGTTGGCCGGTTACCCGGCATCACCTTGTGCGGCACCACGTCGGCGGCCGTGCCTTCGGCGGCGATCTCGTCGGCCGTCTTGCCGAACGCCAGCACTTGCGTCTGGGCGAAGAAGTTGCTCATCAGCAAGTCGTGCATGCTGCCCGTGCCGTCCATGGTGGGCAGGTCGTCGGTGGGTTGACTGAAACCGATGAAGTCGGCCGGCACCAGCCGGGTGCCCTGGTGCAGGAGTTGGTAGAACGCGTGCTGGCCGTTGGTTCCTGGCTCACCCCAGAAGATTTCACCGGTGTCGGTGGTGACTGGGGTGCCGTCGGCACGGGTCGACTTGCCGTTGGACTCCATCGTCAGCTGCTGCAGATACGCGGCGAAGCGCGCCATGTCGTTGGAATACGGCAACACCGCACGCGCCTGCGCGTCGAAGAAGTCCGAGTACCACAGCCCGATCAGGCCGAGTAGCACCGGCGCGTTGGACTCCAGCGGCGCGGTCTTGAAGTGCTCGTCGACCAGGTGGAATCCGGATAGGAAGTCCGCGAACGCTTCTCGCCCGATCGCGGCCATCACCGAGAGTCCGATCGCGGAGTCGACCGAATACCGTCCGCCGACCCAGTCCCAGAAGCCGAACATATTGTCCGTGTCGATGCCGAACTCGTCGACCAGCTTCTTGTTGGTCGAGACGGCGACGAAATGCTTGGCGACCGCGTCTTGCCCGAGCGCATCGGTCAGCCAGCGCCTGGCCGCGGTGGCGTTCGTCAGTGTCTCCAGCGTCGTAAAGGTCTTGGATGCGACGATGAAAAGCGTTGTGGCCGGCTCTAAGTCGGCCAACTTCGCGATCAGGTCGGCGGGGTCGACATTCGACACGAATCGCGCCGAGATACCGGCGTCGGCGTAATGCCGCAGCGCCTGGTAGACCATCACCGGTCCGAGGTCCGAGCCCCCGATTCCGATGTTGACGACGGTGCTGATCCGGTTACCGGTGGCACCCGTCCACTCCCCGCTGCGCAGCCGGTCGGTGAAATCGCCCATCGCGTCGAGCACTGAGTGGACGTCCTCGACGACGTTCTGCCCGTCCACGATCAGCTTGGCGTCGCGCGGAAGTCGCAATGCCGTGTGCAGCACCGCGCGATTCTCCGAGATGTTGATGTGTACGCCGGAGAACATCTCGTCGCGACGCTGCTCCAGGTCAGCGGCGCGAGCCAGGTCGGTCAGCAGCTTCAGAGTTTCCCGGTTGATGCGGTGTTTGCTGTAGTCGATGTAGAGGTCGCCGACGGTGATGTTGAATTCGCGGCCGCGGTCTGGGTCCTCGGCGAAGAATTCACGCAGGTGGGTGCCTACGATCTGGTCGTGGTGCTTGCCCAGCGCCTTCCATGCCGAGGTCGCTGAGATGTCGGGAATTCGTTCAACCGCAGTCATGCTTCGACCCTAGTCAGGTTGACCGGGCCCGCGCGCTGAAGCCGGGGTGAACGGGCGGCGAACCGGCCGGATCAGTGACCGAGCCGGCCGCGACCCAGCCTGAGCAGCAGCATGGCCAGGTCCTTGCCATCAGGCCCGAGTTCGCTGTAGCGCTCGATGACCTTCATCTCGCGGCTGTGCACCAACCGCGTGCCGCCGGAGGCCATCCGGGCTTTGCCGATCGCCCGGGACACCTCGGCGCGACGCTTGACCGCGGCCAGGATCTCGGCATCGAGACGGTCGATTTCCTTGCGCAGGTCATCGATGTCGACGGGTTGTTCTGTTTCGACTGTCATTTCAGACTCCGGAATCTCATTGTGTGGAGGGTGTGGCGGTGGTGGTCTCATCCGGTTTCGGGCCTCACACAAGAGACGAGCCCCGGATCCGGAAGCGGACCGCGGGGCTCTGGGAAGCAGCTAAACCACGGGGACCGCTGGCCGGTACCCGTAGAAAAATCGACGCTGCATGTTGAGCACGAAATGAGTGTGCCACTTGGAGGCGTTCAAGCGCAAAGGTGTCGCCGAACGGCGGTAGGTTGGACCAGTTATGAGCGTGCACCACGTGACCGAATCTGAAGGCGATCAACTACTCGACGGATTGAACCCCCAACAACGTCTGGCGGTTCTGCACGAGGGCTCGCCGCTGCTGATCGTCGCCGGCGCGGGCTCGGGCAAGACCGCTGTGCTGACCCGGCGTATCGCCTACCTTCTGGCCGCGCGTGACGTCGGGCCCGGCCAGGTGCTGGCGATCACCTTCACCAACAAGGCAGCCGCCGAGATGCGCGAACGCGTCGTGGCGCTGGTCGGCCCGCGGGCCCGATCGATGTGGGTGTCGACGTTTCACTCGACCTGCGTGCGGATTCTGCGCAACCAGGCGTCGCTGATCGCCGGCCTCAACTCCAACTTCTCCATCTACGACGCCGACGATTCCCGACGTCTGCTGCAGATGATTGCCAAGGACATGGGCCTCGACGTCAAGCGGTATTCGCCCCGGCTGCTGGCCAACGCCATCTCCAACCTGAAGAACGAGCTGATCGATCCGCAGCAGGCGATGGCGAACCTGTCCGACGACGCCGACGACTTGGCGCGCACGGTGGCCGCCGTCTTCTCCGAGTATCAGCATCGGCTGCGGCTGGCCAACGCCCTCGACTTCGACGACCTGATCGGCGAGACGGTCGCGGTGCTGCAGGCCTTCCCGCAGATCGCCCAGCATTACCGTCGGCGCTTCCGGCACATCCTGGTCGACGAGTATCAGGACACTAACCACGCGCAGTACGTCCTGGTCCGCGAGCTGGTCGGCCGGGACACCGAGGACGGTGTGACACCCGGCGAGCTGTGCGTGGTCGGCGACGCCGACCAGTCGATCTACGCGTTTCGCGGCGCCACGATCCGCAACATCGAAGACTTCGAGCGCGACTACCCCGACGCCAAGACGATCCTGCTCGAGCAGAATTACCGCTCCACGCAGAACATCCTGACCGCGGCCAACTCGGTGATCTCGCGCAATGCCGGACGCCGGGACAAGCGGCTGTGGACCGACGCCGGCGAGGGTGAGCTGATCGTCGGCTACGTCGCCGACAACGAGCATGACGAGGCGAGGTTCGTCGCCGAGGAAATCGACGGGCTGGCCGCCAACAGCGACATCACCTACAACGATGTGGCGGTCTTCTACCGCACCAACAACTCGTCGCGCTCGTTGGAAGAGGTGTTCATCCGCGCCGGCATTCCCTACAAAGTGGTTGGGGGAGTGCGGTTTTACGAGCGCAGAGAGATTCGCGACATCGTCGCCTACCTGCGCGTGCTGGACAACCCCGGCGACGCGGTCAGTTTGCGGCGGATCCTCAACACACCGCGGCGCGGCATCGGCGACCGCGCCGAGGCTTGTGTGGCGGTGTACGCCGAGAACACCGGATCGAGTTTCGCGGACGCGCTGGAAGCCGCCGCCGAAGGCAAGGTGCCGCTGCTGAATACCCGGTCGGCCAAGGCGATTGCGGGTTTCGTCGAGATGCTCGACGAGCTGCGGAGCCGGCTCGACGCGTCGGAGGGCGACCTCGGTGAACTGGTCGAGGCGGTGCTGGAGCGCACCGGATACCGCGCGGAGTTGGAATCGTCGTCCGACCCGCAAGACCTGGCCCGCCTGGACAACCTCAACGAACTCGTCAGCGTCGCACATGAATTCGCCACCGATCTGGCCAACGCCGCCGCGCTCGACGACGTGCCCGACGACGAGGACGTGCCAGACACCGGTGTGCTTGCCCAATTCTTGGAACGGGTGTCTTTGGTCGCCGACACCGATGAAATCCCTGAGCACACAGCCGGTCTGGTGACGTTGATGACGTTGCACACCGCCAAGGGCCTGGAATTCCCGGTGGTGTTCGTCACCGGGTGGGAAGACGGAATGTTCCCGCACATGCGGGCTTTGGGCGATGCAGGCGAGCTTTCCGAGGAGCGTCGACTGGCTTACGTCGGGATCACCCGGGCACGTCAGCGTCTCTATGTCAGCCGCGCCAAGGTTCGGTCGTCGTGGGGACAGCCGATGCTCAACCCGGAGTCGCGGTTTCTGCGCGAGATCCCGCAGGAGCTCATCGACTGGCGTCGCACCGACCCGACGCCGTCGTTCAGCGCGCCGGTCAGCGGCGCCGGACGGTTTGGTGCACCGCGGCCGTCGCCGACCCGCGGCGCAGCCGGCAAGCGTCCGCTGCTAGTACTGGCACCCGGCGACCGGGTTACCCACGACAAGTACGGCCTGGGCCGGGTCGAAGAGGTCTCCGGCGTCGGCGAATCAGCGATGTCGCTGATCGACTTTGGCAGTTCGGGTCGGGTCAAACTGATGCACAACCACGCTCCGGTGGCGAAGCTTTAGCCCGGCGACGATGCAGTGGGGGCGCCTCCCAGCCGCGCAGCGGCGAGGGGGACGCGCAGCGCGATGAGGAGAGAGCCGGGCAATTAAGCTCTAGTCCTCCAGCAGCCAATCCCGCGTGCGCGGCAGCAAGGTCAGCACGGCGCTGGTGATCGGCAGAATTGGCAGGGTGTGCACGATCCAGGCCACCCGCGCGCCGGCGATGAACACCCCCAGGTAGGTCAAGATCGCGACCACGGCGCCCGCGACGATCAGGTAGCGGCTCAGCGGTTGGCGTAGCAGCAGCAGGATCACACCGGAGATCGTCGCAAGAGCGAACACCAGCGCAAGGAACCCCACTGCAACGCAGAACAGCCGGTCCGATCTCCACCAACCCGCGATCAAATCGGTCGCCACCACCGAGGTGGCCCAGCCGCTGACGATGCTGACGGCCGCGGCGGCCACCGCCGTTGTCCGGCTGGGTTCGCCATAGGGGGCGCGTGCCATCGCGGGCGGCCTGCTCGGCGGGGCGTATTGCGGGGGCGACGGCGGGCGCGGAATGTGCGTGGTACGGGCGTCGTCGACCGCCTGCGGCAGGGGTCCGGTCGGTGCCCGGCGAATGATGCGCGTGGTTGGAGGGGCGTGCTCAGGACCGGTGGCGGCGCGCATGGGCCCGCTTGGCGTTGCGGGAGGCGGGTGATCGCCTGGTGCAGGACTGTTCGGGTCGGTCACCGGTCAACCGGCGAAGGTGCCGACAGACAGGCCCCGTTTGGCCAGCCACGGCACCGGGTCCACCCGTTGCGTGCCGCCCAGCAGTACCTCGAAGTGCAAGTGCGGCCCGGTGGAATTCCCGCGGTTGCCCATGGTGGCGATCTGATCGCCGGCCATCACCCGCTGACCCACGCTGACCAGGGTGGTGTTGACGTGGCCGTACAGCGTGACCGTGCCGTCGGCGTGACGCAGCTTGACCCACATGCCGTAGCCGGCGGTCGGGCCCGAGTCGATGACGACGCCGTCGGAGACCGCGTGGATCGGTGTGCCGATCGAGTTCGCGAGGTCGATGCCGGCGTGCAGGACGCCCCACCGGTAGCCGAAGCCCGAGGTGAAGATGCCCTTGGTCGGCATGACGAACAGTGGCTGCTGCAGCCTGGCCTCACGCTGGGCGCGTTCCTGAGCGAACGCCACGCCGTGGGCCAGCTCGGCGTTGTGGACAGCGACGTTCGCGGCCGGCTTCACGGTCACCATCTGCATACCGCCGCCGGAGGTGCTGATGGGCCCGCCGTTGGTCGCTGCGGCTTGGGAGGCCAGCACGGTCTCGGCCTTGGAGTGGTCTGGGGCCTCGGTGGCGGAGTGCGCAGCGGCGGCGGCGGCGCCGGCCGCCATCGCGCCGATCAGCACGCGACCTCGAACCGGGCCGGTCAGCTGTTTGCGGTGCTGCCCGCGTCGGGCCATCAGCTCGGCGTCGCCATTACCGCGGTGCGCATCAGACCGAAGCGGGTCGACGCGGCGCTGGGACACGCTGGGGCCGGCCAGGTTCATGACGACCAGGTTGTCGGTGTCGTCCAAGTCGTCGAGCTCAGGCGCGCGCAAGACCTGCGCTTCTTTGTCGAAGTGCGAGTTAGCGCTGAAATCCAGATCCTCGAGCATGCCGAACTCGTTGAAAGGAATGATGTCGGTGACTTCGTTGCGACTAGGTGCTAACAAGCTGCCGCGCGACGCCGAAAGCTCTCCTTGCACAGGAGACAGTGCCGGGATTTGCTGAGTCAACCTGATTGTCCCTCGAGCCGTAACCATAACGTTATCTGGACCCTGCGACGTTAACCGGCGACCTGGGGAGGTCGCAAGCTAAGCCAGAAATCCGCCGGGGATTGTGATTTGAATCACCTTCGACCGCCCGGTGAGATCTGACACATCCACCGATGCCGACGACGGAACGTTAAGGCCGTGTCGATACAGTTCCCGCAAGCGGGCGTCGGAAAACCCTGGGCTCGCGTATAAAACGACAAAACTAGGCCGACACACAGAAGTGAGCCCATGGATCTTTTCGAGTATCAGGCGAAGGAGCTGTTCGCCAAGCACAACGTCCCAACGACGCCCGGCCGGGTGACAGACACCGCTGACGGGGCCAAGGCCATCGCCGAAGAGATCGGTCACCCGGTGATGGTCAAAGCGCAAGTCAAGGTTGGTGGACGTGGCAAGGCCGGTGGCGTGAAATACGCCGCTACCCCGGATGACGCCTACAACCACGCGAAGACCATTCTCGGCTTGGACATCAAGGGCCACGTCGTGAAGAAGCTGCTGGTCGCCGAGGCCAGCGATATCGCCGAGGAGTACTACATCTCCTTCCTGCTCGACCGCGCCAACCGCACCTACCTGGCCATGTGCTCGGTGGAGGGCGGTGTGGAGATCGAAGAGGTCGCGGCCACCAAGCCCGAGCGGCTGGCCAAGGTCCCGGTGGATGCGGTCAAGGGTGTCGATGTGGCATTCGCCCGCTCGATCGCCGAACAGGGCCACCTGCCGGCCGAGGTGCTCGACGCCGCGGCGGTCACCATCGCCAAGCTGTGGGAGGTCTTCGTCGCCGAGGACGCCACCTTGGTCGAGGTCAACCCGCTGGTGCGGACGCCCGACGATCAGATCCTGGCGTTGGACGGCAAGGTGACGCTCGACGGCAACGCTGACTTCCGGCAGCCGGGTCATGCAGAGTTCGACGACCGCGACGCCACCGACCCGCTCGAGCTCAAGGCCAAGGAGCACAACCTCAACTACGTCAAGCTCGATGGCGAGGTCGGCATCATCGGTAACGGCGCCGGGCTGGTCATGTCGACGCTGGATGTCGTGGCCTACGCGGGCGAGAAGCACGGCGGGGTCAAGCCGGCCAATTTCCTGGACATCGGTGGTGGCGCCTCGGCCGAGGTGATGGCCGCCGGTCTCGACGTCATCCTGGGTGACGCACAGGTCAAGAGCGTGTTCGTCAACGTGTTCGGTGGCATCACCGCGTGTGACGCCGTGGCCAACGGGATCGTACAGGCGCTGAAGATCCTCGGCGACGACGCCAACAAGCCGCTGGTGGTCCGCTTGGACGGCAACAACGTCGACGAAGGCCGGCGCATCCTGGCCGAGGCCAACCACCCGCTGGTGACAGTCGTACCGACGATGGACGAGGCCGCTGACAAAGCCGCCGAGCTCGCGAGCGCCTGAGGCGAAAGGACCCATCACTCAATGTCTATATTCCTGACCTCTAAAAGCAAGGTCATCGTCCAGGGCATCACCGGTAGCGAGGCCACCGTCCACACTGCCCGCATGCTGAGGGCGGGCACTCAGATCGTCGGCGGCGTCAACGCGCGCAAGGCCGGCACTGTAGTCACGCATCAAGACAAAGAAGGCAAGGGCGTCGACTTACCGGTGTTCGGCAGCGTCTCGGAAGCGATGGAGAAGACCGGCGCCGACGTGTCGATCATCTTCGTGCCGCCGAAGTTCGCCAAGGACGCCATCATCGAGGCGATTGACGCCGAGATCCCGCTGCTGGTGGTTATCACCGAGGGAATCCCGGTGCAGGACAGCGCCTATGCCTGGGCCTACAACCTGTCCAAAGGCGGCAAGACCCGCATCATCGGGCCGAACTGCCCGGGCATCATCACCCCCGGTCAGGCGCTGGTAGGCATCACGCCGGCCAACATCACCGGCTCGGGACCCGTCGGCCTGGTGTCAAAGTCCGGCACGCTGACCTACCAAATGATGTTCGAGCTGCGTGATTTCGGGTTCTCCACGTCGATCGGCATCGGCGGCGACCCGGTGATCGGCACCACCCACATCGACGCGATCGAGGCCTTCGAGAAGGACCCCGAGACCAAGCTCATCGTGATGATCGGTGAGATCGGTGGTGACGCCGAGGAGCGTGCCGCCGACTACATCAAGGCCAACGTGTCCAAGCCGGTCGTCGGCTACGTCGCGGGATTCACTGCGCCGGAAGGCAAGACGATGGGCCACGCCGGCGCCATCGTGTCCGGCTCGTCCGGCACCGCTGCCGCCAAGAAAGAAGCTTTGGAAGCGGCAGGTGTCAAGGTCGGCAAGACCCCGTCGGAAACCGCCGCGCTCGCACGGCAAATCCTGGAGAGCCTGTAGGAGTTCACTGCTCGCTCCAAAATTGGAACACGTTACAGGTTTCGGTTAGCCTGACGAATTAACACTTGCCAGGAGGCCTGTA
>Ga0302326_10015602_pt1 | contig 15973 bp, 13 predicted proteins | sample Palsa_T0_3_FD_202264 | JGI IMG/M metagenome (GOLD analysis project Ga0302326, IMG submission 202264) | Peat permafrost microbial communities from Stordalen Mire near Abisko, Sweden - Palsa_T0_3 | ecosystem: Environmental > Terrestrial > Soil > Palsa > Peat permafrost | place: Sweden: Abisko... | reverse complement strand
ATAAACTACAGTTGGCAGAGCAATTTCGTCAGGCTCAGAAGATGGACGCGATCGGCACGCTGGCCGGCGGCATCGCCCATGATTTCAATAATCTTCTCGCGATCATCACAGGCTATACAGAGCTGATCCAGATGACGGTGAGGAACGACCCCAAGCTACTTAAATACTTGGAGTCTATAGCGACAGCTGGTTTGCGCGCGACCAAGCTGGTGGGGCAAATCCTGACCTTTAGCCGCCGCGAGGAATTTAAGCGCGAAATCATGCAGCTCGGTCCGGTTGTGGATGAAGCCCTCAAGTTCTTGAGGTCGACAATTCCGTCTGTAATCGAGTTCAATATCGCCTTGGCTGGCAACACCCCGGCGGTGCTGGCCGATGCAACCCAGATCCATCAAATCGTGATGAATCTCTGCACAAATGCATGGCATGCGATGAAAGATCGTCCCGGACGGCTTGAGGTGAAGCTGGAAAACTTCGAGGTCGATGCCGCCTTGGCGGAGTCGCAGCTTCACGTGCGTCCGGGAAGGTATGTTCGGCTTTCGGTCAGCGACACTGGGAAAGGAATGGACCCGGTCACGATGAGCCGAATCTTCGAGCCTTTTTTCACGACCAAGGGCCCAAACGAAGGAACCGGTTTGGGATTGTCGGTCGTCCATGGCATCATGCAGGGCCACGAAGGTGCCGTAACTGTTTACAGCCAGCCCGGCGAAGGGACGACCTTCCATCTTTATTTTCCGACCGTCGAGGGCGAAGTCTTGGCGCTGGAGACTGACGCGGCACCGATCCCTCGAGGGAATGGAGAGCGAATTTTATTTGTCGACGACGAGGAGCCTCTTGTGCTGCTCACCCAAAGAATACTCGTACAGCTGGGCTATGTGGTCGAAGCACGGGCCCTTGTTATGGACGGGCTTGATCTTGTGCGCGCGCGACCGGACCGTTTTGATCTGGTCATCACCGATATGACAATGCCGGTTATGTCCGGTATCGAGTTCGCACAAAGGCTGGCGCAGCTCCGCCCCGACCTTCCGGTCATCCTCACAACGGGCTATCCTGGAGGCCTAAAACTCGAGCAAATCCGCGCGATGGGCATTCGTGAGCTGCTGGCAAAACCACCGACCATTCGGGCGCTCGGCACGGCCGTGCATCGGGTGCTCAACGAAGATCGTGCGAATGGCTAAATTCGCTATTCCGATCTAACTACCTACTGTCCGCCAGCTCTCGTCCACCTCGCATGCCTATTCACTTCTCCGGGAAAAGTGTCCTAATGGGAGGCGGAGTAGCCCTTTGGTTACTGGTCACCGGACTTGGTCTTTGGACCCTGACTGCGCGTAGTTTCGTGCCTGGGGTTTCCGGTGATCCCCAATTGGCTTGGCCGGAAGCCAGTGGATTGCGGCGCAACGTGGGTGGGTTCACCCTTGTCGTTGCGCTTCATCCTGAGTGTCCCTGCTCGCAAGCGACCTTGGAGGAACTTGACGCTGTCGTCGCCCAGTGTGCGGGCCGTTTGGCGGTTCAGGTGTTATGTATGCCCTACGATACTCTGGCCGAGCCGGTAGAACGCTCTCGCATTTGGCGACGGGCGCAGCTGATTTCCGGTATCACGATCGTGAAGGATTCGCACGGCGCCGAAGTGCGGCGATTTGCCGCGGAAACCTCAGGTGAAACCCGGCTTTACGGGCCCGCAGGGGAACTTCTGTTTCACGGAGGCATCACGGCTTCGCGCGGGCACGTGGGCGATAACCCCGGGCAGGCTGCCGTTCTTGATTTCGTTGTTCACGGCGCCCGGACACGGGCACCGGTTTCCACGCCGGTATTTGGCTGCTCCCTTTGAGGTGCAGCCCGCGACAACCAGCCTTGGTGCCATGCCAAAAGAAGAAATCAAACGGACCCAGATTCGCAGCGGGGAACTTTTGCTGCGGCACCGAGACCAGATCTGTCGGCAGACAGACCGGCTCTTCGCGGGCCTCCTGTTGATCCAATGGATGGCAGGAATCGGCGTGGCGCTTTGGCTGTCCCCGCGGACTTGGATCGGCGCAACCAGCGAGGTTCACCTTCATGTCTGGGCGGCCATTTTCCTCGGCGGTGCAATCGCGATTCCTCCAGCTCTCCTGGCATGGCGGCAACCAGGGCACACCTTGACCCGACACGTCATCGCTGTGGCGCAAATGCTGGTGTCTGCTCTCCTGATCCATCTGACCGGCGGCCGTATTGAAACCCATTTCCACATCTTTGGATCGCTCGCCTTTCTCGCGTTCTACCGCGATTGGCGAGTGCTTGTCACCGCTTCCGCGATTGTCGCCGCCGATCACTTTGTCCGAGGCATGTGGTGGCCGCTGTCGATCTTTGGCAGCGCGAGTGTGTCGCCTTGGCGCTGGCTGGAGCATGTCGGATGGGTGGTATTTGAGGATATTTTCCTCATTTACAGTTGTGTTCGCAGCCAGCGCGAAATGAGGGAAATCGCCGAGCGTCGCGCGCAACTGGAGGTCACCAATGTTCGCATCGAGGGAGCTGTAATCCAGCGCACTGAGGAACTTGCCTCTGCCAACCGCAATCTGGTTGTGGCCAAAGATGACGCCGAAGCTTCCAGCCGGGCCAAATCGGCTTTCCTTGCGAACATGAGCCATGAGATCCGGACGCCGATGAACGGTGTCATGGGGATGACCAGTCTGCTACTCGATACCGAGCTGAGCGCTTCGCAGCGCGGCTTCGCCGAAACCATTCGCGCCAGCAGCGATTCGCTCCTCACGATCATCAACGACATTCTCGATTTTTCCAAAATCGAGTCCGGCCACATGGAACTTGAGGAACAGGCTTTTGATTTGCGCAGCTGCATCGAAGAGACGCTCGATCTCTTCGGTCATACCTCGGCCGAGAAAGGCCTCGACCTGGCCTATCTGGCCGATGATGTCCCGGCCATTGTGGCTGGCGATGTCACCCGCTTGCGGCAAGTTTTGGTCAATCTCGTCGGCAATGCGGTGAAATTCACGGCTCGGGGCTCGGTGTTTGTCACTGTGCAGAGCCGCAAGGTAGCTCCCCGGCCGAAAGTCCCTGAGGCGGAAGCGGCGGGATCCGCGGCATGGCACGAGCTTCATTTCCAGATCAAAGACACTGGCCTCGGCATTCCACCGGATCGTGTGGATCGGCTCTTCAAACTCTTTAGTCAGGTGGACGCTTCGACAACACGGCGATTTGGCGGCACGGGTCTCGGGCTCGCCATTTCACAACGACTCGTGGAATTGATGGGCGGTCGCATCTCGGTTGAGAGCAAGCCCGATATCGGCTCCACCTTTCAATTCACGATCGTGCTCCGCGAAGCGACTCGCAACAATCCGGGGCTCCTCCAGATCCCCGCGATTCTCGAAGGCCGACGCCTGCTCATTGTGGATGACAGCGAGGTCAATCGCCGCATCTTGCGCATTCAAGCCGAACGCTGGCGTATGGTTCCGCATGAGGTCGTCTGCGGTGAGGAGGCGCTCGCTTGGCTGAGCGGCCACTCGGCGGATATTGCGGCGCTGGATATGCAGATGCCCGGGATGGACGGGCTCGAACTTTCGGTTCGGATCCGGGCCATGCCCAATGGGGCCGCGCTGCCGCTGGTGCTTTTCAGTTCGGCCTCGGCCCTGCGCGATCGTTCCGATCCGCGGTGGCAAAATTTCGCTGGCTGTTTTACGAAGCCGGTCAAACAAGCGCAGTTACGCGACGCGCTCTCGCTGGCGCTCGGACAGCCGGGGCTGATCGGGGCCACCCCGCGGGTTCAACGCGAGCGACTGGCCGACCGCCTTCCCCTGCATATTCTTTTGGTGGAGGACAATGTTGTGAACCAGATGGTGGCCACGCACTTTCTTGAACAAATGGGTTATCGCCGGGATTTGGCGGCCAACGGTCTGGAAGCGCTGCAGGCTCTGGACCGCCAGCCTTATGACGTCGTGCTGATGGACGTACACATGCCGGAAATGGACGGTTTCGAGGCGGCGCGCGAGATCCGCCGCCGCTTTCCAAAGGCGAACAGTCCGCAGATTGTCGCGCTCACCGCGAGCGCGATGGATGAAGACCGCGAGAAATGCCTTGCTTGCGGAATGGATGATTTTCTCAGCAAACCGCTAAGCCCGAGCATGATGGAGGAGAAGCTGAGCGCAGCTGCCGCCCGACTGAAAGCCCCGCCGCTTAAAATGGACCGCTCGGTCACGCCAACATTTCCGATCAGTGCGGCTTGACGACCGTTTGGAGCGGTCCGTCGGGTGGCGCACTGTGCGAAGTATCTGGCATCATTCCGCCGTCCAAATAACCACCGTAGGGTGAATCGAAGATGAAGGGCAGTGTCATCCTGCAATCGACGGGTGCGCCCTTGATCTCTGCCGGGCGAAATCGCCATTTTCGGACCGCTGTGAGCGCGGCTTCGCCAAATAAGGTGTCGTCCGCCTGCACGACCGCCGCATCCGCCACCTTGCCGTTGGTGAGAACCGTAAACACGACAGTGGCTTTTCCGCCTATGATCGACTCGAGTTCGGAGGGATAGTCAGGTTCGACTTCGCGCGTTGCGACGGGCTTAACGTCGACCGCTTGGATGCTGTGGACACCCTCCTTGAGCGGCGGTACCTGATTTTGGACAGGATGTTCGGTGACGTATCCAGGACTTGTGCATCCGGTCATCGCCGCGGAAGCGAGGAGAACCAAACTCCATTTCTTGACGGATATGCCCACCCACAAGCTCATAGTCGAAAATTCCTGCTCCTTACGCGTTCGAAGCGGACAACAACACGCATGAAGAAGCACTTCGATGTTGAATTCGTTTGCCGCCGGTGGTCAATCAGAACTCCGAATGACGAATGATCACGATGTCATCCTGATCGGCAGCGGGATCATGTCGGCGACTTTGGGGGTGGTCCTAAAATCGCTGAATCCCGCTTTGCGCGTTCAGCTTTACGAGGCGGCCGAGAGTCTCGCTCCGGAGAGTTCCCACGGCTGGAACAACGCGGGCACCGGGCATGCCGGCTTCTGTGAACTGACTTACACGCCTCATCGCAAGCCGGATGGGACGGTCGACGTATCAAAAGCCTTTGAGATGTTCGCACGGTTCGAGCGATCCCGGCAATTTTGGGCGCATGCCGTTTCGGAGGGGATGGCTAACGATCCGACAGAATTTATCTGCCAAGTTCCGCATATCAGCTTTGTCCACGGCAGCGCGGAGGTGGAATTTCTCCGAGCGCGCTACGAAAGCCTGCGCCAGCATCCCGCTTTTTCGGGCATGGCCTTCTCCACGGATCGGGCAACGATAGCCCAGTGGGCCCCGCTATTGATCGAAGGCCGGGATCCGGGCCAACTTGTCGCGGCTACGAAGGTCGATGGCGGAACCGACGTGAATTTCGGCGCTCTTTCCCGTCGACTATTGGGTTGGTTGGGAGGACAGAGCCGCTGCAGCGTGGCCGCAAATCACAAGGTCACTCGGATCCGCCCGACGGCAGAGGGCTGGGAGGTGACGGTCAGCGACCTTGCGACGGGGATTAGCACGCGAGCGCGCTCGGCCTTTGTCTTTGTCGGCGCTGGCGGGGGCACATTGGCTTTGTTGCGAAATGCCGGCGTTTCCGAGGCAAAAGGCTTCGCTGGGTTTCCGATCGGCGGTCAATGGCTGGTGTGCGATAACCCCGCGCTTATCCAACGGCATTCGGCCAAGGCTTACGGCCACGCTGTCGGCTCCACGCCGGCGATGGGCGGACCTCATCTCGATGTTCGGGTGCTGGATCGAAAGCGGGCGCTCCTATTCGGGCCTTTTGCCTCATTGACGACAAAATTCCTTCACCGGCGTGGCAGCTGGATGGATCTCTTCCGGTCCATCCACGCGGACAATCTGGCGACATTCCTCCGTATCGGGGCTCAAAACCTCCCGCTGATCCGTTATCTGACGCAGCAGGCCACCCAAACCATGGCGGATCGGGTGGCAGCCCTTCGTGAATTCTATCCGGACGCTCGGGCCGCGGACTGGAAGCTGGTGGACGCGGGCATTCGCGTCCAATTGATCAAGCCTTCCGATGCTGCCACAGGCGTGCTGAATTTTGGGACGGAAATCGTCACCAGTTCGAACCGAACGCTGGCGGCCCTGCTTGGAGCCTCGCCGGGCGCGTCGGTCTCCGCCGACATCGCCCTTCGGATCGTGAAGTCATGTTTCGCGGACCTCATCGCCTCGCCTGCGGGGCGGACCCGCCTGGAGGCGATGTTTCCGACGTGGAATCAGGACCTCACAAACCCCTCCGAATTTATCCGCTACCGCGAGGCGATCGGTCCGTCGATTGATCGCACGCTTTGCCTGCGGGGCTAAGCGCCTCGGGTGCCAACAAGGAGAGCGCTACCGATCATGGGTGCCGCCGGCTGCGCTGGGAAATACACCTGGAAGGTGGTGCCCTCATTGCGCCGGCTGGAGACGGTGACTGCGCCCCCGTGCGATTGCACTATTTCACACACGATGGAAAGACCGATGCCGGTGCCTTCCCCAGGGGGTTTGGTGGTGAAGAACGGCTCGAAGATCCGCTCCAATGTTTCCCCATCCATGCCTTGCCCGTTGTCGCGCAGGGTGAGCCGCGCATAAGGGCCGGCGTGCAAATCCGGATGGGTGGCGGCCAGCTCGGCATCGACCCGGCAGCTCTCGAGCGTCACCGTCAGGCGACCACCCTGCCCGGGCATCGCGTGCATGGCGTTGATGCCGATATTCATCAGGACCCGATGGACTTGGGTCGCGTCGGCGAGAACCACGGGCGCGTCTTCAGCCAGCGAGGTTTGGATTTCGATCCGCATCGGCATAGAGGCCCGCAACAGCCGGACCGCATCCGCCACAATCGGTCGAAGCTTGATCGGCGGACGCTTCTCCGCTTCGTTGCCGATGGACGCGACGATTCGCCTCGCGAGCGCGGCCGCATGCTGCGCTCCGCCCATCAGCCCATCGAGATGGCTGATCAGAATCGCGTTGCCCGCCGCCTCGCGCTGCGCCAGCTCGCAATGGCCATAGATCCCGACCAGGCTGCTGTTGAAATCGTGGGCTATGCCCGCGGCGAGCATGCCGAGTGCCGCCATCTTTTGCGTCTGACGAAGCTGACTCGCGAGGAGCTGACTCTCGCTGAACTGCCCAAGCTGAAGTCCAATGGTCTCGAAAAGCGCGAGAAGGCCCGCATCGGGTCGGGCCATTTTCCGGCCGAAAAACCCGATGACGCCTACCACATTCTGCCGCAGTTTGGTCGGAAAGCCAATCCAACCGGGCAAGCCCATCCGGCTGGCTTGGTCGTAGCGCGCGCAAACCCCCTCCTCAGCAATGGCGGCGAGCCAATCGGCCATGCCGGACGTGCCTACGCGTCCGGGCAGATCCCGGCCGTACGAGAGAACCAGGTCGCTGCTCGCGGCAGCAGACTCAGGGAGCACGGCAGACGGCGGGTGCCAAGTGTCGGTGCAATGAAGCACCTTCGCGCTAGGATCGGCGGTCCACCACTCGGCAAGGTCCGCATCCAGGCTGGAAGCGAGCAGGCCAAGAATCCGTTGCTTGACGGTCGAAGCCGGACCCTCGTCTGCGAGCGCCGCTGTGACGGCATGGTGCAGCACCCGCCGCGACTCGGCGCGCTTGCGCTCACCCACATAGCGCGCCTCGATCATCGCGGTGATTTGCTGCCATTGGCCGTCCGGCTCCCGAGCCTCGGGATCGGCTCGCGCCGAGAGCTCGGTTTTCGCCGGAAGCTCGATATTCTTCTCGTCGAGTGTCCCGGTCCGTTGCCAGTCGCATTCTCTGACCGGCTCCGCACTCGGCCACGGCGGGGCGGAAGACGAGGGGCGCCGCCGGGCCCGCACCAATTCGCGCAAGGTCCACGTCAGATGGGCGGCCGACGCCGGTTTCCGAAGGAAGCGATCCGCTCCGTTTTCGATCATCCGCTTTTCATCGCCGGGCGAAGTGTAGGCCGATGTATAGGCGATAAACGGCAGATCGTGGGTCTTCGGGCTCGCTCGCACATCCAGGCAGAGCCGATAGCCATCCATGCGCGGCATCAGGATGTCGGAAATGATGGCGTCGAACCCCATGCGCTTCAACGCGCCGACCGCTTCGAAACCGTCCGCGGCTTCGACCACCGTGGCACCATCGGCTTCCAGAACCGCACGCAGGAGCTTCTGGTTGGAGGGGCGATCATCCACGATGAGAATTTTCATCAATGCGCACTTCATCCCATGTGGCCTCCCGGCTCGGCAACGGCGCCTATGCCCAATTCTCGTAAAGCCGGCGCGTGGTGCTTTTCGCAGCACGCCGGACAAACCCCGTGACTGAATCTGCTGTTGGTGTGCCGCGCGATATAGGTTTCTACGGTCTCCCAGTAGTCCATGTCGTCGCGAATGCGTTTGCAGTAGGAACAAATCGGAAGCAGCCCGTTCAGTTGTTTCACCTCGGTGAGCGCGGCGGTGAGCTCACGGTTGGCGGTGGCGAGCGCAGCGGTGCGCTCGCGCACCCGATCCTCCAGGCTGGCGTTCAATTCCTGAATTCGGACGTGTGCTCCATGGGCGGCGGTGAGCGCCAGCTTCAGCTCGGCGTTTTTTTCTTCGAGCTTTCCCACCAGCACCGTGCTGTATTGCTGTAGGATGATCTCCTCGGTGGGCAGCTTCGACGAGCGAGGCAGCCAGCCTGCGGCGGATAGCTGGAGCGCCCCCAGGATAACCGCGATGGGTGCCGGTTTCGCGATGAACCGATCGGCGCCCACGGTGTCGCTCAAGCGGACGTCACGCGGCGAGGTATACGTGCTGCTGTAGAGGATGAAGCGCAGATGCTGGAGCGAGGGATTTTTTCTGACCTCATGGCACAGCCGGTAACCGTCGATCCGCGGCATTAGGATGTCCGAGATGACCGCGTCGACTGGTTCGTGTGCGAGCAAGTCCAGCGCATTCGCGCCGTCGGCCGCCTCCAGCACTGAAAAATCTTCGGCTTCGAGTTGAACGCGGAGAAGCTTCCGGTTGGCCGCATGATCGTCAACGACGAGAATGATCATGAGCTGGCTTCCGTCGGGAGGCTTTCGAGAAAGGCCTTCACCTGAGCGGGAAATTGCCGCGTGTTGATCGGCTTGGTGATGTAGCCGTCACATCCGGCATCGAGCGCTTTCTGTTCGTCGCCTTTCATGGCGTAGGCGGTGAGTGCGACAATCCGAATCTGGCGGGTGCGCGCGTCGGCCTTGAGCCTGCGGGTGAGCGTGAGCCCGTCCATGCCCGGAAGGGCGATATCCATCAGGATCAGGTCTGGCAGCCTCTCGGCCAGAACCACCTGGGCGTCTTCGGCGTCCACAGCCTTGAGGATGGAATGGTCCTCGTATGTGAGCAGCTCGGAAATCAGCTTAAGATTGGTCGAGTTGTCGTCTACCACCATGATGATTGCGCTCATTCTGTTTTCCGCCTTTCGGTCATCACCGGCAGGACCACGGTGAACACACTGCCGTGGTCCGGCTCGCTTTCCACGCTGACGCGGCCGCCCTGGAATTCGATGATCTTTTTCGTCAGGGCGAGCCCCAGTCCGGTTCCTTCGAAGCGTCGCGCGGTGCCGGAGTCCAGCTGCTCGAACTCATTGAAGAGCCGTCCGAGGTCCTCGGCCTTGATGCCGATTCCGGTGTCGCGGACGCCCACTTCAAACCAGTGCGAGTCGAGGCGGCGGGCATAGATGTCGACCTGGCCGTCATCGTCGGTGAACTTCACCGCATTGGAGAGCAGGTTGTAGAGCATCTGTTTGAACTTGTGCTGGTCCAGCACAACCGCGTCGAGCCCCGGGCCGATCTCGATGCCCACAGCGATATGTTTCTTTTGGGCGATGCCTTGGATCACGGCGGTGACCTCCTCCACGGCCTTTAGCACCGCGAAGGTTTCCGGGTGCAGCTCCATTTTGCCGGCTTCAACTTTGGAGAGGTCGAGCACGTCGTTGATTAGCTGGAGGAGGTGGCGTCCGCTGTTGAGCACATCCCCGAGGTATTCCTTTTGCTTCGGCCGAAGAGGCCCGGGCTTTTCATCCATCAGGAACTCGGTGAAGCCGATGATGCCGTTGAGGGGCGTGCGCAGCTCATGGCTCATGCTGGAGAGGAACTCCGATTTCGCGCGGCTCGCTTTCTCCGCTGTGAACCGGGCGCTCTCCAATTCGGCATTCGTTCGTTGCAGCGCTTCCTCAGAGCGTTTTCCGCCGGTGATATCGGTCCCGATCGAGATGTATTGAACGGGGCTTCCATCCGGCCCTCGGTAAGGCACGATCGTGGAATCAACCCAGTAATAGGTGCCGTCTTTCGCCTTGTTCTTGATCTCGCCCTTCCACACCCGTCCCGCGCTGATCGTCTCCCAGAGGCTTCCGATGAACTCCTTTGAATGGTTTCCGGAATTGATGATCCGGTGGTCCTGCCCGAGCAGCTCGCCCCGGGGGAATTGGGAAAGCGCGCAGAACTTGTCGTTTACGTAGGTGATCTTTCCCTTGGGATCGGTGACGGCAACAATTCCGTGCTCATCTTGGGCGGTCTTCAGGTCATTGATTTCCTTGAACGAGGCATTGAGTTGGTCTTCAGCGCGCCGCAGCGATTCCACGAGCGCCGCCTCGGCTTTTTTGCGGGCGGTGATATCGGTGCCGATCAGAAGATACCCGATGATCTCGCCCGCCGCATCGCGCAGGGACGTGACTGACACCACCGCCGGAAAGCGGCTGCCGTTCTTGCGGGCTTGGGTTAATTCGTAAACATCCTCGATCCCTCGCGAGGCCTTGAAGACCAAGGCTTCGAATCCCGGCGCGATGTTTATTCCGAGCTCCACACTCAGGGTTTGGGCGCGCGCGATCACTTCCTGCGGATCGGAAAGGTCAGCGGGTGTAATCCGGTTGACGACTTCAGCTGACGAGTAGCCCAGCATGCACTCGGCGCCTACGTTGAAGAGCTGGATGACTCCGCGCGCATCGGTGGCCACGCAGGAGAAGTTGGCACTATTGAAGATCGCGCTCTGCAGGACCTCCATCTTGGCGACGGCCACTCTCCCCTGCTCCTTGAGGGTGGTGATGGCGGCGCGTCGGCGCGCCCGATGGACGGCTTCGTTGAGGGCGCTGATGACCACGCCCGCCAGCATCACGAGGAATATATTCCAACGCTGAGCGATGGTCGCGATCCGAAAGCTATGGAACGGCGGCAACAAATAGTAGCTGGCGAGCACATAGGACAGCCCCGTCGCCAGCAATCCGGCGCGCAGTCCACCAACATAAGCGCTGAGCATAATCGGCACTGTGAAAATCACCAGCATCGGTTCGGGCTGGACCTGGCCAAGCGCCATGCGGATCCCGAATGTCGCCGCCGTCGAAGCGGTCGCGAACGCGCAAGCTTGCCAGGGCTTCAGCAGCATCCCTTGGCCATGCTTCAAAGTTTTGGCGACGTTGGGCGGCGGATCTTTAGGCGCAGCGTTTTGGCGCGCGGATGCGTCAGCGGGTTGCCCGATCACGAGATCTGGGCTCGGGGACATCGCAGGCCCTCTCGGGCTGCCGGCGAAGGCGAACCGGACCCACGGCCCGGCGCTGCGGGCGGAACGAAATTTCATCAGAGATTACTATCGGCCGGAAACGGCGCCCCTACGATAGGCGTGAGGCTGATAAAATTGTCGTCCTTCGCTCTTTCGCGCGTAGGCAACGGCCCACAAGTTGCGGGATTGCGTTCAGCCGCCGGCTGGCCGGCCTAAAATAGACCGTGTTCCTGCATGTAGCGCGACAACTCCATGTCGTTCTTCACTCCGAGCTTTTCGGACGCCCGGCCGCGAAACGTGCTGATCGTCTTGGCACTCAATGACAGTTCGGCCGCGATCTCCTTGATTGATTTGCCCGCGACCGTGAGCTTGGTTACCTGCAATTCGCGGTCCGACAGCATTTCGTGCCTGGGCCGGTCGGAGCCTCGCCGCAGATCGGCCACAAGTTTGTGCGCGAGCAAGGGGCTGATGAACTGCTCACCGGCGAGGATCTTCTGCACGGCTTCGACGAGCTGTTCCGCCACCACCCGCTTATTGAGATATCCGGAAGCGCCGCTCTTAATCGCTCGCAGCCCAATCTGATCTTCCGGCGTCGAACTTAGCACCAGCACGGGCAGTTGGCGATAATCGCGCCGCACTTCGTCAAGCACTTCAAAGCCGCTTCGGCCTGGCACATTGATATCGAGGATGAGGATGTCCCAGGGCTGCTCTTGCAGCAACGCCAGCGTTTGGGCAGAGTCGGCCGCCTCGCCGAAGACAACGCCGGGGTAGGCATCGGTGAGGATTTGCTTCAAGCCGACGCGGAGGATCACATGATCATCGGTAATGAGTATCCGGGTCATGGCGGAACGGTCGCGGTTTGCTGCGCCAGCGGAATTCTCACTCGGACTGTGGTGCCGGCGCCGGATGCGCCGGCGATGTCCATGCTTCCGCCGAAGCTTTGGGCCCGCTCGCTCATTCCCACTAGGCCGATCGAGTGGGCGTCGGCGATCTGCTCGGCCGTGATGCCGCGGCCATTGTCCGCGACGGTTAGTGAGGCGCCGTCGGGTTCCTCTGTAAATTGGACTTCGATCTCCGTGGCGCGGGCATGCCGGGCGATGTTGGTCAGGCATTCCTGGAGGATCCGGAATACCGCCGTGGCGCATTCTCGGCTCAAGCTGGATTTGCCAGGCGCCGGCCCCGTGCGGAAGGCGAGCCCCGACCGGCGCGCAAAGTCTCCCACTTGCCATTCGATGGCGGCCCACAGCCCGAGACTGTCGAGAATGATCGGTCGCAGCTCGGTAGCGATGTGTTGCACGGTGCTGATCGCCGCATCCGTTTGTGCGATCGCCTCCCCGATTCGGGCCGTCATCGCGCCGCGCGCCGGCTCGCCGATGGGTTTGGCAGTCTGTTTGGCGAGCCAAACGAGGTCGATCTTCAGGCACGTCAATTCCTGGCTGAGCACATCGTGGATCTCCCGCGCAATCGTCGTGCGCTCAAATTCGCGGATGGCTTCATTCCGGGCGGTTAGGGCGCGGAGTTGCTCGTTGGCCAAGCGCAACTGCTCTTCCGCCCGTTTGCGTTCTGATATATCGCGCAAAATCACCGTGAATAATTGCCGGCCAGCGACGTCTGCTTTCGAAAACGAGGCCTCGATCGGGAAGGCTACTCCGTCCGCGCGGCGCCCCGAGATAGCACCGTAAACGCCCGTGCGGCGACCGGCATGTCCCTTGCCATGCAGGGCGCTGCCCTCGTCGGACTGATCGAAGAGGAAATGCCCGCTCAGCAGCTTCGCGAGCGGCTGTCCGAGCATAACAGCCCGGGACGCATCAAACATCGCCTCAGCAGCGGCATTGAAGAGCACGATCTCGTCCGCTTCATTCACGGTGATGATTGCGTCCATCGCCGAGGCGATGATGCTTTCGATGCGTCGACGGCTTTCGGCAAGTTCGATATCGGCATGGTGCAGATCGTCGTTGCGTGCCGCAAGTTCCTGACTCTTCTCCGCCAGCCTTCGAACCAGATGCGAATTGTATTCGTCCGTCACAAGAGGATCGTCGGGCGCCCCACGCACGGGGATTGACGAACAGCCGTGAGGTCATCAACGACGAGGACTTTCATACAAATATACCCACGTTCCGTGAGTAGTCAGTAAATAGCAATTCCGACGGGGATTTGGTCGTATATACCGGAATTCCGGTAGGCCTGCTGGCCCACGCCACGAAAACCGTCGCGCCGCGCTAGATCGAATGGGACTCGCTGGTTATTTTCCAAGCTCCCGATTCCTTCACGACCGTGAGCGTTCCGAGGTGCCTTCCTCCAAACCACGTAAAGACAAGCTTTACCGTGTCTGTCGAAGCGAACTCGATCTTGGCGATTTGATCGAAGTCGTGGGTCTCCTTCTGCTCTTTCAGAAAGGCGATCAATGAATCGACTTCGCCTTTTTCGTCGGCCGTTTCCGCAAGGATGTTGCAGTCTTCCGTTAGGATCGAGTCGTAGTGCTTCTTTTCGACTGCGACCGGTGCTTCAACCGGTTTAGGCATGGCGCTTTCGGCCGGCGCGACGCTCGCGACTGAGGTGACGGCCGGGACTGATGCGACGCCCGCGGCCGGAGGCGCGGTCGGGACCTGTGCGGCAGCCTTCATGTCCGATCCCACCTGAATGCATTCACTGATCGTGTACATCGCGCTGGCTGCCTCTCTCAGCCTGAAGGTACCGGCACCTTTGGGAAAACCGGCAACAAAAATCCATTCCACAAAATATACTTTGCCGGCCTGGACCGAGAACTCCAGCAGGGTATTTTTCTTCAATTCATTCTCCCGATCGGAACCGGTGCCGGGATTCTGCTTATCGGAGAAAACCAGATTTCCTGGATTGGCATGGTAGACGTAATACGCTCCGGGCTGGATTCTAACGGCCTTTTCGCCGTTGATATAAATGTCTTGGGGGGGCTTTGGTATGATGGCGTCGGGCCCGTAGTAAAAATAGACGGCGGCCTTGTCGTTTGGCGCCGGATCGGGCCCGGTGAATCGCGGTCCGGTCGCACAACCGGCGAGAATGAACGAGGCGGCTAGAATAAGTGAAATAGCGATGGTTTTCATGGTAGCGGACAAAGCTGAGCCACGGTAGCAGCGATCGATCGAGCGGCGAGAGAGTATTTAACGCTTGGCCGTTTTGCCGGCCCGCGGTCTGATCTTCGACTGGAGGGCGTGGGCCCTGACGATGGCCGCGATCAGTCCGGGAAAGCGCTTGTCGATCTCCGCGCAGCGGGAGGTGTTCTGCATCTCGACGCCGCGGCGTTCGCCCCTGATCAGGCCCGCCTCTCTGAGCGCCTTGAAGTGCTGCGAGAGGGTGGACTTGGGTATGGTTTTCTCGCGGACATTCAGAAAATTCGAGCAATTGTACGAACAATTGGCGCCCACGATCTCGGCATAAATGGCCACGCGAACCGGGTCGGAGAGCGCATGGAGGATGCCCTCGACTGTCACGTCTCCGATCGAGGGGTGGAAAAGGGGCTTCATGGCCATTCATCATACGCCCCCTTGACACTTTGTCCATAGTTCGTAAGATCGGAACTATAGAAGTAACGGGGGCTTTTGCTCTCCGTCTTCTCCAACACAAACACACTCAAAGGAAATTCACATGAGCAAGCTTACAGGCAAGGTCGCGGTCGTCACCGGAGCCTCCAAGGGCATCGGCGCCGGAATCGCCAAAGCGCTCGCCGCACAAGGCGCGTCCGTTGTCGTCAATTATGTTTCGAGCAAAGCGGGCGCGGACGCCGTCGTCGCCGCCATTGGCTCGGCCGGCGGCAAAGCCATTGCCGTGCGCGGGGACGTCTCGAAGCCCTCCGAGGCGGAGGGCATCATCGCCGCGGCCATCCAGGCGTACGGGCGCCTCGACATCCTGGTCAACAACTCCGGGGTTTATGAATTCGGGCCAATCGAAGCCATCACAGAGGATAAATTCCATAGGATGTTTGATATCAATGTGCTAGGTTTGCTCCTTATCACCAAGGCCGCGGTCAAACATCTCGGCGCCGGAGCCAGCATTATCAACATCGGCTCGGTCGTCAGCCGGCTCAAGCCTCCGGGGACGGCGATCTACACGGCGACCAAGAGTGCGGTCGACGCGATCACCGGCGTCTTCGCCAAGGAACTCGGGGCGAAAAAGATCCGCGTCAATTCCATCAACCCGGGAATCGTGGAGACCGAAGGAACCCAAAGCGCGGGCTTCATTGGTTCGGATTTCGAGAAGGGAACGGTTGCCCAGACCCCCCTCGGTCGCACGGGCCTTCCAAGTGACATTGCCTCCGTCGCGGTCTTTCTCGCCTCGGACGACTCGGCATGGATGACCGGTGAATTGCTTGTCGCCAGCGGCGGCCTCTGAAGCCTCAGACCAATCGGGGCTGCGTTCGCAGGCTGCTGCCATCCACCCAGTCGCTCTCGACCATTTCGATGCGAGGGTGGGTGGGAAAGCCTATATCAAGATTCATGATCAGGGAGGCGAGCAATTCGACCATCCG
>Ga0302326_10015600_pt1 | contig 15974 bp, 8 predicted proteins | sample Palsa_T0_3_FD_202264 | JGI IMG/M metagenome (GOLD analysis project Ga0302326, IMG submission 202264) | Peat permafrost microbial communities from Stordalen Mire near Abisko, Sweden - Palsa_T0_3 | ecosystem: Environmental > Terrestrial > Soil > Palsa > Peat permafrost | place: Sweden: Abisko... | reverse complement strand
ACGTGCCGCTGGGACTCGGCAGTCGTCACATCGCCGCCGCCAACATGAGCGCAGTTACCAAAGCCGTGGGAATCGTCGTCTCTGAGAGTTCAGTGGTGCGGCTTTTCTGTCACGGACAACTGGTCGGAGAAATCATTCCCGAGGTTTGGATGATGGATCACGCCCACCTGCGTGGCACCGTGAAGAGAGAACAGGTCGGCGACCTCACGATTTTGACACCAAATCTGCGACCAGCCTCGCTCGCGAAGTTGGACTAGCCGCAGTAAGACTGACCACTGGCATTCGGAGTGGAGCCACGACATCTCTGCAGGAATTTGGATGCGATGTGTGTTGTCTGGTGACGAATAACCCCCTCCACTGGTCTGTGAGTCGACGTGGCGATTCCGAGCTTGCCGTGCACAGGCGGAATGCCGAAACCGCCAACGCCGCCGGAGTCTGACGTTACTCGGGTGAAGCCCACGCCGTCCGTCGTGGCCGGCGAAGAAGACATCCAGGTGGGCTCGCGCGTACTGGTTGTCGCCTTCGATCCAGCGCCTCCACTAGCTTTTTCTCGTGGCAGCAGCGGACCGCGCATTCAGGAAGAAACGCGTTGCATGCGTCTTTTCTTTTTACAGCGCCGCGTAGTCCACGAGCGAGTCAACGTTTGTGTGTGTTCCGTAGGATGTGGCATTACATTTTTCCTTCAGTGCTTCTCATACTCGTCTTACCGTAACGAGACCTTTTAGCGAGCGTGCGATGCAGCTTCTTCGATCAACGCTGCGACCTCCTTCGCGTGCGAGACGTAGACCGAGTGGCTGGCTCCGGGGACTTCGACTTTGTGGCTGCCCGCTCGAGTGGCATACCACCGTTCGAGATCGGGGTTGATTGTTCTGTCGCTTCCCGCAACCAGCGTCCAGCTTGGTTTGCTTCTCCAGGCAGGCGTGGTAATGACTCCTTTGAAATTCTCAGCCTTGTTCATCACCTGCGATCGCGCCATGAAAGCGGCTTGCTCTGCCGGAAGGTCGGCTGCGAAGTATTCATGAAATTGCGCTGGGTCGAGGTAAGTGAAGCCGTCGGCTGTTTTCTTTATCGCGTTGGATTTACTGAGGTCGCTGGGGAAGCGCTTTCCGTCGTCAGACTCGTTCTCTCCCGCGTCGGGCATGTGGGCTGCGATATACACCAAACCGGCCACGGATGGATCTGTGCCCGCTTCGGTAATTACGGCCCCTCCATAACTGTGAGCGACAAGAATGCAGGGTCGATCTTGTAGAGCAAGGACGCGCTTCGTTGCCGCGACGTCCTCCTGGAAGGTCGTCTCCGGTTCCTGCACCATGGTGACGTTGTAACCGTCTTTGACAAGAATGTCGTAGACGCCTTTCCAGCCAGAGCCGTCTGCCCACGCGCCATGAACCAGCACGACGTTTTTCACTGAACTGTTCTGCGCTTGGACGGTTGTTACGGCTAGCGGTGTAAGCAATACCACGCAGAGAAAACCGATTTTGAGTGTGCCTTGAAACATGCGAACTCCTTTCAGATTGGATTTAGATCGTGTGATCAGTCTCCGTTTACCGCTGTTTCACTTTGACTCTTTGGCGTTAAACAACGGATGAACCAGAATATTCAGATCATTCCTGCAATGGGGGCCGTGATTGAACGGGAGAGCACGCACTGCACACCGACGGTCATCTTGGACTCTTGAAGCCATTCGATGCCCGGCTGACAAGGGCGCTGATACTTTCGTCGTTAGCCATCGCAAGTATTTACCGCCAAGCCATAGTTGTTACCGAATTCGTCTTCAATGGCACCGAAGCTGCCATATTGCCAAGGCGCAATTCGATTGTCCTAGCGGCGCCGGGGTTTGTCACGACCAGCACTTGTTGCCCGTGAGGATTTTCCACGGCAATGTGCTGCAGATCAGCGGCTGCGCTCTGAGAATCAAATCGCCGGGCGCCGCGGCGAATGACGCGAGCATAGTGAGCAAACGCCAGGTATTGCCCACTGCGGGTGATCTCGTTAGTCTTTGAATCGATGGTCACAACGCCACCACACGGGAAAGGCCCAATATTCGGCTGCCCATGCTCGTCCAGAGCCAGGTTCCATGAGGTGATAGAGCGGCACCAATTGCGCAACACCTGGCTGAAAGTTCCAGACCACTTGCACCAATCTGTAAGGTAGCCGCTATCGGTGTAGTCGGGACCGCCTTCGGTCCAATGCATCTCAATTTCTGGATAGGTATTCTTAACTTTGCTCATCATATCGGGAGTGCCATAGTAACCGTGCCAGGCAATGGCGTTGCAGTATTTTCGAAGCTTGGTGTCCTGCAATGTGCAGATGGCGCGTCCCCACAAATTGTAGTTATGATCCAACATCCAAATTTTGACGGGCATTCCGCTGCTTTCCAAAAGCGGTCCAAGATGATCGCGCACGAATTCAATCTCGTACTCCTGCGGCCATATGCAAGCAGGCATCTTGCCATCCTGGTCGGTATCCACTTCGTTCTGCGAGGTTAACGCGTGTACGGTTACTCCTTCGGCGGCATAGGCGTGGAGAAACTTCAAATAGTATTGCGCGTAGACGGGCAAGTAACGCTTTCGCATCGAGCCCCCAAGCATCGTGCCGTTAAACTTCATCCAGCCAGGCGGACTCCATGGAGTTGAAAAAAGGAATAACTCGGGATTCGCTGCTCGCGCCTGGCGCAATATGGGAAGAATATATTCCCGGTCATGTTCGATCGAAAATCGCTTCAGATCCGGATCGGGTTCTCCCTCATCGAAGCTGTAAAGTTTTGTCGCATAGTCGCTCGACCCAACACAAATGCGGCCAACGCTTAGTCCCATCTCCGAGGGATGGAAGAGTTCATGGAAGAGCTGCTCGCGCGCTTGCGGCGAAAGTCGATTGAACGTGTAGCAGGTTGCATCGGTAAAAGCGCCGCCGAATCCCAGGACCTCCTGAAACTTCACGGCGGGGTTCAGCCAGAGATAGTCCGCCGGGGGCGTCTCCACTGCTGGATGCCATGCGGCCGGAGGGGCGGCGGCAAAACGATCGTCCCCGGAAGTTACCCAAACAGAAATTTCCGGGGTCGCCGTCGACATCGCATCGCGCGAGGCATTTGCAGTCAGCGCCGCGTCTGCTGGGCGAACTACGTCAGGAACGACCGCCGCAGCGAATCCGAGAGCTGACATCTTCAGAAAACTTCGTCGAGAAGTCTCATTTGTCATAAGCACGTCCTTTAAGCCAAAGTATCTTGTGTGGTACGAGAACTAGTTCTTGTGAGACTCGGCTTTCTTTTTCTCGATAAAAACCAAACCCTTACCTTCTTTCACATTGTAAAAATGGTCCGCGGCTAAGTTCGCGAGAGTTTCCATCGTTCCGGAGGGCCAGAAGATTTCGAGTTTATCTACGCGATCCTTTTCGCCGAGGCCAAAATGAAGGCGAAGATCATTCTGCGAAAGATAGCTGCCGCCGCTGAGCACCTCACCCGTCTGTACCAGTTCTCCTGCAGTAACAGTTACACGCGCATTCAAGGCTAGCCGGTTGCTCTTTGTTCCCACCAATTCAAAGCTGATCCAGTGATTTGAAACCCCACCTTGAGGCTGAAGAATGGTCGGCTCGCCTTGCAAATTCTCTATAACGATGTCAATTCGGCCATCGTCAAACAGATCGCCAGTTGCCACTCCGCGGCTAACTCGCGGGATTTGGAGCGCCGGACCGACGATCTTGCTTATATCCTTAAACTTGCCGTTGTGCTCATTCAAGAAAAGCAGTGCTGGCTCGTGGTATCTTGCACCAGCCTCACCACTGTCCACTTGTGGATATACGTGGCCATTCGCCATGAAAAGGTCGACCCAGCCGTCGTTATCGAAATCAAAGAACGAGTCGCCCCAGCCAACGTAATGGGTCGTGCTCTGAGCGACTCCTGACGAGAAGGAAACGTCGGAGAAATTCATATCGCCGAGGTTTTGGTATAGTGCGGCATATTCGTCGCTGAAGTGAGTAACCGCGACTGCGGGGTGTCCGCTATGCTTATAATCGCCGAGAGCGACCCCCATGTTAGCCTGACCATTTCCATCCTGGCTGACGGCGACTCCGGCGGCAAATCCGATTTCCGTGAAGTGTCCGTTGCCTCCGTTCTTGTAGAGGTAATTCCTTCCGGCATCATTAGCCAAAAAAAGGTCGAGCTGGCCATCCCCAGCCAAGTCCGACCAGACGGCGGTCATGCCGAAAGAATTGGGAGAGTCCGAGATCCCGCTTTTCCTGGAGACATCTGAAAATGTACCGTCACCATTGTTGTGGTAAAGGTTGGAGGGAGAACCCTTCAATCCACGAGGACCACATTGAACATTGATTCCCCGAAACTTGCATGTCGGGCTGGAACCAAACCCCGGGAGATCGTTTAGATTGAAATTTACGTAGTGGGAGACAAACAAGTCCGGCCAGCCGTCGCCATCATAGTCACCGAACGCCGCTCCGGTGGCCCATCCCGAGTCGCTGCTCAGGCCGGTTTCTTTTGTAACATCGGTGAATGTGCCATCGCCATTGTTGCGATAGAGCACCACGCCCCCGAAGCAAGTGACCAGCAAATCGGGCCAGCCATCGTTGTCGTAGTCTCCGACGACCGCGCCCATTGCCCAACAGGGATAACCGACACCTGCTTTATCTGTAACGTCGGTGAAAGTCCCGTCGTGATTGTTGTGGTAGAGAGCGCTTCGCGACTTTTTACCGGCGAGGGCCATCTCGACACTTTTGGCATTGGTGAAGTAAATATCGGGCCATCCGTCACGATCGTAGTCGATAAGAGCAACGCCACCGCTCATCGACTCCACGATATATTTCTGCTCGGGACTCGAAAGATGATCGAACTTGATGCCAGTCGTGCCAGTAATATCGAGCAGTTGCGGCAATGGAGTACTAACGACAGCGACATTGGATTTGCTATCGGAAACATCAATTTTTGCCTGAGAGCTTTGCGGGAACACCGAGTAGGACTGACAGGTCGATAGAACGAGCAAGGCCGCCCAGCGGACAATCAGCGCCGGCGCATTCGAATTTTTGAGCAGTAGCGCCAAATGATAAACTCTCTTTCGTCAACGCCTCTTTTGAGCAGTTTTCACGGCGTACAACGAACTGCGCGCAAGAACGAACAGCTGGCTGCGATCACTTCCACCAAACAATAATTGTGAAGGCCTTTCGGGGATTTCAATTACATCGATCAAAGCGCCCGACGGGTTGTATACGAACACCTGGCCCGCGGCGATGTAGACGTTGCCGCTTTCGTCTACGGCGACGGATTCTCCACCCTGCTCGGTAAAGAGCCGCACGTTTGACATTGTGCCATCGGCTCCGACGCTCGCGACGTAAGTCTTCTCTCCTGATTCATCGGAAACGTAAAAGGGCTGAGAGGCAACCGCGGGAGCCAAGCCAAAAGCCCGCAACGTGTCATTCAACTTTGAACCATAGTAGAGTTCCCCAGTCACGAAATCTTCGCCTGCAGGGAAAAAAGTCGTTCCATCCGGGGAGACGAACTGATAGGGCCTCCTGGCCGAGATCTCTGCGAGAAAATCATTTTCGTTTCGCCAGTAATCGACAGGCAAGACCGGCGTCAGTGACGGGCGGGCCACTGCTGCCGTTGCTGGCAGCAGCGCAATGTCGTCTCCCGGGACGTCCGGTCTAAAGCTATAGACCGTACCCTTACCGGCGTAGGAAATTACCATCAGATCTCCAGCCTTATCGAAGAAAAGCTGGACGGGATCGAGAGGGTCGTCGCGCAATATAGACAATTGACGGGTTACGACTGACCAGCGATAGATGGTCTGGCGATGCGGATCGACGAAGTAAACGTCTCCCTTGGCATCGACGGCTCCACCAGAAATATTGAAGAAGCCGCTGGCAAGTTTTTCCACGGTTGCTTGCGTTGGCGGGATTGTGAAATTTTGTTTCGCTGAAATAACGGGGACGTCGCCAGATGTTGTTGTCATTGTCAACCAGGCAAATTCGCGTTGTCGGACCTGTATTTTGTTAGTTTCGTCATAAATTGCGCTGTCGAAAGATACTTTGCTGTCGCTGTAGCAATGCAGGTTACGAAATCGGATGTTGGTAGAGTTACTAACTTTGACGGCCTCGCGAAATGGTTGATAGCTGCCTACAACGCGATACATGAATAAGTTAGCTAAGGTGATGTTAGTCGACTCCCGGATGTCGAGAGGCAAAGCGAACCCACCCTCACCCCACTCTTCTTCTGTCTGCAGAGCAAAGATTTGCCAGTTGGACGCATGGTCAAGAACTACCTCGTTGCGGACATGATGCTCGCTCGACAGTTGGTAAATCTGTCCTCCGGTGGAAGTGTTTGAGATGTACAAGCCCGCGTGCGCAAAAGTACTTGGCGTCCAGATATCAACGAAAGTGCCGCCGCCCGTTATCCATAAGCTGGGATACTGTCCATCCCACCGGCGATTTGGATCGGAATCGGCGCTGTGGGTGTTGTTATAAATCTGCGTCCAGACTTTGGAACTCTCTTCGGCAGTCGCGTTCGGATCAATTGTTCCGTGACCTCCGAGAAAGCGAACATCATTCATCATTGATTCTCTGCCGGCCATCCACTTCGCGGCCACCGCGCGCGGATTGGCGCCGTTGGTGTATAGACCGATGCCAGTCACGATATTCGTACCGTCTCTTGGAGTTTGAAGCAGCGGTTTTGGACTACCGACTCCTTGAAACCCTGGGGTTGAATCGCTAAGCAAGATTCGTGTGACGCTCGGATGCAGGCCGATGAGAACAGTTTCCGGTTTTAGCGCGATGGTGTCCGTGACCCGGTACTGCCCCGACGGCAAGTAGATGGTGCGGTGCTCGGCAATGGCTTTCTGGAAGGCGGCAGTATCGTCGGTACTACCGTCACCACGGGCTCCGAGTGAACGGATATTGACCCACGTGGAGATTGGCGGGAGGTCTTGGATGTCGGATTTGACGGGCTCTGGTAAGGCGCTCAACGGCGTTGTTTCAAAGACGTCCTTCATGACCGGCAGATCGCCAACCTGCATATAGTGAAGACCATGAGAAAAAGTCGTCACTCTATATATTTCTGCCGGAGCGACGATTTGCTGTCCGCTCTCGCGGTAAAGGGCGAAAACAGGAGTTTTTCGATAGACCACATTTTCCATGTTGATCTCGGTGAGAGCCTTCTTCTCATTACTGATAATGACGGACGGGCCGGTTATATTTTCCATGCGGCCGTCTTTAATCCAGAGTTCGTCGGAGTGCTCCGGATCGATGGAAATTGCCGTAGGAACATTCTTGAATTGTGGGCGGATCAGAGTGAGCCCCGCTTCTCGCTCTCTGATCGCCGCCTCGCGCTGCCCCTCAAATGTTGTGTCAATGATCGTAAACTGCCAGCCAGGCGAGGGTCTTCGCGTCCAAATTCCGTACTGGCCACCGTAAAAATGGACATCTTCAACCACATTGCCACCGTCGTGAATGCCCGCGAGCCCCGAGCCGATGTGAAAGTTCATGTGCGCCAAAAAGCAATGCTGAGCATAACGGGCGCGGACACCAACCGCCCCAGGGTTTCCGTCTTCAATCTCGATATCGATGTTGCTGATCGCGGAATAGAACGTCCCTGGGTTTGCATCGGGGGGAGTTGCTCCCGCTGCCGGACGCTTACCCGCGAAAACCACCATAGATGCGGGACCCTGCTGGAACCCAGGTGTATCTGCCGCGAGAACAAGTACCGGCCGCGTGGCTCCAAATCCAATCACGCGAATTCCGGGCCAGATATAGAGCGTTTTGGTCAGGCGATAACGTCCCGAGGGAACGAAAAGAATTCCCTGGTTGGTCTTCTCCTGGACCTTATCGATGGCCTGCTGTAAAGCAGCCGAATCATCGTCGATGCCATCGCCTTTCACGGGAAAAACATCTGGCGTCAGGTAAACTGCTCTCTTGTCTTCCAGGCGTGTTGGGTAGTACGAAGATGCAAAAAGCGGAAGAACGATAAACAGCATCGCAGCTGCTAAAAATTTGTTCATCATCTCGATCCGGCGCGGTGAGCTAACTATCTCTTCAAATTATCTTCGTCGTCTCGCGCTTGATCTCGGTGCAAGTCGCGATAAACCTCGCGTAGTTTTTCTTTCATCTCGGTGTACTTTTGATATTCCTCGATCTCGTGTTTCGCCTCCGCGCTGCGTCCCGTTTGTCGGTAGATGGTACTTAGGCGGAAATGGGCAACAGCGCTCGTAGGATCGAGTTCAAGGGCGTGGTGCAAAAGGTCTTCGGCTTTTTGTTGTTGGTCAAGTGACATCAAAACCTTGGCCAATCCGATGTCGGCTTCCGGATCGCTCGGCTGCAACTTCAATGCCCGAGTGTAATGATCGGAGGCGGCTTGAAGATCATTTGCCCGGAGAGCGATATCGCCAAGCCTGCATTCCGACTGTTCATCCATCGGATTCGCCTGCAATGCTGCCTCATATTCGCTCTCGGCTTCTTTGACGCCTTCGGGTGTCCCCGATATGCGCAGCATTTCAGCCAGTTCAAAATGTAAGCCGGGAAGTTGCGGATCGAGTTTGAGCGCGGTGCGATAGTTTTCGACGGCCCCAGTTGTGTCCCCGCGCTTTGCCAGTTCGTGCGCTAAGGCTTGGTGCATTCGGGCAGAATTTGGCGCAACCACAGATAAGCTGAGAAGGGACTCATCCGCCAGATCCGAATCGATACGATAAGCGGAATAAAGGATGGCTTCGTTGGTAGGTTGCAATTTCCGAAGTATGCCAACGGTAGCTGCCGCTTTATCTAAGTCGCCCAGCGCGGAATATATTTCAATCAACTCCATTCCAGTCTCAATCCGAATTTTTTCTTCCGGTACGTTGGGAAAGGCCTTTTCCAAATCGCGCCGGGCTGCGCCCACGTCGCTCATCCGTTTCTCTGCGATACCCAAGAGAGCCTGAGACTTCCACAGTGTGGGCCGCAGTTTTAGCGCCGCGCGAAGTTGCGGAATCGCACCCGCGTAGAACCCCTGAAAGAACAGCACTGCCCCAAGATTGCCGTGAGCGTCCACATTATTCGGATCGATGGCGATGATGGCTTTAAATTCCGGCACTGCCAGATCGGGTCTGTTCTCTTTCAAATATTCTGCAGCCTTGCGACTATGGGCCTCAATTTGCTGATGTCGGCTCGGGTTAGTTTCGGAGAAGCACGGCAAGCACCCCTGCAGTAGAAGTCCACAAGAAAAGAAAACGACTACGACGGTTCTCATTTCAGAATTGTACGGTGGACGGCTCGTATCGCAGAAATTCGATCATCCCCAGACAGAAAAGAACGGCAGGAAAGTGCCGTCCTTTTCTGTTACCTGGTGGCCACGCATGTCAGAAAGAGATGCGAGCGCTCAGTTGACCGGTCCGGGCGCCGACCGTGACACCGGAGCCCAACGTTGCGTCATTTATCTGGCCGAAGTTAGATCCTCCGAACGACTGGCCCGGAACGTTGAGGCTGGGATGGTTAAAGATGTTAACCCAGTCTGATCGCAGTTCCAATTTAACCCGTTCCCCGAAGGCAAAGGCTTTTGCGAACGACATGTTGAATACAGTCAAGCGTGGTCCTCTTAGCGAGTTTCTGCCCTCGTTGCCGAAGGCAAATGGAAGGCCTGACCCCGATGTCCACGCATCGGCGAACGCCGCGGTATTAAACCACTCGCTCGGACCCGGATTGCTGACGTGCGTGGATGCTATGACGTTCGGAAACCAATTGCATCCGTTGTTTACGTCGCCGCCGGTTGCGGTGCCGCCGACATTGGTAGCGCACCCGGTCAAACTTGCATTGGAGTTAGTGTTGTTGACCACTGTAAACGGGTTTCCGCTTTGCGTGATCATGGTCCCGGAAATCCTGAACCCGCCGACCGCTTCATCCAGTAGACTGCTGCCGCTGAGATAGGGCTTTCCTTTGCCGAACGGTAACTCATAAGAAGCGTACCCCTTGTACGCGTTCGGTACATCGAAGTTCGAATCCCCATAATTGGCTTGGGGGTTGTTCCCAGTTTGCCAATATTGTGTCCCTCCGCGGCTGCCCCATCCGCCCGAATCCTGGTCATCCAGGAAGTGCGAGTGGACATAGTTGAAGCTGAAGAGCAAGCCGTTCGAAAAACGCCTGGTGATAGCGCCTTGCACGGAATTGTAGTTCGAAACGGCGTCGTAGTTATACCCTTGGAGGGATCCCCAAGCGGGATATGGTCGGTCTGCTTGAATGAGCGCCGACGCCGCCCCGACCGCGGCTAGGCCGGCCGGGCTGGTGATTTGGTTAACGTCCGTTCCGTATTGGAGATTTGAGCCGTGGCTTCCTGCATAGGCGATTGACGCCATGTAGTTGCGTCCGAACTCGTGCTCCACGCTTACCTGCCATTGATCGATTCGCCCTACCGGGACGTTGTAGGGGACATAGGTTTCGTTTGATGGTGATATTGCGTTGACGTAAGCAGATGGAACTTTCGTACCTCCTACATAAGTTAGGAGGGGATTAGCCACAGAGGCAGGGTCAGAGAGGGTCAGGATAGGAGCACTGGTCCCGCCGTTTTTATCCGAGAAACTCCCGCTAAACTGGTCGGGTGCTCCAAGTCCTAATCCGTTGCCGTAGTCATCATCGCTAAAGTTATAGGAGTACATTCCAAACCCGGCCCTGATGACGGTGTCGTTCCTGATTGACCAGGCAAAACCGACACGGGGCAAGAAGATGTCGTGAATCGGCTTCTGCAATGAGGTTCGGTTATTCTGGGGTGCAAACCACATCGAGCCTAGTGTGCCGTTCAACGGTGTGCCACCCGGAACGCCGCCTACAGTGCAAGGGTTTCCCTGTCCATCGACGCTGCAGACCAACGTCTGATTGGGATCGAACCCGCCCAGGGAGTTGTATTTCTCGGTTATCCCGGTGGTCGCTACGTAACGTAAACCGAGGTTCAAGGTGAGATTCGGGCGCAGCTTGAAGTCGTCCTGAACGAACAACTGCGGGCTCTTCAGCCGCCCATATTGTATCGCCGTGTTGTTCGCATTCCAGTTTTGGACGTCGCCCAGCAGGAAATCAGCCAGGCCGGCTCCGGTAGTCCCCCCTGCGACGCCATTTTGGGCCGTGTAGTTTCCGGTGAAGGTGAAATTCCCTGCCGTAACGTTTCCCCACGGCGTTACATTCGGCTGCCCCATCAACACCTCGACGCCGAACCTCAAGACGTGCCTGCCTCGAACCAGAGTCAAGGTATCGGATGGGTCGTAAAGGTTCTCAATGTATATGGCGTTCGTACCGGGCGCCACACCGCCAGAGCAACAGAGGCCGGCACCCTGAAAGTTTAGCTGCGGCAGAACGTTCGCCTTGGCGTATTGCAATCCCAGGGTAGTTTGGTTGTTAAAACCAACGGAATCGGGAATGAACCAGTTGCCTTGTTTGGTGTAAGCCATCCGTAGTGCATTCACGAAGTTCGGAGTGAGCTGAGAAGTAATGGTAGCCTGAACCTCGTAACCGTCGACGTCTCCGGAAAAGCAGTTCAGGGGGCAGGCAAATGGCCCGTACTTCTGGGGCTCCAGGGTATTCTTCTGCTGGATCGAGAACATCAGGCGGTGCTTCTGCGTAATATCATAGTCAATGCGTCCGAAATATCTTAGTGTCGGCTCGGGAACAGGCAGAGTAGTGGTGAAGTTGTTGTCCAGGGCTCCTGGGCCGCCGGTGTTAGGCAGAGGGAATAACTTCAGCATGTTCGCTGCCACGGGATCGAGTGTGCTCTCACTCGGGGCACCCATGCCCGGCACCGGAATAACGTTTAAGCCGGTAAGCGCTCCGATGTTCTCGGCCGCAAATGACTTTCGAGTGCAGCCCGGCGTACTGCAGCTAGCCGGGTCGTAGAGCGTCGGGAGACCGGGCGCGGTGAAATCAAGGTTCGGTGCGAGCGATCCCATACCTCTCTCTGCCAGCGTCGGAGTGTTGCCCAACGTGGGAGGTGCCGCGCCATTTTCGTAGATCTTGTCCCGCACAAAAAAGAAGAACAACCTGTTCTTGATGATCGGCCCGCCGACCGAGCCGCCCCACTCGTCGTACCGCAGCAGCGCCGGCTTTTGCGGTGCCCCATTCACATCGAAATAGGGGGCTGCGTTCAGAAAATTGTTCTGAAAATACTCGTAGGCAGATCCGTGAAAACGGTTGGTTCCGCTTCTGGTGATCTGGTTGAAGACGGCGCCGCCGATGCCATACTCTGCCGAGAACGAAGAAGTATTGATTTGGACTTCCTGCACAGCCTCAAATAACGTGTTATCCACGTTGTTGCTCACGGGTAATTGAACCACGCCGCCGTCCTGGAGGTAGTTGGCATAATTCGGCAGGTTGCCATTGAGAGAGACGGCATCTCCGGCATTGTAGGAGCCGCTGCCCTCCGAGGATGGCATGGTTGGAGAACTGGAAGCTCCGGGAAGGAGTATGTTGAAGTTTGCCCAATCGTTGCCGGTAATCCCGAAGCCGACCTGAGGCATCTTATCTGCGGTAGCCGCATCGAGGACCGTTCCCAGATGAGAAGTTTCAGTCTCCAGAAGAGGGACACCACCGGCGTCCACCTCCACCGTTTCCGACACCGAACCGACCTCCAGACTGGCGTCTTCGGTGATTACGTCCACCTGGAGCGTGATCGGACCACGCACAAGTCTCTTGAACCCTTTTGCGCTGAAGCTGACGTTGTAGCGTCCAGCGGGCGTCGAAACAGTATCGTACAGCCCGTCTCCATTGGTGACGTAGTCCTTCGACTCCCCAGTATCAATATTGGTAACTGTCACGTTGGCGCCAGGCACAACGGCTCCCGCCGCTAGTACAGTGCCGCGAATCTCGCCGGTATTTCTGCTCTGTGAAAATGCCGCGACAACCAGGCAAACGAGAAAAGAAAACGCGAATGCGAAGCGGAGGGAACGCGTCATGGAGGTTCTCCCTTACTCGAAATCGATCCCGTCATCAAGGACGGGCTCTCTACTCAACGTCTGGACTCAATATCCAGACGACCCGGGAAGCCTTTAAATCACCCGATTTAATATCTAGCAAAACCGCTTCAGTTAACAACAAAAGCGGTTTAGTAGAATTGTGCGACCATTAAGCACTCGGACCATGGCTGCTGTCAAGAGTTTTTTAATCACCTGCCGGCGACGGGATCTATGAAAAAATGGAGTTTGGTATTCTTGATCTTCCTATGAAAAAAGAACCAGCCAAGGAAACCCCGCGCAATGGGTTACGACCGAGGACGGTCAGCTTACGAATGCTGGCGGATTTTCTGAAGTTGTCGCCGGCGACTGTATCGGTGGTCATGAATGATTCCGCGGCGGCCAAAGCCATTCCGGCGCACACCAAGGAGCGCATTCAAAAGGCCGCGCGGAAGCTGCATTATCAGCCCAACTTCTTTGCCCGATCGCTAAGCATGAAGCGAAGCTTCATGATCGGCGTTCTGACGCCGGAACTTGGCGATGGCTACCACACGCTGGTGCTGAGCGGAATCGGCGACTACTTGATGAGCGAAGGTTATTTTTATTTCAGCGCGAATCATCGACATAAGCCCGATCTCATCGACGAATATCCGAGACTTCTGATAAGCCGGGGCGCCGAGGGCATCATTGCGGTCGATACACTTCTCTCGCATCGGCTTTCGGTGCCGGTGGTGGCAATCGCTGGACATGGCAAGATTCCTGGAATCACGAGCGTGGTTCTCGATCATCGCCTGGCCGCTGAACTGGTTCTGCGGCACCTGTGGGAACTAGGGCACCGGCATATTGCGTTCATGCGCGGTCAGCCTTTCAGTTCCGATTCGGACGATCGCTTTGGAAACCTCATGTCGATAGCACGGGAGTGGGGATTGGAGGTTTCTCCGGAGTTGATCGTCCAACTGGAGCGAGATCTAGCGTCACCGGAGCTTGGCTATCCAGTCGTACAGCAATTGCTCAATCGCCGCCGGAAGTTCACCGCGCTAGTCGCTTTTAATGACATGTCCGCGATTGGAGCCATTCGCGCTCTCCGCGATGCGGGCTTGAGCGTGCCACAGGACGTCTCGGTCATTGGTTTTGACGATATTCAGGCGTCTTCCTACTCTATGCCGCGACTGACAACGGTGCGGCAGCCTCTGTGGCAGATGGGGGAAATTGCGGCAAAGCATCTCTTGCAGCGTCTTTCGAACGGAATTGGGAACAGGGCTCAGACGATTTCAATCGCGCCCGAACTGGTGGTGCGAGAATCTACAAGTCCTCCACGCGTCTCAACTCAGAGCTCGGCAAAGCGTGCACAAAAGAGGATTAGTTTGGCTTCGAGCTAATTTAACTAAATGCACAAGCCGTCAACTGAATCATTACTCTTGGATTTTTGTTCCTCGAAAGACTGGTTCCGTCATTGTCGTTAGCAACAGAAACATTGACACGCACGCAGCTAATGCTACCAACAATCCAGCACGAAGACTGCCGGTCCCTGTTGACACCAGCCCGACCAACCACGGCATCGTGGCGCCCCCCATTCCCGCGAGCGTAAACATGATCGTCCCGATTTGCCTCGATCTTTCGCCAAACGCTTTCACCAGCCACGCAATCAGGATCGGAAAAATCGGAGCAAAGCCGATTCCCGTTGTTGTCGCCGCGATTGCGACTCCCGCGAAGGTCCTGGTTTGCGCCAGAACGCAGATGGAGGCCGCGGCAAGCACTAGGCCCCTTGCCACCATTCCGCGTTCGCCCCGTCGCAGTGGGAGCAGCGGTACGAGAGCACGCCCGGCGAGCATTCCGCCCCAGAAAAACATGGGCGCGAGCGCCCAGGAATCACCAGAACCATGATTTATTCGTTTCGTCAGTGCACCAACCCACCCCGCAACCGAGTTCTCAGATCCCACATAGAGAAAAAACAGCGCAGCCAAACTAACGATTCGTTTTTCGCCGATGTTTGGTCGGTCCGCCGGGCTGAGGCCATCTTCTAGCGCTGATTCGGGCTCCAAATTACTCGAGTAAAGAATTGCGGCCGTGAGCGCCGAGCACGTTGCGATTGCACAGAGAAGCCACGACGTCGCTCCTTGTCGTTGAGCCAGCATCACCAGCGGTGAGCAGACAATCGCGCCGATCCCCCACATCACATTCAGTATGCTAAGTGCGGCCACTCGACGAAGTCTTGCCACCTCTGCTACCCATAAATTAGCTGCGGAGAGTGTCTGCCCCAACCCGCAGCCAAAAACTGCTGTTGCTGCCAACGCGGCAACATTGTTACTCAGATTTAACCCTGCCACTCCCGCAGCGATTAGGCTGAAACCGCAGACAAATGTGTGCCGGTATCCCAGTTTGATCAGTTTGCCGAGCGAAGCGACGCCCACCATCGATCCGCAAAACTGCGCGGTAAAAAATAAACCGGCGCGTCTGTCAGTTAAAGACCAACGGCTAATGAGGATCGGTAAGATAGGGCCGATCAGCGTCGTCACAATACCCGTAACAATAAATCCGCCATGCAACACAATCGATGCAGCTGAAGAGATCAGGAGAGGAGCCGGCCGAGTTTGGATCGAGCCCATGCTGAAGGCATTCTGCCGGAATGCGTGCCCGCCGGCAACTCCCGGGCAATAAGGTCGTCAGCCGACGACGAGCACATAAAAGCGAAGTGTTGACTACAAATTTGGGCAGTCGGATTACACTCTTAGTGCGATGGGGACGATCAGCCGACGCAGATTCCTTGCCAATGCCACCCTTTCTTTTGCTGCGACCGCTCTTCGGGCGCAGCGCACGACGGGACCCCAGGTTACCTTGAAAGTTCCGACGGACGCCGAGGGGCCTCATATGCCTGATGACTTCGTGGGTCTGTCCTATGAGGTGCAGCAACTGGCCGATCCGAATTTCTTCGCGCCGAGCAATACAGGATTGATCGGTCTGTTCAAGGCCCTCGCGCCTCGGGGCGTGCTGCGCCTCGGAGGCAATACCAGCGAATTCGCCTGGTGGAAGACGTCGCCCGATTCACCTGAACCTGAGCACCCGCAGACTCGCGTGGTTGAAGGC
>Ga0302326_10015599_pt1 | contig 15975 bp, 14 predicted proteins | sample Palsa_T0_3_FD_202264 | JGI IMG/M metagenome (GOLD analysis project Ga0302326, IMG submission 202264) | Peat permafrost microbial communities from Stordalen Mire near Abisko, Sweden - Palsa_T0_3 | ecosystem: Environmental > Terrestrial > Soil > Palsa > Peat permafrost | place: Sweden: Abisko... | reverse complement strand
GTCGAACGCACGTTCGTAGCCAGGGACCATCGCGCCGAGTGCCACAATGCGCCGATGCCCGAGAGCTACTTCTCCCCGGATGTGCTGACCGGGCGCGTGGCGCTCGTGACCGGAGGTGCCACGGGCATCGGGAAGGCGATCACCCGGGTCCTCGCCCGACACGGCGCGCGGGTCACCATCGCCAGTCGCAAACGGGACAACCTGGAAGCGACCGTCGCCGAGCTGAGTGGCGAGGGCCTCGACGTCGACCACGGCGTGTGCGACGTCCGGGACGCCGAGGCCGTCCAGCGCGTCGTCGGCGAGACCTTGGCCCGCAGTGGCCGACTCGACATCGTGGTCAACGACGCTGCGGGCAACTTCCCGGCGCCGATGTCCAAGATCTCACCCAACGGGTTCAAGGCGGTCGTCGACATCGACCTCCTCGGCACGTACAACGTCTCCCGCGCCGTCTTCGACGCCTACCTCCGGGACCACGGCGGGTCCATCGTCAACATCAGCGCGCCGTTTGAGGGCAAGGGTGTGACGTTCCAAGCCCACGTCGCCGCGGCCAAGGCCGGGGTCGACTCGCTTACGCGCACGTGCGCCGTCGAATGGGGCCCATACGGCATCCGCGTGAACGCGGTCGCGCCCGGTTCCATCAGCGGCACGGAAGGAGTGCGACGGTTCGCCGAGGCGGTACGGGGCGGGGATGATCGCCCGACCAACCCGCTCGGCGTTCAGGGCACGGGCGAGGACATCGCCTACCTCGTGCTGTTCCTGTGCTCGCCGCTGGCGCGGTTCATCTCGGGCCAGGTCATCGCCGTCGACGGCGCCGGGACGACCGATCTGCTCCGCCTCGGCGCCGGGAAGATCTGACCGGCACGCTCCGGCATAAGGTCGGCTCATGCCCGGCGCTCCGCTCACCGTCGACGATCTCCTCGCCCGCGAGGAGATCGGGGACGTGATCAAACGCCTGGCGCGGGGCACCGACCGGCTCGACGAGGCGTTGATGGCGTCCTGCTACCACCCCGACGGCTTCGACGATCACAACTCATTCCGCGGGAGCGGCGCCGAGTTCGCCCGGTGGGTCGTGACCGTCCTGCCCCACTTCACCGCCACCATGCACTTCCTCGGCATGCCCCTCATCCGCAGAGACGGCGACACCGCCCAGGTCGACACCTATTGCGTCGCGCACCACCTGACCGACGCGACCGACATGATCCTCGGCCTCCGCTACGTCGACCGGTTCGAACGCCGCGACGGGACGTGGCTGATCGGCCGCCGGGTCTGCGCCTTCGACTGGACCTACACCGTCGCGATCGACCCGACGACCCGCTGGCCCTTCGGCGACGACTTCGTCGTCGGCGCCCGGGACGCGGGTGACATCACCTACCGAGGCGTGTAGCCATGTGGCTACGCTCGCCGGTCAGGGGGTTCGCATGAGCATTGCCGCCAACGGCGACGTCAACATCTACTACGAGACGTTCGGGGACGCGGCTGGCCCGACGCTCCTCCTCGTCAACGGCCTTGGCTCGCAGTCCATCAACTACGCGACGGAGTGGTGCGAGAAGTTCAGCGCCGAGGGCTACCAGGTCGCGCGGTTCGACAACCGCGACGTTGGCCTGTCATCGAAGCTCGACGGCGTCGACTACCGCCTCGTCGATATGGCCGATGACGCCATCGCCGTGCTGGATGCGCTGAACGTCTCCAAGGCGCACGTCATGGGCTGCTCGATGGGCGGCATGATCGTCCAACGGATGGCGATCGACCACCCTGATCGGTTGTTGTCGGTCACCTCGGTCATGTCTGCAACGGGCGAGACCGGGTACGGCGAGAGCTCCCCCGAGGCGATGGCGTTTCTCATGGCAAAGCCCGCCGCCTCCCGGGCCGAGTACATCGACGAGCAGGTCGCCGCCCACCGCGTGTACGGCTCGAAGCCCGAGTGGATCGACGAGGACTTCCTCCGCGCCCGGGCCGCTGCCGCCTACGACCGTTGCTTCCACCCATCCGGCATTCGCCGTCAGATGGCCGCCGTCGTCGTCGACGGGTCGCGCACCGACGCGCTGCGCGGCGTCGAGCTGCCAGTCCTCGTGCTCCACGGCAGCCGCGACACCCTCATCGATCCGAGCGGTGGGCGCCGCACCGCCGAGGTGATCGCCGGAGCTCGGTACGTCGAGTTCGAGGGGATGGGCCACGACTACCCACGAGCCGTCTGGGACCGATGGGTCCAGACCTGGTCCGATTTCGTGCGCGCCATCGCGTGACGATGACCGTTGTGTGATGGGGGCTCCAGGACGGTTGAGGCTGGGCCTGATCGGAGGTGGCGCGATCGCGCAGTGGCACCTGCAGGCGATTTCCCGCGCCGTGACCCGCACGGATGTGACCGCCGTGATCGATGTCGACGCGGCGCGCGCCGACGCGCTGGCGATGTACCGATCCGCGGAGTCGGGAAGGTGGGAGCCGGTGTGGTAGCAGCCACGTTTGATTTCCGTGGCGCTCGGGTGTTGGTGACGGGGGGTTCCAACGGAATCGGCCTTGGGGTCGCGAGTGCCTTCGTCGACGCCGGCGCCGCGGTGGTGATCACAGGCACACGGGGCTCGGCTGCCGACTACGACCACGATCTGACACCGTTCGACTACCGGCAGGTGACGATGACCGATCACGAGGCGATCACCCGGCTGGCCGCTTCGCTCGATGGTTTGGATGTTCTGGTCAACAACGCCGGGCAGAACCTTCCCGGCGGCCGGAGCGAGTGGGATCCCGAGGTCTTCGAAGAGGTCGTGGCGATTAACCTGTTCGGCGCCTTCAGGCTTGCCACCGCGTGCAAGCCGTTGCTCGCGGCGAGCGTCATCGAGGGAGGGGGTAGCGTCATAAATCTGGGCTCGATGACGAGCTTCTTCGGCCTGGAGTTCGTTCCCGCCTATGGTGCGGCGAAGGCGGCGATCGTCCAGCTCACCAAGGGTCTGGCCGTGTCGTGGGCGGCCGGCGGCATCCGGGTCAACGCCGTGGCACCTGGGATCATCGAGTCGAACATGACGGCTCCGATGTTTGGCATCGACGAGCTCATGGCGCCGATCCTGTCCCGCACACCGATGGGGCGCACCGGCACGCCGGCGGACGTGGCGCCTGTGGTCCTGTTCCTGGCCAGCCCTGCCGCCCGGTTCGTGACCGGGCAGACCCTGCCGGTCGACGGCGGCTTCTCGGTGCAGGGCTGAGTCGTGGGCGAGCCCATCCGCATCGACGACCTGGCTGAACCCCGCCTGAGCGACATACAACGGGCGGCGCTCGCCTACGGCGAGTCCCGGCCCGTCGAGTTGCACGTCGACGCCGTCCTGGAGCACGCCGTCGCGCGTACCGGCCTGAGTGACTTCGGACCAGGCGACTTCCGCGAACGGCTCGGCCTGTGGCTGGGCGAGGCGGACGCCGACCCTGACCGGACGGCGCTCGGCCGGCTGGGGCTGTTCAACGACTGTGTGCGGTACGCGTCGACGCGGTTGCAGATCCGCGACCTGCTGGCGCGGCACCCGGAGATCAGGGATGAGCGCATCGACCGACCCCTGATCGTCGTCGGCCTGCCCCGCTCGGGCACCACCCATCTCGTCAACCTCATCGCCGCCGATCAGCGACTGCGGTCCATGCCGCTGTGGGAGAGCTATGAGCCGGTCCCGGACCCCCGGGAAACGCCCGGGCCGGACGGCGTCGACCCGCGCTGGCGACGGTGCCAGGAAGCGTGGGAGGGGATGCAGATGACCGCCCCCTTGGTCGCGGCCATGCATCCCATGGAACCAGACCACGTGCATGAGGAGCTCGAGCTCGAGCTGCCGGACTTCTCGAGCTACAACCTGGAGTGGGTGGCCCGCTGTCCTCAGTGGCGGGACTACTACCTCGCCCACGATCAGACCCCGCATTACGACTACATGCGCACCGGCCTCCAGATCCTCCAATGGCTACGGCCGAGGGAGCGATGGATCCTCAAGTGCCCCCAACACCTCGAGCAGCTTGGCCCCCTCCTCGCCACCTTCCCGGACGCGACCGTGATCGTGACCCATCGCGACCCGGTGTCAGTCGTCCAATCGGCCGCCACCATGGTCACCTACGCCGCCCGCATGAACTACCGGCACACCCGGCCCGACTACTACATCAGCTATTGGACGGACCGGGTTCGCATGCTGCTCGAGGCGTCGGTGCGCGATCGACACCTGGTCTCTGACGCAAAATCCATCGACGTCCTCTTCCATGAGCTCATGGCGGATGACCTGGCCATGGTCGAGCGCATCTATGAGGTGGCGGGCCTGCCGATGACCGACGAGGCCCGACGACAGGTCGGCGCCTATCGCGACGCACATCCCCGGGGCAAGGAGGGCCAGGTGGTCTACGACCTGCGGGGCGACTTCGACGTCACCCCTCACGAGGTGCGGGACGGCTTCGCCTTCTACCTCGACCGCTTTCCCGTACGACTCGAGGTGTCATGAGCATCGACGACGAGGTCGACCATCTGATCGACACCCGGCCGGGCAAGGAGCTGTTGACGCCCCGCTATGACGACCCCGCCCATCCGCTGACCGAGTTCTTGTTCCGATCGGGCGGCACCACCGCCGCCTATTGCCTCCTGACCGACAACTCCCGCGTCATCGTCAACACCGGCATGGGCTACGAGGCGCCCCACCACAAGCAGGTGTTCGACGCCGTCCGGCTCGGACCGACGCCGTACATCATCACCACCCAAGCGCACGTCGACCACGTCGGGGGCGTCCGCCTCTTCCGCGAGCCGGGCACCGTCTACGTGGCCCAGGCCAACAATCCGGCCTGCCAGCACGACGACGCGCGCATCCGAGACCTGCGCATGCGCACCGCGGCCATCTGGTTCGACATGACCGGTCGAGATGCCCGCCGGATCGCAACAGAGAACCCGGGCGTCTCGATGCGCCAGGACGAGCCGACTCCAGACCTCGCCTACGAGACCCGCCTCAGCCTGACCGTCGACGGTCTCGCCATGCAGCTCATCGCTGCGGTTGGTGAGACGATCGACAGCACGGTCGTCTGGCTCCCCGATCACCAAATGGCGTTGATCAGCAACCTCCTCGGCCCCCTCTTCCCCCATTTCCCGAACCTCAACACACTGCGCGGAGATCGCTATCGATTCGTTGAGCCCTATCTGCAATCCGTTCGCACGCTGCGCGCCCTCAAACCGGAAGTGCTCGTAACCGGGCGCCACGAGCCCATTGTCGGCGCCGAGCTGATCGACGCCTGCCTCGCCCGCCTCCACGGCGCCGTCGACTGGGTCCACCGTGAGACGCTCGCCGGCATCAACGCGGGAACCGATGTCGGGACGCTCATGCGTACGGTCGCACTTCCCGAGCACCTTCGCGTCGGCCAGGGCTACGGCAAGGTGCCGTGGGCCGTCAGGACGATCTGGGAGAGCTATGTCGGCTGGTTCACGCTCCAGTCGACGACGGAGCTGTACCCGCAGGCGCACCGCCAGGCGTTGGCCGAGATCATCGGCGCGGTGGGCGCCGACGCCGCGATAGAGCTGGCCCGCCAGGCCCTCCGACGCGGTGACGCTGCCGTCGCGATCCACCTCGCTGAAGGGGTCCTCACGACGGATGGGGGCCACGCCGGCGCTGCAGCGATCATGTCCGAGTCCCACCAGCACCTGCTCGACGCCGGAGGAGACGTGAACTTCTGGGAGAGCGGATGGCTTCGATCCCAACTCACCCGTTGGGAGGGCCGCAGCTGACCGGGCCGCGTCGGATGCGTAGGCTCCTCCCGCTGCAATGACAAAGGGGGGCGTTGGTGGCCGAGCTCAAGATCGAGATCGAAGCATCCGAGGCGGGTTTTGAGGGCGCCCGGCTGGCGCGCATCGACACCCACTTCCAGAGGTTCGTGGACGACGGTCGCCTCGCGGGCTGGCTCGTCCTAGTGGCTCGCGAGGGCAAGATCGTGCACCTGTCGACGTATGGGCAGCGGGACAAGGAAGCTGGGCTCCCCGTCGAGCTCGGCACCTTGTTCCGCATGTACTCGATGACCAAGGCGATCACCTCGGTGGCGGCCATGATGCTCTACGAGGAGGGGGCGTTCGAGCTGAAGGATCCAGTCAGCCGGTTCATCCCTGCCTTTGCCGATGTACGCGTGTATCGGAGCGGATCGGCTCTCAAGCCGGTGACCGAACCGGTCGTCGAACCCATGCGGATCTGGCACCTCATGACCCACACGGCCGGGCTCACCTACGGCTTTCACTACGCCACGCCCGTCGATGCCATGTACCGGTCGGCTGGTTTTGAGTGGGGTTCCCCGCCCGGCGCCGATCTGGCCGAGTGCTGCGACCGGTGGGCGGCGCTGCCGCTGTTGTTTCAGCCCGGCAGCGAATGGAACTACTCGGTCGCGACCGATGTCCTGGGCCGGGTGGTCGAGCTGGCTTCGGGGATGCCCCTCGACCGTTTCTTCGCCGAGCGGATCTTCGAACCCCTGGGCATGAACGAGACGGCCTTCTGGGTCACGCCGGAGAAGGCCGACCGCCTGGCCGCGCTGTATGCGGCTGATCCCACGACCGGATCGGCCGTCCGGTTCGATGCCATGGGGGCAGCCGCCCTCGAGCCTCCCACGTGCTTGTCTGGAGGAGGCGGGCTCATCGGGACGGCGGCGGACTACCACCGATTCACCGAAATGCTGCGGGGCGGAGGCGCACTCGACGGTGCCCGCTTGCTCGGGCCCCGCACCGTCGCCTACATGACCCGCAACCATCTCCCGGGGCACGCCGACCTCGAGAGCTTCGGCCGCCCACTCTTCGCCGAGACCACGTTCGATGGTGTCGGCTTCGGCCTGGGCTTCTCGGTCGTGGAGGACCCCGTGAAGAACAAGGTCCTCAGCACGGCAGCCGAGTTCGCCTGGGGTGGCGCCGCCAGCACGGCCTTCTGGGTCGACCCTGCAGAGGGGATCACCGCCCTGTTCCTCACCCAGCTGCTGCCGTCGAGCACCCACCCCATCCGGTCCCAGCTCAAGCAGCTCGTCTACCAGGCGCTGGTGGACTGACGCTGAGGCCTCCAGCGGCGCTGCAGATTACAGTGTAATCTCGCCGCGAGCTAGTGCGAGGGTGGCCGATGGCTTGGGATTTCGAGACCGATCCGGAGTTTGCAGAGAAGCTGGCGTGGATGCGCGCGTTCGTCGATCACGAACTGATCCCCCTCGAACCAGTCTTCGACGAGTTGCCGCCTGAGGAGTGGCGGGTCGTGAAGCGCCAATTGCAGGATCAGGTGAGGGCCCAGGGACTATGGGGGGCGTTCCTGGACCCGAACCTCGGGGGCACCGGCTTCGGTCAGCTCAACCTGGCACTCATGTCGGAGATCATCGGCCGCTGCATGATGTCGATGACCATCTTCGGTGTCCAGGCCCCGGACAGCGGGAACATGGAACTGTTGGCCCACGGAGCCACCGACGCCCAGAAGGAACGCTGGCTCTGGCCCAATCTCCGCGGCGAGATCTCCAGCGCCTTTGCCCTCACCGAGCCGTTCTTCGCCGGGGCTGATCCGACGGTCATCGGCACGACCGCGACGAGAGATGGTGAGGAGTGGGTTCTCAACGGCCGCAAGTGGTTCATCACCAACGCCTCGGTGGCGGACATCGTGCTGGTATTTGCCGAGACAAACCCCGAGGGGCGCCCGCACCGGCATGCCTCGGTCTTCGTCGTGCCGACAGGCACGCCCGGCATGGAGATCGTCCGCGACATTCCGACGATGGCCCACCCCGACGTCGAATTCGGGCGTCCCGGCAACCACGCCGAGATCGTCTTCCGCGAGTGCCGTGTGCCGTCCGACCACCTGATCGGGCAACCCGGCGACGGGTTCGTGCTCGCTCAGCAACGGCTCGGTGGTGGCCGGATCCACCACGCCATGCGCTGGCTCGGGCAGGCGCAGCGATCGCTCGACATCATGTGCGAGCGGGCCGTGTCTCGGACCTCGCACGGCAAGTTGCTGGCGCAGCATCAGATGATTCAGGACTACGTGGCCCTGTCGCACATGGAGATTCAGGCCGCCCGCCTGCTTACCTTTCAGACGGCCTGGAAGGTGGATCGGTACGGCGCCGCCGCCGTCCGTGCCGACCTCGGCATGGTCAAGGCCCACGTATCGAGAGTCGTGCTCGCTGTGCTCGACCGCACGATCCAAGTGTGCGGAGCACTCGGATACTCGAGTGACCTACCGGTCGAGTCCTGGTATCGATCGACTCGATTCGGGCCGATCGGCGACGGCCCAGACGAGCTGCACAAATCGGTGCTCGCCCGCACGCTGCTCAAGGGCTACACGCCGGTGGAGGGATGGCCGAGCGAGCACATTCCCAGCCGGCGGCCCGCCGCCGAGGCCAAGTGGAACGAGCTGCGCGCCGCGGCCGGCATCGTGTGATGACAGACGCTGCCCTGCAGCGCTACCTGGACGACGCCCTCGGCGACAGTGTCCCCATCTCCGTGACACCGATGGTCGGCGGCGGCTCGTGCGAGGTGTTCGCGGTCGAGCGCGGCGCATCGCAGTGGGTGCTGCGGAAGTCGCCCCGCCACGCCAGCTCAGCTACGGCCCACGATGTGCTGCGCGAGTTCCGCATCCTCGACGCCATCAAGGACGAAGACGTCCGCATCGCTCGCCCGGTGCTGTCATGCGCAGACGCAGAGGTGTTTGGCGGACCGTTCTACGTGATGGAGCGGGTCCGGGGATTGCCGATCCGCGCCACCGTGCCCGACGGATGGGCCGCCGCGCCAGAGACACATGGCAGGGCGCTCGAGGAGCTGATAGACGCCCTCGTGGCCATCCACGCCATCGATTGGGAGGCGTGCGGCCTCGGTGACCTGGCGCACCGCGGTGAGTATCTTACGCGCCAGCTCACCCGTTGGATCGACCAGCTCGACTCCTACGATGGGCGAGCCCTCGACGCCGCTCACCAGATATGCAGCTGGCTCGATGCGCACCGACCGCTGGACCAGCGCCCGACCCTGTGCCACGGCGACTACAAGCTCGACAACGTGCTGTTCGCCCCCGACCCCCCGCCCCGCCTGCTCGCCGTCGTCGACTGGGAGATGGCGGCGATCGGCGACCCCCTCGTCGATCTGGCATGGGCGCTCATCTTCCATCCGGGCGCGGAAGGCACGATGCCGCTGGGGAGATCGAAGGAGCCGGCATTTGCCCTCGATCACCTCCCCGATCGGTGTCAGCTCGTCTCACGATACGCAGTCGGGTCGGGACGTGACACCACGACGATCGGCTGGTACGACGTGTTCGCCCGCTGGAAGCTGGCCATCGTCCTCGAAGGCAGTTACGCCAAGTTTCTCCGGGGCCTCTCCGAGAAGCCCGTGCACGAGTTCTTCGGAGCCCAGGTCGACCTCCTGCTCGGCAGCGCGACGACCCTCATCGAACGCGGAGGTGCAGGATGACGGAGCCGCTGATGCGCGCCTGGCAGGTACAGGCCAAAGGCGAGCCCATCGACGTGTTGCTCCAGGTCCGCCTCGCCCCACCTGAGCCCCGTCCCGGCCAGCTCCGCATCCGGGTGAGCGCCGCGGGCATCGGGCTCCCGGATGTCTTGATGTGCCGCCACACCTATCCGCTGACCCCTCCGTTGCCGTTCACTCCGGGGCAGGAGGCGACCGGCGTCGTCACCGCGGTCGGCACGGGCGTCGATGTCGCGATAGGCACCACGGTCATGGGGGTAACGGCGTTCATGGACGGGCACGGTTCCTTCGCCGAGGAGTGCCTCGTGCTCGCCGGCTCAGCCTTCCCCGTACCCGACGGTCTCACCCAGTCCCAGGCGGCGGGGTTCTGGATTCCGCATCTCACCGCTTGGGTCGGGCTGGTCGATCGGGGCCGTCTCGCCACCGGCGAGTGGCTGGCGGTGCTCGGAGCCGCCGGTGGGAGCGGCATCGCCGCCGTGCAACTCGGGCGGGCGCTCGGCGCCCGGGTGATCGCCATCGTCAGCGACGAGGAGCGGGCCGCCTTCTGCCGCGGGCTCGGCGCCGAGCTGACCGTTAACCACCGCCAGGGCCCGCTCGGCCCCGCCTTGCGCGAGGCCACCGGTGGCCGCGGCGTTGATGTGATCTACGACCCCGTCGGCGGCTCGCTGGCCGAAGACGCGGCCGGCGCCCTGGCCCGCGGCGGCAGGTGGCTGGCGGTCGGATTCGCCAGCGGTGCCTGGCCGAGGGTGGAGGCCCACAACCTGGTGGTGGCCAACGCATCGCTCGTCGGCGTCTTTGCCGGCGGGTACACCCGGGCCGATCTCGACGACATCCACGCCCACCTGTCCGCTCTGGCAGGCGACGGCGACCTGCGTAACGCGGTCACCTCAGAGGTCCCTTTCGACGACCTGCCCGCCGCCCTTCAGCGTGTGGCCGACCGTCGCGTCGTCGGCAAGCTGGTGCTCGTCCCGTGAGCCCAGGCCTCGCACCGTGACCAAGCCGCCGGACTTCGAACTCGACGCCGAGGAAATCGTCACCGCAGCCGTCGACATCTTCCATGAGTCAGGACTCAACGCGGTGAGCATGCGGAGCGTGTCGACTCGCCTTGGCGTGTCACCGGTCCCGCTGTACAGCCGGATCGGGAACAAAGAGGCGCTCGTCGACGCCATCGCCGACCGTATCCTCCACGACCTGGCGCCTCCAGCCAACGCCAACGAACCGTGGGGTGACTACGCGGCACGCTGGACACGAGAGTTGCGGGCCCGCCTGCGCCTGGCGCGCGACAACCGGCTCATACTCTCGCCGGACCGTGCGGCGTACGTGGCTGCGTCTCGGCCGCTGGTCGAGGCCATGCGGCGCGATGGCTTCGCTGTCGATGCCGCGGTACAGGCCTGTCGACTCCTCATGTGGGCGACCGTCGGCTTTGGGGCGGTCGAGACTGGCGCCGAGCCACCGAGGCGACGTCGCCGCCGAACCCGGCCGGGCGGCGATCCGGGCGGTTTGGATACCGCCGAGATCGACACCCTCTTCGCGCTGCACATCCGCTACCTGATCGAGGGCATCACGCGCGACGCGGCGGCCGACGCGACAGGCCACAGCAACCGCCGGGGACGGCGGCCTTGACCATTCCCAGCTTGAGCGCGGCCGGCAAGGTCGTCGTCGTCACCGGAGGCAGCAAGGGCCTGGGTCGCGCCATGTCGGTGGGATTCGCCGAGGCCGGCGCGGACGTGGTCGTGGCCAGCCGCAAGATCGAGCGGTGCGAGGAGGTGGCGGTCGAGATCCGGGCATCGGGCCGGCGGGCGCTGGCGGTCGGTTGCCATGTCGGTGACTGGGACCAGTGCGCCGCCCTGATCGACACCACACTCGCCGAGTTCGGGCGGATCGACGTGCTGGTCAACAACGCTGGCATCGCCCCGGTACCGCCGTCGCTGCTGGAGGTGACCGCTGACCTGTTCGACAAGACCATCGGCGTCAACCTCAAAGGGCCGCTCAGGCTGACCGCCCTGGCCGCCGAGCACATGGGTCCCGGTGGTTCGGTGATCAACATCAGCTCCAAGGCGTCGTTGCATCCGACGTCGTTCACCGTCGTCTACGCCGCGGCGAAGGCGGGGCTCAACGCCCTCACCCAGGCGGCAGCCAACGAGCTGGGACCCCGGGGGATCCGGGTCAACGCCATCGTCTGCGGCACATTTCACACCGACAGCCTCCACTCGTCTGCGCCGTCGGCGGCAATGCAGGCGGACATGGCTTCGCGTGTGAGCCTCGGACGGATCGCGTCGGCCGATGAGATCGTGGGGACGGCGCTCTACCTGGCGAGCGATGCGTCGTCCTACCTGACGGGCCAGCTGATCCTGCTCGACGGCGGCTGAGCGCCGCCAGCACCTAGACATCACGGAGGAATCAACCATGACGAGCAGTTCCAATGACGTGGTCGGTCCTGGGCGGGTCGCGGTCGTGACCGGCGCGGGGAGTGGTATCGGGCGGGCCCTCGCTGAGGCTTTCGCCGACGCCGGGTCCGCCGTCGTGCTTGCCGACCTCGACGAGGCTGCTGCCGACACGGTCGCCGCCGGGATCCGGTCCCGGGGTGGCGAGGCCGAGGTAGTGGAGGTGGACGTGGCCGACGCGACGTCCGTCGAGCAGCTGGCCGCCGTCACCCTGGCCCGATTCGGGCATGTCGATCTGCTGTGCAACAACGCCGGTGTCTCGACCTTCAACCTGATCCAGGATCAGACGCTCGATGACTGGCGTTGGGTTCTCGACGTCAACCTGTGGGGTGTGATCCACGGACTGCAGAGCTTCCTGCCCATCCTGCGGAGCCAGGGCACTCCCGCTCACATCGTCAACACCGCGTCCATTGCCGGGCTGCTCAGCGGGGTCGCTTTCATCGGGCCGTATTCGGCCACCAAGGCCGCAGTGGTGTCCATCTCCGAGACGCTGAGCCAGGAGTTCGCCATCGCCCAGCTGCCGATCGGCGTGAGCGTGCTGTGTCCGAGCTCGGTCGAGACCCGAGTGATGGAATCCGAGCGCGGGCGCCCAGCTGCGCTGGGGGTAGAGCACCGCACCGAGACCGCCGAGTCGGTACGGCTGGCGATCCGCGACTCCTTCACCGGCCCCACCGGACTTGAGCCCGCGCAGGTCGCGATCCGCACGCTCGAGGCCATCCGCGCCGGCCAATTCTGGATCATCACGCATCCTGGTGAGCGACCGCTGGTGGAGACGCGCTTCGCCGGCGCGCTGGGCGAGTTTCCTGCCGGCTGACCCCTCGACATCATCGCGCGGGTACGGGTAGGGGCTACGTTCCCTCTGGACGGTCCGGCCGACCCGGTCGGCCAGGTGAAAGGAAGCTCAACGTGCGCCCCTCCGCGACGCTCTCTGCGGCGCTTGTCGCTCTCATGGCTGTGCCAGTCGTGGCCTCTGCTCCCGGTCTCCCGTCGACAGCGATCGTCGCCATCGCGCCCGGGGCGCGGCCGACCTTCGCATCCGCCCAGGGCCCGGCCACAACGGCGCAGTGCGAGGATCTCGATCACTTCCGCTGCTACGACCCGGCCCAGATCCAGCGCGCGTACGACGTCGAGCCCCTCTTCGCGCAGGGCATCGACGGTCAGGGCCAGACCATCATCATCGTCGACTCGTTCGGCTCGCCCACCATCAAGCAGGACCTGGCCACCTTCGACGGCGAGTTCGGCCTGCCGGCGCCCCCATCGTTCACGATCCTACAGCCGGCGGGTGCGGTCCCCCCGTACAAACCCTCCCCGACCCGGGAGGGATGGGCTGGCGAGACCACCCTGGACGTGGAGTGGTCTCACGTCATGGCGCCGGGAGCGTCGATCCTCCTGGTCGAAACACCGACCTCGGAGAACGAGGGCACCAGCGGTTTTCCCCAGATCGAGGCGGCTGAGGAATACGTCATCGACCACCACATGGGAGGCGTCATCAGTCAGAGCTTCAGCGCGACCGAAGAGACATTCCCCTCCGCCAGCGCCCTGAAGGCGCTTCGAGGCGCCTACATCGACGCTAACGAAAACGGCGTGACCGTATTGGCCGCCTCCGGCGATAGTGGCGCCGCTGACGTGGATGCCGCCGGGGACTACTACCCCTATCCCGTCACGTCGTGGCCCGACAGCGACCCCCTCGTGACCGGGGTCGGCGGCACGGAGCTGACCCTCGACGGTGCGGGGAACCGGATTCGCCCGGATGTCGTCTGGAACGACACCTACAACCCTGCGGTCAACATTTACTTCACCGGGAACACGACACCGCAGCCGGACGCCGGCGGAGGCGGATTGTCGATAATCTTTGACCGGCCGAGCTACCAAGACAGCGTCAAGGACGTGGTCGGCGACCGCCGGGGCGTCCCCGACATCGCGATGAGCGGTGCCTGCAGCGGTCAGGTCAACACCTACCAGAGCTTCGGCGGCCAGACACCTGGCTGGTACATCGTGTGCGGGACCAGCGAGGCCACGCCGTTGTTCGCTGGCATCGTGGCACTGGCAGATCAGGCCGCGGGGCATCCGCTCGGCCTGATCAACCCCACCCTGTATGCCATGTCGGAGTACGGCGCCCGAGGGATCGTGGATGTGACGTCGGGCAACAACACCGTGACCTACACACAGGCCAGCGGCACCCGCACCATCCAAGGCTTCGACACCCTCCCCGGGTTTGACCTGGCGTCAGGCGTCGGCACCATCGACGCCGCGTACTTCGTGCCAGAGTTGGCCGCGACCGACACAGGGGCAGATGGCACGGCCAGCCATTAGCCAAAACGCCACCAAGGCAGCCGCCCCACGGTGGCGATAGCAAGAGCACCGCTCTCAACTTTGCCGACTCACCCACTAGAGGTGGGCGTCTGATGTGTCGAAGAACTTGCGGTGAAGAACGTCGCCGAACTCGGTCTGGCTGCCGCACTGCTCGGGGCGCTCTTCGCCACTGCCCCCCTGGCGGGACACCCGGCGATGGCTGCCGCGGCCGCCCCGTCGGTGTCGTCCCCTGCGTCCGCCCTTCCCGAGGGCCACTTGGCCCTCGGCGTCAGCGCGCAACCCCCGGACCTGGCGCCTGGGGGGTGGATGCCCTCGACGGGTGTGCCGTGGGACTACTCGACCCAGTACCTCGACGGCGGCGTGAACACCGGCGCGGGATGGCAGACCTGGAACGCCAACGCCGCCTTCCCGGTGATGTACGAGCAGTCGGCCCGGGCGCTGGGCTACATCCCTTTGTTCGCTTACTACATGCTGCGTCAGAGCGACGGCCCGTGCGGGACGTGCTCGGAGGCGGAGGTGGACATCTCCAACCTCAACGACTCGAGCGTCATGGCCGCCTACTACGCCGACTTCATCACCCTGATGAAGCGCCTCGGCCCCGGTTCCTATGGCGGACCGGTGGTCATCGACGTCGAGCCGGACCTGTCCGGCTATGCCGAGCAGGCGGTGACGACTCCGAGCGAGCACTGCTTCGGGTACTGCACCGGCGGCGACGTCAACCCCTCCAACCTCGACGCCTCCGTGGCCGACACCGGGGTGGAGCAGGCCGCCGCCTTCCCGAACACCTACCAGGGCTTCAACGACACCCTGCTCCACATCCGGGACCTCTACGCCCCCAACGTGGCGTTGGGCTTCCACGTCAGCGGCTGGGCCACCGAGTACGACGTCGGGTCCTACACCGCCACCGACATCGACTTCGGGGCCAAGGGCCAAGAAGCGGGGACGTTCGCCGATGCGAGCGGCGTGCAGACGAGCGCGCCTGGGGTGTCCACCTATGACGTGGTGTTCAACGACGTGGCTGACAACGATTCGGGGCGGTCGGGCATCTGGTGGGACCGGACCAACCGGACCCTGCCGGACTTCGCCCGCTGGGAGACCTACGTCAGTGGGATCCACGCCGTCACCGGCAAAGGCGTCATCATCTGGCAGATCCCGGTCGGCAACCAGTGGTTCGACACCGAGAACAACACCTCCGGCCACTACCAGGACAACCGGGTCGAGTACTTCTTGTCCCACCCGGCCGAACTGGTCGCCGCCGGGATCACCGGCCTCACCTTCGGTGCCGGCAACCCCGGGGACACCACCCCGATGGACACCGACGACGACGGCGTGACGAATCCGCCGGCGATATGCACCACCAACGGCATGGGCGGCGGCCAGATCTGCAACAACCACACCAGCACAGTCTCCGACGACGACGGCGGCTACCTGCGCATGGCCGGCGCCGCCTACTACGCGAACCCTGCCCCGCTGAACCCGACCGGGTCGTCGCCGGGATCTGGCCCCGCTGCGGGCGGCCCCTTCTGGATGGCGGCGGCCAACGGTAGCGTCCTCACGGGAGGCACAGGCACCTTCCTTGGATCGCCGAGTCAGATGGCGGCGCCGATCGTGGGGATGGCGGCGACGCCGTCGGGGCGCGGGTACTGGCTGGTTGGCTCCGACGGCGGGATCTTCAGCTTCGGTGACGCGGTGTTCGCCGGCTCGACCGGCGGAATACATCTGAACCAGCCCATCGTGGGGATGGCCGCGACGCCATCGGGCCACGGGTACTGGCTGGTCGCCTCCGACGGCGGGATCTTCAGCTTCGGTGAC
>Ga0302326_10015597_pt1 | contig 15976 bp, 18 predicted proteins | sample Palsa_T0_3_FD_202264 | JGI IMG/M metagenome (GOLD analysis project Ga0302326, IMG submission 202264) | Peat permafrost microbial communities from Stordalen Mire near Abisko, Sweden - Palsa_T0_3 | ecosystem: Environmental > Terrestrial > Soil > Palsa > Peat permafrost | place: Sweden: Abisko... | reverse complement strand
CCTCGTCAATCTGCTGCGGGCAGATGAAATGAATATGCGAGTCAATGCCGCCAGCTGTGACAATCATGCCTTCGCCGGCGATGATTTCGGTGCCGGCGCCGATGACGATGTCCACGCCCGGCTGGATGTCGGGATTGCCGGCCTTCCCCAGCCTTGCGATCGCGCCATTCTTGATCGCAATGTCGCACTTGACGATGCCCCACCAGTCGATGACCAGCGCGTTGGTTATCACTGTGTCCGCATTGTCCTTGGCGCTACGCTGGCTCTGGCCCATGCCGTCGCGGATCACCTTGCCGCCGCCGAATTTGACTTCCTCGCCGTAGATGGTCAGGTCACGTTCGACTTGGACGATCAGGTCGGTATCGGCCAGGCGAACGCGGTCACCGACGGTCGGGCCGAACATCTCTGCGTAGGCACGCCGGTTCAGTTTCATCGCTTTCCTCGCCTGCTCTTCGGTCCCGCAGCGGGGCGCTTGCCCTTTTGCACGCGCGCCGCCTTGTCCAGCGGCCCCATCACCGCACCCGAAAAACCGATCACGATGCGCGCGCCGCCGAGGGCGACCAACTCGACCGTGCGCTGCTGGCCCGGCTCGAAGCGCACCGCCGTCCCCGCCGCGATGTTGAGGCGATAGCCGCGGGCCGCAGCGCGATCGAATGACAGCGCCGCGTTGGTCTCGGCAAAGTGGTAGTGCGATCCGACCTGGATAGGACGGTCGCCGGTGTTCGCCACGGCGAGCTTAAGCGTCGGCCGTCCGACGTTGAGCTCGATTTCTCCGCCCGCAGGCAGGATCTCTCCGGGAATCATGGGATCGGATGGTGCACGGTAACGAGCTTGGTACCGTCTGGAAACGTGGCTTCGATCTGAATCTCAGGGATCAATTCCGGAACGCCGTCCTGAACCTGCGCCCGAGTCAGCACGGCCGTACCGTAATGCATGAGCTCGGCCACGGTGCGCCCGTCGCGCGCGCCTTCCATGATCGCTGCGCTGACGTAGGCAACCGCCTCGGGATAGTTGAGCTTCAGTCCGCGCGCGAGCCGGCGCTCGGCCAGCAGCGCTGCGGTGAAGATCAGCAATTTGTCTTTTTCGCGCGGTGTCAATTCCATGGTCAACGGATCCGAAGTCAGGTGTTCCAGATGCGTGGGGTCAGCGCCTCGCGCCCGGCCAGGATGGGACGGGTGCACGCCCAGAGCGCGGAAAAATAGCTCCGCGCGCTTTCCGAGGCCGTACCGCGATACCGCGCGAGCAAAACGCCCGGCAAGCGCGTGACGCCGCTCTCCCCATTCTCGCAGATGACTTCGCGACAGGCGAGGACCAGGTCGTCGGAGACCAGCGGTGCAGCCGCAAAGAATGTGCCAAATACCGACGCACCATCGAGGCCGACCGGAGCCTGCAACAGCGCCGCGCCGCCTGCGAGGAGAGCGCGCTCGGTCCATTGGCGCCGACCATCGCGAGCGATGACGATCTCCTGTCGCAGGTCTCCTTGCCGAAACGTTTCACCGGCAAGGCGGCGCCCAAGGCACGTGATGTCCCATCCCATGAAGCGCGCATCGTGGTGCAAATCGACACGCGTTTCGAGCGTCGCGATGGCACCGTCGAAGACAATGGTTTCCTGGGGTAGCCACTCGAGGGTCGCCTCGGCCGCGACCGAGAAGGCGAGGCTTTGCTTAGCCGTTGCACCGGCTGAGCGGTACCACTTCGCGGCCCCCGGCGTGGTCAGCTGTGCCCTTGCGCCAACGCCGACCGCGACCTCGAGCGCAAGGCGGTCGCCGCCAGCGATCCCTGCCGGCGGATGGACGATGATGCTCTGGCAGACCGCGTCGCCTTCCGGATAGAGCGCCTTTTGCACCACCAGCGGCCCGCGATGCGCGCGCCGGCTGAGGACGCTGCGACCGCCGTTGCGCTCGTAGGCGAGCGCGAGCTCCCCTTGCCAACCGCCGCCGGCTCTGGCCGCAAGGACGCCTTCGGCGGCATCGTTCATGCCTTCAGTTTAGCGTAGTGAGTGTCTTGCCATTCGCACCGCAGCGCCAGCGGCTTGCGCGAAATTGGTGCGCGCGACACGTGTTACCGGTCGCGCCAAGAATTCAGCGTGGAGTCTCCTGCGCCAGCGCCAAGGCGCGCGCATAGACACGCTTGCGTGGCACGCCGGTGAGTGCGGTAGCCACCCGCACCGCCTGTGCCAGTGGAAGCTCGGCGAGCAGGGTCGCGAGCGTGCGCTCCAGGGTATGGGCGGCGCCCTCGACGTCGGCGGACGCGTTCGGCGCATCGACGACCAGCACAAACTCGCCCCGGCTGTGGTTTGCATCGGAGGCGAGCCAAGCGCCCGCCTCGCCCAGAGAACCGCGGTAAATAGACTCGAAGCGCTTGGTCAACTCGCGCGCCACCACCAGGCGGCGCTCCGGACCAAGTGCGGTGACGAGCGCATCGAGCGTGGCCGCGATCCGGTGCGGCGCTTCGTAGAATACGAGCGCGAAGGGAAGGTCTCTAAGACGCATGATCGCGGTGCGGCGTGCTGCCGCAGTCGCCGGTAGAAAGCCGCAAAAGAGCCACTGCGGCGCCGCGAGGCCCGAAACGGACAGCGCCGCGACCACCGCACTCGCGCCGGGGATGGGCACGACCAGGTGCCCCGCGGCTGCCGCGGCCTGCACAACCGCAGCGCCGGGATCACTTACGCCCGGTGTTCCCGCGTCGGTAACGAGCGCCACGCTCTTCCCGGCGGCAAGCAGGGCCACGATCTCCCCTGCCCGCCGACGCTCGTTGTGAGCGTGCAGGGACAACTGTCGGGTCGCGATACCGTGGCGCGCCAGCAAACGCGCGGTCACGCGCGTATCCTCAGCGGCGATAAGGTCCACCTGGGCGAGCACGTCGAGCGCGCGCAAGCTGATGTCGCGCAGGTTTCCGAGCGGCGTCGCGACCACATATAATGCTTGTCCGATCGCCGGCAATGCCTCAACCGTCGTCACGGCGATAATCCCCCTTCCGATCATGCCAAACCTTGGAGAGATGGCGCGTACGCGGGCCGCCTTGGCGCTGCTCGTCACCGCGTCGCTGCTTTTGACCGCATGCGCCGGTCCCGGGTCATTGTCCGGCCCGCGCCCCCATGCTGCAACTACGGCAACGCCGGCCACACCGCCGCCACCGGCGGCGCCGCCGCCGACCGTGTCGGAAGTCAGCACGGCGCCGGCCGAGGCCGTGCAGCCTCCGGCACCGGTTCTGCGCACACCGGCGATACAACCGGCGAACGACGTCATATGCCTGGTCCTGCCTCTCGATCCGGGGCCTTACGCCCGCGCTGCGGCGGCGGTGAAGGCCGGGTTTCTCGCCGCCGCTGCCGCAGCCGGAAGTACCGCGCGCGTACGCGTCATCGCCCACGGCGACGACGGTGTACTGCCTGCGTTTGCCGTAGCGACCGAGTCCCGTCCGGCACTGATCGTCGGACCGCTTACCCGCGACGACGTGAAGAGCGTTCTCGCCCTGGCGCCGCAAAGGCCGCGGGTATTGGTGCTAAACCAGGCCGAAGACGGATCGCCGTTGCCCGACGATGTCTACGCTCTTACGCTGTCCATTGACAGCGACGCAACGTTGCTGGCCCTACAGGCACACGACGACGGCGTGCGCGCGGTCGCGACCGTGGTGAGCGATTCGCCGTTGCAACGCCGCTTCAGGGCCGCCTTTGCCACAACCTGGGAGCGCGCCGGAGGCGAACCTCTGCACGATTATCGCTTCGACCCAAATCCCGAGGTTCTGCGACTGCTGCGTCATGAGCTCGCAGCGCACCCAGCGGACGCCACCTTGCTCGCGGTCAATGCCAGCGACGCTTCGATCGCCAAGTCGTTTCTGCCGCCCGGCCCGGTCTACGCCAGCAGCCAGATTGCCGACGGCCTGCCGCCGACGATGCTGCGTGATCTCGAGGGCGTTCGCTACGTGGAGGTTCCCTGGCTCGCCGATCCCTCGAGCCCGGCGCTCGCCCGCCTCCCCCGCGGGGACCTTGGCGACCCAGTGCTCGAGCGCCTCTACGCACTCGGCCTTGACGCTTTCGCCATCGCCCAAATGCTCTCCAATCCGATCGCGCCGGATCGCGTCGAGCTCGACGGCGCGACGGGACATCTCTCGCTGACACCGCAGCGCGTGTTCTCACGCGAAGGCACGCTGATGGTGATACGCGACGGCCAGCCCACGATCTACGCCCCGGCGCAGTAAGCGGCGGCAAGCCAGCGGCAGCGCCGGTGCCGATGTAGCGCCAGTAGTCCGTAGCGTTCCAACCAGAGCTTCTGCCGCGGGCGGGCGAGGCGGTATTGCTACAATTCACACCCTGCGGGGTATCCGGAGCCGGTTGCCCCGCTGCTAAACCGATGGACACCACGCGTCGTATCCGCGCCCACTTCGCCGAGAGCGCGCAACTTAAGCTCGCTGCCGTCGACGAGTTGACGCCATCGATCGCCCGCGCCGCGTCGCTGATGACCGACAGTCTGCTTGCAAACGGCAAGATCCTCGCCTGCGGCAACGGCGGGTCCGCATCCGATGCCCAGCACTTCGCCGCCGAGATGGTTGGACGCTTCGAACGTGAGCGACCCGAATTGCCGGCGATCTCGCTTGCGACCGACACATCGATCCTGACCGCGCTGGCCAACGATTACGATTTCGCGCAGGTGTTCGCCAAACAGGTACGTGCGCTCGGTGGCGCGGGTGACGTGTTGCTGGCGCTTTCGACCTCCGGCAATTCGGGCAATGTGGTCGCGGCGGTGGACGCGGCACACGAGCGCGGCATGCGCATTGTTGCGCTGACGGGCAAGGGTGGAGGACGCGTTGGGGAGCTTATTACTGCCGACGATGTCCATATTTGCGTGCCGCACGCCGTCACCGCCCGCATTCAGGAAGTCCATCTGCTCACCATCCACTGCTTGTGCGACGCGATCGATGCAAGCTTGCTCGGAGACGAAGCCTAAGCATGCGGATGCGTGGCCGCAACGTCGCCTTCCTGTCGCACCGTCCTGGATGAGTGCGCGTGGAGTCAGCGCATCGGAGCCGGGATTCGCGGCCAAGATCGCGACGGGTGCGTCGCTAGCTCTTCGCCTGGCGGAGCTATCCCAGCCGCGCGTATTCACCAACGGCGTGTTCGACATCCTGCATCGCGGGCATGTTACCTACCTCGACCGCGCCCGCAGGCTCGGCAGCTCGCTCATCGTCGGTGTCAACACCGACGCCTCAGTACGCCGCCTCGGCAAGGGCGTCGACCGTCCGATCAACTCCCTCGACGACCGGCTCGCGGTTCTTGCCGCGCTGGAGTCCGTCAGCCTGGTTGTCGCCTTCGATGAAGACACGCCGCTTGCGCTGGTGATGGCGTGTCACCCCGACATCATTGTCAAAGGTGGAGATTACTCCGCCGCGACCACGGTCGGTGCGGCCGAAGTGATCGCCTGGGGTGGTCGCTTCGAAGCGATTCCGGTCGTTGGTGAGCGTTCCACGACGGCATTGCTTGCCAGGATTCGACGTTAGCCGCAGCGCAGGCGCTGCTATACTTAGGCCGCTAGCCTTCTCCGCACAGCCCAACTTCCGACCCGATGGTACAAGCGCTCGATCCGGCCGGTTTGCGCGCCCTGCTCGATAGCGCGGCGCCACCGCAACTGGTCGACGTGCGCAGCGCAGCCGAAGTTGCGCGCGGCGCGATTGCGGGTGCGAAGCATATCGAGCTTGCGACACTGCCGGCACGTGCCGGAGAACTCGACGCCGAAACACCCTGCGTTCTGTATTGCCTCTCCGGCGCGCGCTCGGCGCAGGCCTGTGCCTGGCTCGCGCAGCACGGATTCGATCGCCTGTATAACTTAAACGGTGGCATCGCCGCTTGGGCCAAGGCGGGATTGCCAGTTACCGTTATAGGCTAAGCGATGGACCAGACTGTTCAGGCCGACCGCGAGGTCGACGCGCGGGGGCTCAACTGTCCCCTGCCGGTCCTGCGCACGAAGAAGGCGCTCAACGACATGGCCAGTGGGCAGGTGCTGCGCATCTTGGCCACCGATCCAGGGGCGGTGCGTGACTTCCAGGCATTCGCCAAGCAGACCGGACACGAGTTGTTGCAGCACGTCGAGCGCGATGGCGTGTTCACGTTCGTCCTCAGGCGCAAATAGCCACGCACCAAGGCGAGCCTTCATAGTGAAGGGCATGTTGTGGCGAGCGACGTGCCGGCGGTTCTGGACCTGACCAAGGATGGCTTTGCCGCAGCGATGGATGGCTGCCCCTTCGCCGTGGTCGATTTTTGGGCCCCCTGGTGCGCGCCCTGTCGGGCATTCGCTGCGGTCTTCACGGCGGCGGCCGCGCGCCATCCGAACCTACGGTTTGCAAAGGTCAACACCGAGGAAGAGCATGAACTCGCCGCACATTTCGGCATCTGCTCAATACCAACCCTGATGATCTTTCGCGACAACTTTATCGTGTTCGCGGAAGCTGGCGCATTATCCGCGGCCGTGCTCGACGACGTGCTTGCGGCCGCTGCGGCGCTGGACATGGACGCCGTGCGCAAGGAAGCGACGGCGCAGGAGAATGCGGAGAGGGCAGGAGGCGGCTAACGGGCAGGTTAGCGGCGATAACGGTTCAGGAAGTCGAGCACGATCCCCTTCTGACTTTTTTCGATCGCACTGTCAAGGCTGCGATCGTTCGGGTCGTATTGCGCAGCCTTGCGGAAAGCATAGATTGCATCCTGATGGTAGCCCTGCGCCTGCAACGCATAGCCCAGGCAACGCCAAGGCTCCGGACTCCAGAATTCGAGGTTGGACCATGCCTCGCATAGTTCGGCCGCGCGGCGCCAGTTGCCCGCACTGAGCATGCGCGGGCCTTCGCCACGCAGCAATGCAAGCCGCGCCTGTCGGTCCGCAAACAACGCGCTGGTGTCGGTATCGTCGACGTCCGCACCACGGGTTATCGGCCCCGAGGCGCTTGGCGAAGGTGGAGAGAGTATGCGGTCGATCGACCCGAGCTTGCCCACCTCCGCCTGCAAACCGCGCGGTAAGAGTTCCGGACCCGTGGGAACCCAGGTCACGATCGCTGTTTTCGCCAGGGTGATCGACTCCGCCATGGGTTCGTGCCAGGCGACGCCGTAGAGCCAAAGCATGGCGGCGAGACCGACGACCCCGGTGACGATGTTCAGGGCGCCGGGCGGGCTGTGCGTGACGAGGCAATCCTCGGCGAAGTCCCAGTCCGTTTCGCCGTTCTGCGCCACCGACTCGTATGCTACTGCGATCAGAATCGGTGAGAGCAGGGGGAAACCGCATGCGATGCCTTCCCACCAGACGCGGAAAGCGCGGCGCAAGGCGCGTCTTAGCTGGGCCTGCACGTCGCGCCGTGCGTAGGCATCGCTGATTGAGAACTGGAGGTAAACGCCAAACAGCCATTTCCCAGGTGTCTGCTGCAGCGCCGCGATCAAGAGCGCTTCGATCGGCACCCAGCTCGCGGTGATGAGCATGGGTGCAACAAGGGGATGGCCGACCCAGAACGCCGCTTGATCGCTGATCAGCCCCCCGCCGTGGAGCTCAGCGAGCAGAAGCGCCAGCAGGAGACCCCAGATCGCGTAATCGAACAGGCGCGCCGCCAGGCGATTCCAAGGGCGCGGCTCGCTGGTCCGCCCGGCCTTCGCGCGCTCGAGTTCGGCCATTCGCAACTGGAAGATCCAGCTCGCGTCCTCCTGCGGTGCATCGGTGCCGAGGAAGACACTTTTTTCGCGCCGCCAGTTGAGGATCGCGATGTCCGTCTGGGGCACCAGGGAAGGCATCGGCAGGGCCCGACGACGGCGCAGGTAGGCAATGCCGTGGACGACGCCGTAGACCAGCGCCAGCACGAGCAGGGTGAGAGTCAACCACACCAGCACCTGCTTGGCGACGAGCACTGCGTCGGCGGGCGTGACGAACACGATCGCGCCGGCGATGAACGCCCCGAAGAGCAGGCAAAGAGCAATTCGTCCGGCGACCGAGCGCCCAAAGGAAGCGACAACGCGCTCGGTCAATCCCGGGTGATGCAGCATTTTCGCCGGCGGCGTGTCCGACGTGGTGAGAACCCGCTCTTCGGCAATGTCGATCACGTCGTCACCGGCCTGAGTCGCGGTTCCGGTGCCTGCATCGGCAGCCACATTGGAGACGAAATGCGCGATGCGCTGCTCGGTGTTCGCCTCAGTCGTGACGGCGAGCTCTTGATCGTAGCGCTGGCGGTGGTCGATATCGCTCAGTATGCGACTGGCATGATTGATGAAGCGCAACGCCTCTTCGACGTTGCCCTGTCCATCACGCGTTTTCGCATAGTATTTGCGAATCAAACGGCGCAACGCGGCACGGACCTCCTCGTCAGAGGCTGCCTGAGGAATTCCCAGAGCTTCGTAGAGCGTTGCTTTCATGGCCGCGATTGCGGCAAAACACAACGAAATTTGACGTTGGAATATTCCGGTAATTGGGCCGCCATTGCAAGCCGCATGCGCTGCGCGGCGCATAACGCTCCAGGAAGCTGGCGCTGCGCGGCAAACGCTGCCGCTGTACGTCACGCAGACGGCAAAAAGGCGGCCCGGCGGCCGCCTTTACCTGCACCCCAGAAAAGCCGAACGCGCTCGTGCGAGAGCTATTCGCCCTGCTTGCCTTCGCGTTGGGCGAGTTTCTCGCGAATCCGCGCCGATTTGCCGGAACGCCCGCGCAGGTAATAGAGCTTGGCGCGGCGCACGTCACCCTGGCGCTTGACCTCGATGCTCGCAATGAGAGGCGAAAAGGTCTGGAACGTCCGCTCGACACCCTCCCCGCTCGACATCTTGCGCACGACAAACGACGAATTGACGCCGCGATTGCGCTTGGCGATGACCACGCCTTCGTAGGCCTGCACGCGCTTGCGCTCGCCTTCGACGACGTTCACATTGACGATGACCGTATCGCCGGGCGCGAACTCGGGAATCGTCCTGCCCAATCGGGCGACTTCTTCGCCTTCCAGTTGCTCAATGATATTCATGTCGATCTTCTCCACTTTAGTCCCGTTCGAACCATCTCCAGCCGCACCTTAGCGCGCATCCTTGTCGCCTTGCCGCTCCTGTCTGAACTCCTCGAGCAGAAGTAACTCTTCCTCGTTCATCCCGCGCGCAGCGAGCAATTCCGGACGCCGCAGCCAGGTACGTCCCAGCGCCTGCTTCAGCCGCCAGCGCGCGACCGCCGCGTGGTCGCCCGACAGCAGCACGGTCGGCACCGTACTTCCCGCATACACCTCCGGCCGGGTGTAATGCGGGCAATCGAGCAGGCCGGCAACGAAGGATTCCTCGACGCTTGACTGCGCGTCGTTCAACACGCCCGGCAACAGCCGCACCACCGCATCGATCAACAACAGCGCCGGCAACTCGCCGCCGGAGACGACGAAATCGCCGACTGCGAGCTCCAAATCCACTGCCCGCTCAAGCAGCCTTTCGTCGACACCCTCGTAACGGCCGGCCACCACAACCAAGCCAGCCTCGGCTGCGAGACTGACGACCCGCGGATGCCGCAGCGGCTCTCCCTGCGGCGACATGTAAATCACCTGCGGCGCCTTCACTCCACCGTGCACCAGCCGCCCGCGCGCGGCGCCGATCGCCTGTTCCAGGGGCTCCGCCAACATCACCATGCCCGGGCCGCCTCCGTAGGGCCGATCATCGACGCTGCGATGACGATCGGTTGCGAAATCGCGCGGATTCGACAACCCCAGCGTCCACAGGCCGCGCTCGCGTGCCCGACCCGTGACGCCATGCGCCGCCGCAGCCGCCACCAACTCCGGAAACAGCGTCACGACCTCGATGCGCATCGCTTTCGCGTTCCCACCGCTATCGCCTCGCGCCGCCGGCTCGCCCCCGCGCGATGCGTCAAAATTCAGGCTGCCAATCGACGACGATGCGGTTCCCCGCAACGTCGAGCGCGTCGACATAAGCCGGCACGAACGGAATCAGCCGCTCGCCGGCTGGCGTGTCGCCCTCTGGCGTTACCCGCAGCACCGGATGGGCACCCGTCTCAAGTACTGCAGTAACCCGACCCAGGACCACGCCGGAGCGGTTGAGAACTGCCAAGCCGACCAAGTCGGCCCAGTAAACTTCGTCGGCAGCAAGCGCCGGCAGCATGCCCTTGGGCACCCCGACTTCGGCACCGCGCCATCGCGCGGCCTCCTCGCGCTGATCCAGTCCGTCGAGCCGCGCCACCACCGTCGCCCCATGAACGCGCGCCTCGCGTACCGCAAACTCACGCCATCGATCGTCACCCGATGCCAGCCACCACACCGGGTAGGCGAGCAACCCATCGGGTTGAGCCGTATAGGCACGGACCTTGATCCACCCCTGGACGCCGTAGGGCGCGGTGACGCGCCCCATGACGATAAGGTCAGTCCGGACGCGGTCGCCCGGTTCGCTAGCCAGCGCTTGCCTGCGTCGCCGCGGCCGTCGCAGCGCGCTTGACGAGTCCGGCCACCGTGTCGGAAAGCTTCGCGCCCTGATGCTTCCAGTGATCGATACGGTCGAGCGCGAGCCGCAGCCCCTCTTCGCCTTCGGTGGCGATCGGGTTGTAAAAGCCTATACGTTCGATGAATCGTCCGTCGCGCCGGTGGCGCGAGTCGGCCACGACAATGTTGTAAAAGGGCCGCTTCTTGGCGCCGCCCCGAGCCAGTCTGATCACCACCATTGCGAGTCCCTTGCCGATGTCGGGAAAAAAGACGTTGATTATATGGCGAAATCGCTCTCCATGGCAACTCGTATTGCGGCCTTCAGCCAACCCTAGCCCAGGCCCGGAAACCCGCGCATGCCGCGCAACATCTTCTGCATACCCCCTTTGGCCACCATTTTCATCATTTTCTGCGCCTGCTCGAACTGCGCCAGCAGGCGATTGACCTCCTGCACCGTGACTCCGGCGCCGGCTGCAATGCGACGCTTGCGCGACGCCTTTAGCAGCTCGGGCCGCATGCGCTCCACCGGCGTCATCGAATCAATGATCCCCTCCAGACGGCGGATCGTCCGATCATCGGTCCCGGCAGCCTGGGCGGCTCGCGCGAGCTCGCCGGGGAGTTTCTCCAGCAGTCCCTGCATGCCTCCCATCTTGCGCATCTGGCCGAGTTGCGATTTGAAATCGCCGAGGTCGAACCCTTTGCCCGTGCGCACCTTGCGCGCGACGCGGACCGCCTCGTCGTGATCGACCTGCCGGTGCGCATCCTCGATCAGGGTCAGCACATCACCCATGCCTAGTATGCGCGAGGCCATGCGCTCGGGGTGAAAGACCTCGAGCCCATCGAGCTTCTCGGCAACGCCGGCGTACTTGATCGGTGCACCGGTCACGGTGCGCACCGACAGTGCCGCGCCGCCGCGCGCATCGCCATCGAGTTTGGTCAGCACAACGCCGGTGAGCGGCAAGGTCGTGGCAAAGGACTTGGCCGTATTGACCGCATCCTGGCCCTGCATTGCGTCAACGACGAACAGGGTTTCGATCGGACGCAGTGCCGCATGCAGCGCCGCGATCTCGTCCATCATCGCCGTATCGATCGCGAGTCGTCCTGCCGTGTCGACGATGAGCACATCGTGGTAATGCCTGCGCGCCCAGTCGAGCGCGGCCATCGCGATCGGTACGGCCTCTGTTCCGGGCGTCGCGGCGAAGCAGTCGATGGCAAGCTCTTTGGCCAGCGTCGCAAGTTGCTCCATCGCCGCGGGCCGATACACGTCGCAGCTAACCAACAGCACCTTCTTGCGCGCGTTGTCACGCAAGAGGCGCGCGAGCTTGGCCGCGGTGGTCGTCTTGCCTGCACCCTGCAATCCCGCGAGCAGGATAACTGCCGGCGGCGTCGTGGCGAGGTTGAGCGGGGTTGCCGCCCCGCCCATCAGCGCGGTGAGTTCGCGCTGCACGACACGGATCAGTGCCTGACCCGGGGTGAGCGAGGACAGCACTTCCTGCCCCAGCGCCTTGTCACGTACCGCCGCGATGAATTGCCTTACCACCGGCAACGCCACGTCGGCCTCGAGCAACGCGAGGCGCACCTCGCGCAAGGACGCTTCGATGTTGTCCTCGGTGAGGCGTGCCTCGCCGCGCAACGACTTCATCACGCGTCCGAGCCGCTCGGTCAGGTTGTCGAGCATCGAAGGATGATCCTGGTATGCAAGGGAGGTGCGGCGGTCACGCCGTACCTTTGGTGTAAACTCGATTGGGTAAGACGCAGGCCCGTGATAATTCTACTCTACCTCTTGGTCCCGGCCGCCTATCTCGCCGCAGCGACGCTCGAATGGCGGCGACTCGCGCCGCCTGCCGGCGCCGTGCCCAAGCCGAGGCGCGTATTGGCGCTATTGCTGGCCGCCGTGGCCCTCGCCGGCCACGCGACGCTCGTCGTCGGCGCGGTGTACTCCGAAGGCGGCCTTGACGTAAGCCTTGCCAACGCGCTGTCCGCAGTGGCCGGACTCACAGCCCTGTTTGCGTGGCTCGGCAACCGCATGCGCGCACTGCCCGGGGTCGCCATCGTCGCGTGGCCGGTGGCGGCACTGGCCGCGCCTTTGCCCGCACTGTTCCCGAATCCCCACCGTTTCTCGCTCGTCGACGAACGCTGGGCGGCACTGCACATTGCCATCGCGCTCGTTGCCTACGCGCTGCTGATCGTCGCCGCGCTGCAGGCGTTGCTGCTGATGGGATTGGAGCGCAGGCTGCATCGCGCATTGCCCGATCGGGTGGCCGAGGGGCTGCCACCTTTGCTCACGCTCGAACGCTTCCTGTTCCGCCTGGTCGGCATCGGCTTTGCCCTGCTCACGCTCACGCTGCTAAGTGGTGCCTTGTTCTCCGAGGAACTCTTCGGCAAACCGCTGCAATTCACACAAAAGATCGTCTTCTCGTTGCTGGGCTGGCTCGTAATCGGGGCTCTGCTCGTGGGGCGGCATCGTTACGGCTGGCGCGGCCGCGCCGCGCTCAAGTGGATCGTTGCCGGAACCGCGCTGCTGCTCCTCGCCTATACCGGCAGCAAGTTTGTGCTCGAGGTGATTCTCGGTCGATGACGCCGACTTGAGATTCCTTGACAGGGGCGGCGCGTGGCCAAATACTGGCCGCAATCGGTAACCGCCAATCCGGCTTGGACGACACTCCCCTGAGCAGCTTGTTTCTGGCCCTAGTGGCGCTGCTCGTGGCATCGGGATTTTTCTCTATCGCCGAAACCGCGATGATGGCGGTCAATCGCTATCGCCTCCGGCATCGAGCCAAGCAAGGGGCCCGGGGCGCGAAGCTCGCACTCTCGCTACTGGCCCAGACCGACACCCTCCTCGGGGTCATCCTGCTCGGCAACACGCTCGTCGCTGCGGCCGCGGCGACGCTGACCGCGGTCATCACCAAGCGCCTGTTCGGCGAAGGGGAAACGGCGCTGGCGCTGGGGACGGTTGCGATCTCGTTCGCGTTGCTCGTTTTTTCCGAGATCACGCCCAAGGTGATAGGCGCTGCACACGCGGATCGCCTCGCGCCGTTGGTCAGTTTCATCCTTGCGCCGATGCTCAAGGTCGCGACGCCGGTCGTGTGGTTCGTTAACCTGTTCGTGCGCGGATTGCTCAAGTTACTGGCGATCCGCCCCGGGGGCGACGGCCACGCCCCGCTCACGCAGGAGGAATTGCGCTCGCTCGTGCTGGAAGGGCAATCCTTCCGTGGCAAGCATCGGGCTATGCTCGCCAATGTGTTCGATCTCGACGCGGTCAGCGTCGACGACATCATGATGCCGCGTAGCCAGATCGAAGCGATCGATCTCAACGCCAAGCCGGCGTTGCTAGCGCAGCAGCTCGCCAACTGTTATCACACGCGGCTGCCCGCGTTCGAGGACGAACTCGACAACATCGTGGGCATCATCCATGTGAAGCAGGTCTTGCGCTTGCAGCAAACCGAACCGTTCGACGCCGGGCAGTTGCGAACGATCCTGCGGCCACCGTATTTCATTCCCGCGGGAACACCGCTGCTCGCGCAATTGCAGCAGTTCCAGGCAACGCGACAACGACTCGGTCTGGTCGTCGACGAATACGGGGAGCTACAGGGGCTGGTATCGCTCGAAGACATCCTGGAGGAAATCGTCGGCGAGTTCACCACGCAAACGCCGGGCGGCACCGAGATGTTTCAGCGCGAAGCCGATGGCAGTGTTGTAGTCGACGGAATGGCATCGTTGCGCATCCTCAACCGGAAGCTCGGTACCGCATTTTCGCTCGACGGTCCCAAGACGCTCAACGGCCTTGTCGTCGGCCATTTTGGTGAGATTCCCGAAGCTGGCGCGAGTTTCCGGCTTGCCGGGCAGGCCATGGAAATCCTGCAGGTCCAGGACCGGGCGGTGAAGGTCATCAAGCTGCTGCCTCCTGTGGGCCGCAACACGGTGTCAGCTTTACAAACCAGTGGGGAGCAGGCATCATCGTTCAATTAAGTTTTATGCGCCTGGAATAAACTGCCTCAGGCGATTCAGGGCTTCGCCCTAGGGGTTCGGACCGGGCCGCGAACCGCCACAAGATCATGGCAACACACGCCGCATCACGAACCGTTAGCGGGCTCGGCCGAGCCATGGTGCAACACGGCCTGCTGTCCGAATACGACGCCGAACTGTTTCAGAGTCAGGCACAGGCGGCGAAGACGACCTTCGTCGAGCAGATACTGCTTTCGAAAAAAATGAACGCGACGCAGATCGCGATGTTCGCAGCGCGCGCGTTCGGTACGCCGGTCATGGACCTCAACGGTTTTGACCTCGATCAGATCAACAAGGATCTGATCGACCCCAAACTTGCAGCAACCCGCCGCGTGCTGCCGCTGCAAAAGCGGGGCAACCGGCTGTTCGTCGCCGTATCCGATCCGGCCAATCTGCAAGCGCTCGACGAAGTCCGGTTCAAGACCAACCTCGTCCCCGACCCCGTGGTCGTCGAGGACGACAAGCTCGGCCAGGCGATCGCCAAGGTCACCGAGACCGCAGGGCAGAAGCTTTCGGATATGGTCAGCGACGACCTTGAGTTGATCGAGGTCGACGTGGGTATCAAATCGACGGACGACGATACCAATCCCGACGTCGACGATGCACCGGTCGTGCGCTATTTGCAGAAGATCCTGGTCGATGCGATCAACGCCGGCGTATCCGATATCCATTTGGAGCCGTATGAGAAGTTCTACCGCATCCGCTATCGGCTCGACGGTCAGTTGATGGAGGTCGCGCAGCCCCCACTGGCCATTAAGGACAAGCTGTCTTCGCGTATCAAGGTAATTTCCAGGCTCGACATTTCCGAGAAACGCGTGCCGCAGGATGGTCGGATGAAACTGGTGCTTTCGAAAAATCGCGCCATCGATTTCCGGGTGAGCACGCTGCCAACGCTCTACGGCGAGAAGCTGGTGCTGCGGATCCTCGACGCGGCAGGCGTCAAGCTGGGGATCGAGGCACTCGGTTACGAGCCCGAGCAGCAGCAGATCCTGATGGACGCGATCAAGCGTCCTTATGGCATGATCCTGGTCACGGGCCCTACCGGCAGCGGCAAGACGGTGTCGCTCTACACCTGCCTCAATATCCTCAACCAGCCCGGTATCAATATCTCGACCGCCGAAGACCCTGCGGAAATTCAGCTGGCCGGCATCAATCAGGTCAACGTGAACGAGAAGGCCGGGCTCACCTTCGCCACGGCGCTGCGTGCATTCCTGCGTCAGGATCCGGACATCATCATGGTTGGCGAAATCCGCGACCTCGAAACGGCGGACATCTCGGTCAAGGCGGCGCAGACAGGGCACTTGGTGCTGTCAACGCTGCATACCAACGATGCGCCGGCGACGCTGATGCGGCTCGTCAACATGGGCGTCGCCCCTTTTAACATCGCGTCCTCAGTCATGCTGATCACGGCGCAGCGCCTGGCACGCAAGCTTTGCACACATTGCAAGCGCGCGGAGGATATTCCGCCGGAAGCGTTGCTCCAGGCAGGCTTCACCGAAAATGATCTGGACGGATCATGGCAGGCCTTCGGCCCGGTGGGCTGCGACAACTGCAAAGGCGC
>Ga0302326_10015596_pt1 | contig 15976 bp, 19 predicted proteins | sample Palsa_T0_3_FD_202264 | JGI IMG/M metagenome (GOLD analysis project Ga0302326, IMG submission 202264) | Peat permafrost microbial communities from Stordalen Mire near Abisko, Sweden - Palsa_T0_3 | ecosystem: Environmental > Terrestrial > Soil > Palsa > Peat permafrost | place: Sweden: Abisko... | reverse complement strand
CTCAGCCGGGTCCAGCCCCAGTTCGTGGGCGACGATCTGCGCGAACGTCGTCTCGTGGCCCTGCCCCTGGGTCTGGACCGCGATCGCCAGCTGCGCGGAGCCGGTCGGCGACAGACGCAGCGTCGCGCCATCGTTCATCCCGAGGCCGAGGATGTCCATGTGCCGGCGCGGCCCGGCGCCGACGGCCTCGGTGAAGAACGACAGCCCGATCCCCATCAGCTCGCCGCGCGCGCGGCGCTGAGCCTGCTCGGCGCGCAGTTCGTCGTAGCGGGCAAGCTCCATCACGCGCGTCAGCGCCGCCGGGTAGTCGCCGGAGTCGTACACCCAGCCGGTCTTCGACTCATAGGGGAACTGTCCGGGTGCGATCAGGTTGTCCATCCGCAGCGCCGCGGGATCGGCCCCGATCCGCTGCGCCAGGAGGTCGACGAGCCGCTCGACCAGATACACGGCCTCGGCGACGCGGAACGAGCACGCGTACGCGACCCCGCCGGGTGCCTTGTTCGTGTACACGCCGCGGACGTGGCAGTGGGCGGCGGCCAGGTCGTAGGAACCGGTGAACACGCTGAAGAAGCCGGCCGGATAGCGGCTCGGCTGTGCGGCCGCGTTGAACGCACCGTGGTCGGCCAGCACGTCGACCGAGATCGCCAGGATCCGGCCGCCCGCGGTCGCCGCGATCCGGCCGGTCATCTCGTAATCACGTGCGAACGTCGAGGCCATCAGCGACTCCGAACGATCCTCGACCCACTTGACCGGCCGCTGCAGCAACCTCGAAGCGGCCGCCGCGCACACGTACGCGGGGTAGACCGGCACCTTGTTGCCGAAGCCGCCGCCGATGTCGGGCGAGATGACCCGGATCCGGTGCTCGGGCAGACCGGTGATCGCGGCGTACAGGGTCCGGTGCGCGTGCGGTGCCTGGGTGGTGCAATGGATCGTCAGCTTGCCGGACACGCGGTCGAAGTCGGCAATCGCGCCGCACGTCTCCATCGGCGCCGGGTGCGAGCGCGGAAACGTCATCTGCTGCTCGACGACGACGTCCGCGGCCTCGAACGCCCGGCGGCAAGCGCTGCGGTCGCCGGCCTCCCAGTCGAACACGTGGTTGTCGGTGCGGTCAGGGTCGTCGTCACGGATCAGCGGCGCGTCCTCGTCGAGCGCGCGGCGCGGATCGACGAGCACCGGCAGCGGCTGATACTCGACGTCGATCAGTTCCAGCGCGTCACGGGCCGAGTAGTGGTCGTCGGCGACCACGAACGCCACCTCCTGGCCCTGGAAGCGGACCTTGTCGGTCGCCAGCACCGCCTGACGGTCGTGCGACAGCGTCGGCATCCACGCCATCCCCTGACGCTCCAGATCGGCCCCGGTCAGCACCGCATGCACCCGCGGGTGCGCCAGCGCGGCCGACGGGTCGATCGCCACCACCCGGGCGTGTGCCAGCGGGCTGCGCAGCACCGCCCCGTGCATCATCGACGGCAGCGCGATGTCGTCCAGGAAGCGACCCTGGCCGCGAATGAAGCGTTCGTCCTCCTTGCGCCGGAGCGACCCGAAGCCAGCAACGCGAGCGACCGGCGGCGGCACGTGCTCGATCGACGCGGTCACGTCACCCGACCTGTCGCGGACGCCGGGCCGCCTGCACCGACAGCTCGGCGGCGATGTTGATCGTCCGGCAGCGGCCGCAGCGGATCCGGACGCGGCGGGTCATAAACGCCGGGTCCCAGCCAGCCGCCAGCACGGTGCCGCACGACGCACAGATGTAGTCGAACTCGCCGTTACCGCGGAACACCGGCCGGTCGGGATTCTCCTGGACGGCGGTGCCGCCGTCGACCGGGATTTCCTCCGGCCGGACCTCCCGCATCGTGCGGACCGTCGTCATCTGGAGCGCTCCTCAGACCGCCGCGAACTTCTCGGTGAAGTCACGGATCAACGCGTCGAGCACGGTCGAGACCATCCCCTCGCCCATCGACGCGGCCTTGCCGGTGATCTGGGCCGCGGTGTGGACGTTGCCACCGCCATCGTTCAGCGTGAACACAACGTCGGCGTTGGCGTGACCTTGCCCGCCCTGCTCACGCGACTTGACGCGCAGCAGCGCGCGGTGCGCGGATTCGTCGGCCTCGACGACCTCAACCGTCCCCTTGAACTTCATCGACATGGCGCCCATCTTGACCTTGATCTCGGCCTTGACCGACTCGGGCCCAGTCTGCTCGACGACGCTGCCACCCTCGACGCACGGCACCAGCTTCCCGAGATCGAGCACCGTCGACCAGCTGTGGTCGATCCCCTTGTCGGTCCTGAACTGATGGTCGAGCTCAACCATGTCGATCCTCCTTCTGCGTTGGCATGTTCACGCTGGCTCCCCGAGCCTGGCGTCGATCGAGACCCGCACGTCGTCAGAGACCTTCAGCGTCCCGAACAGGGCCGTGTACGGCTTGATCCCGTGCGCGGTCTGAGTGACGGTGGCGGTGCCGGTCAGGTGCCCATCCTCGGCTACGGTCAGCTCGAAGTCGACCGGGTTGGTCGCCCCGGCCAACTCCAACTCTCCGCGGACGTGCAGGCGGCCGGGCCCGCTGTCGGCGGCGACGTCGGTGGACCGGAACGAGATCGCGGTCCCCTGCAGCACCTCGTCGTCGATCGTCTGGGTGATGCCCGCTTTGTCGTCGTCGCCGAGCGCGGTCATGCCGCCGGTCCCGTCGAGCACCCGCAGCGACCGCGCGTCCGCCGTCAGCGACATCGTTGTCTCCGTCGGATCGTCGGCCAGGTACACGCTGGCCTCCCAGCGTTGAACGAGGATCGACAGGTTGTGCGCGGCCCGGGCGGCAGCACCGCCCTTGCCGGTCAAGACGGTCAGCGTGCCGTCGTCGGGCCCGAGCGTGTATCTCCCCGGTGCGGCCATCAGTCGCGGTAGACCGTCTGGGCGTCGAGGCCCCCCTCGACGCCGGGCGGCAGCTGCCCGGTCCCGTGGGCGTACATCGCGATGTCGGCGATCGTCTTGACCGCCGCGCCGTTCTCCTCGCCTTCGCCGCCCGCGCTGAACACGCCATCGGCCCAGTGCACGCGCTCAGGCGGCGTGTCAAGCGCCGTCCCGGCCAGCAGCCTCGCCTTGTCGAGGATCTTGTCGGTTGCCGAGCAGACCGCGGCCGAGGTGCCGCTCGACGGGCTCGAGTTGTATCCATGCCCAACGCCGAACCGGTCGGTATCGGCGGGGACGACTTTGACGTCGAGCGCGGGCACGCCCAGCATCCCCGCCACCAGCTCGGCGTACTCGGCCTCGTGGCCGTCGGGCTCGGTCGTCAAGCTCAGCACCATCTTGCCGGTCGGGTGCACCCGCAGGAACACCGCCCGGAAGGCCTCATTCGCCATTGCTCTCCTTTGCTCGTCGCGCGCCGCTGCTGCCTGACAGTTCGGCGAGCCGCTTGCGCTCCAAATGCGCGGTCAGCGCGTTGTGCTCCTCGGAATCGCAGAAGCTCGGCTGCGGACCGCCCAGCAGGTGCGGCGGCACCGCGGGCCGGTCACAGCCCGGGTAGATGCAGATCTTCGGGCCATCGCTCATGGGTGAAGACTCCAGCCTGCGGTCGTGCGACCGCGGCTCGGACCGTAGCCCGATGGCATCGCGACCGAGCTGCCGGGCAGCGTCGTCGCCGACGCCCATGGCTCCTCGGCGTCGTCGGGGACCGCCTCGAGCGTCGGCGGGCGCCACGTGCAGCCCGGCGCCAGGTCATCGGCCCGCTGCGCCGCGATTGCGTCGACGACCTCCGACAGCGATGCCAGCGTGTGACCGCTGACGAGCGCGTCGCAATACGGCAGCGCCGCGGCCATCCCGCCCGCGCGCGGCTGAAAGCCGGCCGCCGCCGCCCGCGGGTTGACCCACACGATCCGGTAGGCCAGGCGCGAGAGGCGCTGAAGCTCGCGCCCGACGAGCGTCGGATCGCCTCGCTCCCAGCCGTCCGACAGGATCACGACGACCGCGCCGCGCGCCATCCCACGACGGCCGTGGCGGTCATTGAAGACCTGCAGGGCGTCCCCGATCCGGGTGCCGCTTGACCAGTCCGGGGCCGTCGCGGCGGCCTGCGCGATCGCCCGCTCAGGATGGCTCGATCGCAACGCCCGAGTCAGCCGCGTCAGCCGGGTGGCGAACACGAACGCCTCGTTCTCGACCCGCCCGGCGCGGCCCGCCGGGCCCGCGGTCCCTGCCGCGCAGGTCAGGAACTGCAGATACGCGCGCGCGTAGGGCTCCATCGAACCTGAGATGTCGCACAGCAGGACGAGCCGGCGGCGCTCACGGCGACGCCGCCGGCGCGCCAGCCGGATCGGATCGCCACCGGTCCGCAGGCTCCGGCGCATCGTCGCGCGGACGTCGATCCGGGCGCCGTGGCGGGCCCGCTCACGCCGGCGCGACAGACGCCGCGGGGTCGCAACCGTCAGCCGGGCCATCAGCTCGTAGAGCGCAGCCAGCTCGTCGGGCGCCAGCTCGTCGAAGCGCTTGGCGCGCAGGACCTCCTCGTCGGTGGCAACCATCGGCACCGGCAGCTCGTGCTCCGAGACATCGTCGCCGTCCGGCGAGCGCGACGGGCCGCCGAGCTCCGGCCGATCGCCGCCGGACTCACGCGGCGTCGACGCGGGCGGCCCGGGCGCCGCGTCCCCCCAGCGCTCGTCGAGCGCGACCACGCGCCGCGAATCCTCGGGCAGCTCATCGGCGTGCACGATGTCCGCGCCGGCGCCGAACACCTCCGCGAACACGCGATCGAACGCCGAGCGCTGCGCACGGTCGGTGAGCACCACGGCTCGCGTGGCGAAATACAGCCGGCGACGAGAGACGGGCTCGGTCAGCGTCAGCGCCCGAGCCAGCTGCGCGGACCGCTCGGCCGTCACCGGCAGCCCGGCGTCATGCAGGCGGCGGCTGAACGCGCCCACCAGCGGCGGCAGATCCAGCACGACGGTCTCGACGGCGAAGCCGCGTCCGGTGAGCCCGCTCACGACGGCCGCCCCGACACCAGCTCGCGCAATCCCGCGGCACGAATCGCGTCCTGGTCCTCGCGGTACTTGAGCACCGACCCGAGCGTCCGCTCGATCGCCACCTCGTCCAGCACGTGCAGGCCGAGCACCTCGAGCGCGGCCAGCCAGTCGATCGCCTCGGCGATCCCCGGCGGCTTCTGCACGTCGGAGTCCCGCATCCGCGAGACCGCGTCAGCGACCTGGACGGCGAGCATCTGCGTCGCCGCCGGAACGCGGCGGCGGATGATCTGCACCTCGCGCTCGGGCGACGGGTAGTCGATCCACTGATACAGACAGCGCCGCTTGACCGCGTCGTGGAGATCGCGGGTGCGGTTGGAGGTCAGCACGATCGCCGGCGGGTGGGTCGCCCGGATCGTCCCGATCTCCGGGATCGTGACCGTCGCCTCGGCCAACAGCTCCAGCAGGAACGCCTCGAAGTCATCATCGGCGCGGTCGATCTCGTCGATCAGCAGCACCGCCGGACGCGGGCCCGGATGCTGCAGCGCGCGCAGCAGCGGCCGCGCGGTCAGGTACTCGGGGCCGAACAGATCGCCTTCTGACAACGGCGTGCCCGACGACTCGGCGAGGCGGATCGACAGCAGTTGGCGGGGATAGTTCCACTCGTACAGCGCCTCCGCGGCATCGATCCCCTCGTAGCACTGCAGCCGCACCAGCGGCGTGTCGAGGACGGCGGCCAGCGCCTTCGCGGCCTCGGTCTTGCCGACCCCCGCCTCGCCCTCCAGCAGCAGCGGCTGGGGCAGCCGCAGCGACAGGAAGATCCCCGTCGCGAGCGCCTCGTCGACCAGGTAGTCGGCGTCCGCCAGCCGCGCTACGAGCGTCTCGAGGTCGGGTACCCGCGCCCGGATCTCGGAGACCGGGTCGCTCGTGGCGCCGGGCGGAGTCACCGCGGCGACTCCGGCATCGAACTACAGCTGCGGCTCACTGCGGCGGCTCCGCGTTGCCCTGCATCGCGCGCCAGACCCGCGCCGGCGTGCACGGCATGTCGATGTGATCGACCCCGTGGGTCTGGTGCAGCGCGTCGATCACCGCGTTGACGATCGCCGGTGGCGAGCCGACGTTCGGCGACTCGCCGACGCCCTTGGCGCCGAGCGGGTGGTGCGGACATGGCGTCACCGTCTCACCGAGCTCGAAGTCCGGGCACTCGAGCGCGGTCGGGATCAGGTAATCCATGAACGACGAGTTCAGGCAGTTGCCCTCCTCGTCGAAGCTGATCAGCTCCATCAGCGCGATCCCGATTCCCTCGGCCAGGCCGCCGTGAATCTGGCCGTCGACGATCATCGGGTTGATCCGCACGCCGCAGTCGTCGACCGCGATGAACCTGCGGACGGTCACCTGCGCGGTTTCTGGATCGATGTCGACGACCGCGATGTAGGCGCCGTACGGGTAGGTCAGGTTCGGCGGGTCGTAGATCACCTGTGAGTCCAACCCGCCCTCCAGGCCCTCGGGCATCGGCGCGCCACTGTAGGCATAGGCGGCGATCTCCTCGATCAGCGCGCCCTGCTCGGCGTCGCCCTTGACGAACCAGCGACCCTTCTCCCAGGCCAAGTCCTCGGGCCGGGTCTCGAGCATCGTCGCCGCGATCAGCCGTGCCTTGTCACGCAGCTTGCGGGAGACGACCGCGACCGCCGCGCCCGACACGGGCGTCGAGCGCGAGCCGTAGGTGCCGAGCCCGTACGGCGTCCGGTCGGTGTCGCCGTGGCGCACCTGGATGTCTTCGGGCGGGATCCCGAGCTCCTCGGCGACGATCTGCGCGAACGTCGTCTCGTGACCCTGGCCCTGGGTCTGCGCCGAGATCGACACCATCGCCTTGCCGGAAGGATGGACCCGCAGGTCGGCGCCGTCGTTCATCGACATCCCGAGGATGTCCATGTGCTTGCGCGGGCCGGCGCCAACACCCTCGGTGAAGAACGACACGCCGATCCCCATCAACTCGCCGCGCGCCCGCTTCTCGGCCTGCTCGCGCCGCAGCTCGTCGTAGCCGGCGATCTCCATCGCGACCTTCATCGTCTCGGCGTAGTTGCCCGAGTCAAACGTCCACCCGGTGGTCGTCTCATACGGGAACTGCTCGGGCCTGATGAAGCTGCGCATCCGCAGGTCGATCTCGTCCTCGCCGGTCTCCAGCGCGAGCGCATGGACCATCCGCTCGACCAGGTACACGGCCTCGGTGATCCGGAACGAGCAGCGGTAGGCGACACCGCCCGGCGCCTTGTTGGTGTACACGGCTTTGACCTTGACGTGCGCCGCCTCCAGGTCGTAGGAGCCGCAGCAGATGTGGAAGAAGCCGGCCGGGAACTTGGTCGGCTGGGCGGTCGAGTCAAACGCGCCGTGGTCGGCGATCACGTCGACCCGCAGCCCCGTGATCTTGCCGTCCTTGGCGCAGATCTCGCCGTGCATGATGTAGTCACGGGCAAAGCCGGTCGACATCAGGTTCTCGGAGCGGTCCTCGATCCACTTGACCGGCACGCCGGCGACGATCGAGCCGGCGATCGCGCAGACATAGCCCGGGTACACCGGCACCTTGTTGCCGAAGCCGCCGCCGATGTCGTTGCAGCGGATCCGGATCATATGCTCGGCCAGTCCGGCGACGTGGGCGTAAACGGTGCGGTGCACGTTCGGCGCCTGGTTGCCGTTGTAGATGTCCAGCTGACCGGTCTTCGGGTTGAAGTCGGCGATCATCCCGCACGTCTCCAGCGGCGCCGGATGGCAGCGCGGGTAGATGATGTCGCGCTTGACGACGACGTCGGCCTCGGCGAACACGCGGTCGGTCGCCTCCTCGTCGCCCGCCTCCCAGGTCGGCGAGGCGAGGTTGTCGACCTGGCCGTCCTTGTCGTCGCGGATCAGCGGCGCGTCGGGATCCAGCGCCTTGCGCGCGTTGACCACGGCCGGCAGCGGCTCGTACTCGACGTCGATCAACGCGCAGCCGTCACGGGCGATGTACTCGTCGGTGGCGATCACGAACGCCACCTCCTGGCCCTGGAAACGGACTTTGTCGCCGGCCAGCACCGCCTGCGTGTCATACGAGATCGTCGGCATCCACGCCAGCCCGAGCGTCTCGAGATCCTTGGCGGTCACGACCGCGGCGACGCCGGGTAGCGCCAGCGCCTCGGAGGTGTCGATCGAGACGATCCTCGCGTGTGCGTACGGGCTGCGCAGGATCGCGCCGTGCACCATCCCGGGCAGGCGGATGTCATCCAGGTAGGTCCCCTGGCCGCGGATGAAGCGCGCATCCTCCTTGCGCTTCAGGCGTCCGAAACCGATCGGGCGCTCCTGCTCGGGACTGGGAAGGTTCGGGGCGGTGGTCGCCATCAGCGGGCCTCCTGCTTGGTCGCGGCTTCGTGATCGGCCGCCCAGCGGACGGCGGCGACGATGTTCTTGTAACCCGTGCAGCGGCAGATCGCGCCGGAGATCGCGGTCCGGATCTCGTGGTCTGAGGGGTCGGGATTCTCATCCAGCAGCGCGCGGGTCGTCATCAGCATCCCCGGCGTGCAGAAGCCGCAGTGCAGCGCGTGCAGCTCGTGGAAGCCCTGCTGGATCGGATCCAGCCGACCGTCAACCTCCAGAGACTCGACGGTGGCGATCTCGTGGCCCACGGCCATCGCGGCCAGCGTCGTGCACGACTTGATCGGCGTGCCATCCATCAGCACAACGCAGGCGCCGCAGTTGGAGGTATCGCAGCCCCAGTGGGTGCCGGTCAGCCCCGGGGTGTCGCGGATGAAGTGGATGAGCAGCGTCCTCGGCTCCACGTCCCGGGACACCTCGGTGCCGTTGATCGTGATTGTGATCTCCATCGGTCACGCCTCCTGTGTCAGCGCACGTGCGGTCGCGCGGCGCAGCGCTCGTTGCGTCATGACGCCCGCGAGGTGGCGCTTGTAGTCGACCGGTCCGCGGCCGTCGGCGGTCGGCGCGCAGTCCTCGGACGCGATCGCGCGGGCCTGCTCGAATAGCTCCTCCGACGGCGTCGCGCCGCGCAGCAGCTCCTCGGCGCGGCTCACGTGCACCGTCGTGGGGCCGACCGCCGACAGTGCGATCCCGATGTCGGCGACCGTTCCACCGTCGATCCAGACGGCCACCGACGCCGCCGCGATCGCCCAGTCGCCGGCACGGCGCTCGGTCTTCTCGTGCGCCGAGCCCATTCCGGACCCGCCCGCCCTGAGCGGCAACCTGATCTCAGTCAGCATCTCGCCGTCGCCGACGACGGTCATGTACGGGCCGAGGTGGAACTCGTCCATCCCGACCACGCGCTCGCCATCGGCACCGCGGATCACGACCTGCGCGTGGCACGCCGAGCACACGGCCGACAGGTCCTCGGCCGCGTCGGCCTGACACAGGGAGCCGCCGATCGTGCCGCGATTGCGGACGACCGGATCGGCGATCACCGCCTCGGCGTCGCCGACCACCGGGTAGTACCGGGCCAACAGCTCTGAGTGCTGCAGCTCGACGTGTCGGGTCAGCGCGCCGATCCGGATCTGATCCGCGGTTTCAGTGATGTAGGACAGCTCGTCGAGATCGTTGATGTCGATCAGGTGCTCGGGGTTGGCGAGCCGCAGCTTCATCATCGGCAACAGCGAATGGCCGCCGGCGATGATCCGGGCGTCGCCGTCGTGGGCCACGAGCGAGGCGATCGCGCCGTCGACGCTGGTCGCTCGCTCGTAACCAAATGGTGCTGGTGTCTGCATGTCCTCGGATCAGCTCCCTTCGGATTCCGGACCGGGCGCCCCGGCCGTGGCGGGCATCCGCGTGCGCGGCGCCCCGACCTCGACCTCGGGGTCGTATTGCACCGGCGAGTCGACACCGATCACCGGCGACCGCGGCAGGCTGGCGGCGTGCGCCGGTCGCCCGAGCGGGTACAGCGTCCCGGCGGCGCTCGACCCATACGACGGGTTGCGCAACGCCGGCCCGTTCGGCGAGGCGGCGGCGACTGGCGCCTCGCGCCCCAGCCGCGCGAGCGTGAGCGTCCCGCGCGTGTAGACCTCGGAGATCCGCGGCGGTTTGACCTCCGCGGAACCGGGGAAGTTGCGCAAGCCCTGCGCGGCGGCGCCGGGATACAGCCCGTCGACCAGCCCGACCGCGTCGTCCAGGCCGGCCTTCTTGACCAGCAGCCCCTCAAGCAGGTCGACGCCGGCGTCGAGGTTGGCGTTGATGTCGTCGACAACCTCCTTGACGGGCGCGGACTTCTCGATGATCTGCACGACGGCGGCGATCGCTGCGTCGAGCCCGGTCGTGATCCTGCGCAGCGCGACGATCGTCGATACCAGGAAGTACACGACGGCGACCACGATCAGCAGCACCGCGACGATCATCACCACTCCAGCGGCGGGCATCGCTCACGCCTCCTGGTCGTCGTCGAGGATCACGTCGAGCGAGCCGCCATAGTCCGCCACGACGCCGACCGTCTGCCCAACCCGCTCTTGGGTCGTCAGCAACAGCGGGACCGCGTCCAGATCGGCCGAGCCCTTGGTGGCCGCGCCGGCGATCGCGGTGACGCTCGGCACGATCGAGTTCGCCGCGCTCAGTACGCCGCGCAGCAGGTAGATGACGACGGGGAGCACGACCAGTACGAGAATCGCGTCCCCGATCCATTCGAGGGTCATGCGGGCCTCCTGTCGGCGACGATCTTGGCCTTGGCGGCGATCCCGGGGAACGCTCCGACGATCGTGTCGAACTGCTCGTTGATCGACTTGACCGCCGGCTCCAGCGGTCGCAGGTGTTCGGACTCGACCATCTCAAGTGCACCGGCGAGCGTCGCCAGCGTCCTCGAGGTCGACTCGAGCCGCTGGCGGATCACGATCAGCGCGCCCGCCAGGACGGCGACGATCACCAATGCCAGGACGACGCTCAGCACGGTCAGCGTGGTGGAGCTCATGACGCGGCACCTCCATAGCCGTCGGTCAGGGCGTTCATGTAGCCGTCCTGCACGATCGCCTCGTCGACGATCAGCGACAGCACCGGCGCCGTCGCTTGCAGCTGCGGGATGTTTGCCGTGTTGCCGGCGACCTCGCCGGCGACGCCGAGCAGCTCCTGAGCGGTCTTGTCGATATCGGTCACGGTTCTGATCAGCACCAGCAACAGCCCGGCCACCGCGAGCGCGGCGACCAGTCCGATGATCAGCGCGACCCCCCAGGCACCGTGGTTGGTGAATGCCGCGATCGGGGCGCTCATCTGCCCACCGCCACCTTGCGCAACGCCCGAGCGGCGTGCAGGATCCGGACGCCCGAGTCGTTGATCTGACCGACCCCGGCCAGGGCATCGGTCTGCTCTTTGACCTTGCTCACGCCGCCGACGGCGACGTGCGCCTGCTTGGCGATCCGGGTCGCGAGCATCACGATCGTGATCACGATCGCGGCGGCGACGATCACCACCACGACCCCGACGATCAAGCCGACTATCCAACCTGTGGAAGCACCGACTGCTAACGGCAACTCTCACCTCCCAGTGATGCATGGACCGGCTGCGTGCCGGCTGTCTTGTCATCTGCAAGCTCGTGCTCGGCCGCCCAGCGGATCGCCCGGACGATCGTCGTGTACCCGGTGCAGCGGCAGATCTGCCCGGAGATCGCCTCGCGGATCTCGGCGTCGGTCAAGGGCTCCGGATGGGCCTGAGCCGCGCGGCGATCCAGTAGCGCCCGCGCCGTCAACATCATGCCGGGCGTACAGAACCCGCACTGCAGGCCGTGCATCTCCCGGAACCCCTCCTGCACCGGATCGAGCCGCCCGTCGACCTCGAGGCCCTCGACCGTCCGGATCGAATGCCCGGACGCGGTCGCGGCCAGCACCGTGCACGACTTGACGGGCTCTCCGTCCATCAGCACCACGCACATCCCGCAGTTGGACGTGTCGCAGCCCCAGTGCGTGCCGGTCAGACGCAGCTGCTCACGCAAGAAGTGCACGAGCAGCGTCCGCGGCTCGGCGTCGGCCGCCCGATCGGCATCGTTGACGGTCATCGCGACGCGCATCAGCCTCCGCTCCCGGCCGCTCGCGCCGCCGCTCTCGTGAGCGCGCGGGTGACAAGCACCCCGGCGACATGGCGCTTGTACTCAGCCGAGCCGCGCTGGTCGGTGACCGGCGCGGCCTCCTGTTCGGCGGCAATCGTCGCAGCGTGCTCGATCGCGTCGGCGGTCGGTGGCCCGCCGAGCAGCGATGCCTGCGCGCGGGGGCAGCTGACGCCGGCGCCGACGGCCGCCAGGCCAATCCCGGCTTCGGTGACCGCTCCGTCGGGGCCCAGCGTGATCGAGGCACCGGCGGCCACGACCGCCCAGTCGCCGGCGCGGCGGTCGACCTTCTCGTAGGCGCTGCCGGCGCCCGCCGGCGCTGGCACCCGGATCTCGATCAGGATCTCGTCTGCGGCGACGCAGGTCTGATACGGCCCGCGGTGAAACTCGTCCATCTCGACGACCCGCTCGCCGTCGAGCCCGCGGATCACCATCCGCGCGCCGACCGCCGCGCAGACGGCGCTGAGATCCTCGGACGGGTCGGCCTGGCAGAGGGCGCCGCCGATCGTTCCGCGATTGCGCACGACCGGGTCGGCGATCACACGCTCAGCGTCGGTGAAGATCCGCGCCCGGGCCGCCAGCAACGGCGACTCCAGCAGTTCCCGGTGCCGTGTCATCGCGCCGATCCGGATCTCCGGGCCGCCCTCCGCACTGTCGTGCTCACGCACGTAGCCGAGCTCGGCAGCGAGGTCATCGATGTCGATCAGGTGCTCAGGCGTCGCCAGCCGCAGCTTCATCATCGGCAGCAACGAGTGACCGCCGGCGAGGATCCTGACTTCGCTCCCAGCCTCTCCCAGCTGAGACAGCAGCGCCAGCGCGTGCTCGACGCTGGTCGCGCGCTCGTATTGAAATGGTGCCGGAACCTGCATCGCGGCTACGGTCGCCGAGTTGCGGCCGGCGCCGGTCCTCGTGACCGGTTGTGGTCCTGCCTCTCCATACTCCGGATTGTCGTGCGCCTCGGCTCTCACTGCAATTGTGACCTAAGCGATCCCTTAGGACACCGAAACCGCTGAGGCGTAGGCTCCCCAACAGATGACACTCGCCCAGCTGCAGTCGTTTGTGCTCGTGGCACGGCTGGGGTCGGTCAAGGCGGCCGCCGCCCAGCTGGGCGTGACCGAACCCGCCGTGTCGGTTGCGGTCGCGGCGCTGCGCAAGGAGCTGGGCGACGAGCTGTTCGTCCGTGACGGCCGGGCGATCCGGTTGACCGCGGGCGGCCGCCGGCTGGCCGCGTTGGCCTCCGAGATCCTGTCGCTGGCCGAGCAGGCGCGACGGTCCGTGCACGAAGGCCCCGGCCGCTCGCGCCTCATGCAGGTAGCGGTGACGAACGTCGTCGCCGAACACGTCGGACCGGTGATCGACGCCTTCACGGCACGGGATCCGGGGCTCGAAGTAGCGATCGAAACCGTCGCCGGGGGCGAGACGGCGGAGCTGCTTGAGCACCGCCGCGCCGACATCGTGCTCGGACCCGCGCCGCTGCCCGAGCGCGCGGCGACGATCGCCTCGGTGCCGTTCCTGCGCTGCCGGCTGATCGTGGTCGCCGCGCCCGGCCATGAGCTCGCCGGCCGCCATGACGTTCCGGCCGCGGAGCTCGCCGATCACCGATGGCTGATCGGTCCCCCTGAACTCGACCCGTCGACCGGCACCGGGCTGCTGTTCACACGGGCGGGTATCGCCCCACCGGATCTGGTGACGTACAACAGTCACGCGGCCGCCGTCGCCGCGGCCGTCGCGGGCGACGGACTGGTGCTGACGCTCGCGCATACGGCCTCGAACGAGGTCCGTCGGCGCGCGCTGGTGCGGATCGACGTCCGCGGCACACCGATCCTCGAGCTGTGGCACGCGTCGACGCTCGGCTTCGGGCGTGCGCTGCCCGCCGCACTCGCGATGCAGCGGTTTGCCACCAGCCCCGAGGCCACGCAGCTGATCTCGACGGGGCGCACCGGCGCGAGCTCATCACGGGCGCGCCCGCGGCCGCACGTGACCCTGTGGAGCTCGGTCGCGGCCGGCGGCGGCACGGACGACCGAGGCAACACCGCGCCACCCTGAGCACCCGGCGGACGACGTTCTCCGGTGAAATAGCGCGTACGTTGGTTTTTTACGCTTTTCTGGTTAGTTAGGTTCGGGTAGCTATTGTTAGAGGCGATATCTTCCCGATGCTCGAACAGACACTCATCGAGGACCCCAGCGCAATCGGTGCGCTGAAAGGGCTCCTGGACCTCACCAGAACCGCGGACGAGACGCCGCCGCGGCGCCTGCTGGAAGCGGCCGGCGAGGCGATCGCGATGTCGACCGGCTTCGGCCTCGTCTATATGAGCATCTACCGGCCCGAGTACGACGACTACGCGGCCACGTTCGTCCACGGCCGCCCCGAGCTCTCGTCGCCGGAGTCGTCGCCGCCACCGATCCCGCGTGACTTTCTCACGCGACTGCCGGGAACGCCCGTCGAACGAGCCCCAGGCATCTATTTCGTCGCCGGCACGCGCGGGATGTGGGACGGGGATCCCAACTTCTATCCGTCGAGGACGCCGGAGGCCGAGGGTCCGGACGCGTGGCGCACCGAGGATCTGTTGCTGATCCTGCTCGAGGACGTCGACGGCGAGCCCCTCGGATTGCTCTCGGTCGACGAGCCGATCTCGGGGATGCGGCCGACCGATGGCGAGGTGCGGCTGCTGCGGGCGATCTGCCTGTACGTCGAGCAGGCGCTGCGCACCGCCAAGCGGACCCGCCAGAACGCGGAGCACACGCGCATGCTCGCCCGCCTGTCGGAGATCTCACCGCAGATGTCCGAGTGCCTTGACCGACGCGAGCTGTACCGGCTGCTCGGCGCCACGATCACCGCGGACCTCGGGTTCGAGCGGGTCGCGATGTACATCACGGCCGGCGACCAGGATCTGCGGCGAGCTCACGTGCGCGGCTGGGAATCACGCGAGCTGCTGCCTGAACGGCTGTCGCACCAGCAGCTCAGCAGCCTCCTCACCCCCGACCTCGACCAAGCCGGAACGTGGCTGCACCCTGCCCGTGCGCTGTTCGGTCCGTGGTTTGGGCCGCGCTCGCGGCGCAACGGGCGCGGGCCGCTGGCCTGGCACGACCACTGCCTGCTGGTGCCGTGGTTCGGAGACGAGGGCGCACTGGCAGGCGTGGTCATCGCCGAGGACCCGGTCGACCGACTGCTGCCAGGTGAGTCGCGCCGCCACTCACTGCGGCTGCTGGTCGACCTCGCGGCCTCGATCGAGCACACGATCATCCAGCACGCCCGTCTCCACCTGCTCGCGAGCCTCGACACGCTCACCGGTCTGCGCAACCGGCGCGGATTGCACCAGCTGATCAGCGAGAACCCCGACTGCGCCGTCATGGTCTGCGATCTCGACGAGTTCAAGCAGATCAATGACCACTACGGCCACGAAACCGGTGACCTTGTGCTCGCCCGGTTCGCCGAGGTCCTCCGTGAGCACACGCGTGAGAGTGACATCCCGGTTCGTCTCGGCGGCGACGAGTTCTGCGTGGTCCTCGCCGGCACCGACGTCGACGGCGGCGCGCAGGTCAGCGAGCGGATCCGCGCCACGACGCCGATCAGCATGCAGGGGCTCGTGCCGACGAGCGTGACCGTATCGGTCGGCATGGCTCGGCGGACCAACGGCGTCCCGAGCCCCCGCGCCCTGCTGACCGCCGCCGACGCCGCGCTCTACGGCGCCAAGCAGAACGGCCGTGACCGGACCGTGATCGCCGGCCCGTCGCTCAGTAATTCCCCGACAGTCGATCCCAGGCGCGCCGGAGTTTGCCCGTGATCGGGTCGCCGGGATCCTCGCCGACCACGGCCGGATTGGCCGACGGCTCGGGCAGCTGCTCGGACGCGCGTTTGTCAAGCTTGAGCACGACGCCGCGTTCATAGATCTGGCCGACGTCGTCTGCGTCGGCGAACACATGCCCGCGGCCGATCCCTGACCGCGTGATCACGATCCCGTCGAACACGTCCTCGCGATCGTC
>Ga0302326_10015595_pt1 | contig 15976 bp, 19 predicted proteins | sample Palsa_T0_3_FD_202264 | JGI IMG/M metagenome (GOLD analysis project Ga0302326, IMG submission 202264) | Peat permafrost microbial communities from Stordalen Mire near Abisko, Sweden - Palsa_T0_3 | ecosystem: Environmental > Terrestrial > Soil > Palsa > Peat permafrost | place: Sweden: Abisko... | reverse complement strand
AGACCCTGGCGCGGTTCTCCCCCGGCGTGCAGGCGATGATGGAGCTTACCGACACGCTGCTCGCGGACGACACCGTGGCGTTCGCCGACTCCTGCGCGACGCCCGACCATCCCATGATCGATCATCTCTGGCGCGAGCGCCTCGCCATGGCCGACCTGATGATCGCGCTGCGGCCGGGCGCGGGGTTTTCCGCGGCGCGCCGGCTGGAGACGGCGCGCCGCCGCGTCACCGCATGGGCGCGCCACACCCGCAATCTCTTGCGCCGCTAAATCTGCTGGCCTTCGCCGAGCGGGATGTCGCGCAGCGTGCTCGGAGCGAACAGCTCCTCGAGCTTGGCCCGGCGCTTGGTCAGGCCGTGCTCGTGGGCGTATTGCAGCAGCGCCTCGATGCTGGGGCGGTTCTGCTCGATGCCGTAGGGATACCAGTCCGGTCCGATGATCGCGCGTTCCTCTTCAAGGAGCGGCTGCAGCCAGGCCGACGACACCTTGGGCGAGCCGGCCTCGGCGAGGAAGCGGTAGCAACGGTCCTTGGCGGTGCACAGCGCCTTGTAGAGGCTGAGCGCCACCCAGGGGTCGCGCTCGTAGATGTCACGGCGGATCACCACCGTGTGCATGATCGGATAGATCCGGGTGCGGCGGAAATAATCCTTCTCGACTTCGGCGTAGTCGGGAAACAGCCGCTTGACGTTGCGCGCACCGCGCCGGAACGACAGCGGATTGTTGGCCGTCATCAGGAAATCGATCTCGCCGCGCTCGAGCAGGTCGCCGAGCTCGGTATTGGGCGGTGCCTGACGCAGGCTGATGCTTTCCGGCAGCGTGTGGCCGAGTCGGTCGGCGCGGCCCTGCACCCATTCCACGTCGCTCGGCTTGACGCGGTATTCGTGCTCCAGCAGTCCTCGCATGTAGACCGCGGCGGTCATGCTGTATTCCGGCACGCCGCCGCGCTTGCCCTTGAGGTCGCCGGGATGCTTGATGCCGGCGTCGGTGTTGATGAAGAAATAGCCGTGGCGGAACACGCGGGAGGGGAACGCGGGGATCGCGACGAAGGGCGGATTGCCGTGGCTCACCAGGGTCGTGTAGTTCGAGAGCGACATCTCGGAGGCGTCGAATTCCCGGTACTGCAGCATGCGCCAGAAAATTTCGGCGGGCTGCAGCGGCAGATAGACGAGGTCGATGCCTTCCGGCGCCAGCGTGCCGTCGCGTAGCGACTGGGTGCGGTCATAGGGCCCGCACGCGAAGGTCAGGCGCAGCTTGTTCATGGGCGTTCTCTGGTTGAAACCGGATGGCGGTCGAGGGAACGGGAGGTTAGCACGCTCGCCTCCGCATCGTCATTCCATGGCGCGCGCTCGCGCGGACTCGGAATGACCATTGGATGTTGAGCTCGAATGCGCCTGAGGCAATGCAACACTGAGACAATGCAACACTGGCCAGCGGCGGCCGGATGTCCTAGTTTTTCGCCACGGCAGAATCTGTGGAGCCCCGCGAATGTCACCCCAGGCCCTCCGCCGCTTCGCGATTGCGCTGGTGTCGTGGCTCGTATTGCTGGCGCCCGCGGTCGCGGGAAACTACCCCGACCGGGTCGTGCGCATCGTCAATCCGTTTCCGCCGGGCGGCTCGGTGGACGTCATGGCGCGCCTGCTGGCGCAGAAGCTCAGCGAAAACATGGGTCAGCAATTCATCGTCGAGACCCGTGCCGGGGCGGGCGGCAATGTCGGCGCCGAATCCGTAGCGAAGTCGGAGCCCGACGGCTACACGCTGCTGTTCACAGCGCCCGGTCCCCTCGTCGTCAACCAGACGCTCTATACCAAGGGCCTGCCGTTCGATCCCCCGCGGGATTTCGCGCCGATCGCGTTGTTCGCGATTTCGCCGATCGTGCTGATGGTCAATCCGCAATTACCGGTGACCAACGTGCAGGAGCTGATCGCCTATGCCAAGAAGCACCCCGGTGAGATCAATTTCGGCTCTGCCGGCAACGGCTCGACCCCGCATCTGTGCGGCGAGCTGCTCAAGACCATGGCCGACATCGACATCGTACACGTGCCCTATCGCGGCACCGGGCCGGCCATGAACGACCTGATCGGCGGGCACATCCAGATGTTCTTCGATCTGCTTCCGGCGAGCCTGCAGCAGATCGAGAGCGGCAAGGTGCGCGCGCTCGCCAACGCCGGGGCACAGCGCCCGGCCGTGCTGGCGAACCTCCCCACCGTGGCCGAGCAGGGCCTGCCCGGCTTCGACGCCAATTCCTGGGAGGGGCTGGTCGCCCCGGTCGGGACGCCGGCGGCGGTGCAAGCGAAACTGATCGCCGAGGTGCGCAAGGTGCTGCAATCCCCGGACATCGTCGCGCGCATTGCCGCGCTCGGATCCCAGCCGGGCACCGCTTTCGGCAAGGATTTCGGGACCTTCATGCAAGCCGAGACGGCGAAATGGGCCGCAGTGATCAGGAAGTCCGGCGCGCGGGCGGATTGATAGTCATTCCGGGGCGCCACCGCACATCGGCTGTTGCCGATGTGCGCAACCTATCGTGCCGATCTCGGGTAAACCCGAGATCGGATGCGGCGAGCCAGGAATCCAGACGACCTCGCAATCTGACACAGCCGCCCGGATTCCGGGTTCGCGCGAAAGCGCGCGCCCCGGAATGACTGCTACGCCGCGCCACTCTGCAGATGCGCGGTGCGGCGCTCGAACAGTTCCTCGTCGGCATAGCCCATGGTCTCGGGCTTGCCCCGACCGAGCATGACTTGGAAATAGACCGGCTCGAGGCTGTCGTTCTGATAGCCGTGGATCACGCCGGCGGGGCAGGCGATGCATTCCCACGGGCCCAGCCGCGTGGTGATGCGCTTGCCGGTTTCGTCCTCGACGAACACGTCGAGAAAGCCCTGCAGGACGAAGAACACCTCCTCGACCTCGTGGGTGTGCGCCGCATTGCCCTGGCCGGGCTCGACGAACATGATCGACAGTGTGAAGTTTCCGGCCGGAATGACGGAGGGGTCGCCGTGCTTGCCGGAGCCGCCGGCACCGATGAAACGGTGCTGCGCCCGCTTGAAGCCCTCGATCTTGGCGTCCTCGAAGGCCGCCCAGTCCGGCTTGCGATCCCGGAATCGGCGCACATAGCGGTCCATGATGGTCTCGATGGGAACGCCCACCAGTTCCTTGGGAAGCGGATGCCGTGCAACGCCCATGTCGCGACTCCTCGTATTGGTTCTCGTCGGCGTCAGTGCCTCGCGCGGAATCTATTGTTGCACCGAGGCCTTCGTCAAACGCGGCAGCAGGCCGTACCGATGCCGTCCTCACCTACGCCGCCCCGGCATGCCCGGCTTCCCAGCCCAGCATGGCGCGCTTGCGGGTCAGGCCCCAGTGATAGCCGGTGAGGTCGCCGTTCTTGCCGATGACGCGGTGGCACGGCACCACGAAGGAGATCGGGTTCTTGCCGATGGCGGCGCCGACCGCCCGCGCCGCCTTGGGCGAGCAGACACGGGCGGCGATGTCGGAATAGGTGGTGGCGCGGCCCATCGGCACTTTCAGCAGCGTCTCCCACACCCGCACCTCGAAATCGGTGCCGATCATGACGACCCGCAGCGGCCGGTCGCGCTGCCACAGTTTCGGCTCGAACACGCGCCGCGCCAGCGCAGCCGTGCCGGCGGTGTCTTCGCGCAATTCCGCCCGTGGCCAGCGCCGGCGCATGTCGTCGAGCGCCTTGGCGTCCTCGCCGGCGTCGGCGAAGGCGAGGCCGGCCAGGCCGCGCCCGGTCGCGATGACGAGGGCGGTGCCGAACGGGGAAGGGTGGAACCCGTAGGCGAGGGTGAGCCCCTCACCGCCCGCCTTCCATTGCCCCGGCGACATCGCTTCATGGGTGACGAAGAGGTCGTGCAGCCGCCCCGGCCCCGACAGGCCGACCTCATAGGCGGCGTCGAGCACGCTTGCGGAATCGCGCAGCAGGCGGCGGGCATGGTCGAGGGTCAGCGCCTGGAGGAACGCCTTGGGGGTGAGGCCGGCCCAGCGGCGGAACAGGTGATGCAGCTCGTCGGGCGTGACGCCGGCGGCATGGGCGATCGCCTCGATCTCGGGCTGGGCGCGCCACTGCTCGGAGATATAGGCGACGGCGCGGCGGACGACGCCGTAGTCGTCGAAGGCGGCCGCGCATGGCGGCGCCGGGGCGGGTGAAATCGCGGGGGTGAAGGTCATGCTCATGGCCCCCGGTCTAGCCCCGGCCCCCCTGGACCGCCACCCGATTTCCGCAAAGAAGCCGCCGGTCGCGGCCGGGGCTCACTCGAATACCGTCCGGGTCGGGCCGCGCTTGGCCTCCCAGATCGCCGCCGAAAGAGCAGCGGCAAAGCTTTCCTTCTCCTGCGGCGGGAGAAAGGTCGCGATCGGAAGCTTGCGCCCCCGCGACACCAGATACAGGCGCTGGAGGCCGAATTCCTCGTCGATCTCGTAGTCGAGCTTGGCCCAGAGTGGGTTGAGCGACCATTCCGACACCCGGCCGCGATGGCTGACCTTGCGGACCCGCAGCTCCGACGGCATCACCACCACCTCCTCATAGGCGGCGGCGGCGCGATAATTGGCGCGGAACGCCCAGTACACCAGAAGCACGTCGAGCCCGAAGAAGCCGAACACCGGCCACGCCCCCATCAGGAGGAACGCGGTCCCGGCGGCGAAGCTGACGACGCTCAACACCGCCATGACAAGCATGAACCCGGCCCGGCTGAGCGAACGGTGCGGCGTCAGCCGCGCCGCGAACAGCGCCGGTTCGCGGGGACGGGGTTCATCGCTGGCATTGCTTGTGGTCATCGGGATTGATTATAGGAACGAGATGAGCCGGAACGCCATTCACAAGACCGCGAAGCCGAAGCGCAAAGCGGCCCCGGCGCCCACGCCCAAGACGCCAGAACCCGGCCCGTCGAAGCCCGGTGCGTCGAAGCCCAAGGCATCCAAGCAAAAAGCCTCCAAGCCAAAGCCCTGGACCCCCGCCGAGATCGTCGAGGCGTTCCGGCGCCTGCGCGAGGCCAATCCGGAACCGCGCGGCGAGCTCGAACATGTCAACCCCTATACGCTGCTGGTGGCGGTCGTGCTGTCGGCGCAGGCGACCGATGCCGGGGTCAACAAGGCGACCCGGGCGCTGTTTGCCGAGGTCGATACGCCGGAAAAGATGGTGGCGCTCGGCGAGGCGAAGCTGCGCGATGCCATCAAGACCATCGGCCTGTTCAATACCAAGGCGAAGAACGTCATCGCACTGTCGCAAAAGCTCATCGCCGAGCACGGCGGCACGGTGCCCGATTCGCGCGCGGTGCTGGAGACGCTGCCGGGGGTCGGCCGCAAGACCGCCAACGTCGTCCTCAACGTCGCGTTCGGCGAGGAGACCTTCGCCGTCGACACCCATGTCTTCCGCGTCGGCAACCGCACCGGGATGGCGCCGGGCAAGACGCCGCTCGAGGTCGAGCTGAAGCTCGAAGAACTGGTGCCGCCGCCGTTCCGCCGCCACGCCCATCACTGGCTGATCCTGCACGGCCGCTACATCTGCAAGGCGCAACGCCCGCTATGCGAGAAGTGTCCGATCAACGACCTGTGCCGTTGGCCGGAAAAATCCATCTTCATGGCGAACCCGTAGGCGAACGGGGAGGCGAACGGGTCGGATTACCGGCACCCGTCGCGCTCGGCCCTGCGATCAATTCGCGCTTTGTTCCGGCGATCCGCTTGTGGATGTGGACCATGAGCGCGGTGCCGAACAGGGGCGTGGCGAGGTTGAGGATCGGGATCGACACGAAGGCCGCGATGAACAGGCCGGCTGTGAACACCGTGGTCTGGTGGGCGCGCCGCAGCGCCTTGGCTTCCGCCACCGAATGAAACCGCATGGCGGCCAGCTCGAAATATTGCAGGCCCTGCAGCCAGGCGGTGGCGAGAAAGAACAGCACCACGCCGATTCCGGCGAACAGCAGGAACGGCACGGCGGCGAGATAGATGACCACCGCCAGCAATCCGAATCTCGCGCCTTCGACGCCGGCGCGGATGAGCGGCAGCGCGCGGCCCGGCGGGTCGGCCGGATAGTGCGTGCGCTCGACGATCTCGGCGATCTCGTCGGAGAACAGGCTCGCCACCACCGCGGTCACCGCCGGCATCAGCAGGATCGCGCCGGCCAGGAGCCCGATGCCGAGCGCGAACGCGATGATCCAGCCGAGCACCGCGAGCGGGCCATGCGCCCACGGCCCGAGCGTCACTTCGAGCCAGCTCATCCCGCTGCCCGACAGCCATCCGAGCAGCCGGAACAGGACCACGACCAAGACCACGAGAAGCGCGATGGCGAGCCCGACCGACTTGAGCAACACCGCGCGGAACGGCGGCGTGAACATCTGGTCGAGTGCCTTGAATACCGCTGCAAGCATCGCGTCGCTCTCCGCGCCGATCCGCAGAGGTAGTCGACCGCCTGCCGCCCGGCAAGGTGGCGCCGGATTCCCTTGCCGTCCGGGCCGGGGACCGGTACATGTTAGGCTCACAACAACACGGATTGCGTGTAATGCTCGAGCTGCTGAAGTTCATCGATTTCCTGCTCAACGTCTACATTTTCGTGCTGTTCGCCGCCGCGGTCCTTAGCTGGCTGATCGTGTTCAACGTGGTCAACACCCGCAATCCCGCGGTGGCGATGATCGGCGAATTTCTCTACCGGATCACCGAGCCGGTGCTGCGGCCGATACGCGAGCGGCTGCCGAATTTCGGCGGCATCGACATTTCCTTCATCGTGGTCATCCTGATCATCTATTTCATCCAGTGGGTCATCATCCCCAACCTGGCGCGGGCCTTCATTTAGTGACGCAAGCCGACGACAGGCCGTGGGCGGTCTGCGCCGATGGCCTTCTTGTCACCGTGCGTCTCACGCCGCGCGGCGGCCGCGACGCGATCGAGGGCATCGAATCGCGCGCCGACGGGCGTTGCGTGCTCAAGGCGCGGGTCCGCGCCGCTGCGACCGAGGGCGAGGCGAACGATGCCCTGACGCGCCTGCTGGCGAGCACTGCCGGCGTCGCCCCGCGCGCGGTCCATCTGGTTGGCGGCGCCACCTCGCGTATCAAACGCGTGCACATCGGCGGCGATCCCCGCGCGATCGCCGCGGCGCTCACGGGCATCGCGGAGGCCGCGCGATGACCGCAGCCCTGATCGACGGCAAGGCGGTCGCGGCCGAATTGCGAACGCGCGTGACGGCGGCGGTCCGGGACCTCGCGGAAAACCGCGGCATCGTCCCCGGCCTCGCCGTGGTGCTGGTGGGCGACGATCCCGCGAGCGAGGTCTATATCGGCGCCAAGAAGAAGACGACGGCCGAAACCGGCATGAGGTCGATCGATCATCGCCTCCCGGCGGCGACCAGCCAGGCCGAGTTGCTGGCGCTGATCGCCGCGCTCAACGGCGATCCCGAGGTGCATGGCATTCTGGTCCAGCTTCCGCTGCCGCCGCAGATCGATCCCCACAAGGTGATCGCGGCGATCGATCCGGACAAGGATGTCGACGGGTTCCACCCGCTCAATGTGGGCCGTATCGCGATCGGCCTGCCGGCGCTGGCGCCGTGCACGCCGCTGGGTTGCGTCGTGCTGGCGAAGACCGTGCGGGCGTCGCTCGCCGGTCTCGATGCAGTGGTGATCGGCCGCTCGACCATCGTCGGCAAGCCGCTCGCCCAGCTTCTGATTACCGAGAGCGCGACGGTGACCGTAGCGCATTCCAAAACCAGGGACCTGCCCGCCGTGTGCCGGCGCGCCGACCTGGTGTTTGCCGCGATCGGCCGCCCCGAATTCGTACGCGGCGCCTGGATCAAGCCGGGCGCAACGGTGATCGATGTGGGCACCAACCGGGTGCTGCGCGACGGCAAGTACCGCATCGTCGGCGATGTCGCGTTCGAGGAAGCGCGCGAGGTCGCCGGGGCGATCACGCCGGTGCCCGGCGGCGTCGGCCCGATGACCATCGCGTGCCTGCTCGCCAATACGGTCAGGGCCGCCTGCGCGCTGGCCGGCCTGCCGGCGCCGGCGCTGTGACGGCTTTGCCGACCCGGCCTCACAGTTTCAGGAGCCGCCGGGCATTTTCGTAATAGACCTTGTTCTTTTCCTCGTCGCTAAGGCCGATCTTGTTGATGAGGTCGACGCCCTCCTGCTTGAGGACGAACAGCGGCGGCGAGTCGGTGCCGAAGATGAAATGGTCGACCCCGACCGTGTCGACGGCGCAGCGCGCCGCCGGCGGGTGATAGCAGGTCGATTCCAGGTACATCATTTTGAGGTAATGGCTCGGCGGATGCTTGATCAGCATCGGCTCGTACGAACCGAGAAAGTAGGCCTCGTCCTGCAACCGGTAGGCGTAATCCATCCGGCCGATCATCTCGCAAATGCCGCCGCCGAGATGGGTGCCGACGAGCTTGAGGGTCGGGAATTTCTCGAACACGCCGCGCACGATCAGCCGCGCGATGGCGAGCGCGCCGTCCATGGGGCGGCCGACGCTCGACGCCAGCCGATAGTCTTTCAGCCGTTCCTCGCCGAAGCCGACCGATGGCGGGTGCACCACCACGGGAACGTCGAGCTCGGTCGCGAGCTGGAAGAACGGCAGCGCATCGTCGTCGTCGGGATAGCTGCCCTGCAGGCTCGACGTGATCCACGCGCCCTTGAGCCCGTCCTCCTTCACCGCGCGCTCGAACTCGCGCAGGAACGGGTCGCCGCCATAAGGCACCGTCGATGCCATGCCGACGATGCCGGGATACTTGGCCTGCTGCGCCGCGTTGAAATGATTCTGCCGCTTGCAGCGCTCAAGCTGCTGGGCACGGTCCATGTCGCGCAGATTGTGGATCGGGTTGGAAATGACGGTGATGTCGACGCCGCCGATCTTGGCCGCCTCCAGCGCGTTTTCGATGGTGGTCGGCACCGTGCCGGTCTTGGTGGCGCGGATGTTGCGGTGAAAGCCGGTCCCGGTAAACGCCGGCATGTCTTCCGGCGGCAGCACGTGGACGTGAAAATCGATGATCATCGTTCCCCCCTTTTGCAGTGACCTATTGGTGTCATGGCCCGGCTCAGCCGGGCAATCCAGTACTCACGGTCGGTGTTTACTGGCTCGCCCGGTCGAGCCGGGCGATGACAGCGAACTGTGAGTCAGCCTAAACGAATAACGCACTACTCGGATTTGGCGCCGGAGAATTTCACCACCTTCGCCCACTTCTCGGTTTCCTCGGCGATGTGCTGCCCGAATTCCGCGGGCGTGCCGGCGACCTGGATGATGCCGAGATCGTCGAACCGCGCCTTCATCTGCGGATCGGCGAGACCGGCGTTGATCTCCCGGTTGAGCCGGTCGATGATCTCGCCGGGCGTGTCCCGCGGCGCGCCGATGCCGTTGAACGAACTCGACTCGTAGCCCGGCACGAAGTCGCTCAACGGCGGAACATCCGGAAGAGCCGCTATGCGCGTCGCGGTCGTCACCGCCAGCGGCCGCAGCTTTCCCGACCTGATGTAGCCGATCGAGCCCGCGGTGGTGTCGAACATGAGTTGCACCTGGCCGCCGATCAGGTCGGTGAGCGCCTGCGAGATGCCGCGATAGGGCACGTGCACCATGTCGAGCCCCGCCATCATCTTGAACAGCTCGCTGGAGACATGGGGCGAGGTCCCGTTGCCGCCCGACCCGACGTTGATCTTGCCGGGATGGGCCTTGGCATAGGCGATGAATTCCGGAACGGTTTGGGCGGGAAACGCCGGATTGACCTCCATCACCAGGGGCCCGCGGCCGATGCTCGCCACCGGGGCGATGTCGCGGATGAAGTTGTAATTCAGCTTCGGGTAAAGCGTGGCGTTGATCATGTTGCTGGTGGTCACCAGCAGCAGCGTGTAGCCGTCCGGCGCCGCCCGCACCACCGCCTCGGCGCCGATATTGCCGCCGGCCCCCGGCCGGTTCTCGACCACGAACAGCTGGCCGAGCCGGTCGCCCAGCCACTGGCCCATCAGCCGCGCCAGGAAATCCACCGTGCTGCCGGCGGCATTGCCGACGATGATGCGCACGGGGCGGGTCGGATAATCGAGCGCCGCGGCGGGTCTGGGCATGGCCGCAACCGCGGCCGCCCCGGCGAGCTGCAGGAAATGTCGGCGGGCAAGGCTCAAGGCGTTCCTCTCGGGCTGACGGCGCGGCATCGAGCCACCGCCCCGGCGCATCGTCAGTGGCCGCCCGGGCGCTTCCGCCGGCCATTGCGATCGTTCTCGCGTTCTCCCACAATAGAGCACGATCCCGAAAAGTTGCAGACTTTTCGGACAAGATCATGCTTAAAACCAAGGACTTCAGACCGCTATCCGATTCAGACTGAAACGGTAGCGCTCTGAAGCGGGCACGCCCGATGTGGAATCGGAAATTGCGCGAGGCCGACTCCGGCGGCGCATGACGAGCGAGGGTCCGATGCTGCGGGTTCTCATGCTGTTGCTGGCAATGGCCGCACCGGCCATGGCGGCGGAGGGAGCGGTGTGCGTGGAGAACGCAACCATCGAAGATCTGCAAAGCGCGCTCGCCACAGGCAGGACTACCGCCGCCGATCTCGTGCGTGCCTATACCGCGCGGATCGAGGCCTATGATCGCGACGGCCCGCGCCTCAACGCGGTGCGCGAGCTCAATCCCGAGGCGCTCGCCATTGCGGCGCGCCTCGACGTCGCAAAGCCCTCGAAGCGACGCCCGCTCGAAGGCATCCCGGTCCTGCTCAAGGACAACATCGCCACCGGTGATGCCCTGCACACCACCGCCGGCTCGCTCGCGCTCGCCGACGCGCAGGCCGTGCGCGACGCGACGGTGGCGCAACGCCTGCGCGATGCGGGCGCGGTCATTCTCGGCAAGGCCAACCTCACCGAGTTCGCCAACATTCTCGCCATCGACATGCCCGCCGGCTATTCCTCGCTCGGCGGTCAGGTCCGCAATCCCTATGCGCCCGAGCTCGACGCCAAGGGCGTTCCCATCGTCACGCCGGGCGGATCGAGCGCCGGCTCGGCGGTCGCGGTGGCGGCGGGCCTCGCGGCGGCGGCCATCGGCACCGAGACCTCCGGCTCGCTGCTGTCGCCGGCCAACCAGAACGGCGTCGTCACGGTGAAGCCGACGGTCGGGCTGATCAGCCGCGCCGGCATCATCCCCATCGCCCACAGCCAGGACACCGCCGGTCCCCTCACCCGCACGGTGCGCGACGCCGCGATCCTGCTCAACGTCCTGGCGGCCCCGGATGCCGCCGACGAGGCGACGCGCGACCTGCAGCGGCCCGCCGATTACACGGCCCTGCTCGACAAGGACGGCTTGCGCGGTGCCCGCATCGGCATCCCGAGCGACCCCGGCGATCCCGTCAACGACGTCTATTACGGCCCGCTGCCGCCGCGCGCCGCCGCGGTCATGCGCGATACGATCGCGGTGCTGGAAGCGGCGGGCGCCGTGCTGGTGCGCGCCAGCATTCCCACCATCGGCTGGATGGGCGGGCCCGGCACCGAGGTCGCCATCCTCAACCTCAATCCGGAAAGCCCGACCTTCAACCAGCCGGAGCGGCGCCCGGTCGTCTACCTCTACGAGCTCAAGCACGACCTCAACGCCTATCTCCGCGATTGGGCCAAGGGCACGAAGATGAAGACGATGGCCGACATCATCGCCTTCAACGCCGCCAATTCCGGCCTCGCCTTGCGCTACGGCCAGGACATCTTCCTGGCCGCGGAAGCGACGCGGGGCGATCTCAGCGAGATCGAATACGTCGCGGCACGGCAAATGGACATCCGCGCCACCCGCACGCTCGGCCTCGATGCCTATCTGGACGGTTACAAGCTCGACGCGGTCCTGTTTCCCGGCCGCAGCGGCGCCGGGATCGCGGCCAAGGCGGGCTATCCAAGCGTGCAGGTGCCGGCCGGCATGACCGCCGCCGGCGGCGGCCGTCCGATCCCGTTCGGCGCGACCTTTACCGGCCGTGCGTGGAGCGAGCCGGTGCTGCTGCGCCTGGCCTATGCCTTCGAGCAGGCGACCAAGGCGCGCCGCATGCCGCAGGGATTTGCGGCGCTCGTGTCCGATTGCAGATAGTTGATGCCCCGACGGCCTTTTGCCGCGCCCGGCGGCAACCGATACGGGCACCGGCGAACCGGTTTCAAGGTGTTGCCGGGCTGCCGGAAAGCGGGCAGTGTGCGGCAAAGCCGGTCAACCGGTCGGGTCAGGTGAGGAGCGTCCATGCAGCCGTCAGTGAGCACCGCAATTCGCGCGCCGGAGGACTTCCTCCTCGGCTCCAGCATCATCCGCGAGATCAAGGCGAGCGGGATCGAATTCGTCGTTTCGGTGCCGGACATCACCACCAGCGAGGGCCTGCTGCGGCCGCTCTCCCAGGAATCCGGGAAGGACACCGAGCCGCGCCTCATCCGCGTCTGCAAAGAAGACGAGGGTGTCGGCATTTGCGCCGGCCTGTCCTATTGCGGGCGCCGCTCGCTGCTCCTGATCCAGCAGACCGGCCTGCTCGACTCCATCAACGCGATCCGCGGCGTCGCGGTCGAATATGCGCTGCCGATCTGCATGATGGTGGGACTGCTCGAGAAGGAGCCGGGGGTCGTGCCGCGGCAGTCCAAGCGTTACGGGGTGCGCATCGTCGAGCCGGTGCTCGAAGCGATGGGCATCACCTATCACGAGGTCGAAGGGGAGGCCGATGTCGGCCACATCGGCCCGGCGATCGAGACGGCCTATGCGCAGATGCGCCCGGTCGTTCTCCTGATCGGACGGAGGCCGTCATGATGAAGCGCGACGATTGCCTCAAGGCGCTGGCGCGCCACCTCACCGATGCCGACATCGTGCTTCCCGTCTACAGCACCGCGTTCGACTGGATCGACATCAGGCCGAGTCCGCTCAACTATCTCTCCCACGGTGCCATGGGGCTCGCCTCCTCGCACGCGCTTGGGCTGGCGCTGGGCCGGCCCGACAAGCGCGTCATCGTGCTCGACGGCGACGGCAGCCTGCTCATGAACCTCGGCAGCCTGGTGACGATCGGCGCCGCCGCGCCGCCGAACCTCTATCACTTCGTCTGCGAGAACGGCACCTATGAAGCCAATGGCGGACACCCGATCCCGGGCCGCGACAAGGTCGACTTCCCGGGCTTTGCCCGTGCGGCGGGATATCGCGTGGTGTTCGATTTCTCCGACCTCAAGATATTCGAGCAGCGGATCGGCGCGCTCCTTGCCGAGACGGGCCCGGTGTTCGCCGATCTGAAGATCGCCTCGAGCGGGCCCCAGGAACGCGACTATTCGCGCCTGCATGGCCCGCATGTCCGCAAGGCGTTCAGGGATGCGCTGATGGCAAGTTGATTCCGGATATTCGTTCCCATGAGGTGTCATGCCCGCGAAAGCGGGGACCCGGTAACCCCCGAACTGACGATGGGAATCATGCCGTGCATATATCGAAGCACCGTGGTTGCTGGTTCGCCCGGCCGAGCCGGGCGATGACAACGTCGCGATTCAAGCTTGCCGCCGTGATCGGCCTGTTGCCGCTCGCATGGGGATGCGCCAACCCGGCCCGCGCGCAGGCGCCGGATTATCCGAACGGTAAGATCACCTTCATCGTCGGTTTCGCGCCAGGCGGCGGCATCGACACCTATGCGCGGGTGATCGCGCAAGGTCTCGGCGAGCAGTTCGGCTATTCCGTCGTGATCGAGAACCGGCCGGGTGCGGCGTCCAACATCGCGGCCAAGGCGGTCGCCGCCGCGGCGCCCGACGGCCACACGATCCTGTTCACCGGCAACAGCTACGCCATCAACCAGACCTTCTACAAGAATCCCGGCTACGCCACCGCGGACTTGCGTCCCGTGGCGTTCGTGGCGATCGACAGCCAGGGATTCGCCGTCACTACGGCCAATCCCGCCCGCACCCTGCCGGAGTTCCTCCAGGCCGCGAAAGCAAAGCCGTTCACCTTCGCCTATGGCGGGTCGTCCGCCCACATCGTCGCGGAATACGTGTTCAAGGTGCTGGCCAAGGCGAACGCCACCGGGGTTCCGTTCCAGAGCGGTGCGCCTGCGCTCAATGCACTGCTCGGCAATCACGTGGATATTCTCGCGGCGCCGGTCGCCGAAATCCATCCCCAGGTGGAGCAAGGCGCGGCGCGGGTGCTGGCGGTCACGGGCCCGCGGCGATCCGAGGCGCTGCCCGATATCGCGACGCTGGACGAGCTCGGTCTGCCCGGCCTCGGCATCAACGGCTGGGTCGGAATGCTCGCCCCCGCCCGGACGCCGACCGAGATTTGCGCCCGGCTGAATGCGGCGGTGAACAAGATCGTCGCCACGCCCGACGTGGACAAGCGCCTGCGCAGCCTGGGGTATGAGCCGTATGTGGGCGCCTTCGCCGACGCCCCGGCCTACCTCAAGCGCCAGATCGATACCTGGGGAGATCTGATCCGCGCCACCGGCCTCGCGGTCGAATAGGGCAAAATCCGGCCCCGGACGCCTCATATCCGCCTCATCCGGCCCCGATGGATTCGGCTGGGATGCAGGGGAATGGGGGTGGGGAGATGATGAAGTCAGTCTGCCTTGCCGTGGTCATGGCACTCTTGGCCATGACGGCCACGCTGGCATATGCCGAAGACATGGCGGAGATGATCTCGCAGTACCGGCGCGAACACGGCCTCTCGGCGGTCAAGATCGATCCGGAACTCACCGCGGTCGCCGAGCGCCAGGCCAAGGCGATGGCCGCTTCGGGCATAATGGACCACAGCGTCGCCGGGTCGTTCGCGTCCCGGGTCGCCGGCGCGCATACGGGCATGGCAGCGGAAAACATCGCGGCCGGCACCAAGACCTGGAGCGAGACGTTCCGCATGTGGCAGAACTCGCCGGGCCACAATGCCAACCTTTTGCAGACCGACGCCGACAGCATCGGGCTCGCCGTCGCCCGCAACGATCAGACCCGGTACAAGACCTTCTGGGCCATGGAGATCGCGGACAAGGCGTCGAAGAAGAAGGGCCACAAGGCCGTGGCGGGCGGCGAACATCCCAGCACTTTCGGGACTTTCAGCAGCCTCGACAACCCGATCACCACGGTCAAGAATTTCGTCTGCAAGTATTTGTGCTGACCCCACGGGAGACCGGGGAGGCGCTTGGTGAACCCCGGCCGCCCTATTACGGCATGCTGATGTTCGCCCTCGGCGGCGACGGCGCGCTGGTTCCGGCTCAGCTCGACGGCGACAACGAGGCGCCCACGGCTTACGCCGTCCGTGCCGGCGATGTAGTGCTGCGCATTTCCCTCATCAACGCCGATCTCGGCCGCGCCTCGCAGGTCGCGATCGAGACCGGCCGACGCTTCGCCCAGGGCTCTGCGCTGCGCCTCGCGGGCCCGGCGGCGGATGGATCCGACGTGACGTTCGGCGGCGCCACCCTCGAGGATTACGGCGGCTGGACCGCGACCGCGAAGGAGCCGGTGCAATTCACCGGGACCGAATTCGTGGTAGATGTGCCCGAGGCGAGCGGAGCGACCGTAGTCCTGACGCCCGGCTGAAACGGCTCAAACTTCAGGGAGAGTCATGTGTCCACCCAACGCCCGATGATCGCTTTTCTCGTGTCTGCCTCGGTATCGCTCCTGGGCGTGACGACAGCGTTCGCGCATGCGCATCTCGTCCGTGCAACGCCGGCGGCCGGGGGCACCGTGCAGGCCGCGCCGACCGAAGTCACGCTGCGTTTCAGCGAGAAGCTGGAACCCAAATTCAGTTCCGTCGTCGTACGGGATTCGGCGGGCAAGCAGGTGGACAAGGGCGATCCGGCCGTCGACAAAGCCGATCGCATGGTCATGCGGGTGTTGCTGCCGCCCTTGGAGCCCGGTGTCTACAAAGTCGAGTGGCGGGCGGTGTCGGCGGACACCCACAAGGTCAACGGCGACTTCACATTCAAAGTCGGCGAGTAGTCCGCGCCAGCCTCGATCGAAGGAGCAGGGCTTGGATGACCCGCTGATCTGGGTGCGCGCCATCCATTTCGCAGCGACATTGTCGATGGCGGGCGTCGTGTTCTTTCT
>Ga0302326_10015592_pt1 | contig 15980 bp, 15 predicted proteins | sample Palsa_T0_3_FD_202264 | JGI IMG/M metagenome (GOLD analysis project Ga0302326, IMG submission 202264) | Peat permafrost microbial communities from Stordalen Mire near Abisko, Sweden - Palsa_T0_3 | ecosystem: Environmental > Terrestrial > Soil > Palsa > Peat permafrost | place: Sweden: Abisko... | reverse complement strand
CGCAGGTGATCGCCGTCGCGGACAAGAGCCGGGTCCTCCTCCGGTATTTTTTCGAAAGCGATCTGCCGGTGGGTAAATGGCGCCTGACCGCGACGCTCGACGACAAGCCGTACGGCGCGACGGACTTCGAGGTCGTCCCCGCTGTCGCGCCGTTGAAGATTGCAAGCCCCGTGGCTCTCGCCGGCTCTCTTCTCCCCGGCACCGAATGGACCAGCGCCGTCCAGTTGCTGGAAGAGCCGCGTCCGGGATTGAAATTGACGCTGCCGGGCGTGAAAGCCGGCACCGACGGTTGGCTGCGAACAACCGCGGTCCGCAAGGTGGTCGGGCCCGACAAGGACGGAACTCGCGTCGACAATTATCAGAACGGCAAGCTGACCGGATCGTCGTGGAGTCTTGTGACCGACAAGGGCGTAGCCTTCTCAAAGATGGTGGCCGATGGCCAGACATCCTCCGCCGACCCGCCGGAGCTGATGTTTGCCTTGCCTGGAGCCGAATTCCGCAAGTCCTGGCTGTGGCACGACAAGAAGCAGCCGCCCGCCAGCGGGCACCAATTCCAGATGTGGGGACCGCTGCCGCTCAGAACTCCCAATGGAGAAGCGTCCGGCTACGTGCTGCTTCAGAAGATTCCCAATGTATCCGACCCCTCTGTAATTGACGGATCCACCGAATCTGGAATCGTACCGGGGCCTGGAGTCGTTTACACCGTCAGTATCGAATCCATAGCGCAGTATCAAACGGCCACGCGTACCGAGAGTCATCTGACTTCGATGAAGCACGGCGCTGGGACCGAGCCGGAGGTACGCAAGGATGTGGGAACGCCGTCGAAGTAAGGCGCTCGCGACGATCGCCGCCTAGGCGCCCGAGGCTACGGCGGATTTACGATGCGTGGAAGAATCGACTCAAGACGACGATGGGCGAAAAGAAACAATTCGGAGGAGTTGTGATTTTATGCGAGGACACGCCGACCGCCCTCGGGGAATATTGGCACACAGTCCGAACCGACGAAGGAGAGTACGACCACCCGGGTTCTGACCTCGAAGCAATCGACAAAGCACAAAGCCAAAACGCCTAGCTGATGCGGGTCTGATTGAACTGCTCGCCACTGCGCCGAAGAACTACTTCAAATCGATCGCCCCGTTGAAATTCTGGATCACCTGATAGCACTCGCACGCGCACGCTTCGAGTTTCTTGCGATTCAGAATTCGCACCGCTCCCCGCGTATAATCGATGATCTCCCGCCTCTGAAGGTTCGCTGCCGCGACGCTGACGCTCGGCCGGTCGGTGCCGAGCATGGTCGCTAGAAAATCGTGAGTAATTGCGACGAACCCGGCGTCCACCCTGTCCTGCGCCATGAGTAACCACCGCGCCAGGCGCCGTTCGATATCATGCAGCCGGTTGCAAGCGGCCGTCTGCGAGATCTGCATCCCTAAAATCATCGAGTAGCGCCCCAACGAAGCCAGCAATTGAGGCGCGGATCGCAGATACCGGCGAAATGTACCCACTTCGATTCTGAATCCGTCTCCTGCGATTTGCACGATTTCGCGTATCGGACTTTTCACCAGCCCGAACATTGCAGGCACGCCCGAAAAGCCCTCCCTCCCCAGGACAGCAACCTCCACAGTTTTGCGGTCCGCCATCACAATCACGAGTGAAATTAAGCCGGTATTGGGAAAATGAACGAACTCGAATTTCCGGTTCGGCTCGTACAGGGTTAAATGATGGGGCATGTCCAGGAATTCGAGTCCCGAGCGAATGGAGCGATATTCGCTATCGGGGATCGCGAGCAGGATCCGGTTACTGACAGGCTTCCCATCCGGGTTGGTTCGCTCTCCGGGCAGAGCAACTCTTAGGCTTGTCTTGGCCATTCGATCCTTGTTGTAGAGATTTGGGCTGGACTACCGCGACAGAAGCGACCAAGAGGCCACCGCTGACTCTTCGCGCACATACAGTCCGCTCCCTCGTTTTATACCAGATTCACTGTATGTGCCAATCCGCACCCCTATATGTAGGGTGTACGACAAAGCGTTGCATCACCTCGCCGTTCGATTTGCCAGGGGAGTTTGCGATGATCCGCATACTAATTGCCGATGACAATGCTTTGATGCTACGATTTTTGCGTGACGCGCTCGACCGACATCCCGGCTGGAAAGTCTGCGGCCAGGCCTCGAACGGGCTCGAAGCCATAAGTCAGGCCGCCGAGCTCAATCCAGATCTGATGATTCTGGACCTCACGATGCCCAGGCTGAACGGCTTCCAGGCCGCCCGGACGATCCACACGGCTGCGCCGGACCTGCCGCTGCTCCTGTTTACGCACCATCTTTCCCAGCCCCTGGTCGAAGACGAAGCCCGCAACTCGGGCTTCAGAGGCTGTGTTCCTAAGGGTTCGTACCCGCTGCTCGTTGCCGGAATCGAATGCCTCCTTCAAGGCCGCACGTTTTTCTCATCTGCTCACGCCTCAGTCGTGCCCGTCAACGAGGACCGCCCGCCAGAAATAGTTGAATAGCGCGCGACACACGTCACACGATCACTCGGACGAAGCGCGATCATTTGTTTGCCAAGGTCCGGATCCTTCGCCGAGAAGTGCTGCACCGATTGCAGGCTCAGTTCCTCAGAACGAGCAAGCTCGCAATCAGCGCCACCGGCATGGCGACAATCCCGATTTTGAAGAATTGCCAGGCGCTGATTTCAACCTTTTCACGCCGAAGGGCGATGAGCCAGAGAATGGTCGCGAGCGAACCCGTGACCGAGAGATTCGGACCCAAATCGATGCCGACGACCATCGCATGCGCTACGACGCTCGTCTCCCCCATATGCCGCATCGCCGCACCGCTCATCAACGCAACGGGCAGATTGTTCATTCCGTTCGCGAGTAATGCTACGACGAGAGCTGCTGTTCCCCCGGCCGCCCGGGTCGTGGTCTCTTGAAGCAATCGCAATCCACTCAGCCCTAACCGCAGCAGACCCGCCCTTTGTAATGCGTCTACGATCACGAAGAGTCCAGCCACCAGCGGCAGGACGGAACGACCTTCGCGGCGATGTTGCGATCTCGCCACGCCACGACAGCCATCGCGCAGATGGCGGCGCAGCATGTCGGCGCGCCCAACGAGAGCCCGAGCGCCGAAGATGCCACGAGCGCTGCTGTTGCCGCGATCAATCCCCCAAGAGCGAGCCTCCCTTCTCTGGATAGCAATGCCTGTCGTGCATCGCTCCGCATATCTCCACCGAGTTCCTTTCGCAGAACCCACCGCAGACATAGGAATGTGGCGAGAATCGAAGCCAAAGAAGGAAGAAGAAAAATGTGCAACCAGGCCCAAAGCGGCGGCATGTGCTCGCCGAAAATCACGAGGTTAGCGGGATTCGAAATCGGAAACACAAAGCTGGCCGCATTCGCGATGAACGCGCAAGCGAAGAGGTACGGTTTAGGATCAACTTTAACCCGGCGGACAACGGCGAGCACGGCTGGTGTCAGAACCACCGCCGTCGCGTCGTTTGAAAGAAGCGCGGTGACAACCGTACCGACCAGATAGACGAGCACAAACAATCGTGCTTTGGAGTTTTTTGCCTGTCGCGCCGCCACATCGGCGACCCAGTCGAAAACACCCTCCTCGCGCGCCAATTCAGCAAGAATCATCATGCCCGTCAGAAAGAGATAAACATCCCATCCCTCGCGGACCGCATGAGCTGCCTGCGGTAATCGAGTCAGGCGGAAGAGAATAAGGAGAATTCCCCCGCCGCAAGCCCAATACGCCTCCCCAATGCCTCGCGGACGCAAGAGCGTGCAAAGAATGCTGGCGAGAGAGATTGTCCAAATCAGGACGGAAGCACTAGCACTATCGTGCATGATTTTGGCTTCGCTCCTGAATATTCATAACGCCGACTACGACCTGTTTCGTCCCCCGCCCCGAGTGGCGAGCGTTTCAGGGACGGCGAACCAGAGCAATCCAAACGCGAGGCCAGCGATCCCGGCCAGGCCCAAAAAAGACGCGTGGTATCCCAGATGCTGAATCAACAACCCACCGATCGTTGTGCTCGCGGCCGCCCCGATACCGACCATGGTAGCGAGCGCTCCCGCGGCGATGTTGAAGCGGCCCGTCCCTTGGGTTCGGTCCTTGATGACCAGGATCGAGACGACGACGAATATGGCGTTCGCCACTCCGTCGAGCGTTTGTATCGCAATGAGCGTTCCCGCGGCGTGGGTGAGCGTGTAAAGCACTCCGCGCACGGGAAGCACACCAAATCCAACGAGCAACAGTGGCTTCCGCCCGTTGGTTTCGGCCCGTTTTCCGATCCAAGCGGCGCCGCCGGCTATGACCAACTGCGTGACGATAATGCATGCGGACATGAATGGCGCCGCTTCCTTCGGTTTGCCCTTCGACAACATCTCGCCCAGTTGCAGCAACATCGCCGCGTTTGCGAGGTGAAAAAGAAAGACGCTGGCTAGGAAATAAAGCAGCACGCGATCCTTTAGAAGTGTGGACAAACCCTCGGCTTTCGCCTTGTGAGATGATCCCGAAATGGACCCGCGAGCCCGGGTGTAATCGATCTGATCGGCATCGATCGATCCAAGTGAAATGGCGGCTGGTATCGCGAGTAACGCGGCAACCGCGAATATGGCGCGGTAGCCAAATTTGAAGCTGACATATGCGATGAGCAGCGCGGTGAATACGTTCCCTGCCGAATTGAATGCTTGATTCTTCCCGAACTGCCGATCGAACGCCTGGCCTCCGGCAATCCCCAGTGTGATCGCAGCCACTGTTGGAGCGAGAAAAGCTCCTGCGCCACCGATAAGGAACTGCGCCGAATAAACAGTGATTGGACTGAGCCGTCCCATGAGCAGGAACGCCCCGCCGACCAAGATGCCGAGGTTCAACCCAAGCAAGGCCCTTTTACGACGTGCTGCATCAATGAGCGCTCCGGCGGGAGTCTGCATCGCAACCGCGATTAAACCCCCGAACGTTAAGGCGTAACCGACTTGGGCCGGAGCCCATCCGCTTGAGGCGAGATAGGCGGCCAAGAAAGGCCCGAGACCCGTTTGCACGTCGGCCAGGAAAAAGTTCAGCCATTCGACCGCCTGCAAACTTCGCTGTTTTTCTCGGTTAGTGTCGCTCACCAAGGGCGCCTCTTGCGTCACTTGCTTTTGATCCCGGTGGACGCCTCCCGGATCGGGAGAATTTTCGGGTTTTGTCGGGGGCCAACGTCGGAACCCGCTATTCAGTGAATTGCCAGCGGGTGTGTTTCGCCTTCGCTGTATTTTTCGGGCGTTAACACGTCCCAGGCCGCTACGTCCCAAACGGAACAGAAATCACGTCGTTTCGGTGCTAAAACTCAGGTGCTCAACGGGGGGCACACATGTCTAAACAGGAAAAGCAGGGATGGGAAGTGATTGCCGAACTCGCCTCAAAAGAACAAGGCTCCGATAAGTTGAGGCTTCTCGTTGCACAACTGAACGACGCTCTGGACGAGAAATACGCGCCGCGACTTCGGGTCCGCGCCGCAGCGTAGTGTTCGACCCCGGCTGCACTCTCGTACGTCCGGGATGGCTCTCGATCACTGCGCAACCCACAATGAACAGACATCGCCTAGCGTTCTTACTCTAGCTCAACACGCAATTGCCGGTCGAGGAAACCATGCGAAATAACGAGCGGCGCCAGGAGCTATGCGTTCAAGCCACCAACGAACAGGATGTTCAAAAGTTGTCGAAGCTGATAGAAGAAATTGCCAGCCTCCTCCAAGAGCGAAACGCTTGCTTGCGGACCACGCGCTCCGAGCCAGTCACGCACTAGCCGCTCAGTTCATCGTCGACTAGAATGGCGGAAATCCGTTTGCCCTGGCCGACCCCGCTTCGCATTCGCCATGCAGGACGAACCGGGTCACCTTGAAAGACGGTTCAACACCCAAATTCGAAGGAACGCGGCCGGAGGAAACCGGCACAGGCGTTCTGATTTGGACGGACCGTAAGGCTGTCCTAGGCGTGCGCCTTTCTCCAAACGATTGTCACGCCGCGGTGTTCGAGTGCGGGTATGAGAGTCGCTGCCTTAACCGATTCGTCCGCATAATCTATGTATAGCGTTCCGCTGATCTCGTCACCACTCTGCGTTGCGTCCGAGTGCAATATGTCTCGGATTTCCTTATCAAGTTCAGAGGCGGTTTTGACCTTGCACAGTCTCTTATCAAGCACGGCGAGCGCTCCCATGGCAATCCTAGCACGTGCCATATGCTTTGTTTCCGCTCGATGTTGCGGAATTCGTCTATGCCCGGGACAAAGCGATATTGGCCGGACGCTCTGCGATAATCGCGATCTTGCGGAGCATTCCGCTGAAAATCCATAGATGCAGGGGATAGAGTGCGTACCAATAGAGAAGTCCGGATAATCCGGCGGGATCGAAAATGGCGGTTTGCTTGATCACCGAGCCTCGGCTGTTTGCTTCAACCTCGAACTGAAGCCACGCACGGCCCGGGATTCTCATTTCGGCGACAAGAGTCAGTTGACGATTCGGGTCCAAGGTTTCCACCCGCCAGAAATCAAGTGCATCCCCCGCAATCAACATGTCCGGATCTCGACGGCCACGGCGCAGACCCACGCCCCCAACAAGGAGATCCAAAAAGCCCCGGCACCACCACAGAAAATTGGCGAAGTACCAGCCGTTTGAACCTCCAATCCGTAGAACCGGAGCGAACGCTGAAGCGGGGGAAACCGATACTTGCACGCTCCGAGAATCAATCAGCCTTGTCCCAACTCGCACACCACCCCAAGGTCGCGACTCGCCTATCGATGAGAGAGCGTCGGACCAGCGAGTCTTCGCAAATTCCTGGTCCTCGTGGTGAAGGGCTCTTTCAATCGCCTCCTTCAATCCTTTCGGCTTGACGCTAAAAACTGTGAGTGCCGACGGGTCGCGCACCAGAGTCGGGTTGCGCATACTCTCAATCAACTTGCGGCCGATGCGAGCGTAAATGGGCGTGACCAGCCCCAACCACAAACTCGAGAGTCGAGGCGTCAGCACCGGCACTGAAATCATCCATCGTCGGAGGTGGCATTGCCGCGCGTACTCTTGCATGATTTCGCCATAGCTCACCTGATCGGTGCCGCCGATCTCAAACACAAGACTCTGTCCCGCCGGCAACTCAAGCGCTTCCATCAGGTAAGCAATCACGTCTTCGACGGCGATCGGTTGGGCCTTCACGTCAACCCATCGCGGGCAAATCATCACCGGCAAACGCTGCACCAGCGCACGAATCATCTCGAATGAAAGACTTCCGGAACCGATGACGATCGAGGCGCGGAATTCGATGGTCGGGATTCCGGAACTTCTCAAGATGTCCGCAACTTCGTGACGACTTCGCAAATGCGCGGAGAGCGCCTGGTCTTCGTTACCCAAGCCGCCCAGATATATGATTCGTTGTATGTCCGACTCGCGTGCAGCGTCGGCGAAATTCTGTGCGGCTTGCCGGTCTTCCCGATCAAACCGCCCCTGCGAGCCCATGGAATGGACCAGATAGAACGCTGTGTGTACTCCAGCCATCGGCGGCGCCAGCGAACTGCGATCCAAGCAATCTGCTTTAACAACGTCCGTTGATGGACCGACTCTTGGTCTAAGAAAATCAGGGCGACGCGCCACGCAGCGAACGGGCCAATCTGCGTTCTCAAGCGCTTTGAGAAGACGGCCTCCGATGTAGCCTGAGGCTCCCGTTAACAGCACGAGCGAACGGCGAAATGCAGTCATTGAGATATACTCATTGGGTCCAAAAGCGTTAAGCTCTCCCCAGCCTACCATCGCTCCAAATAGCGTCCTGTTCCAAAAAGAACAAACAACAGAGCGCTGACGAACTGGTAGAGACGATTTACAGATCGATCACCGAGTTTCGAGGGACAAAGCTGTTGGCTGACGATCTTACGCCGTCGTGTTGAAGACGTGCTGATATTACGGTGACTGTTGGGCTTTCTAAGCCGGCAGAGGAGATCCTCATTGATGATCTCTGGAAACGCGGCGTTGACTGGCTCATACGACCCTCTGCAGGTCGCTCTCTCGGTCTTGATTGCGATATCCGCATCCTACGCGGCTCTCGATCTTGCCGGACGGGTGACAGCAACGCGCGGTCGAGCACGGTTGACGTGGTTGATCGGCGGAAGTGCCGCGATGGGCATCGGCATTTGGGCGATGCACAACATCGGAATGCTCGCCTTCCGCTTGCCCGTCCCGGTGGAATACGATTGGCCTACTGCTCTGCTTTCGCTCCTGGTGGCGATCCTTTGTTCTGCTTTCGCCCTGGTGGTCGTGAGTCGAAGAAGAATGGGACTCACTTACGCCTTGATCGGCAGCGCCATGATGGGTTGCGGCATTGCGGCCCTTCACTACATCGCGATGGCTGCTATGCGTTTGCCTGCGGAATGCCGGTTTGACTTTCGCTTGGTAGCCCTCTCCGTGGTACTGGCAGTCGTATTTTCGTTTGCTTCGCTGTGGCTGGGATTTTACTTTCGGGATGAGCCACAGAACAGCGCTTGGCGGAAGCTGGGAAGCGCCTTGGTCATGGGCGTGGCCATCTCAGCCATGCACTACACCGGAATGGCTGCGGCCGCCTTTATTCCCGCAGCCCCAGCTCTGGATCAGTCGCATTCGGTGAGCATCTCGTCCCTGGGTACGCTCGGAATCGCTGCCGCTACTTTGGAAGTCCTTGGTGTGGCGGTATTATCATCCCTCGTGGACCGGCGATTCGACGCTCAGGGCTTGGAACTGGCTCTGACCGAAGCCAGACTGGAATTAGCCCACGTGGCGCGAATCGCAACCATGGGTGAACTGACCGCGTCCATCGCCCACGAAATCAACCAACCCTTAACCGCAGTCGTCAACAACGGCAATTTTGCTCTGCGCCAAGTCGCAAGTGGAGCGCCGAATCTGGAGGAGTTGCGCGAGGCAATTGCGGAGATTGTGGATGACGGAACCCGAGCCAGCGCCGTCATTTCGCGAATTCGTGCGCTGTTGCAAAAGGGCGCTCCTGATAGAGTTGAACTGGACATCAATGAGGTGATTCAGGAAGTCACCATTCTTGTCCGCCATGAGGCGACCCTAAGCGGTGTTTCCGTACGGCTCGACCTTGCCGCCGATCTGCCACGCGTACTAGGCGACCGTGTGCAATTACAGCAGGTCTTGATCAACCTAGTCATCAACGGCATTGAAGCAATGCGTACGCTCACTGACCGGCCACGGGAGCTTCTCGTCAAATCGGCAAAGAACGCGGATGCTGTACTGATCCAAGTTCAGGATTCTGGACAAGGACTCGACCCGGAGCAGGTAGGCCGTATCTTCGAACCATTCTTCACCACCAAGCCGCAGGGTATCGGAATGGGATTGTCGATCAGCCGCTCCATCATCGAGTCCCATGGTGGTCGTTTGTGGACCGTACCCGGTTCCTCTGGTGCGCTCTTCCAATTCACTCTGCCAACCGATGGGAACAGTGTTTCATGAACGAGCGCGCACCTATCGTTTTCGTGGTCGATGACGATCCCTCGGTTCGTCGTTCGATCAAGCGCCTCATCGGATCGGTAGGTTTGCAAGTCGAGCTATTCGGGTCCGCACAGGAGTTCCTGTTAAGCAAGCGTCCGGATGCACCCAGTTGTCTCGTCCTCGACATCAGATTGCCAGGGATCAGTGGGCTCAATTTTCAGCACGAGTTGGCCGGGGCTAACATTCATATTCCGATCATCTTTATAACTGCGCACTCCGACATTCCCATGACTGTGCGAGCCATGAAGGCGGGAGCCGTAGAGTTTCTCACCAAACCGTTCCGCGAGCAGGATCTGTTGGATGCGATTCAACTCGCGCTGGAAAGAGATCGGGCCAGGCGCCAAGGAGACTCTGAAATCGCGGTGTTGCGGGAGCGCTTCGAATCGCTGTCGCCACGAGAGCGCGAAGTCGTCGCCATGGTCGTCTCAGGCATGCTCAACAAGCAGATCGCGGCCCAGATTGGAACTGCCGAAAATACCGTAAAGGTTCAGCGCAGCCGCGCCATGGAAAAGATGCAGGCACAATCTTTGGCCGAGCTGGTGAAGATGGTTGAAAGACTGCGGAGTCCCGCTCACAAGGGCGGCGTAAACTAAACCAGCATAGGCACCCTGCGTAAATTAAAGCAGCATAGGTACCCTCCTTTCTGTTACACGACATTTACCCACGCTCAATAGCATACTTCTCTCTTTAGTCTCAATATCTGTAATGACCTGGCTGCTCTCTTGGAGGAGAGGCTCCTTGTGGGCAGCCAGTTTGTCCTGGCGCAAGCCTTTGGCGGCATCTGGTCGGAAGCAGGCAGGAGGCCAAACCCAGCTTGCTCGGGCACGAAGAACTCGGCAAGCACAAGAACTGGCAACGGTGGATTCTCTGGCGGCACGATGGAAAGGGTTAAGTTTATGGAAGGGGTAGATCGCAGAACCAGTATCAGGTCGGATGCAAAGCGCAAGGCACCCCGCGCCGTCCGTGCTTTTCTCGATTTGGCCGGCCCAGGAAAAACAATTGTGGAGTACCGAAGAGGACAGAGGATCTACTCCCAAGGCGATGCGGCCTCGTCTGTATTCTATATTCAAAAAGGCGGCGTGAAGCTGTCCGTGGTCAATGGGACTGGCAAGGAGGCGGTGGTAGCGCTTCTGGGACCAGGCGATTTCTTCGGTGAGGGGTGCTTGGCAGGTGTGCCCTTTCGGATGGGGGAAGCGACCGCGATTGTACCAACTGCCGCACTGATCATCGAAAAGAAGGAGATGATCCGCGTCCTTCATGAAGAACATAAGCTCTCTGACCAGTTCATCGGGTATCTACTGACTAGGAACATCCGAGTCGAGGAAGATCTGGTCGATCAGCTCTTCAACTCGATTGAGAAACGGTTAGCCCGAGCGTTATTGCTGCTCGCCCGTTATGGCAAGCAAGACCAGCCCCAAAAGATGCTTCCGAAAATATCGCAAGAGACGCTGGCGGAAATGATTGGTACAACACGCTCCCGCGTCAATATGTTCATGAATAAATTCCGAAAACTGGGGTTCATTCATTACAACGGCAGGATTGAGGTCCACAATTCTCTCCTAAGCGTCATCCTGCACCAATAAACCGGGCTTTCCATTTTGATTTCTTGGCCGACCCCGGAAACAGAGAGATAGAGGAGATAAAGGCATGCTGCGAATCCTGATTATCGACGACGATGAAGGAATGCGCCGTCTTCTCCGTGCTCGCCTTGAAGACGCCTATCACATCTTCGACACTGGCGACCCCGAACAAGCGATCGCACTGTCGCTCCTATACAAGCCCGATGCTATCCTGCTCGATTTGATGATGCCGAACTTTTCGGGCTTTGAAGTCTGTCAAACCCTTTCTGCACTCACCTTTACTCAGCAGATTCCTATTTTCATCATCAGTGGAGAGGCTGCAACGAAGTGCAAGGCCTTTTGTCAGAATCTGGGCTCAGCTGGATATTTTGAAAAACCAGTTGATTTTGACCAGCTGAGGGCTGACCTAGCCTCTGTACTACGAGACAAGAGACCAGAGCGCCGAACCGAGGTACGAATTCGGTTGAATGTAATTCTTAAGCTACGGGGGAAAGATAAGTACGGAGCGCCTTTTGAGCTGTTCACTACGACCGAGAACGTAAGCGTAAACGGATTTTTGTGCAGTTGTGCGGTCGCACTGGAGAAGGATGCGACTGTGGATGTTCTCTTATGCCACGAAGGCGAACACTACGCGGGTACGGCGCGCGCAGTTCGAGCCGAATGGCGAGATACGCCTAACCCCCGTTATGGATTTTGTTTCGTCAGCAAACCATCTGAGTGGGTCTTACATTGCGGGACAGTACTTTTCGAACAACCCGAGAACAGCCCGGTAGTCTAAAAAAAATACGCCGACGGCTTCCGAACGGGCTCGAGGCGGTGAGCCTTGCTGCCGAACTCAATCTGGATCTCGTGATTCTGGACCTCACGATGCCCAAGCTGAACGGCTTTCAGGCCGCCCGGACGATCCAGACTGCAGCCCCGAGCCTACCCCTGCTTCTGTTTACTCCGCATTTGTCCGAGCCCCTGGTCGAAGACGAGGCCCGCAACTCAGGCTTCAGAGCCTGTGTTCCTAAGGATTCTTAGATCTTCGTCGTCCGCTCCACGGCGGCCTGCGGGTAGCAATTCATACCTGTCTCCAGGCACGTATCTTGTTCCCTGGCCGCTGCTATAAAGCGGACATATCACGTGCTAATTAGACCGGACATATCGTGTGCTAACGACATACCTGCTTCACCGTATTTGATCAACCCCGTACCTGCATTAGCCTGAGCCATGCCTCAGGCGAGCGCTACCGTGAAAGAGACGGGTCGAAGGATCCGAATTCTTATTGCCGACGACCATCCCATCGTAAGACGCATGGTGCGCTCCACTCTGGAACAACATCCCCTCTTCGAGGTGTGCGGCGAAGCTTTTGATGGCGCGAGAGCCATCGAAGCGGCGCAGAGATTGAAGCCGGATGTCGTGGTTTTAAACATCACTATGCCGGTGCTCAACGGACTCGAAACGGCCCGTGAAATCGCGGCAAAAGTGCCCGAGTCGGCAATCGTAATATTGTCGACGCACGCGGATGAGCGGTTGATCGACGAGGCCAAGAAAATTGGCGCCCGGGCATATGTTGCCAAGACAAAAGCAGGCGAGGCACTCGTCAAGGCCATCGAGTCGGCGATAGCGGGCGGGGACTTTGTTGTGATGGACTGATGCGGATAAGGATCACGCGGATTGAAGGCTGTTGGGTTCTTCCGGATTTATCAAATTCTCCTCAAGAAACCTGTTCAGCTCCTCGATCGCGTTCGTGAGCTTCTGAGGGTCGTCCTCGTTCATCACCTGTTGGCTAAGTTAGTGCCAGCGCTCTAGGTTCCGGACTCGCATGGGTCCTCCCCTTCGATTCCGACGCAATCGATCTAATCGGGTTTTGGAGTCTTTGTGGCCAGCCGAGTCCTTTTTTCTTCGAGCAGGCCATTGATCTCCTCGATGAGCACGAGGAGTTTCTTAGAGTCCTGTTCGGTCGCCGCCTGCTGACACAGTTCCTTCCACCGCTCTTTGTCTCGGATAGGATTCCCCTGGCCCGCGTTTTAGCGCCGACGTTATACCACAGACGAATAGACGTTGTCTGTTCGCTCTTGGTTGCGGCGATCCGGCGGGTGTTTAGGAGCCGATTACAAGCCGAGGCGCGACTGGCCACCGAATACACTTGAAAGGTCCAGGGGTCAGTGGGATGGCACCGCTTCACAAACGTCCAAGACTTCACGAACCTTGCTCGTGAGTTCCTGCTGTGTGAACGGCTTTTGCAGAAGGAAGCGTCCGGGGCGAGAAATCTGATCGTGGCCGGCCGCAAACTCGCTGTAACCGGACATGAAAAGTATCTTCATGTCTGGATGAATCGAGCTCACTTCGTCCGCAACCTGCGGGCCGCTCATGCCGGGCATCACGACGTCGGATAACAAAAGATGAATCTGACCACGAGACTTTTCGCGCGCGAGGGTCAATGCTCCAGCGCCATTTGCGGCTTCGAGAACGGCATAACCGCTCTCGGAAAGGATCGTGATGGCCAAGCCCCGGAGCGAATCGTCGTCTTCGACCAGCAGAATTGTCTCCGATCCCGATCGACTGCTTCGCGAATTGGCGGCCTTGAGCGCTATGTGGGCTGGTTCTTCCACTCGGGGTAAAAGAACCTCGAACCTTGCACCATGCCCAGGCTCGCTATACACCCAAACGAATCCGTCACTTTGCTTCACCACTCCATAAACGGTTGCGAGTCCCAGCCCGGTGCCTTTACCCTGTTCCTTGGTCGTGAAAAATGGCTCGAAAATGTGGGATTGCGTCTCGGCATCCATGCCCATCCCGGTGTCGGTTACCGCGATCATGACGAATGAGCCCGGATTTATATAACCGCGCTGAAGCGCGACCTCCTGATCCACCTCAACGTTCTTGGTTTCGATGACCAGCTTTCCCCCGCTCGGCATCGCATCCCGAGCGTTCACCGCCAGGTTCATAATGACTTGCTCCATCTGTCCTTGATCCGCTTTGACGTGGCCAAGATTCGCCGCGAGCTCCGTCGTCAGCTCGATGTCCTCGCCGATCAAACGCCGAAGCATTTTTTCAATGTCGGACACAACGGCGTTGAGTCTTAGAACCTTTGGTTCGAGCACTTGCTGGCGGCTGAAAGCCAGTAGCTGCCGCGTGAGCGAAGCGGCGCGCTGTCCGGCCTTTCTGATTTCCACGACGGGCTTTCGAAGCTTCTCGTCCCTTCCGAGACGCTCCTCAAGTATCTCGCTGTACCCGATGATGACGCCCAGCAGATTGTTGAAGTCGTGGGCAATCCCACCCGAGAGCCGGCCCACGGCTTCCATCTTCTGCGCCTGCCGAAGTTGCTGCTCCAGGTTTCGCCGCACCGTGATGTCGTCCACGAGCACTTCCATTTGCCCGTCTTGGCCATGGCCTGCGCGAATCATTCTGCCACTCATTCGGACATCGATGGGCTTGCCGTCTCGGCGTTTCCACCGGACCTCGACTCCGTCCACCCTCCCGGCGAGTTTGCACGTCTCGATCGCCGCGCGCCGCGCCAGCGGGGTCTCGTAAATGTCGCGGTCCAGATTGCGTGTCATCAGCTCCTCTTGCGAATCGTAACCCAGCATCGAAACCAATGCCGGATTCACATCGAGCAGGCTTCCGTCCGGGCTCGATCGAAAGATTCCGTAGGTTGCGTTTTCAAAGAGTTCGCGGTATTGGCTTTCGGATTGCTGCAGGGCCTTCACGGCGCGCTTTCGCTCCGAGATGTCGAGAAATGTGACCACCGAACCGACCAGTTCCGCTCCTTTAGACATCGGGTACGACCAGTACTCAGCCGGGAAACTCGTTCCGTCCGCACGCCAAAACACCTCATCGGTGTGATGGCTGGGCTGTTTCTCGCGGATGGCGACATAAATTTGGCATGCGTTGCGCGGGTAGGGTGTTCCGTCCGCGCGGGTGTGATGCATCACGTCATGCATGTTTTTGCCGAGTAGGTCCCCGGGACTCCGATACCCGAGCAGGCGCAAGCAGGCGGGATTGCAGAAGGTGCAGTTGCCCCGTAAATCGAGCCCGTAGATGGCTTCCGCCGTCGAATTCAAAAGCAGCAGATACTTGGCTTCACTTTCCTCAACCGACTGCTCGGCTTTTTTCAACTCCGTAATATCGATCCCAACCCCGAGCATGCGCGTCGCCCCATCACGAACGACCACGCCGTGCGCATCGATCCAGCATGTCGTTCCATCCGGTCGCACCACACGATACTGCATCGCGTATTGCGCCGCTCCCTTCACCGCCGTTTGAATCGCGGCCTCGACCCGAGGACGATCCTCGGGATGAATTCTCCCAACAGCGTCTTCAACGCGACCCGAAAAAGTGCCTCGCGCATACCCAAATTGGCGGCAGGTCTCGTCTGACCAGATCACCGTGTCCGCGGCCATGTCCCAGTCCCAGAGCCCAATCCGCAGCCCGGCCTGCTCCGCCATCTCCAGTCGTTGATGCCACTCGTCGTTGTCCCGCTCCAGTCGCTTGCGCTCCGTGATGTCTTGCAAAACACAGACAGCTCCCGTGACGCCGCCGGGAACCTCGACCGGCAGATACGTTACCGACAAGTCTCGGACGCCAAGCTTGGGATAGGTATAGGTCAGCTCGTACTTGACGATTTTTCCCGTGAAGCACTCGTCCAATTTCTCTTTGGCAACTGTCTCGAAGAACGCTTGGTCCAATACTTCCGACACCAGACGGCCTACCACTTGTCCGCTTTCCATGCCTCGATAATTCAGGAACGCGCGATTTGCGACGACATAACGATAATCCCGGTCAATAACCGCGATCATCTCTTCGAGCCCTTCTACCAGCCTTTCGTATTGCCGCAGCCTTTCCTCCGCCCGTTTTCGGTCGCGGATGTCCCGTAAGACGACCTCGATTGCCGGTGAACCTTTCCAGGTAATAA
>Ga0302326_10015589_pt1 | contig 15981 bp, 10 predicted proteins | sample Palsa_T0_3_FD_202264 | JGI IMG/M metagenome (GOLD analysis project Ga0302326, IMG submission 202264) | Peat permafrost microbial communities from Stordalen Mire near Abisko, Sweden - Palsa_T0_3 | ecosystem: Environmental > Terrestrial > Soil > Palsa > Peat permafrost | place: Sweden: Abisko... | reverse complement strand
CCGGAGACGACGAATTTTACTTCGCCGCCAAACAGCTTTGAGCCGAGCATCACCGATTTTGCCGGAGCGATGTGATCTTCGCGCGTCGCCAGATTGTAGATCGGTATTTTGATCGCTTTGAGATTGATCGGCGTATTGCCGATTATCATCTTGCCCTTCGAGAGATTATTTTCGAGATAACAATTGCGCAGATAAAAAGAGTGATTGGCGGCCGGCAGCCGGGTAGCGTCGGAATTCCAGTACAACAGGTCGAACGGAAACGGCGCTTTGCCTTTGAGGTAGTTGTTGATGACATAAGGCCAGATCAGGTCGTTCGAGCGCAGCATGTTGAAGACGGTGGCCATCGCGCCTGCCTCGAGATAGCCGCGCTCCGCCATTTTCTGCTCGAGCGCCTCGATCTGCTCCTCATCGACGAACACCTTGAGGTCGCCGGCGTAGGTAAAGTCGACCTGAGCGGCGAATAAAGTCGCCGACACGATGCGCTCGTCGTGCCATGCCGCCATGGCCGCGAGCGCGACCGCGAGCATGGTGCCGCCGACGCAATAACCGACGGCGTGCACCTGTTCCTCGCCGGTCGCGTCTTTGATCGCGTCGAGCGCGGCGAGCACGCCCTCGCGCACGTATTGTTCGAAACTCTTTTGCGCGAGCCGCGCATCCGGGTTGACCCAGGAGACGCAGAAGACGGTGAGGCCCCGGTCGACGCACCATTTGATGAAGGATTTTTCCGGCGTGAGATCGAGCACGTAATATTTGTTGATCCAGGGCGGCACGATCAGCAGCGGCCGCTTAAGAACCTTCGCGGTCGAGGGCGCATACTGAATGAGCTGCATGATCTCGTTCTGGAAGATCACCTTGCCGGGCGTGGTCGCCAGATTGCGGCCTACGGCGAACATCGAGGAATCGGACTGCCGAATCCGCAAGCTGCCGCCGCCGGCCTCGATGTCCTCGGCGAGCATGTGCATGCCGCGCACCAGGTTCTGGGCGTTGCTGGTCAAGGTCTCGCGCAGCAATTCGGGATTGGTCAGAACGAAGTTTGACGGCGACAGCGCATTGCCGATCTGCCGCATGTAGAATTCGGCCTTCTGCTTGGTGTGCGGATCGAGATCGGCGTCGCTGACCAGTTGATTGGCCCATTGGGTAGAGAGCAAATAGCCCTGCTTGAGGAAATCGAAGAACTGGTTCGAGGTCCATTCCGGATCGGCGAAGCGCTTGTCGCTGGCGGCCGGCGTGGCGACCGGCGCGGTCTGTTCGCCGCCGAGCCGCTTCACCGCCGACGCCCACAGATCGAGATAGGCCTTGCCCAGCCGGGTCTGCAGCTCGATCGTGCGCTGCGGATCGGCCATCCAATATTGCGCCACGTGCCCGAGCGTCTTGGCGACTTCGGTCACCTCGTCGGCGAGCTCACGGTTGTCTTGGCCCTGCTCGCGCGGCTTGAGATAGGCGGCGAGCGCGCGTCCGCCTTCCTCGACGAGCCGCGCCAGATTGCGCGAGAACTCCTCGACGTCGACGCTGCCGATTTTCATCGGTTCTTGCGATGGCGCCCGCACGCGCGTTCCTTGCTATCCCCAAGGGCCACAAGCTGCCCTTGCCGCAGAAATGGCCTGCGCGGATCGCGCGCGCAAGGCAAGCTGTCCGTCGGACGGCGCAAATACGGCGGGGGCTCGCCGCCAACACGCGATTCGCGCCGATCCCACGGACCTTGTTTCGACCATATTAGCGCGGTATTTGAATGGCTTGTGACCTTTCAGTTGGTTTTTGTAAAGCATTGCGGAAGTAAGCTATTTCAGCCGAGGGACGGCAAGCGGGCACGATGCCGGCTTTAAGGGGCCTTTGAGGGTAGCGCGGGGGACTGGCGTGAACGGCTACGGACGCATCGCGAGACTTGCGCTTGGAACCTTGGCCATTGCCGCCGCGGTGGCTTTCCTCGTATCGGGCTGCTCGGAGCTCGGCTTTCCCTCGGTTCACGACGTGCCCGCGCCACGCCCCGACACGACGCTCTCCCCCGATCAAGTCAAGCAGGCGACGGACGACCTCATTTCCCAGCGCGAACATCTGAGCACTGAAGCGCAAACGACCGGCCAGGTAAGTCCGGCGAGTAACGCTGCCGGCAACCCGCCGCGGCCGCCGGCGACGGTGCAGCCCGCCGTGCAGGTCGACACTCCTCCGGCCGCGCAGACGGCTGGTGCCTACGCCAGACCGTGATAAGTAAGACTGTAGAGGGTCGTTAACGCGACGCGCAGTTGCCACCATGGAAGAATTTTATCGCATCCGCCGGTTGCCGCCTTACGTGTTCGAGGAGGTCAATCGCGCCAAGGCTGTGGCGCGCAATAGCGGCGCCGACATCGTCGATCTCGGCATGGGTAATCCTGACCTGCCGGCGCCCGCGCACGTGGTCGAAAAGATCAAGGAGACGATCGGCAAAACTCGCACCGACCGCTATTCGGCGTCAAAGGGAATACCGGGGCTGCGCCGGGCGCAAGCCGCCTATTACGCGCGCCGCTTCGGCGTGAAGCTCAATCCCGACACGCAGATCGTCACCACGCTCGGCTCCAAGGAAGGCTTCGCCAATGTCGCGCAGGCGATCACCGCGCCCGGCGACGTGATCATCGTTCCCAATCCGACCTATCCGATCCACGTGTTCGGCTTCCTGATGGCCGGTGGCGCCATCCGCTCGGTGCCGGTCGAGGCCAATTCGGCGTTTTTCGGCGCGCTCGAACGCGCGGTCAATCACACCATCCCCAAGCCGATCGCCATCGTCACCTGCTATCCGTCAAATCCGACCGCTTGCGTCGCCGATCTCGATTTCTATCGGGACCTTGTGGCGTTTGCGAAAAAGCACGACGTCTTGTTGCTCTCGGATCTCGCCTACGCCGAGGTCTATTTCGACGACAATCCGCCGCCCTCGGTGCTCCAGGTTCCCGGCGGCCTCGAAATCGCGGTTGAGTTCACCTCGATGTCGAAGACCTATTCGATGCCCGGCTGGCGCATCGGCTTTGCCGTCGGCAACGAGCGCATCATCGCGGCTTTGGCGCGGGTGAAGTCCTATCTCGACTACGGCGCATTCACGCCCATTCAGGTGGCGGCCGCGGCCGCGCTTAACGGCCCCGACGATTGCATTCACGAGATGCGAGGGATTTATCGGCGCCGGCGCGACGCCCTGGTGGAATCGTTCGGCCGCGCCGGATGGGTTGTGCCGCCGCCGCGGGCGTCGATGTTCGCCTGGGCGCCGATCCCCGAGCCGTTTCAGCCGCTCGGCAGCGTCGAATTCGCCACGCTACTGGTCGAGAAGGCGAGCGTGGCGGTGTCGCCCGGCGCCGGCTTTGGCGAGCATGGCGAAGGCCATGTGCGCATCGCGCTGGTGGAGAACGAGCAGCGCATCCGTCAGGCCGCCCGCAATATCCGGCGCTTTCTTGAAACGGGGCCGGAAATGCTGCACAACGTCGTACCGCTTGCGACGCGACGTTAGTCGCGCCGCGCTGTTTCATTCCAGGTTAGCGACGTTTATGGCCAAGCCGTTGAAAGTCGGTCTTGCCGGGCTGGGAACTGTCGGCACGGCCGTCATCCATCTGTTGGAGCACGAACGCGACAAGCTCGCTTCGCGCTGCGGCCGGCCCATCGAGGTCGTCGCGGTCAGCGCGCGTTCGCGCGGCAAGAAGCGCGACATCGACATGAAGAAGCTCCGCTGGATCGCCGATCCCGCGGTGCTGGCGGCCGATCCGGGGATCGACGTGCTGGTCGAGGTGATCGGCGGAGCCGGCAACCCGGCCAAACGCGCCGTGGAGACGGCGCTTGCCGCCGGCAAGCCGGTTGTGACCGCCAACAAGGCGCTCCTCGCCAGCCACGGTCATAAGCTCGCGATGCTCGCGGAACGCCATAATGTGGCGCTCAATTTCGAGGCCTCGGTTGCCGGCGGTATTCCGATCGTGAAGACGTTGCGCGAGGGACTCAACGGCAATTCGTTCACGCGCATCTACGGCATCCTCAACGGCACCTGCAATTACATCCTCTCGCGCATGGAGCAGGACCGGCTCGCATTCGATGAATGCTTGCGCGAGGCGCAGCGTTTGGGTTACGCGGAGGCCGATCCTTCGTTCGACGTCGAAGGTCACGACACGGCGCAAAAGCTTTCCATCCTGGCGAGCCTGGCATTCGGAACCAGGGTCGATCCCGGTGCGGTCTACGTCGAGGGCATCTCGTCGATCACGCTCGCCGATCTCGACGCCGCGGCCGAGCTTGGTTACCGCGTCAAACTCCTCGGCGTCGCGATGCGAACCGAAGCGGGCATCGAGCAGCGCGTGCATCCGACAATGGTGCCGAAGGAGTCGGCCATCGCCCAGGTCGTGGGCGTGACCAACGCGGTGACGGTCGATGCCGACGGCCTGTCGCCGATCACGCTGGTCGGGCCCGGTGCCGGCGGCATGGCGACCGCCTCTGCCGTCGTCTCCGATCTCGCCGATATCGCGCGCGGGGTGCGCATCCCTCCGTTCGGCCGTCCCGCCGCGCGCATGACCGCGATCCGTAAGGCGCCGATGCAACACCACGAGGGCGGTTATTACATCCGCTTGCTGGCGCGCGATCGGCCCGGCAGCGCCGCCACCATCGCGCGGCGGCTGGCGCAGCGGCAAATCTCGCTGGAGTCCATCGTGCAACGCCACGACATCCGGCCGGGAAGCACGCAACAGCCGGGGCGTTCGGGCGAACCGGTCCCGGTTATCCTCATTACTTACGCGACCAGCGAGGACGCCGTGCGCAAGGCGCTCGCCGCCGTGCGCCGCGACCGTGTAATCTCCGGGCGCCCACAGGTGATCCGCATCGAAAAGAACTGACCGCAGAAGCACGCGTTATTGCAAGGAAAAAGAAAATGGCGTCGATCACCGTTCCGCACAGCATGATGCTGGAGCGCATTCTGGCGATGGAGATCGTACGCGTGACCGAGCGTGCGGCGGTCAACGCGGCGCGGTTGCGCGGGCGCGGAGAAGAAAAAGCCGCCGACCAGGCCGCCGTGGACGCCATGCGGCGCGAGCTCAACAAATTGCCAATCGACGGCACCGTCGTCATCGGCGAGGGCGAGCTGGACGAAGCGCCGATGCTGTTTATCGGCGAGAAGGTCGGCGCCAAGGGCGGGTTCAAAGTCGACATTGCCGTCGATCCGCTCGAAGGCACCACTTTGTGCGCCAAGAACATGCCCGGCGCCATCGCAACCATCGCCATGGCCGAAGAGGGTACGCTCTTGCACGCGCCTGACATCTACATGGACAAGATCGCGATCGGCCCCGGTTATCCCAATGGCGTCGTCGATCTCGACGCGCCGGCCGGCGAAAACATCAACAATCTTGCCAAGGCCAAGGGCGTGAAGCCGCAAGCCATCACCGCCATGATCCTCGATCGCCCGCGCCACGCCGATCTGATTGCCGCGGTGCGCAAGGCCGGCGCCGCGGTCAGCCTAATCACCGACGGCGATATTGCGGCGGTCATCCACACCGCCGACCCGGACAGGACCGGCATCGACGTTTGTCTCGGCATCGGCGGCGCGCCCGAGGGCGTGCTGGCGGCGGCGGCTTTGCGCTGCATCGGCGGCCAGATGCAATCCCGGCTGGTGGTCGATACCGAGGAGAGGCGCGCGCGCGTCGCCAAGATGGGCATCAAGGATCCGCGCAAGAAGTACCGGATCGAGGACATGGTGCGCGGCGACTGCCTGTTCGCGGCCACCGGCATAACCGACGGCCGCATGCTGCAAGGGGTCAAGTTCGGCGACGGTATCATCGAGACTCAGACCGTGGTAATGCGTTCGGTCACCGGCACCGTGCGCTGGATCAGGGCCGAGCACCGGCAGCTGGAGAAGTTTTAGGCGGTCGAGCTAATCGCAGGTGAATCAGCTAGTCTCGTTCGATGGGCTTCGAATCACGCGAGTTTGCCGTGACAGACGGCCTCTTCCTCGGCGTCGAAAACTCGGCAACCGGGCGCGCTTGGCGCGACCGGCTGGATGAGCGTGGCTCCGCGCGGGCGCTGGCGATCGCACAGCGCCACGATCTTCCCGAACTGCTGGCGCGCATTCTTGCCGGGCGCAATGTCGAAGTCGACGCGGTCGAGGCGTTTCTCGACCCGACGATCAAGCGGTCGATGCCCGACCCCAACGTGCTCACCGCCATGCCGGAAGCGGCGGAGCGCATCGCGGACGCGATCGTGCGCGGCGAAACGGTCGCCATCTTCGGCGATTACGACGTGGACGGCGCAACGTCAGCGGCGCTGCTCGCGCGCTTCCTGCGCCACGCCGGCATCGAGCCCCTGATCCACATTCCCGACCGGCTATTCGAAGGCTACGGCCCGAATGTCGAGGCGGTCCGCGCACTCGCCGCGCGCGGTGCGACACTGCTGGTGACGGTCGATTGCGGCACCACCAGTGTCGAGCCGTTGGCGCAGGCGCGCACGCTCGGCGTCGATGTCGTGGTCATCGATCACCACCAGGCCGATGAGACGCTGCCACCGGCGGTGGCGATCGTCAACCCGAACCGGCGCGACGACCTTTCCGGTCTCGGCTATCTCGCCGCGGTCGGCCTCGTCTTCATGACAGTGGTGGCGGTGAATCGGGTTTTGCGCTCCCGCGGTTTCTGGACCGAAAATCGCCGCGAGCCCGATCTGCTTACACTCCTCGACGATGTCGCGCTCGGCACCGTCGCTGACGTGGTGCCGCTGATTGGGCTCAATCGGGCCTTCGTCGCCAAGGGTCTCATCGCGTTGCGCCGGCGCGCCAGCCCAGGGCATGTGAGCCTCATGGACGTGGCGCGGCTTTCCGGCCCGCCCGAGGCCTGGCATCTCGGGTTTTTGCTGGGGCCGCGCATCAATGCCGGCGGACGCATCGGCCGCGCCGATCTCGGCGTGCGGCTCCTCCTCGAAGACGATCCGATTGAGGCGGCGCGCATCGCCGCCGAACTCGACCGGCTCAACCGCGAGCGGCAGACCATCGAACTGGAGACCGTGGCGCAGGCGGAAGCCGAAGCCATGGCTGCGTTGGGCATCGAGGAGAAGGGTGCGGTTGTGGTCACCGCCGCGGAAGGCTGGCATCCCGGCATCGTCGGGCTGGTGGCAGCGCGGCTGAAGGAGAAATTCGGCCGCCCGGCGTTTGCGATTGCGCTCGAACCGGGCGGCATCGGCACCGGATCGGGCCGCTCCATTGCCGGCGTCGATATCGGCCGCGCGGTGCGGCGCGCGGTGGCGGAGGGTCTCATCGAAAAGGGTGGGGGCCACGCCTTGGCGGCGGGCGTGACGTTGCGCAAGACCGCGCTGGCGCCGCTGCGGGCCTTCCTCGAAGCAACGCTCGCCGCCGATGTCGCCATCGCGCGCCGCGCGAACGGTCTCATGATCGACGGCGCGGTGAGCGCCGCGGCCGCCGACGTCAATCTCGTGGCGCTGATCGAGCGCGCCGGGCCGTTCGGTTCGGGCAATCCGGAGCCGGTGATTGCGTTGCCGGCGCACACCGTTGCCTACGCCGAGCCGGTGGGTCAGGCGCATATGCGCGTGCGGCTCAAATCCGCCGACGGCTCAGGCGTCAACGCCATCGCTTTCCGCGTCGCCGGTCAAAAACTCGGCGCCGCGCTCTTGTCGAACCGCGGCCGGCGGGTCCACGCCGCCGGCTCCTTCGCGCTCGACCGCTGGCAGGGCGAAGAGCGTGTGCAGTTTCGCCTCACCGACATCGCGCCGGCGGAGCCTTTCGCGGGGCAGTGAACCAATTGCGGCGTAGTTTTCGCAATGCGCTGGCAAGGTCTTCTATGTCCGGAGTTGGACGGCATGCCGACTTTCCGCGGCGGTGGTTTGGTTGTTTTTCGCTTGCCGAATGGGTACCGTCGCTCCGGTTTCCGACCCACTGGAATCGTTTCATTTTAATCTAAGCAGGGAGGAGTACAGGATGACGAGGACAGTTATTTTAGGCGTCGCGCTGGCTTTTGGTCTTGCAACCGCCGCCAGTGCCGCGGTCACACCGGCTCGTGTAGGTAATGCCGACGGCTTAGTGACTAAGGTCGCGGAAGGATGCGGGCAAGGATTTTGGCGTGGCCCGGGCGGTAAGTGCCATCCAATGTTCAATGGCAAGGCGTGCCCGGGAGGATACCACCTTGGCCCGGAACGCAAGCGGTGCTGGCCCAACTGATAGGATTGAACGAGTGCGGCGGCCGGCCCACAAAGGTCCGGCCGTCTTCTTAGGCGCTTCGTTCCAAATTTTTTCGATTTGTTCGCGTCCCGAACCAGAGCATGCGCCGATTTACACCTCAATCCAGCCTTCGAGATAGAGGACGGCGCGGCCGGCGATGCTCACGCGGTCGCCGTTGAGCGTGCAGTGGAGCGCGCCGCCGCGGCGTGAGAGTTGGCGCGCTTCGAGCTCGGTCTTGCCGAGGCGGTTGGCCCAATAGGGCGTCAGCGTGCAGTGCGACGAGCCGGTCACCGGATCTTCCGGAACGCCCTGCGCCGGCGCGAAAAAGCGCGACACGAAATCGACGCCGTTCTCGCCCGGCGCGGTGACGATCGCGGCCCAGCAATCGACCTTGGCGAGCGCGGCGAGATCGGGCTTGAGCGCGGCGATCTCCGCCGCGTTGTCATAGACGATGAGATGATCGCGGGCGCGAAAGATTTCGCGCGGTGCGCCGCCCAACGCCGTGAGGAGACCCGGCGGCGGCGTGGCGGGACTGGCGGGCCGTGCAGGAAAATCCATGGCAAGCGAATCGCCGCGCCGGGCGACGGTCAGCGTGCCGGCTTTGGCAGTGCGAAATCTCACGGCCTCGCGTTGCGGTTCGAGAAAGCGAAAGACCACGTAGCTGCTCGCCAAAGTCGCATGGCCGCACAGATCGACCTCCATTGTGGGCGTGAACCAGCGCAGCGTGTAATCGCCGCCGTCGCGGACGAAGAAGGCCGTTTCGGAAAGATTGTTCTCGGCGGCAACCGCTTGCATGACCGCGTCCGGTAGCCACTTTTCCAGCGGGCAGACCGCCGCCGGATTGCCGCCGAACAGGCTGTCCGTGAACGCATCGACCTGATAGATCGGCAGGCGCATCTGTCTGAAACCCGGTCGTGGGCAGAAGTGCGCGCATCTCTTGGCACAACCGGGCGCACGCGGCTATGTCAGCGTGCGTCAAAGGCCGCAAGAGGAGGAAATGGCCAAGCTCAATCTCTCCGTCGCCGTCCGCGACTACGACCGCACCCGCCCGCTGTCCGACGAGATGGTGCAGATCGACGGCGTCGATCCGGTGTTCATGGCGCTCGATCCGGAGGAGATCTTCTTCCGCGCCTTCCGCCATGCTGAATTCGACATCTGCGAATTGTCGCTATCGAGCTTCACGGTCAAGACTGCGCAAGGGGATTGCCCTTATGTCGGCGTGCCGGCCTTCGTCTCGCGCACCTTCCGCCATACCGCGATCTATGTGCGCACCGACCGCATCAAGAAGCCTGCGGATCTCAAAGGCAAGAAAGTCGGCGTGCCGGAATATCAGCTCACCGCCAATGTCTGGGCGCGCGCCATTCTCGAGGACGATCACGGCGTCAAGCCGTCCGACATCCACTGGGTTCGCGGCGGGCTCATCGAGGCCGGCCGGCTGGAGAAAATATCGATCACGCTGCCGGCGGACGTGAAACTTGAAAACGCGCCGCAAGGCCGCACTTTGTCGGGCATGCTGGAAACAGGCGAGATCGACGCCTTTATTGGTCCGCGCGTGCCGGCGCCGTTTGAACGCCGCGATCCCAATGTCGGCTGGCTGTTTGCCGATCCGGTGGCTGCCGCCAAGGACTATTACAAGCGCACCGGCATTTTCCCGATCATGCACCTGATCGGGGTACGCCGTGAGCTCGCGGAACAACATCCGTGGCTGCCGGCGGCCGTGTTCAAGGCCTTCGAGCGTTCCAAGGCGATCGCGCTGGAGAAACTCAGCGACACCTCTTCGACCAAAGTCACCCTGCCTTTCGTCGAGGAACGGCTGATGGAAGCGCGCGCTTTGATGGGGGAAGATTTTTGGCCGTACGGCATCGATGCCAACCGCAAGACGCTGGAGACATTCTTGCGTCACCATCACTCGCAAGGGCTGTCGTCGCGGCTCGTCAAGGTGGAGGAGATGTTCCACGCGGGGACGTTGGAGACATATAAGGTGTGAGTGTTTTCCCCTCTGCCCGCCATGCGGGGAGGTAAGTTACTTCGCCGGCTTGAGCCGCACGTGGATGTTCTTTTCCTGCGTGTAAGCCAGCATCTCCTCCATGCATTCCTCCCGGCCGATGCCGGATTGCTTGTAGCCGCCGAACGGCGCGCCGAGGAAATGCTTTGACACCTCGTTGATCCACACGAAGCCCGCTTGCACCGCAGCGGCGGTGCGGTGCGCGGTCGAGAGGTCATCAGTCCAGATCGACGCAGTAAGGCCATATTCGACAGCGTTCACCTGTTCGAGCATTTTGCCCTCGTCGCTCCATTTGAAGATCGAGAGCACCGGGCCGAAAATCTCTTCGCGCCCGATGCGCATGTTCGGCTGCACGTCGGCGAACACCGTCGGCTCGATGAAGAAGCCGTTAGCCAAAGCGGGATCGGTCGGCTTACCGCCGCCGTGGAACAGGCGCGCGCCTTCCTGCTTGCCCGACTCGATGAAGCCGAGGATGCGCTCGTATTGCGTCTTGGAAATGATCGATCCCATGGTGGTCGCGCGGTCGGTGGCGATGCCGGGCTTGAAGTGGGCGATCTTGGTTTTCACTTTCGCGAGCACGGCGTCGTAGATTTTCTCGTGGATGAAAGCGCGGCTGGTCGAGCCGCAGGATTGCCCGCACCAGGTAAAATTCATGCCGCCGACCACGCCGCCCGCGACGTCATCGGGATCGGCGTCGGGATAGGCGATCAGCGCATTCTTGCCGCCGAGTTCGAGCATAACGGGCTTGAGCGTATCGGCGGCGGCCTTCATCACCGCGCGTCCGGTCGGCACCGAGCCGACCAGCGCGATCATGGCAACCCCGGGATGCGCGGACAAAGTCGCGCCCGCCTCGCGGCCACCCGGCACGATGTTGAGCACACCCGGCGGCAGGATGCCGCCGATCAGTTCGGCCAGCCGCAGCGACGACAGCGGCGCCTGTTCCGGCGGTTTCATCACCACGGTGTTGCCGGTCGCCAGCGGCGCGCCGGATTTTCCGGCGCAGAACATGAAGGGGTGATTGAACGGAATGATGCGGCCGACGACGCCGCGCGGCTCGCGCACGGAGAAATTGACCACGCCCGGTCCCATCGGGATCGACGCGCCTTTCACTTCCGTCACCAGGCCGGCGTAGAAATCGATCTGCGCGGCGGCGACGGTCGCGTCCATGACCATCTCGTGCACCGGATTGCCGCAATCGGCGGCGTCGATCATAGCGAGCTCATCGGCGTGCTCGCGCAGCACGTTGGCGATGCGCTTGAGCAGCCGCGCGCGCTCGAGTGGCGGCGTATTGCGCCAGCCCTCGAAGGCTGATTTCGCAGCCCCGATCGCGGCGTCGATATCGGCGGCGCCACAATCGGCGACCGGGCCGAGCGACTCGGCCGTGCCGGGATTAATCGTATCGACATAGCGGCCGGATTTCGGCGCGTGCCATTGCCCGCCGTAGAACGCGTCGCGGTGCTCGGGAAGATTGAGCGGCTCGGCTTTGACGGATTTAAGCGGCACAGCGGTGTTCATGGTCGTTTCCTCTGTTTTTTAGCTTTTGGCGCGCGTCATCGCCGCGGTCATGCTGGCGCTGTAACCCGGCTCGACGCGCACATCGACGATGGCGACTTGTCCGGCATCGACGGCGGCGATGGCCTTTACCAGCGTTGCGGCGAGATCGCTCGCCTTAGCGATCGGACCGAAGCCAGCGGCACCTTGCGCTCGCCCCATGGCGGCGAGATCGATGTCCGGATCGGCCATGCGCTGGCCGATCCATTTATTCTCCACCGGGCGCGCGCGCATGCGCGCCATGCGCTCCTGGTGCAGTTCGTCGTTGTAGAACGAACGATTGTTGGCGATGACGAACAAGAGTGGAATCTTGTAATGCACCGCCGTCCAAACGGCGGTGACGCCCATGAGGTAATCGCCGTCGCCGCAGACCGCGACCGGCAGCCGGCCGGAATTTTTCAGCGCCAGCGCCGCGCCGACGGAAATGCCCGGGCCGCCGCCGACGCCGCCGCCGCCGTCGGAACCGAGGAAGTCGAGCGGATGGCGGAAGATCCACCAGCGGTCCTCCCAGGAGATCGGCAAGTGCGTGAGCGTCGCCGGCCGTTCGCCGAGGACTTGGCGCAGCGCGCGCGCGATGTGCTCGTTGGTGAAGCCTGGCGGCTCATGGTCGGCCGCTTGGGCCTGCGGCTGCGGCGCGGCGCGCGGCTTGCCGGTGGTGCCGATGGCCTTGACCAATTCCGCAACGACGAGATCGGGGTCGGCGGAAAGGAACAGATCGACCGGCGGCAAAGCCTGATGATCCATGCTCCAGCCATTGTGGATGCGGTAATCGAGCGAGACTTGGATGATCTTCGCGGTAGGCGAGGGGCCTACGGCGCGCAACGCGCCGGCAAGATCGACCCAGTCGAGGCTCAGGATCACGTCGGCGCCGCGTACGGCGGGGATTGTATCGGGGGTGACGTCGCGCGGCGCACCGGCATGGAGCGGATGATCGGTGGGGAAGCTCGCGCCGATCTTCAGATCGGTGACGACGCTGGCGTTGAGGGCTTCGGCGAGCGCGATGCGGGCGTTCCAGGCGTCTTCGCTGCGCGAGGCGCGGCCCGCGAGCATCACCACCTGCTTGGCCGATTTGAGCATCGCCGCCGCCTTGTGGATGAGGTCGGCGGGCGCGGCGGTGACCACCGGCGGCATGTAGCGCGCCGCATCGATCGGCGGCAGTTGCTCGGCGAGCTTTGCCTCCTGCATCTCGGCGTCGAGGTTGATGTAGACCGGGCCTTGCGGTGCGGTATTGGCGATCCAGGTGCCGCGGAGGAGCGCTTCGCGTGCGGCGCCCGGCGAGGCCGGCTGGTCGTCCCACTTGGTATAGTCGCGAACGAGCGCACCCTGGTCGCGCGCGGTATGGATCCAGTCGATCCACGGCCGCCGCGTCACGGCGTCGACCGGGCCGGTCGCGCCCAGCACGAGAACCGGCATGCGGTCGCACCAGGCGTTGAATATCGCCATGGAGGCGTGCTGCAGCCCGACGTTCGAATGCACCGCGGCAGCCATCGCCTTGCCGGTGACCTTGGCATAGCCGTGGGCGATGGCGACGGCGGATTCCTCGTGCACGCAAAGCAGCATCTGCGGCGCGGTATTGCCAAGATAATTGACGATACTGTCGTGCAGTCCGCGATAGCTCGCTCCCGGCGTGAGCGAGATATAGGGGATCTCAAGTGCGTGCAAAGTCTCGGCGACCACGTCGCTGCCGAAACCGGGCGCGTTGACGCCGGCGGGTGTCGGGCGTTCCAGCGCCCCGATCGACGCGTCGGCGGCGGCCGGTTTCCCGGGATGGCGCGCGGTTGCGGGTTGGGACGGAGGCATCGGCGGCGTTCCTCGATTTCTAAAGGCTTCTCAGGCGGGATCGAACCGGATCACGAGCCCTGACGCAAGCGGGCCAGCAGCTTGACGCCAGCATAGCCGTCCGCCGGCTCCATGCCGACCCGGCGTTGGAAATCGCGCGCCGCGAGCGTCGTCGCGAGGCCGATGCGGCCATCGGCGCCGCCGGTGTCGAACCCAAGCGCAGTGAGCCGGCGCTGGATTTCCTCAATTTCGGCCAGCGTCGGGGCCGGCTCGCTGCCTGGGAATTGTTGCACGAAAGGCGCGCCACCGACACAGCGATCGCCGAGATAGACGAGTGCAAGCGCATAGGTCATCGACGGATTGTAGCTCTTCGCGGCGAAGAAATTTGGGCCGATCAGGAATGCCGGACCTCCCGGCACCGGCACCCACGATCGCGCAGTGGCGTTTGGCTGCGGGTAGGGCTCGCCGTCGGCGCGGGTGACGCCAAGCGCCTGCCAGGCGGCATAGCTGCGCGACGTATTGCTGCCGTGCGAGCCCGGCAGGCGCACTTCATAGCCCCAATGTTCGCCGCGCCGATAATTGCCGCGTTCGACAAAATAGCGCGCGGTCGATGCGAGCGCGTCGTCGGGCGGGCCAAACGGCGAAATCTTGCCGTCGCCGTCGTAATCGATGCCGACATGCAACCAGACTTCCGGCATCCACTGGGTATGGCCCATGGCGCCGGCCCATGAGCCGATGAGTGCCTCCGGCGTGCTCCAGCCGCGCTGGATGATGGTCAGTGCGTTGATCAGCTCGCTTTCCCAATAGGCGCGGCGGCGCGGCTCGCCCCAGGCGAGCGTCGCCAGCGACGGGATGACAGGCCGCATATGATTTTTCTCGACGACGGGATCGCCGAACGCCGACTCGATGCCCCACACGCCGAGCATGAACGCAGCTTCGACGCCAAAATCCCGTTCGATACGGGAGAAGAGCGGCGCGTATTGTTTCGCTTTTTCTTTGCCGGCGCTGATTTTCCAGTCGGAGGTGGCGCGGTTGAGATATTGCCAGAGCTGTTGATTGAACTCGGGCTGATTGCGGATTGCCTCGAGCGCGGTCGTGTCGGGCTTAACCGCGCTCATGACGCGCGTGTAGGTCTCCGGTTCGATGCCGTGGGCGATCGCTTTTGAGCGGAACGCGGCGATCCACTGCTCGAACGGCATGAGCATGAGGATGGGCGTGGCGTGGGCGCCCGCGGTTTTCGGCAGCATCAGCCCGGCAAAGGCGCCGGCGATGGCCTTGAAGAAAGCGCGTCGTGCAATGCTGGGCGACGGTCTCATGCTCGCCTTGTTTGTGGTCACTACGGGTCTCGCTCTCTGGCGCGCTCTTCGGCTCGGATTTTCCCTGCACCATAGCATCCGCCGCCGATGGCGGGGACGGTACCGAAGGATTGGGCACGGGCGTGGCGTCGGTGGAGGGCGCAGGAGCGGAACCAGCCAGCGCAACGCCGTTGACGACCTGCCCGCGGGCGCCGATCAGCCGCTCGTAAGCCGCGACCAGCGTCATGTAGGGATTGACGAACAGCCAGCCTTGCCGCGTCGGCACCTGCACGTTGAAATGCAGATGATAGGAAGTGCCGCCTTCGCGCGCGCCGTAGTCGCCGACCGGGCCTAGCAGTTCGCCCGCGGTCAGCGCGCGCCCGCTGACCATGCCGGCCAAGTCTAGCATGTGCGGATTCATGTGCAGGTAGCGGAAGCGGATATGCTCGCCCGGCGCGTCGACCACGAGATAGAGCGCCTCGTCGCCTGGTGCGCGCAAAGCCACGCCGTCGCGCGCGGCGACCACCTCGTCCTGATAGGGCTCGCAACGGTCGGCGTCTTCGTTGCGCAGCTTGCATGAACTCGGCCGTATATCCTCGCCCTGGTGGCCAAGCCCGCCGGGACATTGGGTGACATCGTAGTAGCGGTGCTCGCAGAAATTATCCCGCCACGGATAGGCGTAGTTTCTCGTCTCGTCGTTGAACAGCCGCAACTCATTCACGCGGCAACGATAAGCTTCGTCCTTGCCGCGGCCGCCGAGCCGCACCAGCCCCGTCAAATCGCAATTGCCCCAATTCATGAACGATTGCGAGTTGGTGTAGGCCGGTGCATGCGCTATCGGAAAGCGGATGCTGGAGTAAACGGTCGCGTCGGCGCGGCCGTTGTGGCCCTGCATGCCGGTGCCGGGCAGGATGTCGCCAGGCGCGTAATAGGTGAAGTCGGAAGAGATTTGCTCCGGCCGCTCGATGACCGGCGGCGCTGCCGGCGCCGGCGCGGCGGCCGGCGCGCCGCCCACCAGATGCAGTGCCTTGACGAAACGTAACGCGATCTGGTCCGCCTCGCGGCACGACAAGCGGCGGGCGCGTGTCGGCCCGTCGAAGCACAGGATCGAGACAAAATACGGTACGCCGAAGCGCGTGAACGTATAACGCAGCCGGCTTTCGAGCGGGACGCGGCGGATGCCGGGAAATTCAGGCTCGAGCGCCGGT
>Ga0302326_10015583_pt1 | contig 15985 bp, 22 predicted proteins | sample Palsa_T0_3_FD_202264 | JGI IMG/M metagenome (GOLD analysis project Ga0302326, IMG submission 202264) | Peat permafrost microbial communities from Stordalen Mire near Abisko, Sweden - Palsa_T0_3 | ecosystem: Environmental > Terrestrial > Soil > Palsa > Peat permafrost | place: Sweden: Abisko... | reverse complement strand
TTGTAACCCTAGATATAATCTCCCAACAAACAAATTATAGTAGAGAAAATTATGATGATTTTAATATTATTGATTCCCTTGTAACTCAAATTAATTATAATAGATTATTTGATGCCGATTTAATAACAAATGATACAATATTTGATGAAATAAATTTCAATCGTTTGTTAATAGATTTAATATCTATTTCTGATATAATATCTAGAGAAGTAATTTATAATAGAAATTTCGAAAATATTTTTGAATTTTTTGATGAGTTAGAAAATTTCAATTCATTTATATTTATCTTAAATGATGCTATGGACACAAGTGATTTATTAATCAGCCAAATTGATTTTAATCGCGATAATTATGATAATTTTATGACCTTAGATGCCATTTCACACCAAGTAATTTATAATAGATTTAATCATGATTTAATCATGATTATTGATTCTGTTTACGCTTATTCAAATATTATGAGAAAAATACAGGATGTTATATTTTGGAACTATTTATCAACTCTAGATAATTTTACTGTATTTTATAGAAAAAATAATGATAATTTGATGACATTTGACATTCTTTCAAGAAATACATTTTATAATGGTTATCTTAAAGATATGTTCATAACAAGCGATACTATATTTAAAAAATATAATTTTTCCCGCACCCTGGAAGATGAATCCACTTTTGATGATATTTTAAATAGAAATACAATATTCAATAGAGAAAATATTGATATGGTAGATATTTTTGATTCTTTTATCATTGTAAATACCAATGGATATCAATTAAATGATACTATTGCTTTTAACTATCAAGGATTAACTGGAGAAGGGACCATTATAGAAGTCATTTATGATGAAATTAAACCATATAATTACCATTATAAGATACAAGTTACCACTACCAGTAATTGGCAAGCCTTTAATAATATAATTGGAACGAAAACAACATTTATTGCAGATTTTACAAATTTGGACTTAATTTCAAGTCTGCCGCCAGGAATAAAGCAGCTTTTATAATAAGACGAAACTAGGTTAATATTCCTAATTAAAAATTGAATATTATAAATTAATACATTTTTTGCCCAAAGGACCAAGTTTTGGCAACATTTAACCTAGGATTAATTGAGCCAACCTCGAATCTAGTGCAGAGGGTTTTTTCTAACGGAACCACTGCAAGCGGAACGGCCCATTCTTTTGTTGGCAATGCCCTGGGAAATACCCTAACCGTTAATAATTATATGGTTGCGATTTTCACTTTTTCGGACCCCTTGGCCGCTGCTGCAACCGTAACTACTCCAACTGGTTGGACCGTAATTACAAATTTTAATACCTGAACCAAAACATACACTTATGCTTATTCTAGAAAAATTGTCGGTGGTGATACTGGTGCGGTTACACTTAGTGTAACTACTGCTTCAAATGAAGCCCTAAATTACGGAGTTGAGGTTTTCGAAATAACTGGAGCTAATGGTGTATTTAATGCTACTCATGTTGGTGCAGCTTCAAATAATCAAAGCGCAAGCGTAACACCTGGCGTTGCAAATGGCCTTCAAATAGCAGTAATAAGCGATATAGCGAATTACACATACACTTATAATGGTGGATTTTACGCAATTGACCAAGTGGCATTATCTGGAGGCGCAGAGCCATTATACAGTCAGTTTTTAGTAGGCCCTCCAATATATACCACCTCTTCACAAACTTTAACCACAACTGGTAGCGGATTTACACAGCCATTTCTTCTTTATATTGTTGCACAATTAACTAGTAATCCAACACAAACAACGGATATGCTTTCGGGACAAAATAACTATAGTCGCACAAACATAGATACTTCATCTTTTTCTGATTCATTCGCAAGTCTTGCCACACATCCGAGAAGTTTAACAAATACAGTAACCACTCTTGACGGCACTCCATATGTTGGATTAAATTATTTTAGGGGACTTGATGAACCAACTAGCACATTAATTCAAAAAAGGAAGACTGAAGGAACTACCGCTAGTGGTACTTCGCTTTCTTTGACCACTAATGCTTTTTCAGCCACTCCAACTAACGGTAATTCTCAGGTTGTTATTTTTACTTTTTCTAATGCCACTGGAATAGCACCAACAGTTACCGCACCAACTGGATTTTCACTCATTGGTAATGCCGCCCATGGTGCCGGAATTATTGCTTATGCTTATTCTAAAACAGTCACTGGCGGAGATACAGGCGTTATTACTTTAGGAGTAACAGTATCTACTGCCCAGCAATTAAATTATTCAATTTTGATGTTCGAAGTAACTGGACAAAATGGAACATTCCAATTTAAAAGTGCAGGCGCAGCTTCCATCACTCAAACAGCCAGTTTAACTCCAGGACTTGCAAATTGTTTACAAATTGGTGCAATTATTGATTCAGGTTATTATTCCCACACATATAATAATGGTTTTTATGAAATTTCTAATAGTATATTATCTGGTGGTACAACTCCCCTATACACTGATTTTATATTAGGTCCAACAATATATAGTACCGCCATTCAATCAGTTACCTCAACAGCTAGTGGACGCACATTGCCATTGCTTGTCTATATCTTGATTCAATTATCTTCCAATCCTACACAAACAACAGATTCCATTACACAGAGACTTGTTGATTTTAATCGTTTTCCGAGTGATGCCTCTGTTTTTACGGATAATGTGTTTAGGGGCACAGTTAAGTATCCAATAGATACTGTGTCAACTTCAGATTCACTTACAAGATTAATCGACTTCAATAGATTTCCGGTTGCAGGACTTTTCGCCCTAAGTCAATACCAAACACGTATTCATACGGTATCAAGTTTGGTTAATTATTTTCCCTGCAATGATGCCTCACCTGGACCATTAGTTGATTATGTTACTGGTTCGACTCTAGCTGCAACTGGTGTAACTTTCCAGAAAAACAATTTAACTCCGGGAAATTTTGATTCTTCTATTGAATGTAATGCAAATGCTAATTCCGTTAGTGGACTACTTTCTAATCTGGCTACGTCTCCATTAACATCATCCTCGAACTTTTCTATAGAGTTATGGTTTGCGTTAAATACAACTCAAATATTCACCGGAGTTGATTCTACCCCAATATTAGTTGGAATATTTAATGGTGCAGGCAGTCAATTTTCTCTTTACGTTGGATTTTTAAGTGCCACTAACACTAGTTTAGGGGTTTATTTTCAAGATTCGGTTTCTGGCAGTGCAACACTTTCAGCTAATACAACAATTAATGTTCCTGGAAATGCTAATCAAATATACAATAATATTTATCATCTTGTTTTTACATATAATGGTAGTACACAAATTGGAACTATCTATGTAAATGGTGTTGCAAGTAATTCTGGAAGTTTAGCGCTTCCAAATGGATTAAATCCTGGCTCTTTATTGGGTCTTGTTTCTGGATTAAACGCGCAGGCAAATTCTATAGCAAAATCATTTGTAAGTAATGTTGCAATTTATGATGCAGTTATGAGTCCAACTGCTATTGCAAACCATTATAATTTAGGTGCTGGTTCGATTGCTTCTGTATTCACAAATACAGCATTTATTTCTGGTGTTACTTTTACAGAAAACGAATCAAGACTTTGTACATATAATCGCAATAATACGCCATATTGGACCAAAGTTATTTCTAATATTCCTGGTATATTTTACGAATGTAGGGAAATCGCTGGTACCGTTGCTGCCGATTCTTCTGGAAATAATCACCCTGGCACGTATGCGTCAACTGGTTTAACATTAAATCAGTCCGGCCCTAGTATCGGGAATCCAAGTTTTTATATAAATGGAAGCTCTAATGGTTTAACCTCTTCTTATCAGCCTGTTGGTGTGACATCTTGGACTATGGAAATTTTATGGAATCCATCATCTTCTACAGCCAATCAAACTATTGCATCAACTCTCTCTGGAAATACAGGATTCTCTTTATACACAAATTCTTCTGGAGGGCTTTCTGCGCAACTTGGCTACAATACTGGCATTACTACTATTAATAGTTCAACAACATTTTCAACCGGGACTTGGTACCATGTTGTTTTGGTATATAATTCTTTAGCAGTAACAATGTATATCAATTCTCAAGTAGTTGCGACTGCAACTCTTCCAAGTACATTTGCGCACGGAACAACTTTACAATTTGGAAGCCAAGCAACAACGTTTAGCAATAAAGCTAATGGTTATTTTGGTGGTATAGCCTTTTATGGAGTTTTCGCTCTTAGTGCAGTTCAAGTTTTGAACGACTATAATTCAATTTATTCAAATACTGATGTATTTTTTACTTCAGATTTGGAATCAAATTATTCAGTACATCCAAGAATGACAACAGATACAGTTATAACTTCTACTTCTGTTACAAACCAAAATGTTTACTATCGTACAAGAAATTACACCCTTACAACTTCTGATTTAATCGCAAGTCAAAATAATTATTTTCGCACAGATATAGATATTTTCTTAACTTCTGATTTGATTGCAAGTCAGAATAATTATTTCCGCTCAAATACCGATAGTTCAAATTTCGTAGAGTTATTGTCCAGGATGATTGATTTTACTCGTACAAATATTGACATTTTTACAATGTTGGATTTATTCGCGGCACAAAATAATTATTCAAGAATGATAGCGGAAGCATTCTATTATTTTCAGGGAGACTTTCTTTCAGATTATTCCATTCACGATAGAACTTCTGGGCCCGATACTATACCTATAGTTTCTTATTCGCTTGCTAGAATGATTGATTTTAATCGCACAAATATTGAAACCCTTTTAACATATGAACAAATACTATCCATTTATTCATCATTTAGATATCTTGATGATATATTCACAACTACACCAGATGCAATATCCTCTTATATTGATAGATTTCGTAATTTACTTGATACATTTGTACATGATAATTTCCTAACATCTCAAGGAATTTATTATCGTACAAATATGGATATTTCTAGTTTCGCTGATATTTTATTTCGTGAAGCTGGAGAATTTGCTTTCTTGTCAGATGCATTAGTCACTTCAGATTTACTCTTGAGTCAAAATATTTACATAAGAGATTTCTCTGAAATTTTTGACTCCTTAGATAACATAGCTAGTTATAGAGCAGTTCCTATTAATTTAACTGATACTTTTGGAACTGCAGATTTAATAATTCAAAAATATGTATATGCCTCTAGGGTCAATACTGATACATTTGAAGCCTCTGATAATATTTTACGAATAGTAGAGGACCTCAGAAACAATGAAGATATAATTGAAACTTCTGATGATATTTCATCTTTTGCAAATATCTATAGAATGCTGCAAGAAGTGGATTATTGGATTTATTTATCAACAGTTCAAAATTTCAATTCATATTTAAGAACAAGTGTTGAGGACTTTATCACCTTTGATTATGTTTCAAGAAATGTTGATTATGGAAGAATCTTGAATAATGTTTTTTTAACAAGTGATATCGTTACTAAAGAATATCAATATTTTCGCGGGATGGAAGATTACACTTCGGGTTCTGATTTAATTGAGAGAAGTGCAATTTTCAATAGAGCTAATATAAATATTTCGAGCACTTATAATTCCTTGGTATATGTTAACATTAATGGTTATAATTTGAACGATATTGTGACTTTTAGCTTTAAAGGGGTCAAGGCAGAGGGCACGGTTATAGAAGTCATTTATGACGAAAATCAGCCTCATAGCGCACATTACAAAATTGATATCACAACTTCAGGTGACTGGTCGGTCTATAATGGTTCGACAAGCTTTATAGCTGATTTTACAGAAATTGAGCTAGTTTCTAGATATTCTACCGAATAAGAATTATAATACATAATTGTATAAATCGAATATTCTTTAGTGAATCTATTTTTCTAAGAGGTATTCAGATGTTTGAACAATTTAAGGAAACGGCTCACATTTTAGGCGATGTTCTAGAGGGACGCGCTTTTGCTTCTACTTTGCTTCCAAAATGTCGTAACAAAGTAACTGCCGAAATTATCCGCGTTGACGGCTCAAAAGAAGTAATTACTGGTTATAATTCTCGCGTAAACGCTGGCGCACTATGGCAAGCTCAACTCATGGGTTCAGCCGCAGGCACTCCCGCTAATTATCTTGCTCTATCAACAGCGGTATTGACCCCAGCAGCCGGTGATACCACTCTAGCAAGTGAAATTGTTTCTGGCACAAATACAGGTCTTGTACGTGTAGCAGCAACATACGGCGGTTATACTGCCCCTGGTTCGCTTGGTGGGTCGGCATCTTATACATTAACTCACTCATTCACTTCGGCAGCTTCAACTACGGTTAACTCTGCTGCATTGTTTAATGCTTCCTCTGCCGGAAGTCTATTTGTGGAAAGTAATCTTTCGAGTGCCGCAACATTGGCATCAGGCGATGTTTTGAATATTACCTGGCAAATAAATATCTAGTATTTATAAAGCAATTAAATTAAAAAGAGAGCTATTGTGGCTCTCTTTTTGTTTGAAATCAACCCTCTTCTAATCCCATTTCTTTCATAACATCTCTAGTGTCAATTTGTTTCTTTAAATAATTATTGACTTCTTCTTCCGTCAAATATAATGAAAATGGTTGAAACATATTATCAATAAAAGAACATTTTCTAAGTGGACTCCCAGAAACCGTTATCGCAACTGCTATGGATGCCCAACAATGACTATAATTGCCCTTAAGGGGTGAATTTTCTAAATCATCTACTCGAATAATTGTATGTTCAATTATTTGACTTGATTCTAAGTCTTCTTGATTCAGATTAAGTTCATAAACTTTGTCACCATACTTTAAGGACATTAATTCTTCGTATTTAATCACAGTTTATCCACTATTTTATCATAAAAATAAGTTTTAAGCAACTTGACAACCGAAGTGCAATTTTTGTAATCTGGAATTTCATTCCTTAAATATAAGATTTCATTTCTTACGTCAACATCAATATTTTGAGTTTCACAGCCATAGTCATTTTTAATAATCTGCGCCATTCCCGGATTATCAAAAATAAAAACAGTTTTAGGATATGCGAATTCTGATTCATATCCCAAGTCAAATTCTTCAATTTTACCCCAATTATAGATAGTTCCCATACATGCTTCATCAAATCCACTAGCCGTACATAACAAATGACAGGCCAATGATTCCATCATATAATTAATAGCATTCAATGGATTTTTCCAAGAATGAATTCCCGCATTGTTATCTTGTCTTTCCGTGGGACTTTCAGGAAGCCAAATATGGTCAGCTACACAAGATTTCAATTTAGAATCCTGCAATAGCCACACTCTCCAGGAAATAAGTGGTTCAGTCAATCAGAACTCCTAATGGTCTTCTCGAATCAAATTTAGCAAGAACTCTTAAAATTGTGCCCTTAAGTTTATTTTCTATTTCTTCATTACGAACTTTTCCTGTCATATTTACAATTTCCTTTATTAATTCTTTTTCAACAGCTTCCTTAGCCCATGTAGGAATCAATTTAATATTCGGTTCTGGAAATCTCATACCCAAATAATACCATTCATTTTTTCCATTAGGTTGTTCAACCGCAGGGCCATCTCCTCTGTGAAGTCGGCCTTTATAAAACCATTCTTTTCTGCCGTTTTTCCATTCTATTGCAGGGCCATCTTCTCTATGATATTGTTTTTTATCATTAAACCAAATAGTATGTGAATCATAATCTGCTCGAATTAATTTAGTGTTATCAAAATAGCACATACTGTCGCTTTTTTCATGCAATTTAGTTTTATTGAGATATCCATTTTTCCACCATTCTTTTTTCCCATTAAATTCTAATGTTGGAAAATCATTATCAGAATGCAATAATCCATTTTTTAAGCGAATTATTGTTCCATCTTCATAAATTTTCTCGCCGGTAAATTCCAAATCTCCCACTTCGCATTTGTAATTATCACGTAAGGAATTTTCTATTCTTTTGTAATTTATTAGTGGAGGTTTTTGTGGTAATATCATATCGAGACTATGTGGATAAGCAAATTGCGCACGATATCCAAATTGGTGTTCAACAATTTTTCCCCATAGTGCAACTCTACCAATGATATGAATAACTGGATATCTATTTGGATTTAAATATTCAATCAAATCTCCCATATTTTTCCAAGCATGAATGCCGCGTTGTCTACATGAAGATTCTATAGTTGGAATCTCATCTGTTTCAACAATATTTCCATATTCCCATGGCTCGTAGCGCGTAAGAGGATATAATTTACTATCTCCATTAATATGCCAAATTCTATATGCAATAAGTGGTTCAGACATCGAATTCATCCGGATTGATAATTTCTAATTTAAATTCAGAAAGCATTTTTTGAAAATCTTCTAATCCTTCAAAACACGAAATTAATTTTACTTTATCAAAATCAATAAGTTCAAATATCCAATTTGGCTCGGACCCACTGCACCAAAAAATTTCACGGACTAAAACTCGTTTATCTGAATTATTTACTTTCAATTCTATTGCAGATAAAATTGCTTCCGATGTATTTTTAAAACTTTTTAAATCCTCTAAATGCATTATTGTATAATCAATATACGGACCCCAATTCTCTAAATGATGAGTGAATTTTTTTTCATCTTCTTCGTCAAAGGTTCCAATTTCAATTCCAGTCCAACACACTATAAATCACCTAATATATCGTCAATAGTTTCTCGTAAATTCAATAAATCCTTTTTGTTCAAAAAGATATTAACCTCTTTATTGTTATTGCGCCAATAATGTGGATAAGGACAGTCCGCTGGCATGTGATACTTCCAACTCAAATAAATTCGCGCGCCGACTTTAGCTCTTTCAGTTGCTTCTGTCATAGATAATTTTTGCCGTAAAATTCCATGCGCACCTTGATTAGTTTCGCGCTTTTTAATTATCTTGGCATTATTGTCAATTCTTTCTTTTTCTCTATCGGTATATTTTAAAATTTCAAATTCGCTTTTTTGCTCTAAAAACATTGGATATGCTTCTATAAAATATTTTGCCCATTCTTCTTGATTTTCTGTTTTCTGAAGACCATGTACCCAAAGTCCAAGAATAGCTTGCTGTTTATAATCTGAATTGAAAGAAGAGGTACACATATGTGTTTCGTATTCTAAATTAATTATTCCTTGCCAAACGATTTTTTCTGTATCTTTTTTATCATAGATGATTAGATTATCTCCATCTTTAATAAGGTATAAACCATCATATCCATCTTTTTGATTATCGCAAACTGCCCAGTAAACACCTTCGGTGCCAGTTTCGAAATATGCTTCACCTTTTCCAAGAACTTTAATCATTATCCCCTCATACTCATCGCATACATAACTACTGCTAAGATTACCATCGCTGCAACAATAATTGAACTTATAAAAATAATTGTTAGTAATTTTTCAATTACTACGATAAAGGCCGCAAGGAGTAATAGGAACAATGATGCAGATTCTAAAGATATCATTTTAAACTTTCTGATATTATTTCTAGTGAGTTCATTTTAAACTTTTTAAAATTCCTTTAGCGGCCATTAAGCCCATGGTACTACTGGCCACTTGCCCTCGTGATTTGCTACTACAGTCGCCCACTACATATAAATTCGATTTATTAGTTTGTGCATATTTATCAATATCAATATCATTTGTATAAAATTTTGATTCAATTCCGTACATCAACGTATATTGACTTGCAATGCCTGGTAAAACTTTATCCATAGATTGAAGCATTTCGATTACAGCCAAGAGAATCCTGTAAGGAATGGCAAGACTTAAATCACCTGGATAAGCATCACACGTTGGAATTGTTCCGCCTTCATTAATTCTTTGTTGCGTAGACCTGCGTCCATTTAGTAAATCTCCAAATTTTTGAATCATTAATTGATTGTCAGACAAAATATTGACTTGCCTACAAATAGATTCAAGATATCTTAATGGATGTGGAACACGCTTAGTGACTAATAAAGCAAAATTAGTATTATTGGTTTTCTTGTATGCCAAGCTGTGGCCATTTGCAACTACGAAATCTGCATGTGGATATTTTTCTGCTACGACTTCTCCTGCACGATTCCAGCAAAAAGACCGCACTCTATCTTCAAAGGAATTGTCTCTTGAGATAAATTTTGGCTCGTACACACCATGGTCTAATAAACTATCGCATATTTCATTGCTTACTTCGATTCTTAATCCACAATCTACTACACCATCTTTAATTGGAACATCCAATTGTGACATAAATTTCATAAAATCATTCGCACCGGACCTACCGATACCAATAACCAAATTGTCACATACAAATTGTTTTTGATTTACATTGATGTGGTATTCATCATTAATACACTTTATTTCATCAACTTTATGTTCGGTTAAAATCGTTACACCTTGTGATGTTAAGAAGTCATGAATATTTTGAGCTATAAAAAAACCCGCATCACTTCCAAGATGTCTGATGCTATATGTGAGTAGGTCTAAATTAGCTGCCAATGCTTTAGCTCGAAATGCTTTGGCGCTGTCTTTTGGAATGTATTTATCAATAGTGACTTCTTCTTGATTTTCTTTTTTGGTAATAATTTCTCGTTGTTCTTTTGTTGGCTTGAAATCTAAATATAATTGTTCAACTTCCTCCATATAATCATAATATTCTTTGAGCCCAACTATATTTGGTAACTCTGTTGTGCCCACCTGGTGATGGAATGTAAGTTTGCCGTCAGAATTCGTACTACAGCCCCCGTATAGAGACGTAATGCATCTATTTGGTTCTTCAAACGTATATTTCTTTCCAGATTCTAAAATTAAAATATCTCTATATCCATTTTGAACTAATTTGATAGCGCAAAAAAGACCAGCAGGCCCTGAACCAACTATAATTGTTCCATGTTTAGTTTTCATTTTTTCTTTTCTAATTCACAAATCGTTCTGGTTAAATGGCAGTTAGCGCAAATGCAAATAGAAATAACTTTACTACGGCTTCCCTTAGTCAAAGTCTTTGGGTCATATCCAAATTCTGCAATGGTCCCCTCAACATCAATCCAACTGGGCAAATCCATCTAGACTTTTACCATTGCCTCGTTAATAACATCAGGTAATGTTTTTAACAATGTATCTCTTACATTCCTTGGAAATTCTGCTGCTGTAGCCATAATTCTAACACTAAGAGTTGATAAGTCATTTGCATTTGCAATGAATTCTATTTTACCAGATACTACATCATCGTCAAATGTATAACAAATTATAGCTTTGAAATTTGTAAAAGAAACAGAAATATCTTTATAAATTTCAATGCCAATATTATATGGTAATTGGTATGTCATTCCCATTCCAGTGGAAATAATATTTGGTTCTTTAATTGGATGTTCTGCAAGTAATAGGTAGTCACTCATTTAATTAGCTCCAATATTTTTTCTGCAGCCGATTCATCTGCCACAATCTCATGATAGTCTATTCCATGCTTATCTAATAAATCCTTTATTTTGCCGTCAATTTTAATTGCTTCAATTTCACTTTCTTTTCTTCCAAAAGTTTGATATTTGTGTTTACGCTTCAGAAGAAAATTTAAATTATTTTGTGATTTAAATTCCTCAAGAATAAAATTTTCAAAATGTAAGCTATTTTTATTATAGGCTAGTCCAAGCAAAATTGGACCATCTGTAACTATTATATCTACGTGTCCGTATAATGAGTATTCTCGATTATGCTGATTTGCGGAAACGACAAATTGATTTGATAAACATTTAAAGCGGCCTTGCCAGGTGAATTCCTTAGCAACTTCTGTAACTAATTCAACTGATTTTCCTTGTTTTTTAAGTTCAACAAATGTTTCGGCAGCCAACACTGATTTTCCAATTCCGGGACCGCCAAAAAATCCAATAATTAATGGTTTACTTTCCATATTTCAGTCTCCTCTCATAAACTAAAGCCATCGTTACCCATAAAATATTTGCAATAAACACAAAAATTTGACCAACAAAAGAATACCATTGATTCAAATGGGGATAATAAAATAAATTCCAAAATCCCCAAGCTGCAAAAAATGCGACGCCTCGCCAATCAACTCCGGAAACTTTCTTGACCTCATATAAAACCCAACAGTTTCTAAACTGAAATACTCCCGCCAATACTTCAAGTAGAGAATTAAATATGTCAGGTGTCATTCCTGATTTCTTCTAGCTCCTCATCTGTATAATAATGAGTTTCATATTTATGATAAAATGGACCTAAAAATTCTTTAAGTTCTTCTGCAAAAAATTCATGATAACTTGGACAATTTTTGCATCCATTACAAAATATTCCTTTTTTAATATCTCGCTCTTTATGTAAATTTTCTTCATGATGAGTTAAAAAATTAAAATTACGAATTACTTCTGGCAAATACCATAATTTAATTGGATTAAATAAAATTCCAATTATTACTTTGATTCGCCAGATAGTTGTTTCAATACGCCACATATAAATAATCTCTTTCGAATCTTTTAATACCTGCGCGTACAGGATTTTCGCGCTCTTCATTGCTAAGTATATAGGAATCTAAAAATTTTCTAGGATTTGAAAGATGAATATGACATATTATACTATTTTCAATAAAACTCGTCGAATCTCTTACTACCCATCTCTGCTGCATTTTTAAAATCATGAAATAATTTATATTATTTATTGTAAATGCAATACCAGGAACGTTTCTATTTGAAAAATCTATACTTTCAACTTCGCATCCATATAAATTACGAACAAGCTGAATTATATATTTGTAGTTTTTAATTGCCGTAGATACATATAATTTCTTTGGATAGGCATATTCGCCACGATATCCCAATTGATGTTCTATAATTTTGCCCCAAAGATAAACTTCGCCGCGAATCAATGGGACACCTGAATAATAATCTACTTCATCATATTCTTCTTCAAATAAGTATGACTCCTTAAATGCGTAAATTCCTGGATTATTGAGTGGATTTTCAGAACCCAAACACGCACGAAAATTTTTAGCTATAATTGTCTTGCCTGGTTCCCATATGCAATTATTATGAATGGCCCGAAGTTTATCATCAATAAATAGCCAACCTCTATATCCAATTATTGGTTCATTCATATTTTCTTCACAATCAATCGAATTGTCCAAATTAAACAACCAAATAAAAGTGTCATTGGTAAAAGATTCAAACTTTTTAAAATGAAATATTTTCTTACATATTCAGTGTATCCATAGTCTGCATAAAATCGTTCATGAATTAATCGGAAAAGACTTTCTGCAAATAGATAAATATTTATAGCAAAATAAATTACGAGAATAACTTCACTCATTTTGTAAACTCTTTTTAATTTCTAATAATTCTTCAAGATGCTTTTGTTGGTTTTCAAGTATCTGATTGATGCCATTATAAACGAATTCTCCGCGTAACTCAGCATGGTCAGTTGCCTGTTTCTGTCCAACAGCAATTACAAACATCAAAATAAGTTGAATAATATTACTGCAAGTAAGTAAGAAGGCGTATGGATAAGCATCTTTATGAGTAATTTGTCCTATAGTTATCCAAATTATTTGAACAAGAATAGAAAGAATTAAAGCTGCAGGAGAACCTATGAGAAATGTAATTTTTCTACAAATAGTTTCTGTTCTAGATAAGCTATCTCTATAAAACTGATTTAAGCTCATTTAATTTTTAATTTTTCTAAAACATCTAATCGAAAGGATTCTTTTGCACTTCTTGTGAGATTTTTACAGTGTACAATAACCCATACTTGATTTTCTGGTTTGCTCCAAATACTTTTATTGAAATTTTTATTAATGAATTTATGTAGTGTTTTTAAATCAGAAGTATCCTTAATTTTTGATACGACCTCTCCAATAAAACCATTATATACCGATTTGTCAGAAGTATTATTTTTTATCAAATTTTTAAACTTAATGACTCCCCCAACGAAATTACCACTTTTTTTAGTTTTCATATTAGGCTCCTTCTACGCGAGAATAGGCATATTTGCCTCTAATATAATTTTGATAATATTCATTAGGAGATTCGGAAATAGTAAAAGCCCGATAAATCATTTCGGGCAAATCATAATATTGATATATTCTTCCATCCTGAAGCGCAATTTCAAAAACCTGATGATTAAAATCATAACCAGCTTCAGAAATATATTTAGCTTTTATTGGTGCCTTATTCACGACAACCCCCTAAAATTAGATTATCCCATAATCTTAGGGGGTTGTCAAGTGATTATCGTTGTTGCTGCATAGCAGAGGACGCTTCAACGCCTCTTTCTCCAAGTAATTTCATTCTAGCAACTACGATGGAATAAGAATCATTAATCTGATTGATATCTTCAGCTTTGACTGCAACAAAATTAAAAAATTGCGCAGCATCTTGATACTTTCCAATACGAAGCATCAAAAATGCATCTGATAAAATTAAATTACAAATAGATACCAAAGCATATGCTTTTGCTTTACTCTTATCTGGTTGTGCGTCGGCACAAGCTTTATATGCCTTAGCTGCATCATCTATATCGTCCATTACCTTTGGAACAAATTCATTCCAATCATTAACGAGCGCCTTCATTGGCTTATCGGTATTAGGACAAATTGGGTCTGGAGAAAATGTTTTTACGCTATCTCCTTTTTCAACCATAATAATTGGAGGATTTGCAAATGCTAACGACGAGAGACTAAAGACCAGGGTCATAATTAGTATAAAAACTTTTTTCATTTGAGGCTCTTTCTGGATTAAACTATGTAAAATATAATACTTCATAGCTAAATTTCTAGAATTTTATTTAAATAATTTGGATTTTCATTAACATATCCTCTGGGATTAGCAATAATCCTTGTTTGATTTATTTTAATATCTACATTATCATGAACATGACCGTGAAGCCACAAAGAGGGCTTGAGATTATTAATCAAATCTTCTGAATCCGATGCAAATCCGCCATTAATATTCGAATCATAATATTTTGGATTAATACTTTGAAAAGTAGGAGCATGATGCGTTATAACAACGTCTCCCTCTTTGACATTTTTATAAAACCACTCAACTGCAAAATTATGCTTTAATAAAGCTTGTTCAATTGGAATAAAGCGGAAGTCATTCATCCCTAATGCACAATTGGCAAGTTCTGTGCCTTTTCTAAAATCTGTCCAAAAAGTAGAGCCAACAAAATTGACACCATCAATAGTTACCTTTTCATTTTCTAATAAATGAAAATTATCAAATTCATTTAATACAGATTTAAATGAAGAATAAACTTGACTCCATTTAGTTTTTGAATAATATTCATGATTTCCTAAAACAAAAATAATTGGTTTACCATTATTAATTTGTCTAATAAATTTTAATAAATCAAATGGGTCTGTTGCAATGTCTCCAGCTAAAATAAGAATATCTCCCTCAAACTTGAAATCGGGATATCCATGAAATTCTAAATGAAAGTCGGAATTAAGTTGCAATTTCATAATTTACTTATTACGACGCCCATTAATAATTGATTGAGTTTCCACATTTCGAATCCTTTATCTATTTCCATTCCTTCTATACGCTGTTTCTCGATAAGTGGTAAAAATTCATTTATATTAATTTCAATATTTTCCGTTTCACAACCATAAATTCTTTGAAAATATTGGGCCATCTCTAAATTATTAAAAATAAATAATTTTTTAGGATAAGCGCATGTACTTCTTTGGCCTATTCTAAGCTGGAATTTCCTGCTTCAACGTGTCATGTCTAGCGTCGAACATAAGTTCGACGCCTCCAACAGAGGACACTCCACAGGCGTTAATTTCCGCCAGCCCGGCGGTATTGATATTTTTAGCAGCGTTGATGTCACGGTCATGCAAAGAATTGCATTCTGGACAGGTCCATTGTCGCATATTTAATGGCAATTTGTCAAGCCTAAATCCACAATTTGAACAAAGCTTGGAACTTGGAAACCAAGGTGAAATTTGCGAAATAATACGTCCATACCATTCGGCTTTATATTTCAACATAGTAACCAATTCACTCCAAC
>Ga0302326_10015581_pt1 | contig 15986 bp, 16 predicted proteins | sample Palsa_T0_3_FD_202264 | JGI IMG/M metagenome (GOLD analysis project Ga0302326, IMG submission 202264) | Peat permafrost microbial communities from Stordalen Mire near Abisko, Sweden - Palsa_T0_3 | ecosystem: Environmental > Terrestrial > Soil > Palsa > Peat permafrost | place: Sweden: Abisko... | reverse complement strand
TGCCTGGACTTCCCGTTCTGCAGCTTTGCGTTCGGTGATGTCGCGGAGCACGGCGACGCCGCCTCCCAAGTTACCCTGATTATCCGTCAAGGGCCGGGCCGTAACCTCGAGAAAGACCCCGTCGGCGCGCTCAGGGTGTTCAACCATCAATTCCACTTGCACCGATTCCCCGCGCAACGCCCGTACCAACGGAAGACGGTCTGGCGGATAAGGTGTGATTCCATCGGGCAGAAAAACCTTATAATGAGGGGTCCATTGCTCGGGGGCCAAGTCGGTCGCGCCACGTCCCATCAGCTGTTTCGCGGAATCGTTCCAGATCAGAAAATGGCCTTGCAGATCGGCCGCTATCAATCCCTCCCCCATACCGTCCAGCACGGACTTCAGCATGAGTGTCTGAGTTTCCAGAGCTTGTCTGGAGTTGGCCAGTTCCTGCGCTTGTTGAGCCATTTGCACCTCGGCATGTTTAATTTCGCTGATATCCGTGTTGGTGCCAAACCAGCGCACCACGCGCCCGTTCGCGTCTTTCAGTGGCATGATGCGGGTCAGGAATATGCCAAAACGGCCGTCCGCCGCACGTATCGGGAATTCCATCTCGAAGGGCGTTCCCTCGGCAATCGCAACCTTCCAACGTGCAAGCACTTTGGGCAATACTTCTGGATCGTGGACGCTCTGCCAATCCCACCCCTTCGTCTGCTCCGGCGTAGTTCCGGTGTAGTCGTACCAGCGCTGGTTGTACCAGAAGATGTCTCCGTCGGGCTCCGCTGTCCAGGCGAGTTGCGGAATGCCGTTGAGCATCGCGTGGAAACGCTCTTCGCTCTCGCGCAACGCCCGTTCGGCCTGCTTGCGCTCGGTGATATCGCGTGCCATCTTCGAAGCTCCCACGACCCTACCGGTCTCATCCTTGATGGGGGATACCGTCGCCGCGATGTCAATCAGGCGTCCATCCTTGCCAATTCGGAAAGTCTCGAAATGCTCCACGGATTCGCCGTTCTTGACCCGATCGATGATCTGCATCTCCTCTTGCTGACGGTCGGACGGAATGAGTCGTGTAATCGGTTGGCCGATCATTTCGACGGCCGAATATCCGAACATTCTTTCTGCGCCGAGATTCCAACTGGTGACGATGCAGTTAAGATCTTTTCCGACGATGGCGTCGCTTGAGGAGTTCACAATCGCCGCCAATCGCATCGAGATCTCCTCCGCAGACTTACGCTCGGTGATATCCGCACGGATGGCCATGTATTGCCACGGTTTTCCCTGGGAGTTGACGAATGGAACGATTGTCGTGTCTACCCAGTAGATCGAGCCGTCCTTGGCGCGGTTCTTGATTTCCCCGTTCCAAACTCTGCTGCTGGCTATGGTACGGTACATCTCCTGGAAAAACTCCCTTGGATGGTGGCCTGAATTGAGGATGCGGTGATTCTGGCCAATTAGTTCCTCTTTTCGGTATTGACTAACTTCGCAAAACTTCTCGTTCACATAGTTGATGGTGCCTTGAACGTCGGTCATCGCCACGATGGCGTGCTGATCCAGAGCAAATTTGTAGTCGGCCAATTCCTTCAACGCCTGATCGCGTACTGCGATGCCCTCCCGTGACTGTTTCTGTGCTACTTCTAGCTCTGCGACAGCGGATTTGCGATCCTCCAGGTCCAAAAGTGTGCGCTCGCGCAGTGTCAGAGTTTCCCTGAGTTCCTGTTCCACTCGTTGCCGCTCGATTACTTGCAGGCGCAACTCATCATTGACAGCGCGCAACTGTGCCGCACTGGGCAGAGCAATCGCTTTCGGCAACAACGGGAAGATCATGACCGCCGTTGCCGCTGACACGGCTGCGGTGATCGCTTTTATCACGCCCGAGAGCTGGTAGGATGCATGCCACACCGTCCAGATTTCCATCAAATGGGTCGCGCCGCAGCTCACGATGAAAAGGCCGAACATCCAGAAGATCCAGTTAAAGGGAAGATCGCGACGTCGGCGTGCGAGATAAATCAATGCCAGGGGAATGCAAAAGTAAGAGAGAGCTATTACGCCGTCTGAGACGACGTGCATCCAGACGACGTAAGGATTCCACATGTAACAGTAACCGTGTGGCATGAAATCCGCAGACCCTGCCGCCCAGGCGGCCAGCCCTCCGGCGCGGAGCCAGAACACAACAGCCAGGCCGGTCAGGAACAACACTGCGATAGAACAGACAACAACAGTGCGCCGCTTAGCGGTAGAAAACTGTTTAGGGAAATAAGATCCGAGTGGATACGTCATATTTCACACCCTTACTAGTAGTGACTTCGACCTTGCATCTCCTGAATTGTTGTGTGCGCCACACCGATGAGCCTCTCGGTTTCCAGAGCGTCACTACCGCCTGGATAGGCTCCCAGCTTCCTGCGTTTGGCGATGATGCTTTCGGCGAATTCGAGCGCCGTGCGCCCCTGCTGGTCAACCACGTCCAGTCGCCGCTGCTGACTAACATTGCCCGCCGTCAAATGGCGTAGCACGGGTCACGCCCATGGCAATTCCCGTAAAAATGAAGCTAACAGCGGTATTGAGCTTCACGGTATTCAGTCCGGGCAATACCAGATAAATGCAGGGTTTTCGAACCGCCAGAGCAGCACCTCCGCTTCTCCAGCCGTCTGCTAACGGAATCTCAGGGCGCTGCGCACTTGAGCGCGGTGGTGCTAGAAGTAGAAGGTTCGGCCTTCCCAGCGATACTCCTGCCATGCCAGCTGAGACGCACATCCGACGCGACATACAAGTTGATATACCCATTGCGCACGGATCTCACCATTGGGTCATACTCGGGATACCTCTTCCGTCGTCTGAGCCGACGGAATCGAGTGCACTGCGGCCACCGCTGCGAAGGCATCGCCTCCATTAACGCCACATAGCAATCTCAACCAACCCTAACTAGTGCTATCGTTCGATGATCACATCGAATTTCCTTATAAATACGGTTCTTTCTGCGACCAGTGCCAATTCGGGAACCCGACCCCAGATAAGCGGCGGCAATCGTCTCAGAACTTTCGTGAAGGCGTTTTTGATGATTGCACCTGTATCACCCACGGTAAGGATTCGTGTTGGATTGTCACACTTGCGTCTTGACGGAGGCCGATGGCTTGCTTCGCGGGCTACTGCGAAGCCGGCGGAGGCAGTGTGCCACAAAGGGGCTGTTTGCTGCATCGTGAAAAACCCAATGATTCCCGCTCTTTGTGCGCCATAAATCGTATGGGCAAAAACGACCGTTTATGGCACAGCCCCCGGAAGATCGCGCTACGTGCATATACCTGGAGGACAGAAGCGGCAAGGCAAAGAGCACTTTGAAAGCGCTGCCGAGCAGCAAATGCTCAGTAATCGAGGAAGTCTCTCATAGAGTGACGATCCAACACGAATCCTTACCGTTGGTGTGTATCACCGGCTGTTCGTCGGTGTCGTCGGTTACTTATGAGTAAACAGCATCGCTGCCATGTACAAATCTAAACCAACGTTTAGAATTTGTACGGAAGGCAATTGTCGCGCCAGTGGCGCGACAATTGGGGCGCTGCCGTGGCCGATTTCGTTGCCTATTATCGTGTTTCGACCGACCGCCAAGGCGCAAGCGGCCTTGGGCTGGACGCACAGCGGCAGGCTGTTGCCCGCCAGGTGAACGGCGGCGAGCTCGTGGCCGAGTTCACCGAGATCGAAAGCGGACGGCGGCACACCAACCGGCCCCAACTGCTGGCCGCCCTCGATGAGTGTCGCAAGCGCCGCGCCGTTCTACTGATCGCCCGCCTTGACCGTCTGGCTCGTAATGTCGCCTTCATCGCCAACCTGATGGAGAGCAGCGCGGACTTCGTCGCCTGCGACATGCCCCAGGCCAATCGGCTCACCATTCACATTCTGGCTGCCGTCGCCGAACACGAGCGCGAGATGATCTCGCAGCGCACGAAAGCGGCATTGGCCGAGGCTAAGCGCCGAGGGACCAAGTTGGGTAATCCCCGCATCGAGACGGCACGCGCGCTGGCTCTGGCCGCGCATCATGCCAAGCGGCCCGCCCCTGAGGTTGTCGCGCTTATGACCGAGTGGCGCAGCCAAGGGAAGGCCATACGGGCCATCGCACGCGACTTGAACCGGCTCAATATCCGCCCCGCAAGGGGGCGCGAATGGTACGCCAGCAGTGTGAGTAACTTACTCGGTACCCTCTAAATTCAATTTCGTTTTGATATCACTTGTATATCGGTATGATTGCATTACGATGTCATTTGGCAATTAAATAGAAGGCGGTGTGCAAAGATGATTTTGGCAGTCGGCAACGTTAAGGGAGGAGTGGGAAAGACCACCCTCGCGGTCAATCTCACAATTGCGCTGGCCCGATCAGACCGCGATGTCCTGCTCATTGATGGCGATGAGCAGGGGACGGCTATCGCCTTTACCGAGCTGCGGACAGCTCAGAAGAAAGGCAAGCCAGGCTATACGGTGGTGTCGCTGCACGGTGGGGCGATCCGAACTCAAGTGCGCCAGCTTGCCTCAAAGTATTCAGACATTGTCATTGATGTGGGCGGGCGTGACACAGGTAGCTTGCGCGCCGCTCTGACAGTTGCCGACGTTGTTCTCATTCCCGTTCAGCCGCGCAGCTTTGACTTGTGGGGCGTGGATCAAACCGCCGAGTTGGTTAAGGAGGCGCGGGAGATTAACGAGGGGTTGAGGGCAATCTCAGTTCTCAATGCTGCTGATTCACAGGGCAAGGACAACGAGGCGGCGGCAGAGGCGCTGCGTGAGGTCGAAGGCGTAGAGCTTGCGCCAGGGTTCATCGTGCGCCGCAAGGCTTTTCCGAATGCCGCAGCGGCGGGACTCTCTGTTTTAGAGCATGACGATCCCAAGGCCATTGAAGAATTGAACCGTTTGACAGAGATACTGTTTGTACATGCAAACGCTATCGGAGCGAAATAACATGGCTATCGCAAAGAATCCTAAGCGCAATTCAGTAGCGGCGAGCGAAGAGCAGGTTCAAGCCTTCATTTCAGGGGCTGGACAAGCAGCAGTAGCAGCGGAGCAGGAGCAGAACAAAAAGCCGATCATGATTCGGGTAGACCCCGGTATGATCGAGCGGATCGACCGCGCCGCCAAGAGGCTTGGCATTAGCCGCAGCGCCTTCATCGTTTCCAGCGCGGCGGTTCGTCTGGAGAGTATGGAATGAGCCGTCCCCGCGGTCAGGATCTGACGCAGGTGCGTGATCTGTTGGGCAATCTCTTTCCTGTCGAGCAGGGAGGTGTTCAGCCTGTTGCGCCTATTACGCGGGCGCAACAGGCGCTTGTCGAGGCGTCAACCGCCATCAACCTCGACCCACTCGATGTTGATGCAGCATTTCTGGCGCGGCAGCTTGTGCAATGCACTCTCCCCCACGCCAACCCAGGGGACGCTCCGTATTGGCGGCGGCGGAATGGCACATTGACGCTTGGAATTCAGCCTGGGATGGACTTTAGGACAGGAACGGCTGTTGGGTATCCCTATGGCTCGATTCCGCGCTTACTGTTGTTTTGGCTCAACAGGGAAGCCGTCCAAACCAGGAGTCGCCGCATCCAACTCGGCCGGAGTCTGGCGCACTTCATGCGCGATCTCGGTTTAGATCCAAGCCGTGGTGGCAAGCGCAGTGATGCAACCAGACTGAAAGACCAGATGAAACGCCTTTTTCGGGCACGTATCAGCTTTGACCAGGGCCTTGCAGAGAATGGCCGGGAGGGACAACGGTGGCTCGATATGCAGGTTGCCCCCAAAGGGGAATTGTGGTGGGACGATAGAAAGCCCTTGCAAGATGACCTTTGGGAAAGCTGGATTGAACTGGGTGAAGAGTTCTACAACGCCATCATTGCCGCGCCGGTGCCGGTCGATATGCGTGCGCTCAAGGCGCTGAAGCGTTCTCCGCTTGCGCTGGATCTCTATGCGTGGGCCACGCATAAGGCCCCATCCGTCGCCAGGAAGGGGAAACGGCAGTTCATTCCCTGGGCGTCACTGGCTGAGCAGTTTGGGACCGATTATGCCGATCATCTGGACTTTAAGAAGAAGGCCAAGGCCGCTCTGAAGAAGGTCAAGCTTGTTTATCCAGGGTTGAAATATGCCGAAGCGACGGGAGGCGTTCTCATCCTTCCTACCAGCCTTCCAGCAATTCCACTGAAGCCGCGAGCCATTACCGAGGGCTGACAGGGCATCATGCGGCTTGTTCAAAAGCCTGTTGAGAGCGCAACTTTTCCACGCTGAAACGGTCCCACCCTAATACGCTGAAACGGTCCCACCCTCCCCCCTATAAATACGCTGAAACGGTCCCACCCTAATCCCTATAGTTATTTCCTATAAAGGTTTACCTGTAGTTGGCTGACCTCTCACTGTGGATAAACCCTATCTTGAATCCCTCAAAGGAGCGCCTCTGCGAGGCGAACCGGCGAGCTACGCTCGCTCTCAGCGGGAGGGCGCTAGCGCCCCTCCCGCACCCTCCCCGCACAAAAACAAAGACAAAAACCTGCCTAGCTAGGGGGTGGCCTGGTCTGGCCTTGCTCGCTGAAGATGTAGAGCCATGCCAGATTAAGCAGAAAGACCCCAAGAACGCGCCGGCAAGCCGGCGCCCTAGCTATCCCTACCCCTAATCGCTCCTGGGCCCCTTATGCACATGCCAGCTGACCAACTTCATGGCAGTGTCTCCGTCGCAAGATCACCCAGAAGCGAATTCGTTTTCACCTGTCAATCTATAGCTCTAAGAGCTATAATCATTCCTGATGCCCGGCCCCTCTAATACCCTTCGGGTCTTCGCCTCCAAACCGTTTCTGCGTTTTGCGCGGCGGTTTGGCATCAGCGATGCCGAGCTGTGGCAGGCCGTGCAGGAAGATTGCGACGCGGATCTGGGAGGTGGGATCTTCAAGTTCCGGCTGGCGCGACAGGGAGAAGGAACCAGCGGCGGCGCCCGGGCCATTGTTGCGATGAAAGTCGGCCTGCGCGTCGTGCTGATGTTCGGCTTCGAGAAGAAGGATATGGCCAACATCAAAAGTGACGAGTTGCGAGCATTCCGCAAAGCAGCCCGGGTCTACCTCGGCTATAGCGAAGAGGAGATGACCGCAATAGTCCGGCAAAAGTCCCTGACGGAAATTGCCAAACCAAGCTCTGGGAAAGGAGTATGACATGGCAAAAGCGTATAAGAGCGAAGCCCTCGCCGCAGTGCATGAGAGTATGGCGGATTTGCATAAGATCGGCGCGATCGACAGCAAGACCATGCGAGAATTCGATCGGGCCTGCCTAACCCCAGTCCTGAAGTTGTCGCCAGCCGCCATCCGTCGCATTCGCACCAAAGCCGCTGTCAGCCAAGCGGTGTTTGCCGCCCACCTGAATGTAACCACCGGCGTCGTCAGCAAGTGGGAACGGGGAGAGAAAGAACCGCGCGGGCCGGCGGCAAAATTGCTGACTCTTGCGGCCAAGCATGGCATGGCGGCGATTGCCTGAAGTCGCAGCTATCGGGACCCGACATCCTGCTTGTAAGGCAGGTACTCTGAGCCATGCGGGCAGGGAAGAGAGATCCCGTTTTCTCTCCGAGCCCCAGTCAACAGATTTCATACAAAACTCAACAATGCGAAGTTCAATCGACGGCGACGGTCAACAGAATTCGTACAAAATTCCTACCAAAATCATCTTTAGCCGCTCCAATAAGAGGAGGAAATCTCAGTCCTGTTCGGCGTCGCTGGCAGGTTTCTTGACGGCGAGGGTGAGGCCAAAGAGCGCAGCCTGGAGGCGTTCCGGGGAGTCGGCATAGAACTCTTCGAGCAGCGTCCGGAACTTGGCCGCCGAAACATCGGAGGTCTGACATTGATGGATCATGGCCACGCCGATGACGATCTTGGCGTGATTTTCCCTTTTCTTGCGTTCGCGGATATCGACAGCCCGTAGCCTGCGTTCATTGGCTTTGAGGGCCGCGACCTTATCGGCGGTAGCTTTACGGACGGCGGCGATCTCGGCAGCGGCGGCTTCCTTGATGGCTTTTTTCTGTGCTTCGAGTTCTTCGAGCGTCTTTGCCTTTGCGGTGGCCATGGAGTTCATATTACAATCCAGAGCAGGCAACAGCAAGAGCGTTTCAAGACGAAATGCGCGATACCTAGTTTGCTACGCAAACTGATCGCGGTCTCGGCGCAGCCGAGACAAGAACACGCAACCGCAACGACAACAGCAACGACAAAAGCAACCGCAAGAACAACGGCAACCGCAGCAGCAACTGCAAAGGCAAGAACAACCGCATGGCCATCGTGCACGTCGCCTTCAAGTCGTCGAGCAAAGCGCCGCCCGCGGCGGCGCACGCGCAGTACATCGCGCGCGATGGCCAGTACCAGCGGCGTGGCGGCGTCGAGCTGGTCGAATCCGGCAACATGCCGGAGTTCGCCCAGGCTGACCCGCACGCGTTCTGGATGGCCGCCGACGCCCACGAACGCGCCAATGGCCGCGCCTACACCGAAATCCAGATCGCGCTACCGCGTGAACTGAACCCAGCCCAACGCGAGGAGCTGGCGCGGAATGTGACGCGTGAGTTGATGGGCGACCGGTTCGCCTACACGATGGCCGTCCATGTTCCGCTGGCCAAGGACAATATCGACCAGCCGCATATGCACCTGATGTTCTCCGAGCGGGCCGTCGATGATGGGACGCGGGATCTGGCCGAGGATCGTTTCTTCAAGCGCAACGGAGCCAAGAAAGACCCAGCCTGGAATGACCGCAACAAGCCGGAGGAGGTCCGTGAGAAGTGGGTCGAGATGATGAACGGCGCGATGCAGCGGGCCGGTCATGAGCAGCGCCTGGATGGGCGTTCCTGGGCCGAGCAGGGCCGCGAGGATCTGGCTGCCCTGGTCGAGCCGAAGCTGCTGGGTGGGAACGGCATCGAGGCGGCGGAGCGGCGGGAGCAGGTGGACGAGCTTCGCCGGCAGCGCGAGGAGTTGCCCGCGCCGCATCTTGACCAGGCGACGGCGGTGCAAGAGTTGGAAAAGCGGGCCGAGGTTGAAATTGCGCGGATCGAAAAGCAGCGCGACGAGCAGATCCGCATCCTGGACAAGTTGATCGAGAAGGCGCGGGAACTGGCCTTGGAGGTCAAGGAACGAGCGACGGAGATTGCGAGGAATGTTGCCGAGCGGGTCGAGTCGGGGTATGGCAACGATTCGGTACAAAATGGGCCATTTGGTCTCATGCGGATGAGGCAGCGCGTCTAAGGGTGTAGCTGTAGTCGGGTTGGGGTGGTTTTCTGCCGAGATTGAGGGTGTAATCGCCGAAGCGATTGATGTGCTCGGTGAGATAGGGACTGATGGCCGCGATGGTGTCTTCCGAAACAGTTTCTCCCCGTTGTTCCAGGTTTTGGACGAGCTGCGTCAGTGAGCACAGATTATGGAAGATCAGGCAGTTGGCGACGAGGTGGTTGTATTTGATAGTCTTCCGTTGCTCATCGCGGCTGTTCTCGGTAATGATGCCTTCGCCGCCGAAGAAGGTCCACTTTAAGAACCGATTGAGAGCCTCGCTCTTGTTCGTGGCTCCCTGGATGGTCGATCGCAGCTGCGCGTCCGAGATGTAGCGAAGCAGGAAGCCGGTGCGGATGACTCGTCCAAGTTCGCAAAATGCTTGATAGAGGCGGTTCTTGCGGCTGTAGGTTCCAAGCCGGCGAAGGATCGTCGAGGCGCTGATTCGGCCAGCCTTGATGGAGAGAACGACGCGCAACATGTCGGGGAGATGTGTCTCGATCAGGTTCCAGTCGACGTTCTCACTGAAGAGAGAGTCGATGTGGTCGTAACGCGCTTTGGGGTCGGGACGGCAGAAGTCGAGACTCTTCCAGTTGCGGATGCGGGGCATCAGCTCGATGCCGAGCAGGTGGGCAAGCGCGAAGACGGGCTCCGATTGCCCTTGCGTGTCGGCATGAAGAACGTCGGGCTGGATGTCGCTTTCGTTTTTGAGTAGACCGTCGAGGATGTAGACCGCTTCCCAGACACCGCACGGGATGAAGTGGCTGAAGAGGGCGATGTAGGTGTCTGAGACATGGTAGTAGCCGATGCCTCCGTATCCGCCATAGCGGATGTGGTACTCGGAGAGAAGGTTCTGTTCATAGAGATCCCAGCGAGTCCCATCGGCCGAGGCGTGCTTGCCCGATCCCCAGAGTCTCGGCAGAGAGAAGTTGTTATAGGCGTTGATGATGTTCGTGATGGCTTCGTCGAGCGCATCTTCCGTGATGTGTCGCTGGTTGATCCAGGCGATCTGCCGCCGATCCGTTCCCTGCACGGATCGCGCCGTCTGGCTTGGGCCGAGATTACAGCCGTAGCAGAAGGAGGCGAGCACATAGCGTTCCGCCGGATTGTTCAACTTGGTGTCCAGCCCAGACAGGGGGCCGAAGTACCGCGTCCAGTTCAGTAGATTTTCGGTATCGGCAAGAGCGTCGAGGATCGGCGTCTGCGGCATCTCTTTTCTGATCGTCGCTTCGAACCAAGTGAGTCGGGATGGCGTCTTCTTGCGCAGAACCTTGGCGAGGACTGGCTCGCCATGCTCAATGCGGATCGCATCGTTTTCAGGAAAGGAGCGGTCCGTCTCCTGCGCGATCTGGCCGAGCCATCGGCGTCTTTCCGCGACAAACTCCTTTGCGTCGGTAGGTATTCCGGCCTGATCCTGGTAGGCCAGGCTGAGCGCGGCGGCTTCCTCCTCGCCGATCAGCTCATCCCGGTAGTCGGCGTACTCACGGCTGCCTTCGATGGCGGCATCGCCCGACTTGAGATCCCACATGATCTGAGTGAAGACACAGAGTTCGAAGTATCGCCGGTGCGCCCCTTCAACGGGGCCTCGTTTCGCCGTGCCGGTCACCAATCGCCACCATGTGTCCGGCACCCAATCAAGATTGAACGATGATTCCGGCAAGGAAAGCCACTCGGCGCGGCTGCCCTCGTGGGCCAGGACAAGAGTGAGCGCCATTCCAAGGGACTGATCTTGTGTCGTTGAACGAAATGGAAGCGCCCGCCAGATGCGAAACAGCGTCGATCGATGCCCCTGATAGAAACGCCAGAGATATGGATAGTAATTGTTGCCGGCTTGGGCAGCATGGGCCTCGCATTGCTCGAGCAGCACGGCACTGTCGGGTGCCAGCGCAGCGCCGATTTGCCGCCAGTCGCTCCTCCACATTGCCCTCCACGCTCCATGCGAGGAGAACTTCGTGCAGCCGGTGGATCAAGCCATCCGTTCGCTCTTGATGTTTCAGCCGGTCCATCGCAAGTGCCTCTCTGCCATGCCGGTGGGTCCGCATCATGCGCTTGATGAACATCTCCGCGAGATCGTCGAGCACACGAGCGTTCTGCAAATCGATCAACGCCGCCGCCAGCGTATAACGCTTCTGCGGGGCCATCTCCAACATCCGGGCCGCATCGAGACTCTTCGCCTCCAGAGCGAACTGCCGCAACTTCACCTCGGGAAGAAGAGTACTCAGGGCAACCGGCGACCGCTCCAGAGCAAGCCATCGTTGGCGCTCTAATAGATCGCGGACATGGGTCAGCGTTGGGCTCTTTGCATCTTGCTTGAGTGCATCCCAGCGCGTCTTCCTGGACTCGGAGTCCAGTTCCGCAAGGAGGAGATCCATTCTGCTTTGATAATCGGTGCCGATCGCGTCCGAGACGCGGCGGTAGAGAGTTCGGTTGACCTCTGCTCGTCCGCGCTTGGCCTCTTTGTGCAGTGTCGAGAACCCCGGCAGCTCAAAGCTCTCCCGAACCAGCTCTTCGATGGCTACATTAATGATGTCCGCGAGATCCTCCATTCTCTCCGCCGCTAGCCGAACGGCAGTGGAAAGAACCAATTGCCCCGTCTCATCGAAGCTCTTGACGCGCAGATATTGACGAATGATCTTCACATGCCGCCGCCGCGTTCCGGAATCGTCGTACTCAGTCGCCTCAGGAACGATGAGCATTCCTCGATCATGAGCGATAAATTCGACGATGCCGCGGGGCACCTCCCGAAGAGCAATGAAATAGCCAAGCCGCTGAAAAGTCTTTAGCAGAACGAGAAACGCCAGCCTCGCCGGTTCCCCCTTGGAAGACCGCTCGGCCACCTCCAACTCACCCTCGGTTGGCGTGTACAGATCGACCAGCTCTCGTCGGCTCGGGGCGCTCTTCAATCGGGGGTATACAGTCTCGTGAACGGTCGGCATCGATCCTCTCGCGCTGTGTACTGTTTTTCGATACCATCGCAGACAGATGGACCGGCCATAACCTATAGGTTCCGGCCAGCACGGAGAGATTATCAGAAAGCCGCGCCAATCCAGTACTTCAAAACTCACTTCTGAGCAGGGTTTTTGGCCAGGGGGAAAACGAGGCTTCAACCAACCGCGCGTCGCCCTCTACGCTCGCGTCTCCAGTCATGACCAGCAAACGCTCCCGCTTCAGATCAACACGATGCGGGAGTATGCTCTTCGCCGCGGCTGGCAGATCACCATCGAGATTAAGGAGATCGGCTCAGGCGCGCTGCAGCGACCAAAGCGGGAGGAACTTCTCGCTGCCGCCCGCCGCCGCGAGTTGGACGCGATCCTCGTCTGGCGCCTCGACCGATGGGGCCGCTCACTTCCAGATCTAGTCGTCACACTGAAGGAACTGGCTGAACTGAGCATCGGCTTCGTCTCGCTTACCGAAGCCTTCGACATGACTACGCCCACAGGCCGTGCGCTGGCCGGGATGCTAGCAGTATTCGCAGAGTTCGAACATGAGATTTTGCGAGAGCGGGTCAAGGCCGGCATCGCCCAGGCCCGAGCCAAAGGAACAACTTTTGGTAGACCAAAATCGGCAGCCAAGAAGACGGCCGAAATCAAACGCCTCTATCGCAAGGAAAAGCTCTCTAAATCGGAAATTGCTAGACGCCTCGGCATCGGCAGGACTTCTGTTCGCCGCCTCCTGGAGAACTCATGACCGCTCGATACAATTGTCCGTCCACACGCCCGGACAGAGAATGTTTAATTCCGAGGCGAATGAATGCCAAAGGTTCGAGTCGGCGACAACCCACCCGGAACTGAAAAATCGCTATCAACATTCGCTGTTGGGCTCTCTGAGGCTAGATTAGAACCATGCACACGATCCGAATCGGCGACTACTTCGAAATACCAAAAATTGACTATGAACAGCCGGCGCTGGTCACCTGGAGAGAGTTTTACAACTTCAGGAATCAAGTGCTTCGTGTGCTCAGAGTCTTCGGAACAGCTGGCCCGATGGGCGAGGTAGATTTTTCTGTCGCTGAGGAGGACCAGCCGTCCTTCAGTTCCGAAATCGTCGATAACCCCGCTTTCTTCGTAGTTGATGATATGTACAACGAGCAGGATAGGATCTCGATCGTAGAATGCGCCCCGACGAACATCGACGCGGTTGTAATCGAGTCGCTTTGCGCGATGATGTTGATGTTCCCAGGCTGGCAGGTGTCTTTCGGCCTTGGCGATTCAGGCTTGGCTGTTTTCTCGGATGCCGTTCTGGTTGGAGGCCGACGATTTTGGGACTGCACTTCCGTATTGGACGTCTATGAACGGTGTCAAAAGCCAGTTGACTTCGGTCCCTCAGAACCGCTGCCCGATTCGATGCACTATCTCTGGAGAAACATTGTCATTGGTGGCATCGATCGGACGGTGCAGCTTCCCGCGCCCACGAGCAAGCAGTGGGCTGAAATCGTCCGATCGCTTGAGGCGATGCGCTCACAGCGCAAAGATGGCCGCCTAACCACCTCTGCGTATGATCAAATTCGGAATGATATACATCCCCAAACAAGACGAGAACTACTGCTGCGGCTCCTCCCGGACCTTCGAGCGTTCTCGCCCGAGATGCTCCTAGCTGCAAAGCGGAATATTCAGAAAGACTCAGGAAAGGCCTTGGCGGACTCAGCTTCGCCTGTAGAAGCGCGTGAACTGACACAAGAAATCTGGTCGAGCCTCGAAGCAACGTGCGGCAAGTTCGGTCAAAGCGAGATTGTTAATTGGTGGGCGGATATTTTGTGCAATGTGAATGAGCCTTCAGACTGGCTGAAGAATGTTTTCGAACATGAGATGCGTATCAGGACAAATCATTCAAACCCACAAATCCAGCTTTCGGCTCTCTTTGGGCTTGCCACAATTCACGCCGCGGACATCTCGTTTCTTGTGGACAACGCGATGAGCACTCGTCCCGAGTGGAAGGCCAATTTATTGATTATGAATTGGCTCGGAAAACTGAAACAGGGTAAGACCTCCTATCCAGACCGATCAATGTTGAATCCGCCCAGCACTTTGCAGTGAGAATCGCAACCCTGTTTTCGGTTCGGGTCGAGTCACCTGCTATAGGGAAGTTTCGGGGTTGGCTCGCTCTACCATTGTCTTGGCTCACGCGAAACTCCCCATCGCTCACGATCCTCCCGGAATCCGGTGGCCGGAACGGTTGTTTTCGGCAAATGGCCCATTTTGTACCGAATCGTTGCCATACCCCGAGTCGTTCTTTGGAAAGGGCAAAGAGGAGTCTTTGGCGGAGACGGCGCCCGCCAGAGAGCAGGATCTGGTCCGCCCGCCCACTCCTCAAACCGTGTCTGAAGCCGTACAGGCGCGGATTGACGAAAAGCTCTCCGCCTTCGATCGCAAGCTGGCCGCGCAGCAGTCGATCGACGACAAGCTGGCCAACCTCGACAAGCGTCTGGAGGAGCAAGCCAAGGCGAGGCAGGAAAAGGAACTCAGCCAGAAGCAGGAGATCAAGATTTCGCCCCGTGACCGAGGTCGGGGTTTTGGGATCGGGCGGTAGGGCCAGGAGGGATGGATGACGGACGACGAGTTGTTAGCTCTCTACGGAAGCATCAAGGAGATGGCGGCGGCCATGAAGGCGCGCGAGGCGGCTTTGGAGACAAAGACTGCCGCCCTTAATACCTCCATCGCCCAGCTTGGCAAGCTCCCAGAGATGCTGGGCAAGCAGACCAGCCAGTACATCGCTATGGGAGTGCGTCAGTCCATCCAGGACGACTTCAGCCGGCCCATCGCCGAGGCGGTCAAGGGACCGATCGCGGAGTTCAAACAGGCGACATATTACGCGCGTGATGTCATGCGGCAGGTGGCAGAGGAGGTGCGCTTTCGCAGCTGGGCGTGGATTGCGGTTTTGCTGTTGCTCGGGTTCGCTCTAGGAGGAGCCACCGGGTACTACTTCTTCATTCAGGACATGAACCGGATGAGCGACCGGCTCGATGCCATCCAGCAGCAAGTTGCCCCCGTTGCTCCGGCTTCGGATGCAAAGCCGGTCGACGGGAAGGCCGCAAAAGAACATCATCGCCGGTGAGAGGCAGGTAGGAGAAACAAAACCAGGCTACCTTGTCTCGCCGATCGCTAGAACAAGTCTGAATGCGTTCCCGTGCGGACCAGGTGCAGGTCGTCCCCATCGATCTTGTAGAGCAAGAGCCAGTCCTGTTCGATGTGACAGTCTCGATGATGTTTCCAGTTGCCACTGAGAGAGTGGTCCTTATAACGCGGCGGCAAGGAATCGCCCTCGACCAGGAGAAGGATCAACTCGCGGAGCTTGGCGAGGTCCTTGCCTCGGCGTTCGGCCAGCTTCACATCGCGCTTGAATTGGGTGCCGCGAATCAAATTGCGCACGCTTTAGATTCCCAGGTCCTTAAACAGAGCGTCGGCACTCTTGAAGCGCTTTCCCACGCCGCGATCCGCCTCCTGCATTGCCTTCACCGTGGTTGCATTGGGAACCTTCACCTCGAAAGGGAGGGCCTTCTCCGCGGCCACTCGGACAAGCAGCATGCGCACCGCATCGGAGACGGAGATGCCCATCGCGGCCAATGTCTTGGTTGCGGCTGCCTTCACCTTTTCGTCCACGCGGATATGAACCATCGTCGTTGTCGCCATCGCAGGAACACCTCTGAGATACATTGTATCTCACGCTGCACCCAAGTCGAAGCAGTTACCTTTTACTCCGAATATATTGATAAAACACCGCTCTGGTTGCCGAGGGACGTATACTCAGTGAAATCGATAGATACTCTTGGAC
>Ga0302326_10015580_pt1 | contig 15986 bp, 10 predicted proteins | sample Palsa_T0_3_FD_202264 | JGI IMG/M metagenome (GOLD analysis project Ga0302326, IMG submission 202264) | Peat permafrost microbial communities from Stordalen Mire near Abisko, Sweden - Palsa_T0_3 | ecosystem: Environmental > Terrestrial > Soil > Palsa > Peat permafrost | place: Sweden: Abisko... | reverse complement strand
GGGATCAAGCAGCCTACCCGTTCCGATCCCGGGACGAGCCCGGGAGAACCGAGCCATTCATGGTCGGAACTTATTTGGCCTTTCAACTCGTAAGGTTTGCCGTGCCCCCGTGGTTGCCCTTGGGGCGGTGAGCTCTTACCTCGCCGTTTCACCTTTTCCTTTTCTGATACATCAGGAAGGGTAGTTTGTTTTCTGTGGCACTGTCTGTCCCCGGCGCCAATCCCCGATAATGATCGGGATAGGATCGGGGCCTTCCCGTTAGGAAGTACGATGCTCTATGTTGCCCGGACTTTCCTCCCCGACGGATCGGGGCGATAAGACGGCTTGCATTTAAATACAAATATAATCGAAGATCACTTATCGCCGCCCGGATCTTTTGCGTCCGGATCATTTTTTTGTTTTTCGAGTTCTCTTCTCCTACGCTCGCGAGCTGATCGAAGAAGATCTCCCAACTGGTTAAAATTCTGCGTATGCAAAAGACTTACCCCCGTCGTCACGGCCGACTGTGTGCCGATGGAACTCAGAATGTTGGTGGTATTGGTTCGACTATACATTTTAACTTTAAACTTTCCATCGGGAGTTAGCAAATAATCTACCGTCCAGTCCCCGGCAATCGACGACACATCGGACCGGTTGTACTGATTGTTAAAGGCTCCATCCCGGGTTACACGAAGCCGTCCGTTAAGAAAGGAATAGGACAGACGCAATTGGAAAGTGTTAAATGCCTCCTGGTCAAAGGCCCCGAGGTCAATATCGATTTCCAGATTTTGGTCCATCTGACTTAACCAATAGCTTAATTGGTTTGAGAATAATTCGCTGACGCTGTTGGAGAGTCCCCCGCTTGTGCTGATGGATTCCCCAATGGGCGAAAACCTTCGAAGCATGATGAGACTAAAGACCTGCTTTTTTAATTCTTGCTCATCCAATCTCGCTTTAAAAGCGATGAAATCAAGGCTGAGTGATTCGGATACATTCCCAAAATCCGGTAAGACGATATTATTGGGAAGGTCTTTTGCGTCGATATCAAAATTAATCTGAGGAGACAGCATAGCGCCGTCGAGTTTAAGGATTACTTCGATTGGATACCGGCGGCGGATCCCGGGAGCCGTCGAGGCGGCGTAGGCCGGACTGGACAAAATCGGACCGAGCAAGGCAAGTTGCTTGTACTCCGCTGTAATGTTCATCGTCGCCTGATACGGATCGCCAAACCACGAGATACGACTTCCCTTGTTGATGCTGAATTCTTTGTTGATAATGTCGTACAATGTGAAATTGTATGCTCCTTCCGTAAATTCAACAGACCCGAACATATTGAACTCTCCTTTTGTATCGAGCTGAAGTTTGATATTGCCGTTTCCTCTGCCCCGGATGATGTCCCCCGACTTGATGTCAAAAATAATTTCTACTAATGCTGCCGGAGTCATGTCAAAGTTCAAATCCAACGTGATGCCTGAAAGTTCAACTTTCTTTTTTAATTTCTTTTTATCGACTTTAACAGAGGTGGAATCGGTAAAGTGAGTGAAGGTGATAAATTCTTTTTTGTCGACCGTTTCCGTGCCGTTGATCGGGATAAAAATTTTAGTGTTCTTTTCCGTCTTGGCGTAAGGGACTGAAATTTTCATGTTGGAAAGCGGCCCGGAAATAGTCATCCGTCCGGTCGCATATCCTTGCCCGTAAAACAAATTGTTGTCTTTGGCAGTCGTATTCAGGAGCTGGAAATTGGCGAATTGGGCATCCAGATTTATGCTCATCTCCGAGAAGTGAGTATGCGCAAGGTATCCGTTTACGGTTCCGCGGTTTTTAAAGGCATCGACCAGAACCATGTCCTTAAAAACGATTTGATTAGGAGTTATTCCGAGTGTCCCTGAAAACGAGTATAGTGTTTTCAGGTAGTCCAGCATGATTTGGCCATTGGTAATTTCACCCTCTCCGTTGATTTGAGGCTCGGTAAATGTGCCCGAGATAATGTACTTCCCTGAAATAGTTCCATCGATTTGAGAGAAGATTCCCCGAAGCAATGGCTCAATAATTTTCAGGTTCATCTGCTGGAGGTTGGCCGTTATCGCCAATGGATTTTCCTTTGCTTCCGGATTGTACTTGCCGGTAATGTTCACGATCCGTTTCTCCAAACGGTCAATGAAGAAATTGAGATCAAACCGGTTGTCTTGTTGATTCCACACATTCGATCCGGTAATATCACCTACCAAAAAGCCATTCACCGTCAGCTGGGCGATGCTGATATTATTTTGCAGATACGGATTGTGGTACACATCGCGCGCATTCACTGCGCCATTCAGAACCCCGGTGAATTTTTCGGTGCTGAGTACATTGAGGATATCCAGGTTAAGATTGGCGAACGTTAACCTCACCGTCGAATCAGGTTGTTGTGAAATACGGCCGTCCAACGCAATGAGTTGATCGCCGTTGCTTATCCCCAGATGATGAATGTACCATTCTTTGCGGTTAACTAAAACATAGTTGGACGGATCCACAACCCATTCTTTTTCCAGGGCCTGGATTCGCGACGGCAGAAGCTTTATCCGGGTACTGTCGCTGAGAAAATCGATTTGTGATTTTAACCGGACCAAATTAGTGTATCCATCCTGGTCGAAATCAATTCCGAGATCAACATGGCGGCCATTCCAGACACCACCCACCAGAAGGTTTTTAGTTTTAAAAACGGGAGAGAATTCCTGCCTGTCGGAGCGGACCGTGAGGGCTGCGTGCACGTCCGGGCTGTTCCGGATTTTAGAACCGCTGAAATCAATTTCATTACCTATGAAGAGTTTGCCCGCCACCCTGAGGGTATCCATCTGTGAATGGGCATGGAAAACGGATAACGGGCCGTTGCCAAACTCCCCGGCAAAAACTGTATTTTTAGAAAGGCTCAAGGGGATATCAAATACGTTGGCCAGAGTATTGATGTCGAAAAGTTTCACCTGGAATTTAGCGTCGTAAGGGCGTGTCTCATTCCGTTTCGCGGAATAATACGAAGCAATGGACGTCTTATCATTTTGCAGGGTTAGATAAAATTCATCAAATAGATTAGTTAAGTCGTTAAATAGGGTGGAATAGTAATAATCGCCTTCCAGGGTTACATCCATGAGCGAATTTTGCAGGCTTAATTTCCTTTCTTTACCGGTTGAACTAGAGACAACATGGATGGAATCAAAATGGATAGTTTCATCCCGGTAGGTCAATGTCGAGTTTTTTAATACGGCGGTACCCAACAAACTGTCAAGCTGAAGTCCGTGGGAATCGATATCGATATACGAACTGATAAAGATTTTTTCTTTGGAGAGATGAAGCTCCTGCAACCAAGCCGTGTCTAAGTTGGCTTTGATTTTTATGGCGTTGCGACCCTGGCGAAGGTCGATCGAACCCACCGCACTGAATTTTAAATGAGGGTCATCGATGGTTATTTTGCCGTTGAATAATTGTTTGGCGAATTGGGCGTTGGTCGTAATGTTAAGGTAATTATATCGCCCAAGTCCGATGGAATTAATTTTTCCAATCAGCGAAAAATTGGCGGTCTGTTCCGTGAGCCCCTTCCCGTCAATTTGCCCGTTGAGCGAAACTCGCTGAAACGAGATCGTATCCTTTAAATAAGAACCCAGGTCAAATTGATCCAACTCGAGGTTGCCATGGTATGTAGCTACCCGGTCTTCATTTATTTTCAGGTTAATGTCGGATTTTACTTTTCCGAGTTGTGTTGTAAAATAGCCATTGGCCACAAAATCATTGACAAAGCCGGTAAACCTTCCGCGCGCATGAACATTTCCGAGAGGCACCAACCGGCTGTACACATCGTCGGCAAATAAGAACTTAAGATCCTCAAACTTGACGTCGCCTTCGTTCAGGTTCAAAGTGATAAATGTTTCGCGGAGGGAAGGCAATCCATCCAGGGTCAATTGCCCTGTCAGCAAGGTCTTGCCAAGGCCGACGCGCATATCGTGGTAGGTAAAACGAGAGACTTTTCCGTCCAGCCTTCCATCCAGATGCAGGGGCTGACCGATCTTCTCCACGCCGGGAATGAATAATGCCAGATCGGAAGGGTTGATTATTGTATTCCTTAGAGTCGCGTGAAAATTGACGTGCGTGTCAAAACTACTTAGATCTCCTGAGCGACTATAGCGGAAAATAACGGTGTCGGTAATCGTACTCTGCCCGACTTTTAAATTCAGGTTTGAAAATTCCATTCCCCCCTGAGAGTAGCGGAAGAAAGTTTTAAGTTCATTGATGGCCAACTTCGTTTTGTCGTCCCTTGCCTCTAATGTCTCCACATTGAATTGAATCGTATCACCGATCACTTTGAAATCATTAAATTTTCCGACGGGTATTCCCGTGTGGAAATGGGAGTAATCAAACCCTTTCGCAAGGGAATCCTTATCGGGATTGTTGTATGAAAAAGAAGAGCGGTCGAGAAGAATTTTAGCAATATTTAATTTTGGACTTTTGCCTCCACCGCCTTCGCCAGAGAATTGTTGATTGATAGAAGCGATAAAGATATTCATGTTGAGGTCTTTGGTAGAATCGGTGGTCGGAATCTTGACGAGATTCACCTGTGACTCATTTAGCGTTGCATTATCAATATTGATTTCGCTCTTGTCCCACAGGCTACTTAGGGTGAAGTTGATGCGTATACGCTGGGCTGAAATCATCGTGTTTTTGGCGGGATCAATTATTTTTAATCCGTCAATTTCAAGCCGGTCGTACCAAATGAGGTGGAAACGGTCATACGTAACCTCAAATCCCGAGACCTTGGAAAACTTCTTCATGATCCGGGTTGTTAGAGCAGTCTGAACTCCTGGTATTTGCAACACCAGAAAAGCGCCCACCAGGAAACAGAGGGTAAAATAGAGTCCATAGAGCACAATCTTCTTGGACCACCAGTAAATCCGATTTTTGATACCTTGCAGGTTCATTTACCAAATATGAATCCTATAATCCTTGCCCTTGAGTCGTCCTGCGATGAAACCTCTGCCGCGGTAATCAGGAATGGCAAGGTACTTAATAATGTTATAGCCTCGCAAACCGTTCATACACCCCACGGTGGCGTTGTACCCGAATTGGCTGCACGCGCGCATCAGCAAAAGATCGTTCACGTGGTGAACGAAGCGCTGACGTCCGCCGGTATTTCGCATGCGGACTTAAATGCGATTGCATTCACGCGCGGCCCCGGACTTATGGGGTCATTGCTGGTTGGAGTTTCCTTTGCCAAGGGGATGGCGCTAGCGTTGGATATTCCCATGATCGAGGTCAACCACATGCAAGCCCACGTGTTGGCTCATTTTATCGAAGATCCCAAACCTACCTTCCCGTTTCTTTGCCTTACCGTAAGCGGGGGACACACGCAGATTGTTTTGGTCAGGGATTATCTTGATATGACGGTGCTTGGTCAGACGCTGGATGATGCCGTAGGAGAGGCCTTTGATAAAGCGGCGAAGATGTTGGGACTGCCCTACCCGGGCGGCCCGCTCATCGATCAGCTCGCACAACATGGAAATCCCGACGCCTACAAATTTGCTGAAACCGTGACGCCGGGATTGGATTTTTCTTTCAGTGGAATCAAAACGGCATTCCTGTATTTTTTACGCGATGAAAAATTAAAGGATCCGGAGTTCGTAGAAAAAAATCGCAATGACCTGTGTGCAAGCCTTCAGAAACACTTGATCATGATGCTTATACAGAAATTGGAGAAGGCCAGCCGGGAAACGGGGATTAAAGAAATAGCCATGGCCGGAGGCGTTGCCGCCAACTCGGGGTTGAGGCAGTCGATGCAAAACATGGCCCTGAAATCCGGGTGGACTATTTTTGTTCCTGACCTTCCGTATTGCACCGACAACGCCGCGATGATTGCCATGACGGCTCACATAAAATTTCTGGAGAATGAATTTTGTGACCTGAGTGCAGCACCTTCTGCGAACCTTCCCCTGAATGACCAGGCCGTGGAGATTGAAAGTTACTAAAACGGAAGAACATTTTTTTAGACAAACCATGAAATTGATTTTCAAACCCGGCGACAAGAAAGTGTATAAAAAGGTGGTGGTCCGGGACGATGTAGCCTCTTTCCAGGGAGAAATACTTCATCCGGTATGCTCGACATTTTCGCTCGCCCGGGATTTTGAATGGTCGTCGCGATTATTTTTTCTGGACATGAAGGACGATAAGGAAGAAGGGGTCGGGACATTTTTGAGCATAGCCCATGCGAGTCCGGCATTTGAAGGCGAAGAAATTACATTTACCGCGACGGTAGTTAAGATCCACGGACGTGAATTGACGTGTTCTGTGGAGGCGGCGGTGGGAGACCGGGTCATCGCGACAGGCACTACCGGTCAGAAAATGTTGAAAGAAGAAAGGCTGAAAGAGATTTTTAAACATCAAAAAAAATGATGAAAAAAAAAGAAATTAGAGAGGCCGGCATTTTACATTCGACGAAGGGAAGGGTACCATGGAACGATTTTCAAACACGATAAGCATTCGAAACCGGCAGGCTTCGTATGAATATGAATTGCTGGACAAATGGATCGCAGGCATGGCCCTGAAAGGAACGGAGATAAAATCCATTCGCGAAGGAAAAGTAAACCTGCAGGACGGTTATTGTTATTTCAATAATGGCGAGGTCTTTGTGAAAGGAATTACGATTAACGCCTACGCTCAGGGTACACATTACAATCATGAAGTTGCGCGGGAGCGAAAACTTTTATTGAAAAAATCGGAAATCAAAAAGGCGGAGGCGAAGGTGGAAGAAAAGGGACTTACCCTCATCCCCTTGAGGCTTTTTATTAATAACCGTGGCTATGCCAAGCTGGAGATAGCCCTGGCAAAAGGTAAAAAACTGCACGATAAACGTACAAGCATTAAAGAAAAAGATGTGAAGCGTGAGTTAAGCCGGATAAAATTGAGATGATGGAGTGCATCGGTGCATCGGAGAGCTAAGCTCGGGTACACGTTTCGGGGTCCGGGTTTATCCACTAACTTTGATCTTTAGAACATTGGTTTTATCTTTCACCATGAACTACCGTGTTTTAGTGCTCAACCAGGATTTCAGTCCGCTGATGGTCTGCTCTGTAGAACGCGCGTTTATTCTGGTGTATCTCAACAAAAGCGAAATGATTCGTCCGGCCAATGGCCATAAACTTCGGTCTATTACCCAGAGTTTTCCCATGCCATCGGTAATCCGCCTGAACCGGTACGTGAATGCCCCCTACAAGGGTGTTAACCTGACGCGTCAGAATATTTTTAAACGTGACAATTTTGAATGCCAATATTGCGGGACCAAAAAGGATCTTACGCTGGACCACGTGATGCCGGGTTCAAGAGGTGGCCTTCATTCGTGGCTCAACCTGGTAACAGCGTGCAAAAGGTGCAATGCTAAAAAAGGGGATTTCACACCCGAAGAAGCGGACATGCCTCTTAAGCGAAAACCGTATAAGCCTTCCTATGCCATCTTTCTGCGGGACATTTCAGGATTTAGCCACGATGAGTGGGATGAATTCCTGGGCGCAAAGGAATTTTCAGTTCGAAATTGATCGGAAATGTCCTGAAAAATATCTATTCCACGTGTTCGTCAAAACTTCAACGTAAAAACGGTCTGCACATGCGGGGTTGATGTCACCGACAGGTTTCCATTGTGCATCTGCATAATCTGACGCGACAGACTTAACCCGATACCTGAGCCCGTTTTTTTGGTGGTAAAAAAAGGAACAAAAATCCTGTCCAACGCCTCCCGTATAATTCCCGGGCCGTTGTCCACAACGTCAATGAGAACGACGCTCTCGGAATATTTTCCGTGGAGTTCAATCCTGCCGTCCGGTACATTGGACAACGACTCGATGGCGTTTTTAACGAGATTGATCAGCACTTGCTCAATCATTTCCTCGTCGGCCTGGATGGTGAGGTATTCGGATTCGCAGGAATAAGAGAAATCGATCGTCGTTTTTTTAAGTTCGATCCGCATCAGCTGGGCCACCTTTTCAATCAGACTTTGAAGTCGTACGGTCTTCATTCTCGGCTGAGGAAGGCTGGTGTATTCACGATAGGCGTCGATAAATTTTATTAATCCTTTGCTCCGGCTTTCAATGGTGGTAAGCCCTTCCCGCAGATCTTCAGCGCCTTCATTTTTAAGTTCATAGTTTTCTTCCTTCCGGACCAGGTCGTTGTCGAGTATCTCCCTCAGGGTGGACGTTAGCGATGAAATGGGGGTAATCGAATTCATGATTTCATGTCGCAGGACGCGGGTTAGGTTTTGCCAGGCTTCCAATTCCTGCCGTTGCAATTCTGTTTGGATGTTCTGAAGGGTTACCAGCTTTACTGTGTTTCCACGGATTCGAAGTTCAGTAGCTTGAATGGTGAGGAGAAAGTCGCTGCCCTTGTACAGCGTACTTTTGCCGGACTCCACAATGGTCAACGCCTCATATAATTTGGGGTTGGATTCGGATATTTCCTTTATGTTTTTAATTGTATTACTGCCCAGAAACCGTCGCGCATTCGCATTGAAGATCTCAATGTGGCCTTCCGAGTCAAACGATAAAATACCGGTACGAACCTGCTGCACAACGGTATTCAGGTATTGCCAGTGTTCTTCTTTTTCCGAGCGCGCCTTTCGAAATGCCTCCAGCACTTCATTGAAGGCCGCATTTAATTCGCGGAAACTTTTCCCAAGTTTATTGTCGGAAGCAAATCCCGAAATGAAATCTGAATATTTCACAGATTCCAAAAAGCGGGTAAGCTTCTGGTTGGTTTGGGCAGAGAACCTGTAAAGTTCAGCCAGCTGAAAGAGAACAATACCTGTGGTAAGCCCGGCCGCAAATATCATATTCGGCCGGTTAATCATATACACTAATACGCCCATGACCAGCCCTATCAACACAACACGAATGGCAACCCGAAAGCGGAAATCATTAAATCCAAAATTCATCTTTTTAAATTAAAGTCTCTGGCGTAAAGGCATTGCTCCTGCCTGGCTCGTCAAAGGCCGTATTTTTCCAGCCGGCGGTAGAGTGACGAACGCGTCAACCCCAGTTCGGCGGCAGCTTGGGTAATGTTTCCATTGTATTTCTTCAGCACTTTGCGAATTAGAAGTTTTTCGACCTCCTCCAGATTATATTGATCCAAATTTAACGGTTGTTCATTTTCTTTAACATTGGTGAGATTAAAATTGAAATCCTCCGGCTGAAGCACGGAAGAGTTGCTTAGGATGATGGCCCGTTCCAGAGCATGTTGAAGTTCGCGGATATTTCCAGGCCACGGATGCTTGTTCATACGTGTCATAGCGGGCTCGCTGATTCTCGAAATATTTTTTCCGTATTTGACCGAGTAATGTTTCAAAAAATGGTTGGCTAATAAAGGAATATCCTCCAACCGGTCGCGGAGGGATGGAATTTCCACTTCAATGGTATTGATGCGGTAAAGCAAGTCTTGCCGGAATCGGTTCTCCTTCACCATTTCATACAGCGGCATGTTGGTGGCGCAGATCAGGCGAATGTCGATCGAGGTGTCTTTATTGGCGCCCACCCGGCTCACTTTCCTGTTCTGGATGACGGTGAGGAGTTTGGCTTGCAACGGCATCGACAGGTTTCCGATCTCGTCCAGGAAAAGGGTTCCGCCATTGGCCAATTCAAACCGCCCGGCGCGGTCCTCTCTGGCGTCGGTGAACGATCCCTTTTTATGCCCGAATAATTCGCTTTCAAACAGTGTCTCCGTAATGGATCCCAGGTCAACGCTGACAAACGACTCATGTTTGCGGGCTGAATTGCGATGGATAGCGCGCGCAATTAATTCTTTTCCGGTCCCGTTTTCGCCGAGGATGAGAACATTGGCATCGGTATGGGCCACGCGGTCGATGGTTTGAAAAATACGCTGCATAGCCAGGCTCTGGCCGATGATCTCGCTGTATTTTTCATTGAGGGCTTCATTGATTTCGTGATTTTTGATTTTCAGGGTTTCAATCTGGTCGCGCGATTCGCGAAGCCGCATCGACGAAAAAAGAGTGGCCAGTAATTTTTCATTCTCCCAGGGCTTGAGGACAAAATCGGTGGCTCCTGCTTTGATGGCTTTTACGGCCATTTGCACATCGCCATACGCCGTGATGAGCACCACCACGGAGGAAGGATCAATCAGGAGTATTTTCTCAAGCCAATAGTAGCCCTCGCTCCCGCTGCTCACGTCCTTGGTGAAATTCATGTCGAGGAGAATCACATCATAATCTTCGTTATTCATCAACGAGGGGATAGCTTCCGGATTCTTTTCAATATCGACCTGAGCAAAATGTCTTTTGAGATACATTTTGGCTGCTTTGAGTAAATCCTCGTTGTCATCTACGATCAGGATTTTTCCTTGCTTTTGATCACTCATGAGTCATATTGATTAAGCCCTTGCCTTCGCCAGCCTGAAGGACGCGTCGACGTAAACGGCAATATTGATACCGAAACCCTAAAAGCAGTATAATTGGGTAATTACACGCTTTTTTCACGGTAAAGATAGGATTTAATCGTCCGTATCCGGACGAGCACGTTCATTCGTGAACGAGGAAAAATGAGGAAACCGGTCAAAATCGACGCTGATTCGAGCTTTCTCCGCCTTGGCACGTTTGTTGGCCATACAGGCCCGAATGCTAAACGTGCTGCTCGTTCATGGATCGAAAAATTGAAAAGAAATTCTGGACTCTCAAACGGCTGGCTACTTACGGAGGCATAACCGTCCTTGTCGTATTTGTGGGGTACGAGTTTATTTTTGCCGACCGCCGATCAACCTTGAAGGTTGAAAAAGATAAAATGACCATCTCCGAAATTAAACGTGGTGAGTTTAAAGAGTTTATTCCTCAAACCGGAACAGCAACACCCAGCCGAACGGTTTACATGGACGCCATCGAAGGAGGAAATATCAAGCGGATTGTTCGCGAAAGCGGCGCGATGGTAAAGGCCGGAGATATTATTCTCGAATTGACCAACCTGAATCGCGAGCTTGCCGTATTGCAGCAGGAGTCCTCATTGATTGAAAGTATTAACCGATCCCGTGAGGCACGTTTAAGCATCAAAAAGAATGATGTAGATCAGCGGCAAACGCTTGCCCTCATCGATCAGCAATTGGCCACTATGGGACCCAAATACAGAAGGCAGAAGCAACTGTATGAGAAGAAGCTTATCGCCAAACAGGATTTGGAACAAGCTGAAGCCGACTACAAGTATAATATCGAACGACGAAAAATTACGTATGAGTTTTACAAGAGTGATTCTCTCAATAATATTCTTCAATTAGCCGATCTGGAAGCTTCCCAAAGGAAAATGTCGTTGAATTTGGAAGGCATGGGTAAAATTCTCGACAACCTGATTATCCGGGCGCCGATTGATGGACAATTATCCCTCATTACGCATTGGGAAATAGGACAAAGTGTTGCTCAGGGGCAGCGATTAGGCCAGGTGGATATTGTCGGCAGTTATAAAGTCCGTGTTCCGATCGATGAATTGTATTTGCCCAAGATCAGGACAGGCTTGCCGGCCACGACAAGTTTTGACGGAAAAGACTACAAACTGATCATCAGCTACGTTTACCCCAATGTGGTAGCCGGTACCGGGCGATTCGAAGTGGATATGGATTTTGATGGTGAAACTCCCAAGGGTATCCGTGTGGGAATGTCGCTTCGACTGAGGATTGAGCTGGGACAGGCTTCGGAAGAGTTGCTGCTGCCATCCGGTGGGTTTTATAAAGATACCGGAGGGAATTGGATCTTTATACTCGATAGTGACAACCATGCGGTGCGGCGTGATATCAAACTCGGTCGGAAGAACACGGAAAACTTTGAAGTTCTGGAGGGTTTGAAACCCGGTGATCGCGTGATCACTTCATCATATGAGAATTTTGGGAATAATGAGGTTTTGGTCTTGTATTAGGTCGTCGCCGCGGGTAGGCACACGGAAATTAAGTGAGAACTATGCAACTATTTGAAGCATTCAGCGTCTAAACCATAGAAACAAAGATCCTAAAAGTAACCCTTTCAGAAAAAATAAGTAATCGATTCAACTAAAATCATACGTCTCACATCTAACTTTAAATACGAAGCTCATGATCAAATTAAAAAACCTTGAAAAAGTTTATACGACGGAAGAAGTAGAGACTACCGCCCTCAACAGCATTAATCTGGAGATTAAGGATGGCGAATTTGTAGCCATTATGGGGCCTTCTGGTTGCGGTAAATCGACCTTGCTGAATATTGTGGGTTTGCTGGATAATCCCTCAAATGGTGAATACTATTTCGGCGAACATGAGGTGGCAAAATATAGTGAACGCCAGCGCGCGCAATTACGCAAAGGCTCAATCGGATTTGTCTTCCAGAGTTTTAATTTGATCGATGAGCTAACCGTTTTTGAAAATGTTGAACTCCCTTTATTATATCTCAAAGTGCCTTCCAGTGAACGGAAACAACGTGTCGAGGAGGTTTTGGAGCGCATGAACATCATGCACCGCAGGAATCACTTTCCACAACAACTTTCGGGTGGTCAGCAACAACGCGTGGCTATATCCAGGGCCATCGTAGCAAAACCCAAAGTGATCCTGGCCGATGAGCCCACGGGGAATCTAGACTCCGCCAATGGTGAAGAAGTAATGAAATTACTTTCTCAATTGAATGAAGAAGGAACAACGGTGATCATGGTCACTCACTCCCCCTATGATGCCAACTATGCCCACCGGATTGTTAACTTGTTTGATGGTAAAGTCGTTACGGAAAACATTAAAGAGCACTTCCACATTTAGAACTTCGCTGTCGGATTATCACCTTGATTCGTTCCTGGAAGTTTAGGCTTAAGTAAGGAACCCGGTCCGCCGGGTTTTTTTTTGCGGCCTCCGGAAAAAGATGTTGATCCTCACCTAAAACCGAACACCCAATGAACGATGTTGAACAGAGGAGCGCTCGGTTCTAAAAAGCCAATAGATTAAAACAAGAAAATAAGCGAATCAGTCTTTGGCATATTAATTGAATCGAACCTGCAACCTCTGTGTTGCTGATGTAGTCTTAGGAGTGATTGTACCCGATACCGCGCCTTATGATCAAAAACTATCTTCTCGTTACCGTACGAAGTCTTTTGAAGAACAAAGTATTTATTCTGATCAATGTGGCAGGAATGAGTATTGCCATCGCCTGCTGTATCGTAGCTTACTATAATTATGATTTTAATTCTCAGTTCGATAGTCATCATGTTAACGCGTCGACGATCTATAGAGTCAATTCGGTGCGGGAGTTTCAGAATGAACGTACTGAATTTGGATATACGCCGTTGCCCCTGGGGGATGCCATCCGCCAAAATGTAGGGGATATTGACAACGCGGTCCGGTATTCTCCCACGGAGGCAAATTTCCGGCTGGGAGACGAAATTTTTGATACCGGAGTTTCCTATGTGGATAAGGATTTTTTTAATGTATTTACGTTTGACTTTAAAGAAGGTGACTCCAAGGATCTTAAAGAAAAGAGCAAAATCTTTATAAGCGAGACTCAGGCCGTCACCTGGTTTGGCAATTCCCCCGCGGTAGGCAAAACAGTGACCCAAATTCTGGCCAATGATAAACACCGCGAGTTCACGATTGGTGGTGTTTTCAGATCATCCCCCGTCAACTCCAGTTTCAACGACGATGTCTTTTCGGTGTACGAGAATTATTTTGATGTAGCCCCTGAACTGGTGAATGGGACAAGCTGGAGGTACAGGAGTAACCTCTTTGTGGTGATAAAAAATCCTTCGCGACTGGCTTTGGTCGAAGCGCAGCTCAAGCCGTTCGCTATAAACAATAACAAAATCAGAGAGGATTTTATTATCAAGGAATTTAAGCTGGATCCTTTTCCAGGCATGGCTGTTCACGACCGCGAAATTGATCGACGGGGAGCCTGGACCCATCAGGCCGCCCCGATTTCCGCCGTGGTAGGAACTGCGGTAATGGCCATACTCATTCTCCTGATCGCGTGCTTTAACCTGACGAACACAGCGATATCGGTTGCGTCGAAGAGGCTCAAAGAAATCGGGATCCGCAAAGTAATGGGAGGCCTTCGGGCTCAGCTCATTGTCCAGTTTCTGGGCGAAACGATGAGCATTTGCTTACTGTCCCTTGTCCTCGGAATGGTGATCGCAGAATTATTCCTGATCCCGGCTTTCAATAGTCTTTGGCCGTATATGAAGTTGGCCACTAACTACACTGGCAAACCCGAATTCCTTGTCTTCCTGATTGTTACGTTGATTGTCACGGGTCTTTTGGCAGGAAGTTATCCCGCCCTCTATATAACCCGATTCCAGCCGATTACGATTCTGAAAGGAAAGTTAAAATTCGGGGGAACGAGTTTTTTCACAAGGCTTCTTCTTATGCTTCAATATGCATTTTCGTTGATCGCCATTGTGTGCAGTTTTGCCTTTATCGATAATGCTGTATACCAAAGAGACCTGGATATGGGTTTTGATCACAAGGGGGTTGTGTTTACCCGGGTGAACAATGGAAACGAATTTGAAACGTATAAGAATGCGCTGGCCGAAAACCCGGAAATAGTGTCCATTGCCGGATCGAAAGACCATTTATTCTCAAGCCTTTATAATGATCCGGTCAAACATGATGGCAAAGAGATAGAAGTGGATATCCTTGATGTCGGCGATAATTATTTGAAAACAACAGGACTTCATCTCGTCGCCGGTCGTGATTTTCACAAAGATTCCGGAACCGACTACAAGGAATCGGTTATCATCACCGAAAAACTGGCCAGCAAATTTGGTTGGGACAAGCCGCTGGGCCAGCAGATCGTGTGGATGGATACCGTCAAATTGTACGTGATTGGTGTGGTTAAAGATGCCTACACGCAGGGATTGTGGCGCGAGATGGAACCGATGATGCTGCGGTATACTCCTCAGAAAAATTATACCCATATCATCGTCAGTTCATCCCCGGGCCACATTGTGGAAGTCAATCAATGGATGGAAAAGAAATGGAAACAACTCTTTCCCAATCGGGTTTATCGCTCCAAGTATATGGACGAGGAGATGGCGGCGGCAGCCCTCGTCAACATTAATATCGTTAAAATGTTTGTTTTTCTGGGCATCGTTGCCATGATGCTTTCCGCCACGGGATTATTCACGCTCGTTTCGCTGAACATCCTGAAAAAGATGAAAGAGATCGGCGTGAGGAAGGTGTTTGGAGCATCCGTTGGAAATATTGCAAGAGTCATTAATATGGAATTTGTGATCATTCTGCTGATCGCTTCCGTCGTAGGATCTTTTGGAGGCGCTTATCTTTCGGCGACGCTGATGCGCAGCATTTGGAATTATTATCAGCCTGCCAGTCTGGTTGCCCTTGGCGTATCGGTAACCGTTCTGTTTGCCCTATCGGCATTGACCATTGGATTTAAACTATACGCCACTGCAAAAATGAATCCGATCAGTACACTGCGCGACGAATAAATCAAATCGGGTGTAACATTATTGAAGTCAATGCGTCAATCGGTTATGCGTCTTGCCCGAACAACACACAAATCAAGTCACTGTCTTGTAAATTATCGAAGCCATGATTACTAATTACCTCAAAGTTGCCCTGCGCAACATCTTCAAGCACAAATTTTTCTCGGCCATCAACATTTTGGGAATGACGGTTGGAATTACCGCTTGCCTGCTGATCATTCTTTATATTAAAGATGAGTTAAGCTATGACCGTTTTCATGCCCAGGCAGATCGCATTTATGTAGTGGGTCTCCATGGTAAAATGGGAGGACAGGACCTACACGCCGCCACTACATGCCCGCCGTTGTCTTTTGCCCTGGTGCGTGAAATTCCCGAGGTGGAAGAGGCAACACGGATTGCACCGGCCAACACGATTATAAAAGTGAATGAGAAATCGTTTGTGGAGCAAAAGGTTTTCTTTGCCGATTCTAACTTCTTTCGATTCTTTAGCTTTCGTCTTTTGGAAGGCGATGCGAATTCTGCTTTGAAGGAACCGAATTCGGTGGTGCTGACCGAAAAGAT
>Ga0302326_10015578_pt1 | contig 15988 bp, 8 predicted proteins | sample Palsa_T0_3_FD_202264 | JGI IMG/M metagenome (GOLD analysis project Ga0302326, IMG submission 202264) | Peat permafrost microbial communities from Stordalen Mire near Abisko, Sweden - Palsa_T0_3 | ecosystem: Environmental > Terrestrial > Soil > Palsa > Peat permafrost | place: Sweden: Abisko... | reverse complement strand
TCCACGGAGAAGATATGACCGAGTCCACGTGTACCCCTGGTCTACCTCCCGCGCAGGGATTGTACGATCCCCGCTTTGAACACGATGCTTGCGGCATAGGCTTCGTAGCGAGCATTAAAGGTCATAAGTCGCACGATATTATCCTCAAAGGCATCCAGGTGCTCATCAGCCTGACGCACCGCGGCGCCTGCGGCTGCGACCCGGAGACCGGCGATGGCGCCGGCATTCTGATCCAGATTCCACACAAGTTCTTTGTCCGCGAGTGCGCCGCGCTGGGCTTTACGCTTCCGCCCCCGGGGCAGTATGGCGTGGGCATGACTTTCCTACCCGTCGAAAAGCACCAGCGGCTCACCTGCGAGGGCATTCTGGAGCGCATTCTTCGCGAGGAGGGCCTAACCGTACTGGGCTGGCGCGATACGCCCGTGGACGGGGACGCCATCGGCCGCGTGGCGCGTGCCTCGCAGCCTTACATCCAGCAGATCTTCGTTGGGCGTGGACCCGGCATGGACGAAGACACGCTGGAGCGCAAGCTGTACGTGGTGCGCAAGCGCGCCGAGGCCGAGATAGCCCGCTCCAACATGCTGAACAGGGGCGATTTCTATCTGCCCTCACTTTCCGCGCGCACCATCGTTTACAAGGGCCTGCTTCTCGCGCCGCAGATGGCGCACTTCTATGGCGAGCTTTCCGACCCGGACGTGATGAGCGCGTTGTGCCTGGTGCATCAGCGCTTTTCGACCAACACGTTTCCCACCTGGCAGCTCGCGCACCCGTTCCGCTATGTGGCGCACAACGGTGAAATCAACACGCTCAAAGGCAATGTGAACTGGATGCACGCGCGCCAGTCGGTGCTGCGCTCGCCTCTCTACGGCGCGGATATACAGAAACTGTTTCCCATCATCGCGCCGGGCGGCAGCGATTCGGCCAACTTCGATAACGCCCTGGAGTTGCTGTTTCTGGCCGGACGCTCGCTGCCCCATGCCATGGCCATGCTGATTCCGGAAGCCTGGGCCAGCAATCCGCACATGAATCCGCAGAAGCGCGCGTTCTACGAATACCACGCGTCGCTGATGGAGCCCTGGGATGGTCCGGCGGCCATCACCTTTACGGACGGCCGGGTGATCGGCGCCACACTCGACCGCAACGGCCTGCGCCCGGCCCGCTACCTGATCACGCACGACGACCTGGCGATCATGTCTTCGGAGACCGGCGTGCTGCCGGTCGCGCCCGGCAACGTAAAGAAGAAAGGCCGTCTGCAGCCCGGCAAGATGTTTCTGGTCGATACGGTCGAAGGCCGCATTATTTCCGATCAGGAGCTCAAGCAAAACCTGTATTCCCGCCAACCCTACGCGCTCTGGCTCAAGGAGCATCAAGTCACGCTCGAGCAGTTGGCCGACCCGCCGCGCCAGCATGGCACCGATCACGTCACGATTCACTGCCGACAGCGCGCCTTCGGCTATACCGATGAAGATCTTCGGATGCTGCTCGGACCCATGGCCGAGAAGGGCGAAGAGCCGGTCGGGTCGATGGGCACGGATACGCCACTGGCTTGTCTCTCGGACAAGCCGCAGCCGCTGTTCCACTATTTCAAGCAGCTTTTCGCGCAGGTGACCAACCCGCCCATCGATCCCATTCGTGAAGAAATGGTGATGTCGCTCATCAGTTATATCGGAACGGAGCGCAACATTCTCGAGGAGACCCCGCAGCACTGCCACACGCTCAAGCTGCCCCATCCTATCCTGACCAATAGCGATCTGGAAAAACTGCGACGCGTTTCGCAAGGCGACTTCCTGGCCACCACGCTACCCACGCTGTACCCGGCCAGCGACGGCGAGAAGGGCCTGGAGCGCGCGCTCGATCAACTTTGCCGGCGTGCATCGCTTTCCATACAGTCGGGCTACACGCTGCTGATCCTCTCCGACCGCGGCGTGGATCAGGAATACGCGCCCATCCCCAGCCTGCTGGCGCTGGCCGCCGTGCATAATCACCTGGTGCGCGAGGAGACCCGCACACAGGTGGCGTTGATTATCGAATCCGGCGAGCCGCGCGAGGTGATGCATTTCGCGCTGCTGATCGGCTATGGCGCGAGCGCCGTGAATCCATATCTCGCCATCGAGACGCTCGAAGACCTGGCCCGGGGCGGCTATCTGGCCGATGGCGTGGACTTCGATAAGGCCTTCGCCAACTTCAAAAAGGCTGTCAACAAGGGTCTGCTGAAGACCTTCTCCAAGATGGGCATTTCCACGCTGCAAAGCTATCGCGGCGCGCAGGTGTTCGAGGCCATTGGCCTGAACAAGGCGGTGGTGGATAAGTATTTCACGGGCACCGCTTCGCGCATCGAGGGTGTAGGGCTCGGCGTGCTGGCGCGCGAAGCCAAGATGAAGCACGACCTGGCGTTCCGCCCGATCACCGAGTCGGATACGGAGCTGCCGGTGGGCGGAAATTATCAGTACCGGGTGCGCGGCGAGTATCACCTGTTGAACCCGCTCACGGTGAGCAAGCTGCAGCACGCCGTGCGGCAGGGGAGCTTCCAGACTTTCCAGGAATACACCGACCTGATCGACACCCAGAACCGGCAGTTGTGTACGCTGCGCGGCCTGTTGGAGCTGCGCAAGTCCGATGCGTCGGTTCCGCTCGACGAGGTCGAACCGGCGTCTGAGATCGTGAAGCGCTTCGCCACCGGCGCCATGTCGTTCGGCTCCATCTCGAAGGAGGCGCACGAGACCCTGGCCATCGCCATGAACCGCATCGGCGGCAGGTCGAACACAGGTGAGGGCGGCGAAGACGAAGCTCGTTTCGCACGCGACGGCAATGGCGACTGGCGCCGCAGCGCTATCAAGCAGGTGGCTTCAGCGCGCTTCGGTGTTACCACCAATTACCTGGTGAACGCCGACGAGTTGCAGATCAAAATGGCGCAGGGCGCGAAACCCGGCGAAGGCGGCCAACTGCCTGGCCATAAGGTGGACGATTTTATCGCGCGGGTGCGCCACTCCATCCCCGGCGTGGGCCTGATCTCGCCGCCGCCGCACCACGACATCTATTCCATCGAAGATCTGGCGCAGCTTATTTACGACCTGAAGAACGCCAATCCGCGCGCCCGTATCTCGGTCAAGCTGGTGGCCGAAGTGGGCGTGGGAACGGTAGCGGCGGGGGTCTCCAAGGCGCATGCCGATGTAGTGCTGATCAGCGGAGACAGCGGCGGCACCGGTGCATCGCCGCTAAGCTCCATCAAGCACGCCGGCATCCCCTGGGAGCTGGGCCTCGCGGAAACGCAGCAGGTGCTGGTGATGAATGACTTGCGTGGCCGCATACGCGTGCAAACCGACGGCAAGCTGCAAACCGGCCGCGACGTCACCATCGCCGCGCTGCTGGGCGCCGAGGAGTTCGGCTTCGCCACCACACCGCTGGTGACTCTGGGCTGCATCATGATGCGCAAATGCCACCTGAACACCTGCCCTGTGGGCATTGCCACGCAGGATCCGGCGCTGCGCAGCAAATTCCAGGGGCAGCCAGAGCACGTCATCAATTTCTTTTTCTTCATCGCCGAGCAGGTGCGGCGGTACATGGCCCAACTGGGCTTCCGCAACTTCAATGAAATGGTAGGGCGCGTGGATATGCTGGAGACCCGCGACGCCCTCGATCATTGGAAGGCCAAAGGTCTGGACTTTTCCGCCATTCTGTATTGCCCGGAGGCTCCCGCGCGCGTGGCCCGGCGCTGCGTCGAGCCGCAAGACCACGGCCTCGACCAGGCGCTCGACTACAAGCTGATCGACCATGCGCGCGAGGCGCTCGAAAACGGCACACCCATCGAGATCAAGCTGCCGATTCGCAATGCGCACCGCACCGTGGGCGCCATGCTGAGCGGCGAGATCGCACGGCGCTACGGCTCGGCGGGCCTGCCCGGCGACACTATCCGTTTCGAGTTCACCGGCTCGGCGGGGCAAAGCTTCGGGGCGTTCCTGGCCCACGGCGTTACGCTCACGCTCGAAGGCGACGCCAACGATTATGTCGGCAAGGGGCTGTCGGGCGGCAGGCTGGTGGTGTATCCGCCGCGCGGCTCCACGTTCCTGCCCGAAGAGAACATCCTGATCGGCAACGTGGTCCTGTATGGCGCGACCAGCGGAGAGGCCTTTTTCAACGGGATGGCCGGCGAGCGTTTTGCCGTGCGCAACTCAGGCGCCACGGCAGTGGTGGAAGGGCTCGGCGATCACGGCTGCGAATATATGACCAGAGGCCAGGTGGTGGTGCTCGGCAAGTGCGGCCGCAACTTCGCCGCGGGCATGAGCGGCGGCCTGGCCTATGTGCTCGACGAGCGCGGCGATTTCGCCGAGAGACGCTGCAACGTCGCCTCGGTGGATCTTGAGCCCGTGGTCGAGCCGCGAGATATAGAAAAGTTGCGCCATCTCATCGCACGCCACGTGGAATTCACCGGCAGCCCGCGCGCCAAATGGATTCTGGAGAATTGGTCCACCATGCTGCCGAAGTTCGTGAAGGTCTTCCCACACGAATACAAGCGCGTGCTGCGCATGCCGAAGCCGCAAAGCCACGCTTCGACGGCTGTGGTTGCAATGCAGCTCACCGAACTCAGGCAGGCGGCCAATGGGTAAAGTCACAGGCTTCCTCGAATACACGCGGGAGTTGCCGCAGCGCCGTCCTCCCGCGGAGCGCATCAACGACTTCTTAGAGATCTATCAGGACTTTCCGGAAGACAGGATCCGTTCGCAGGGCGCCCGCTGCATGGATTGCGGCATTCCGTTCTGCCATACCGGCTGCCCGCTCACCAACATCATTCCGGACTGGAACGACCTGGTCTACAAGGGCCGCTGGCGGGAAGCGGCGCGCGTATTGCACTCGACCAACAACTTCCCGGAGTTTACCGGCCGCATCTGTCCGGCGCCCTGCGAAGCTGCCTGCGTGCTCGGCATCAATGAGCCGCCGGTCACCATCAAGCAGATCGAAAAGACCATCATCGACCGCGCGTTCGCGGAAGGCTGGATTCGGCCCGAGCCGCCGCGCGAACGCACCGGCAGGCGCGTGGCGGTGGTCGGCTCGGGACCCGCGGGCCTGGCCGCCGCGCAGCAGTTGTGCCGCGCCGGCCATGGGGTCAAGGTGTTCGAAAAGAACGATCGCATCGGCGGCCTGATGCGCTACGGCATTCCAAATTTCAAAATGGAGAAGCACCTGATCGACCGGCGCCTGGAGCAGATGCAGGCCGAGGGCGTGGAGTTTGCGCCCAACTCCCACGTGGGCGGCAACGTGCCGGTGGATGTCCTGCGCCGGGATTATGACGCCATCCTGCTGGCGGGCGGCGCCGAGCATCCACGCGATCTGGCCGTGCCCGGCCGGGAGCTCAAGGGCATCCACTTCGCCATGCAGTTCCTGCCGCAGCAGAACCGCCGGTGCGAAGGCGACACGGTGCCCGAGACAGAAGCCATTCTGGCCAGCGGCAAGCGCGTGGTGATCATCGGCGGCGGCGACACCGGAGCGGACTGCCTGGGCACCACGCATCGCCACAAGGCGCTCTCCGTGCATCAGTTCGAGCTGCTGCCTAAGCCGCCCGATGTGCGCGCCGCGTCCACGCCCTGGCCGCTGTGGCCCATGCAGCTTCGCACCGAGAGCTCGCACGAAGAAGGCGGCCTGCGCGAATGGAGCGTGGCGACCACCAGGTTCACCGGCGACCGGCACGGCAACGTGACGCAGTTGCACGCCACGCGCATTGGGCCGCCCCCGAAGTTCGAACCGATTCCGGGGACCGAATTTTCGCTGGATGCGGACCTGGTGCTGCTGGCGATGGGATTCCTGGGTCCGGTCAAGAGCGGGATGATCGAGCAGTTAGGCGTTAAGCTCGACCCGCGCGGCAACGTCCTGGCGGATGGGAATTATATGACTACGGTGCCCGGCGTGTTCGCCGCGGGCGATATGCGGCGGGGCCAGTCGCTGGTGGTGTGGGCGATCGCGGAAGGGCGCAAAGCCGCGCGCGGGGTGGATCAGTATTTGATGGGAGAAAGCGCGCTCGCATAGGATGTAGGGCTGAAAATCCGTTTAAACGAGCAGGTCCTTCACCACATTACCCGCCACGTCCGTTAACCTGAAATCGCGGCCCGCATAGCGATAGGTCAGCTTGGTGTGGTCGAACCCCAGTTGGTACAGCAGCGTCGCATGCAGTGGAATAGGATCGAATTTGTGATCGTGGCAGCGCACACGTCACTGTCATGCCCAGAAAGCCGCGTGATTCCATCGACGCGGTCGTCGATCACGTCATGCTCGCCTTTGGGAACGCTGCGGCTCAGCAATCGCGATGGGTGTAGGAAAAAGCGAAACGGTCCGGGCCATCGGACGTGTCCACGTATCGCGCTACATCCATCCAGTGCCGGCCCCAGCGAACGCCGTACTGAGATGACGACAAGAGGCGGCCCGCTACCTTCTCGAAGGCGTCCGGCCTGTTATCTCTGGTGAAGTCGTCGATCTCCTTTTGAGTAGGAGGCAAACCTATAAGATCGTAAGTAGCGCGGCGGATCAAGACTCGCTTATCCGCGGGGGCGCCCGGAGTTAGTTTGGATTGGGTCAGTTTTGTCAATATGAAATTGTCGATCGGCGTTTTCGCTCACGCCGGCCGCATCGGGTGGGGTGGATTGGGCCGGCAGCGCCACCGCCGCCGCAACAAAGAGGCAGACCTTCTATCATAGAACGCACATAAAACAGTCCTCAAGGCGCTTGTTATACTGGGCTTTTGATGCCACGAGTCCGCTTCGCGCCGTCTCCCACCGGCTTTCTCCACATCGGCAGCGCGCGCACCTTCATTTTTAACTGGCTGTACGCCCGTCACAACGGCGGCACCATGATCCTGCGCATTGACGACACCGACGTCGAGCGTAATACCCAGGCCTCGCTCGATTCCATCTTCGAGGGGCTGCGCTGGCTCGATCTTGAGTGGGACGAGCAGTACAGGCAGTCCGAGCGTCTGGGCGTGCATCGGGAGATGGCCGAAGCGATCTTCCGCAAAGGGATGGCGTACCGCGATTTCACGCCGGCGCAAGACGACCTGTTCAATCCTGGAATGCGCGACCTTTCGGCCGCGGAGAGCGATCGGCGCGCCGCCGCCGGAGACCCGTTCGTGCTGCGCTTTCGCGTGCCGCGCGAGAACGCCGCCAGCATCTGTTTTCGGGATGGCGTCTACGGCGAACAGACCAAGTCCACCGCGGATATCGAAGACTTCGCGCTGTTGCGCAGCAACGGCATGCCGACCTACCATCTGGCCTCCTGCGCCGACGACGCCGATTTGCGCATCAGCCACATCATTCGCGGCCAGGATCATCTGACGAATACTTTCAAGCACGTTTTGATCTTCGAGGCCGCGGGCGCCACGCCGCCGCAATTCGCGCATCTTCCGCTGTTGATTGCTCCGGATGGCGCCAAGCTTTCCAAGCGCCGGCACGGTCCCGTGGTGAGCGTGACCACTTACCGCGATTATGGTTTTTTGCCGCAGGCTTTCGCGAATTTCCTTTGCCTGCTGGGCTGGTCGCCCAAGGACGATCGCGAGCGCATGACGCGCCAGGAGTTGATCGACGCGTTCTCCTTCGAAGGAATTAATCGCAGCAACGCGGTAATCAACTTCACCGAGCAGGACCCCATCGATCCCAAGGCGCTCTGGCTCAACGCCGAACACATACGGGCGCTACCGGTGGAGGACCTGGCCGAGCGCTTGTTGCCCTTCGTACACGCCGCCGGTTTCCAGGCCGACCGGCGCAAGATGCTGCAAGTCACTCCATTGGTCCAGGAGCGTATACAGTTACTGCGCGATGTACTTACCGTGGCCGATTTCTTTTTTGCCGATCATTTGCCGCCCTATGACACAGCCGAACTCGTCCCGCAGAAGGGCGATGCAGCCATGGCGCTGGCCGTATTGCGGCGCGGCCGCCAGGCGCTGGCCGGTACGGAGTTCACACACGATGCCCTGGAAAGCACTCTGCGGTCCGCGGCGGGCGACCTGGGCGTCAAGGCCGGCCAGATGTTCCAGCCCGTTCGCGTGGCCGTTTGCGGCCGTAAGAACGCCCCGCCGCTCTTTGCGACTCTCGAAGTCCTGGGGCGCGACACCTGCCTGGCACGTATCGACCAGGCTATACAGAAGCTGTTGCAGTAGGAGTTTTCGGAAATCATGAACCCAACGGGCCCTTCGAATTTCGTCCGCGACATTGTTATCGAGGATTTGGAGACTAATAAGTACGGCGGCCGCGTGCATACGCGTTTCCCGCCGGAGCCTAACGGCTATCTACACATCGGCCATGCCAAGTCGATCAACCTCAACTTTGGACTGGCCGCCGAATTCGGCGGTAAGTGCAACTTACGCTTCGACGACACTAACCCGTGCAAGGAAGAGACCGAGTATGTCGATTCCATCATCAAGGACGTTCGCTGGCTGGGCGGCGACTGGGACAACCGTCTCTTTTATGCGTCGGACTACTTCGATCAGCTTTATGCGTGGGCCGTGCAACTGATCGAAGCGGGCAAGGCTTACGTTTGCGACTTGACCGCGGACCAGATCCGTGAGTATAGAGGCACTTTGACCGAACCCGGCAAAGAAAGCCCCTGGCGCGACCGCTCGATCGAGGAAAACCTGGACCTGTTCGAGCGCATGCGGGCCGGCGAGTTTCCGGACGGCTCCCGCACCCTGCGCGCCAAGATCGACATGGCATCGAAGAACCTGAATATGCGCGATCCGGTGATGTATCGCATTCTGCATGCCGACCATCACCGCACGGGAGATAAGTGGCGCATTTATCCCATGTACGACTTTACGCACGGCCAGTCGGATTCGATTGAGGGAGTCACTCACTCGATCTGTACGCTGGAGTTCGAGGATCACCGCCCGCTGTATGACTGGTATCTGGAGCAGTTGGGAATTTATCATCCGAAACAGATCGAGTTCGACCGGCTGAACCTCACTTACACTCTCTTGAGTAAGCGCAAGCTGCTCACCCTGGTCGAGCAGGGGTACGTCAGCGGCTGGGACGATCCCCGCATGCCCACCATTTCGGGCATACGGCGGCGCGGCTACACGCCGGAGGCGATCCGCAATTTCTGCAATACGCTGGGCGTCTCGAAGACCAACGGGACGAACGAACTGGCGATGTTGGAGCATTTCGTGCGGGAAGATCTGAACAAGATTACACCGCGCGTGATGGCCGTGCTGCGGCCCTTGCGCGTAGTGATCGACAACTATCCCGCCGGCCAGGTGGAAGAGATGGAAGCGGTGAACAATCCCGAGGATGCCGGCATGGGGACGCGCAAGGTTCCGTTTTCGCGAGTGCTATACATCGAGCAGGATGACTTCCGGGAGAATCCGCCCAAGCAATTTTACCGGTTGTCTCCGGGACGCGAGGTCCGCCTGCGCTATGGCTACCTCATCGCCTGCACCGGCGTGGTGAAGGACGACAAGGGCGAAGTCATCGAGATCCACTGTACCTACGACCCGGCCACTCATGGAGGCAACACCCCCGACGGACGCAAAGTCAAATCGACGATTCACTGGGTCTCGGCCGCCCATGCCGTGAATGCCGAGGTACGCCTGTACGATAGCCTGTTCACGCTGGAGGATCCCAATCAAACAAGAGATGGCCAGGATTTCATCTCGAATCTGAATCCTGGCTCGCTCGAAGTTCTGACTGGCTGCAAGCTGGAGCCCTCACTGCTGGATGCGCGGGAGGGCGGCCGATATCAGTTCGAACGATTGGGTTATTTTTGCGTCGATCCGGACACAACTCCCGGCAAGCTGGTGTTCAACCGGACGGTGGCGCTGCGAGATACCTGGGCCAGGATCGAGAAGACCCAGCGGGCCGGGCAGTAAACCAGGATGACCGTCTGATGATCATTCTGGGAATCGGCGGCATTCTGGGCGATGCGGCTATCGCGATTCTGAAGGACGGGCGCCTGGCCGCCGCCGTCGAGGAATCCAAGCTGAGCCGGCAAAGTCTTCAGCCCGGCGTGCACGCAGCCGGCCGGACTGAGCTTCCGGAACAATCCATAGCCCTGTGCCTGTCGCTGGCCGGCGTTGAGCCCGACCGCGTGGACGTGATCTCGATCGTGCGGCCCTTCGCCGCCGGCCCGGAAACATCCCTGCATCTGCAACTACGCACGCGGTTCCCCAACAGTCGCATCGTGGTGGTTGAACATCACACGGCGCATGCGGCTTCGGCATACTATCCTTCGCCTTTCGAAGAAGCAACGGTGCTCACGCTGGACCGGTCCGGCGATTTCCGCTGCGGGACGCGCTGGCACGCCGCCGGCACGCAGCTTTCCCTCGACAGAGAGCTGTATTTTCCGGATTCGCTAGGTGACCTGTACGGCCGCGTGACCGAGTTGCTCGGATTCCGCGCCAGCCAGGAAGAGCACAAAGTGCAGTGGCTATCCGCAACGGGCGACGGCCGCTTCCACGATTTGTTCGTCGAGATCATGGAGACCGTGCCGGTGCGGGAGGGCGAGTGGCCGCGCCTGGACCGTTCCTTTTTCGACGCCGGACGCCTGACCCGGGGCGGCTTCAGCGCCCGCTTCTACGAGCGGCTGGGACTCGACGATGGAGCCGACGTACCGGAATCGTTGCGCGCTTCGCTCGCTTCCGGCATTCAGAAAGCCACCGAACAGACCGTGATTCGCATGGCCGGCAAGGGCGCCAATCTTTGTTTCGCGGGCGGTCTCGGACTGAATGCGCTGTTGGTCTCGGCGCTCGAGCGCTGCCCGGATTTTGAAAACGTCTTCGTACAGCCGGCGGCCGGCAATGCGGGCACGGCCATTGGCGCGGTGCTGCACGCCTGGCACGCCGTGTACAACCGGCCCGAGCGTGTGCCGCTCGACAGCCTGTACCTTGGGCCCAGCTATACCGCCGAAGAGATCAAGCGGGTATTGGAGAACTGCAAGCTGGGTTTCCGCTACATCCTGACCACCGAAGAGATGATCGCGACGGCCATTGCGCAGCTCGCCGAGAATCGCATAGTGGCCTGGATGCACGGCCGCATGGAGTTTGGCCCGCGCGCGCTCGGCAATCGCAGCATCCTGGCTTCGCCGCTGAACCCCTACGCCGCGGAAAATCTGAACGCGTTCATCAAACACCGCGAGCCGTTCCGTAAGTTCGCCGCGTCGGTGCCCGCGGAGCTTGCCGGCGAATACTTCGAAGCGGGCCCGAACGCGCGTTTCCTGGCCACCGTCGGCCGTGTCCGCGCGGCGCACCGCGAACGGTTTGCGAGCGCCCTGCTGAACGGCGATCTGATCCGCGTGCATACCGTTTCGCGGGATGATAATCCACTGTACTGGCAACTGCTGCACGCCGCCGGCAAGGCCACCGGGCTGCCGGTACTCTACAACACTTCGTTCAACTTGTTCAGCGAGCCGCTGGTCTGTACTCCACGCGATGCCGTACGGAGCTTCTATTCATCGGGAATCGACGCCATGTTCGTGGGGAATTTCTTCCTGCAGAAGTGATGTGTTACTTTGCCGAATAGATAAGCTCCTTTGGGTGCCGGGGAAAGAGCGCCCCAATCGCGGCGCCGGTTACGAGTCCGATCGCACCGCCAATGCCTCCGATTACCGCGCCCGTGGTACTGCGCGAGAAGCAAAGAAATTCACCCGAGCGACAGCCGCCCGTTGCGGCACCGGCAGCGAACCCTCCTCCAAATCCGACTCCAAGTCCGATAACCGCGCCGACGGCGGCGGTCTTGCCCCGTCCCCAGGCGCCTGGACGGTATCGCTCTATCTTGAGCACGTCCTCTCTTCTTGCGGTCATCGTCCCGGCCGTCACCTGTTGCGGCGTCCAATTCTGGAATGGGGCTGTCACCGGGCCTGTTTTTTCCGTTTTTAACGATAGGCGAATCTGATCGCCCGCACGCAACTGTGCGAGGGATTGCCAGTCGTGCCGATCCTGCCCCTCGGCCGCCGTCGCCAGCGCACAGATGAGCGGAAGCGTCAGGAATCTCATATTGAGGCTCATTTGCGGAAATCCAACCGATCAGTGCAATTCACGCGCTCGTTTCGTTTCACATTTTTCCAGCGGCCGGTCAATATCCCAGATCCTCCGGCAAGGCCGGCGGTGCTTCGAATAATCCTTGAGGTAAAGACGGTGGCAGAAAAGTATTGGGATCGGGAATCATCATCCCGTCCGAAGCCAGGTACTGCGCCACCTGCTGCTGCGCCGCGAGGCCAATCAGAATCGCCTGCAGGCTTGGGAACTGCACGGTGCTGCCGGAAATTCCGATGAACAGCACCAGGAATGGATGGGGATCTTGCGGCAGCGGCAGCCCGTCCGCCAATGCCAGATCGTGCCGGTATTCCCAAGTCCAGAGCCGCATGTTGGCGGCGTCGATCAATCGCGTCGTAGCCGGATTCGGCATGGTCGTATCCGCGCGCGCAAACTGAAACAGGATGTTCTTGGCCTGTACGCCGGGCAGCGACGAAGACACCAGGTGCGGCGCATAGTATACCGGGTCGCCCGGCGATTCCAGCCATTCGTAAAGTTCGAAAGCATTCTGAATCTGGATGGCGCCCGGCACTTCGTTGACCAACACCGGCTGGTACGGGAACACGTAATTGTCGTTGAAGTCGGTGCCGTCGTTCAGCAACGATGGTGTGCGCGCGGCCAAAAGCGCCGCCGCCAGTGAATGGTACGCGCTGCTCCACCGCACGATATCCACTACCGTGCCGCCTCCCACGTTCAACACCGAGGCCCGCACCTTAGGTTCCAGCGCCGAAAAAATGGTGCCATACATTCCGCCCAGCGATTCGCCGGCGTAGTAGACTTTGTCGGCATCCAGGTCCGGCTTTCCGTCTCCGTCCAGGTCCAGACCGCCCTCGATGACATGAACAAGCTGGGAAAGGTCCAGCGCTGTTTGCCGCAAACAGTCGCGCATGCCCACCTGCGCGGGGTTCATCGCTACGCAGCCTTCATACGGATCGAAGCTGCCGTCTCCATTCAGATCCACACTTCGTCCGCCGGCGGTCAGCGTGGTCACGTTTCCCGACTTGTCTGTAATGATGACCTGGCTCTGGGGTCCGAACCCGTGACCCACAGCGTTGATGGCAATGGTGGCGAAACCCGCCTGGGCCAGCGTGGGAGCCACCGCCGTCGGCCCGCCCCACTGACTGTCCCCGAAGCCGTGCCCGAAAATCACCACCGGATAGCCGCCTGCCGGTTGCGGCGAAGACGGCAGGTATACGTGAAAGTAAATCTGGTCGAGCGCCGGCGGCGGCCCCGCGGGCTGGCCCGTGGGCGTCGATGGAATCACCTGTTGAGCGTTGAGGTAGCTGGGCGACGCGAACGATCCGAAGGCCAGCGCGCCGATGCCTTTGAACAGCGGATTGTCAATCGGCAGCGAGACATCTACAAACTGCGCCGGAGTGGCCGCCACCTGCTCGTGCAGCACCAGCGAAACAATGTTGGCGTACTGAATCACCAGCGGCGGCGCCGGTCGCGCGGCCTGCTCGATCTTGGCCAGCTCCGCGTGCGCACTCTCCAGCCAGGTGGTGACGTTCATGGTGGTGAACACACTCGCGCCCACTACGTTATAGGGCGCGAATTCCGTGGCGACACTGCTCACCGCGGGCGCCAGCAGGTTGCAATACCAGTTCTGCCGCGCCCAGGAATTACTGAGCTGCACGCAGGCGGTATAGTCTCCATCCGGCTCGACAGGGTCGCCCGCCAGGTCGTGGATCTTGTCGGTAACGATGATCGCGATATGGCGGTGCTGGTCCAGGTTTCCGTCCGGCTTGGCGTAGACCGTATTGGTGGTGGGATCGTAGATGATCTGGTTGATGGGAATCTTCTGGCCGAAATAATTGATGCCAGGCTCCTCATCGGTCTGATTCTCGAGCGGGACGTAAAAGATAGCGTTGTACAAAGTGTTCACGTCGATAGGCGCCGAGAAGGTCACGGCGATGCGCGGCGCGGTTTGGAAACCGTCCAGTTCGTCGATCAACTGTACGTCCTGGCAATCGCTTGGCGCTGTCGCGCAATCCGAAGGCATAGGCAGATTCACGCGGCGGCCCGACTTCTGCGTGGCATCGGGCGTGGTCAGAAAATCGTTGGGGAAAGGGCCTGTCGCCGGATTGGTCGGATCCCAGCGCACCGTGACGCCGCCGGCGAATAGCACGGGAGCAAGTAGAATAAATACGAAAGCTGAAGCAATTCGAAGCATGGTGTATAGAATACACCACCACCATGAGGGCCGGGCTTCAGGATTCGCTGAGAATCGGAAAGGGCTCCGGAGTTTGCATGTGCAATAAGCGGGGATCGAGCAGTCGCGTAGTATCCACGTTGCCCATGGCCGATAGCATGGTTTCCTTGATATGCGGATACTCTCTTTCCAACTCGGCGAATAGCCCGCGCAGCGACCGCCGTACCGTACCGGTGCGCTCGGAGCAGGCACACGGTACCAGCGGCACGCCGCGCGCTTCGGCGTAAGCCCGGGTGATGTCTTCAGTCACGAATACCAGCGGCCGGATCAGCCGGAATTGCCGATCGCGCGACAGCGTCACCGGCGGCAGCGCGCTCAGCCGGCCGGTAAACAGCGTATTACGCAGCAGCGCTTCGCAAAAATCGTCGGCGGTGTGCCCGAAGGCGACCACATTCGCGCCCAGTTCCGAGCAGATCTGGTAGACGGCCCGCCGCCGGTAGCGGCTGCAAAGGTCGCAGCCGTGGTCCGGCTGTTCTTTGAGCAGCCGCAGCGAGGGATTGTCGCGATAGCAGGTCCAGGCCACGCCGCGCTCTTTCAGGTACTCGCCCAAGGGCTCGATGGGTCGCAGGAATTTCCCCTGCTCCACGGTGAACGCGCAGACCGAGAACTCGACGGGAGCCCGCTCGGCCAGCAGCAGCAAAGCCTCCAATAGCGTAGCTGAGTCTTTGCCGCCGGAAAGCGCCACGGCCACGCGGTCGCCTTCCTGGATCATTTTGAAGCGGTGGATGGCCTCCCCGACTTTACGCAGCAGTGCCTTTTCGAGTTCCACTCCACTTGATTATAGCTGCGCGCTACATTCAAATGATGTCTCCGGCGCGCATCGTAGCTTTCGAAATCCTGCTTGCCGTAGAACGTGGCGGCTACGCTTCCGACCTGCTGGCCGCCCGCACCGCGGATCTCGCCTCGCGCGACGCCGGCCTGGCTTCGGAAATCGTCTTCGGCGTACTGCGCTATCAGGCGCAGCTCGACTACCTGATCGAATATTACTCGGGCAAATCCGCCGCCCGCCTCGACCAACCCGTGCGCGCCGCTCTACGCATGGGCATCTACCAGCTCCGCTATCTCGATCGCATCCCGCCGCATGCGGCCGTCTCGGAGAGCGTCGATCTGATTAAGCGGGCGCGCAAATGGTCGGCAGCCGGTTTCGCCAATGCCGTCTTGCGCAAAGCCGATCGCGCTCCGGTTGCCTGGCCCGGCCGGCCTGTGGAGCTGTCGCATCCGGCCTGGCTGCTGGAGCGGTGGGAGCGCCAATATGGGCCCGAGATCGCCTCGGCGATCGCCCAGGCGAACCTGCGAACGCCCGAAACGTATGTGAATCCGGCCACCGGCCGCATACAGGACATAGGGTCGCAGGCCATCGTGCCGCTGCTGCGGCTGGAGCCTGGCCAATCCTTCCTGGATCTCTGCGCCGCGCCTGGCAACAAGACCGCGCAGGCGCTCGAATCCGGCGTGCGCGCCGTGGCTTGCGACATACACCCGCGCCGCCTCGCCCTGCTGAAGTCCCTCGGCACTGACCTGGTGGTCCTGGACGGCACACGGCCGCTGCCCTTCAACCGCCCTTTCGACCGCATCCTGGTGGATGCCCCATGCTCCGGCACCGGCACCCTGGCCCGCAATCCCGAGATCAAGTGGCGCCTGCGGCCTGCCGATTTGCCGGGTCTGCACGCCGGCCAGGCTGCCTTGCTCGAACAAGCGCGCAAGCTGCTGGCGCCCGGCGGTCTGCTGGTCTACGCCACCTGCTCGCTCGAGCGCGAAGAGAATGAAGACGTAGTAGC
>Ga0302326_10015575_pt1 | contig 15990 bp, 13 predicted proteins | sample Palsa_T0_3_FD_202264 | JGI IMG/M metagenome (GOLD analysis project Ga0302326, IMG submission 202264) | Peat permafrost microbial communities from Stordalen Mire near Abisko, Sweden - Palsa_T0_3 | ecosystem: Environmental > Terrestrial > Soil > Palsa > Peat permafrost | place: Sweden: Abisko... | reverse complement strand
GTCCGATTGTCGTGCCGGTACGTTGGCGGCGACGCCGGCAGCGGAGGGAAATCGATGCTGCCCAGCCCCGCCAGAGCCTTGCCATAGGGGCGCACCTTGCGAAAGCGCCGCACCGTGTAAATCACGCCGCCCAGGCCCGTATCCTGCCGCATATTGGTTCCCGTGTCGTTCAGTTCGGCATTGGACAGCGACGCGGGCAGGCCGTAGTGGATGTCCCTGCCCTCAATCTCCACGCCCACCCCTCGCAAAAAGCTCGGCCCCGGCAGCCGGGTCAGGTTCCAGTCGATCCACAGTGTCGCGCCTTCCATATAGCGCGTCACCCCAAATGAATCGTGGCCCCAATCGATATTGAATCCAGAAACGCCGGCGCCCACCTCAAGCGGCAACCCGCCCGCCTCAGCCGACGGCGCCACCTGCCCGAAGGCAGGCAATGCCGCCACAGCCAACAGCGCGGCCAGGGCTAACGCAATCCGCCTGAAATTCATCCCCAGTCTCCTTCGACGCGCGAACAGGTTCCAGCAATACGCTTCAAGTCAGTCTCCAGCGAAGGCGACTCATCCAAGCAATGCAGGGTTCTCGCAAACCTTCATGGTAAGTCCAACCCGCGGTCTCACCCATGCAACTTCCCGGTCACCTGTTCCCTAGTAAAGTAACGTGCCCGCCTCGTCTTCAATGGCGGCAAGCAGCATTCTCAAGCGTTCCACCCTTGGCGCAGCGACTTGTTGTGCATTCGTCGTGCGCAGCTTTCCCGGCAACACTTCAACCGCCCTTCGCAACACGGGAATCACCGAAGAGAACGTGGGATAGCGGCTGTCCCGCCCAATCTTGGCCAGCGCCCGTAACGCACCGATCGCTCCCATCTGTTCCAGGATGTCCGCATCCCGCAGCAGGATCGCCTCGGTCGTCACCGGCTCATCCTGGGGTTGATGGGTGCGGATCGCTTCTACAACGCCCTCCAGCTTCTCCTCGGGAAATCCCCAGCCCGTCAGCAACTCCCGCGTGCGAGCAATGGTGTAAGGAACGTGATCCCAGCGCGCCAACTGGTCCGGGTCATCCGGCCGATGCCCGACGAAGACGCCCAGGTCATGCATCCATGCGGCGGCAAAAACAATGTCGTCGTCAAATGCCATCCCCGCGCCAACCCGGCAGGCCAGCGCATGGAGACGAGGCTGATGGCCGAACTTGTCCACCGGCTGCGCTTCGGCGCGGATATACTCGACCACCGACTCCCGCCAACCAACACCCATCCCAAACGACCTCCCGCCGCAAGCCCAATCTAGCAGACGGAAATGCAGCCAAAGCTCCAATCGCTTCCCGCGGCCTGACCGGAAAGTTATCCCCGTGGATGCCAACGTACCGTATGCTAAGTTCTAGCCAACTGGATATGTTTGCCCGCCCTGCCCCAAATGGGTAGCCTTAAAATATGCGTCGGTGCGGGCATTCCATCCGCCAAACATCCCCGCATTGCGAGAAACGAGATCAAGCCGCGCATGTCGAAATCAGTTTCTATCTGCGTCATCGGATCCGGATATGTCGGACTCGTAGCTGCTGTCTGCTTTGCCGAAATGGGTCACTCCGTCATCTGCGTGGACAATGACGAATCCAAGGTAAAAACCCTCCGTGAAGGCGGCGTGCCCATCTTCGAAGACCATCTGCCCCAGTTGCTCGCCCTGCATCGCGACCGCGGCGTCAAGTTCACCACTGACCTGGGCGGCGCCGTGCAACGCAGCGAGGCAGTGTTCATCGCCGTGGGCACGCCGCAGGGCGATACCGGCGCGGCCGACCTCTCTTACGTTGAAGCCGTTGTTTCCGAGATCGCCCGCCACATCAGTTCTTATAAAGTCATCGTGGAGAAGAGCACCGTCCCCGTCTACACCAATGAGTGGATCAGCCGCGTGCTGCACCGTCATGGAGTGGACCCCAAAAGCTTCGATGTGGTGTCGAACCCCGAGTTCCTCCGCGAAGGCACCGCCGTCCGCGATTTCCTGCATCCTGACCGCATTGTGATCGGCGCCAACACCGAGCGCTCCGCCGATGTGCTGCGCCGCATTTATGAGCCGCTCACCGCCGGCACCTACTACGACCAGGCCGGCTCTCTGCCGGGCATGTGCAGCACCGCCCATCCAGCACGCATCGTTGTCACCTCGGCGCAAAGCGCAGAAATCATCAAGCACGCCTCCAATGCCTTTCTGGCGCTGAAAATCTCCTTCATCAATGCCGTCGCCAACCTGGCCGAGGCCGTCGACGCGGATATCGAGGACATCGCCCTTGGCATGGGCCTCGACGGCCGCATCGGCCCCCGCTTTCTGCGCGCCGGCCTGGGCTACGGCGGCTCCTGCTTCCCCAAGGACGTGGCCGCCTTTCATTGGGTGGCGCAGCAGCACGGCGTCAACTTCAAGCTCCTGCAGGAAATCCGTAGCATCAACGAAACCCAGAAGAACATCTTCTACAACAAGGTGCTTTCCGCCCTTTGGACCCTGCGCGGCAAGCGGCTTACCGCCCTCGGCCTGGCCTTCAAGGGCGACACCGACGACATCCGCGACTCGCCTGCCATTGACGTGATCAAGAAGCTTCTCGAAGCCGGCACCTGCATCACGGCCTACGATCCGGCCGCCAACGAACGCGCCAAGGCAGTCCTGCCTCCTTCGGACAAAATGCGCTACGCCGACGACCTGTATGAAGCGGCAAAAGACGCCGACGCCGTGCTGATCCTCACCGACTGGAAGGAATTTGCCGAAATCGACCTGCCCCGGCTCAACCAGGCGGTCCGCTTCCCCATCGTCATCGACGGCCGCAATCTTTACAACCCAAAACAGATGCAGGATCACGGGTTTACCTACGTCAGCGTGGGCCGCCCGGCCAGCTATCACGCGCAGCAGGGCAAGCCGCGCGGCATGGTATCGTAGAACCTGTCCAGGAACTCCGATTCGCCTACTTCCAACCTGCCGCATACGCTCCGTGCCCCATCCATTCGCGTTTTTTGCGAATGGGTGGGAGATCACAAACCTCAACCGGTCCTCCGTGAACTCAGTTTTCGGACAGGTTCTTAGGGAAACTCAAGCGCAACTTTCCATGCATCCACCGGTGGAACGCGCCCACAGGAATCGCCAATTCTCAGCCTGGAAGTGAACCCTCTAAAATGCACGTACTTGTTACCGGCGCAGCTGGATTTCTTGGCTCCCACCTCATCGATCGCCTCCTCGGTGAGGGACACACCGTTCTCGGGGTCGACAATCTATCCACCGGCAGCACGGAAAACCTGGCACACCTGGCCGACGATGCCCGTTTCCAATTCGAGCTGTGCGACATCTGCCAGCCCTTCGATCCCAGCCCAGTCGATTATGTCTTCAATTTCGCTTCCCCCGCCAGCCCGCCGGAGTATCTCCGCTTGGGGCTGGAAACCTTGCGTGTCGGATCAGCCGGCACGGAAAACTCCCTGGAGATCGCAGCAAAATACAGGGCCGGGTATCTGCACGCATCCACCTCGGAATGCTACGGCGACCCGCTCGAACATCCCCAGACCGAAGACTACTGGGGCAACGTCAACCCGGTCGGCCCGCGCTCCGTTTACGACGAGGCCAAGCGCTTTGCCGAAGCGCTGGTGATGGCCTACCATCGCTCCCGCGGAGTAAACACCCACCTGGTGCGAATCTTCAACACCTACGGCCCCCGCCTGCATCCCAGCGATGGCCGCGTCATTTCCAACTTCATCATGCAGGCCCTTCGCGGCGAGCCCCTCACCGTCTATGGAGACGGAAGCCAGACCAGGAGCTTTTGTTACGTCGACGACCTGATCGAAGGCATCCTGCGTCTTTCCCGCTCCGAAGAACATTTCCCGGTGAACATCGGCAACCCCAACGAGTTCACAATCATCGAGTGCGCGCAGGCGGTGATCGAAGCAACAGGCTCAAAAAGTGAACTCCGCTTTGAGCCGCTTCCTGAAGACGACCCCGCCCGCCGCCGCCCCGACATCACCAAGGCCCGCACCCTGCTTGGCTGGGAGCCACAAATCGGGCTCTCCGAAGGACTGGCCAAGTCCCTCCCCTTCTTCCGCAGCAAGACCGGCATCGTGTCTGTTTGATGTACAGCTCTCTTTCCTCCGCACTCCGCTAACTCGCCAACCTGCTAACCCGCGTAGCGGGGCTAACTCGCGGCATCTCATCTCAAACCGGAGCAGTCTCCAACCACGCCTCCCGGCAGGTCCCACTTCACGCAATTACTGTAATCCGGCTTCAATCATCTGCTACTCTTCTTCCAACATGCGCCGCTCCAATTTCTTTTTCCTCGTCTTCATGGTCCTTCTCGGATCAATCCTCCCCGTCTCCGCGCAAAAATTCCAACCCAAAACCATTCAATTCAAGGGCGACCCGGAATACTCCGACCAGGAGTTGCTGGCCGCCGCAGGCCTCAAGAGAGGTGGCGTCTTCACCTCCGCCGAGATGAACGACCACTCCAAGCTGCTGATGGACACCGGTGTGTTTGACAACCTGACCTACAAATTCGATGGCGTCGATCTCATCTATACACTGATTCCCTCATCGGCGCTCTTTCCCATCCGCCTGGAAAATCTTCCCCTCACGGCCGGCCCCGAACTTGACGCCAAACTTCACGAGCGCTTCCCGCTCTATCACGGCAAGGTCCCTTCGGAGGGCACTCTGCTTGACGGTGTGCGCAGTGCGCTCCAGGAAATGCTCGCAGCCCAGGGCATCAACGCCACCATCACCACCACGCCATTCGGCCAGGCAGGCACACGCAATGTTTCCGCCATGAACTTCTCCATCGCCTCGCCTCCGGTGCGCGTCGGCGCGCTCCAATTGCAAAGCGTTTCGCCCCCCATGATGGACAGGGTCAAAGCCATCGCCGATAAGCAGACAGGCACGTCATTCGACACATCAAACTCCGCCGCCAACCTGGAGCACGCATTCGCATCCTTCTACGCGGAGGAAGGCTACGCTGCCGTCAAGGTCCAGGCCATCCGCTCCGGCGATCTACAAATCAGCGTAAGTGCCGTCGATATTCCATACTCGGTCACCATCGAAGAAGGCCATCTCTACAAGCTCGGCACCATCAAACTGCCGCCCGATTCGCTCGTATCCCCCGCAGAGATCGACAAAATCACCAGCGCGGCCGCGGGAACCCTGAAGGGTCCAGCCATCCGCAACATATGGGGGCTCATCGCCGGCCGCTACCACTCCAAGGGATACCTGGACTTCGCCATCACTCCGCATCCTGAATTCGATGAGGCCGCCGGAGTCGTCAACTACACGGTCGAAATCCATCCCGGACCGGTCTATCACCTTGCCCTGCTCAAGTTCGAAAACGTCAGCGACGACCTGCGCAAGCTGCTCATGCGCAACTGGCAAATGTTCCCCGGCGATCCCTTCGACGAGAGCTATGTCGCTGGCTTCATCCTCAAGGCGCAAAATTCCGATCCCGTTCTGATGCGCACCCTGGCCGGCGTCAAGGTCTCCTACGATGTCCGCGCCGACCCCGCAACTCACGATGTAAATCTGGTAATCCGCCTGGAAAGAAAATAGCTGAGCCGAGTATTCTCGGTTCCATGCACTCCCCGATATTTGAAAGCATGTTCCACCTGCCCCTTCCCATCCTGGAGAAGCTGGCGCGCCCGGTCATCGTTTACCTCGTGCTGGTGGCGCTGCTGCGCCTCTTCGGCAAACGCGAACTGGCCCAGCTCAACCCCTTCGACCTGGTCGTTCTGCTCTCGCTCTCCAACACTGTGCAGAACGCCATCATCGGCGACGACAACTCCGTCACCGGCGGCATCATCGGCGCGTTCGGCCTGCTGGCCATCAACTGGCTGGTGGTCCGCGTGCTCTTCCGCTCCCGGCGTCTCACGCGTGCGCTCGAGGGCCGCTCCGCCGTCCTCATCCTCAACGGCCAACTCGATCTCAAAGCCATGAACCGCGAGATGCTCTCTCGCGAAGAGTTGCTCTCCGTCGTCCACCGCCAGGGCTTTGAAGATTTCCACCAGGTGCGCAAATGCGAACTGGAGCCCAATGGCACCTTCTATGTGGAAGCCTACGAACCCTCGGTCGAGGATAAACGCCACGCTGAGCTGCTCGCACGCATCGGCGAATTGGCGAAGGAGGTTGCGGCCCTTCGGCCTCAAACCTCCTGATCGAAGCGAAGTCGCTCAACACGGTCGCGTGAGCGGATCTTGAAATATTGCTGTTGCGGCTATATCCGCCATGGACATAGATTCGGTCCATGGCTCAGACCACCGTACCGGCCGCACCTCTGACTCCCGCTGTCTTCGCAATCCTGCTGTCGCTGGCAGAGGGAGAGAAACATGGATACCTGATCATGAAATGAAAGACGCCGCACACCCCGGGCGGCGTCATCCAGATGGGTCCAGGAACGCTATGGCTCGCTGGAGGGTATGATGCGCGACGGACTGGTCGAGCAGTCCGGCAACTCCGGCGACGAGCGCCGCCGCTACTACTGCCTCAAAGGGCTCGGCCACTCTGTGCTGGCCGTCGAACTCAACCGCCTGGACGCCGCCGTCACCTCCGCCCGCACCCTGGGCCTGTTGCCGCACGGAGGCCGTTCACGACCGCATCCGTGAAACATCGGCACTACTCCCACTCAATCGTTCCCGGCGGCTTCGAAGTAATGTCATAAACAACCCGATTGATCCCCCGCACCTCGTTCACAATCCGGCTGGATATCCGCTTGAGCACGTCATAGGGCAGCGGCGTCCAGTCCGCCGTCATGCCGTCTTCCGAATGCACCGCACGCACCGCGCAGGTGTATGCGTAAGTCCGCTGGTCGCCCATCACGCCGACGCTCATCACCGGCAACAGCACGGCAAAGCTCTGCCAGATCTTCGAGTAGAGTCCTGCAGCCTTGATCTCAGCGACAACGATTTCGTCCGCCTCCTGCAGCAGCGCCACCCGCTCCGGCGTCACCTCGCCAAGGATACGAACTGCCAGCCCCGGCCCCGGGAACGGCTGCCGCCCTAGCACATCCTCTGGCATCCCCAGGTCGCGCCCAATCCGCCGTACCTCATCCTTGAACAGGTCGCGCAGAGGCTCAATCAGCTTGAGCTTCATCCCCAGCGGCAGCCCGCCCACGTTATGGTGGCTCTTGATGGTCTGGCTCGGACCCTTCACGCTGCTCGACTCAATCACGTCCGGATACAGCGTCCCCTGCACCAGCCAGTCCACCCCCCCGGTTACCTTCGCGATGCGCGTAGCTTCGTCGTCGAAAACCGCAATGAACTCTGCGCCAATCCGCTTGCGCTTGGTCTCCGGATCCGTCACTCCAGCCAGTTGCGCCAGGAACCGCGCGCTCGCGTCCACAGCCACAATATTTAGCCCCAGCTTGTCGCGCAGATTCTTCTGCACGCTATGGAACTCGTTCTTGCGCAGGACTCCGTTGTTGACGAAGATGCAGGTCAACTGGCTGCCGATCGCCCTGTGCACCAGCACCGCCGCCACCGAAGAATCAACGCCACCGGAGAGCCCGCAGATCACGTGCCCCGCCCCCACCTTGGCGCGAATCCCCTCGACCGTCGTCTGGATAAAATGCGCCGGCGTCCAATCTCCAGCTGCTCCGCAAATGTTGAAAACAAAATTGCGAATCAGTTGCGCTCCCAGCGGCGTGTGATGCACTTCGGGATGAAACTGCACCGCCCAGATGCGCCGCGCCTCGTTCACAATCCCCGCCAGCGCATTGGACGTGATCGCCGTCCGCGTGAAGCCTCCGGGCAATTCCTCGGCTTCGTCGCCATGGCTCATCCACACCTGCAGCGTCGCCGGCAATCCCGCGAACAAAGCCGTCGCCCCATCCTCGATCGCCACTTCCGCATGCCCATACTCGCGCAGCGGCGCAGACTTCACCTTGCCGCCCAGGGCGTGCACGATGAAATGCAACCCATAGCAGATGCCCAGCACTGGCACGCTCATCGCGAGCACGCCCGCGTCCGCCGCCGGCGCATCCGCGTCATAAACCGACGACGGCCCGCCCGACAGAATGATGCCGAGCGGTTTGTAGGCCTGGATTTCCGCGAGAGGCGCCGTGCAGGGCAGCACCACGGAGAAGACATTCTGCTCGCGTATGCGCCGCGCAATCAGCTGCGTATACTGCGAACCAAAATCGAGAATTACGATTGTCTGGGTGTCCACTCCCTAGTGTGGCAGGGCCTGCGGGGAGATGTAAAGACGGTTCTGATCTTCGTTCGCTTCCTAGGGCTTGCCTTCGGCCGCGAGACGCATGTTGTCGCTTGGTTCGGCGACATATGTTACCACCTGTGGACAGCGGAAGCAGGCTGCTTTGCCTTCCTGCTGGTACCAGCGGCAAGAGGCGCGGATGAGGCAGGCGGGCAGGCCGTCGGTAACGGCGGGAAGGATCTGTACAATCCGCGTGACGAGACGGCAGTCCTTGCCGTCGAAATGGCAGCATTTCTTCTCCTGGCAGGGAGCAGCGAAACGAAGCACCTGGGTTGGCTTGACTTGCCCCGCCAGGGCCAACACTTCGTCGCTGACAGGCAGAAGCTCATTCAGGTATGCGACTTCGGGGGCATCCGGCGTCCCGCCGACTACCCCAAGGACGCGGCTGCCGGGCATATCCGGTTGCGCGCTCGGGCAGTAGAGGTGCTGTTGGTCCACGGCGAATTGCGCAGACGTACCCTGATTCTGAGGCATAATCATCCTCCAGCATCGAAGCGATCCATTCCTCTCGACGCGATTGCTTCAACTTCCTGGTGCAGCGTCCGTTCAACCCGTTCTCTAAAAGTGAACGTGCGCTTCCGGCGGGAGCTTGAAGCCGCAGATGATGTATTTCGGCGCCAGGTTTGCGCCTGCAGCTGCGCCTATTGCTGCGCTTGTCTGCACGGTTCCGGCCACCTTGCCCAGATGCTCGGAAGCAGACGCCGCAATCGCATTGGCGAGAGTGCTCGCTCCGTCAAACTCGACGCCTGGGCCGTAATAGATAAGGCCGCAGATGACGCCGGGATTGATGTAGGTGTAAGGGCCGTCGGTACCGGCGGGAACCTTCACGTTGGCTACTGCCTTGTGAACCGCGCCGGAAAGCTGCTGCACAGAGATTGATTTCGGGGTTGCCATGGATTATCCCTCCTTTGGGGGGAAACGGGACCGGGAGCGTCCCTAGAGGGCTGACGAATTTGGAAGGTAATTTACTCCCAGGAATGTGGGCAGTCAAGAAAATAAAACCACTGGCACTGTCCTGATCCAGACGGATTTTGTGCAGATTAGGACAGTACCTGATCTTCCGCGTTTTAGTACTCAGGACCAGTGTAAAATCCGGTTAGTATTTTGGTCCGCCAGGACTGTCTCCGACAATCCGTTGTTCTCATCAGACGCCTTTGCGCACTCGAAGCTGTTAACTGCCGCTCGGCACAACGAGACCCTCTGTGTTCAATCGAGCCGGGTAAAAACCAAGGAGCCCAAATGAACGCCGCCGTAGTCCGCAGCTTCGATACGCCGCCCACCTACACCACCTTCGCTGACCCCATCCCGCAGGAAGGCGAACTGCCTGTAACCATCGCCGCCGCCGGCCTGCACCAGATTGTCAGAGCGCTGGCCAATGGCACCCACTACGGCAGCACCGGAGAACTGCCCTTCATTCCTGGCGTGGACGGCGTGGGCTGTCTTGAGGACGGCACGCGCGTCTATTTTGGCGGTGCACGCAGCCCTTATGGCACATTCGCAGAACGCGGCCTCGCCGCCAGACGGATGTGCATCCCTATCCCCGAAGGGCTCGACGACGCCGTCGCCGCCGGCATCGCCAATCCCGCCATGTCCTCCTCAGTAGCGCTCACCGCGCGCGCAAAGTTCGTTGCCGGCGAGAGCGTGCTGGTTCTCGGCGCCACCGGCATTGCCGGGCAACTTGCCGTGCAGATCGCCAAGCGCATGGGCGCGCGCCGCGTGGTTGCTGCCGGACGCAATCCCCAGGCCCTGGAAGAAGCAAAGCAACTGGGCGCGGATGCCTTGATCTCGCTCCATCAGGAACAAGACGCGCTGGTCGCCGCCTTCAAGGACGAGATTGCGGGCTCGGGAGTGGACGTCGTGCTCGACTATCTTTGGGGCCGGCCGGCGGAAGCCGTGCTGCAAGCCATCTCGCAAAGAGGGCTCAGCAAAGCAGCGCCACGCGTGCGCTTTGTACAGATCGGAGCGAGCGCCGGTGTAACCATCAGCTTGCACGCGGCGTCATTGCGCAGTTCCGGTCTTGAGTTACTGGGCAGCGGCTTCGGCAGCGCCTCGCTCGATCAGATCAAGGCGGCCGTCGCGGAGTTTTTCGTCACCGCCGTCAAGCAGCCGTTCCGGTTCAAACTGAAAACCGCCCCGCTCAGCGAAGTTGAAGCTCTCTGGAACAGCCCCGAGCCGGGCGCGCGGCTCGTGTTCCACCCGTAAACATGGTGCATCGCGCCGGCCCCTCAGCCGTCCATCACTGGTATTCGCGGTCTCTTGAAATCCCCAGCCCGGAAATCTTGCCCTCCGCATTGAGGCCAAAGTTCACCAGCATGGAATTGGAACCCTTGGTGAGCCGGAAAGTGGAATTGAAGAGTCCTGCCGCGCCGGGCAGGGCCGTGCGCCGGACCAAAGTGAGCGTTCCGCCGGGCCACAAGACTTCGAGCCTCTTCTTTACCGAGGCGCCGGCCTCCGGAGTCAGGTAGGGAAGAAGCTCTGCCGTGGCTTGGGTACGAATATCTTCACGCGCCACCAGCTTGTCGAGAATCTTTCCCAATGCAACCGCAATCTCCGGCTTGTCGTCGGGAACGGACGTCAGCTTGGCGGGCATCAGCGGCGCGTCGGCCAAGCCGGCAACCACATGCGCAATCAAGCCCGGATCTGCGTGGCCGGCGTCCAGGTTGGTGAGCACCACCACGGTCAGACTGTCGTCCGGATAGCGTGCGATGCGGCAGGTGAAGCCTTGCCACGCGCCGCCATGCTCGATGCGCCTGTGTCCATTCTGATCGCCCATCATCCACGCAAATCCGTAGCCGGCAGGATTCGGCTTGCCATCGTTCAGCGGATAGACCGTCCACATGCGGTCCAGGCTGGCCTGTTTGAGCAGCCGCGTTCGGTATAAAGCCTCATCCCACTTGGCCAGGTCAACCACGTTGAAGTAGAGCGTGCCGTCGGCGGTCGAGTTGAAGGTGGGCGAAACCCATTCCTGGTTCTTCAACTGCCCATCGTCGAGTTCGTAGCCCGCAGCGCGATTGGGAATAATGTCCCGCTCGCTGATCAGCCTCGTCGACGTCATCCCCAGCGGCTTGAATATCCTCTCGGCAAGGAACTCGTCATAGCGCTTGCCGGTGATCTTGTGGATGATGATGCCCAGCAAAACATAATTCGTATTGCGATAGGCCCACTTCGACCCCGGAGCCCACTCGATGGGCAGCGCTTCAATCTTCGTCGCCAGTTCATCCTCGGTAAAATCGAGGCGCAGGTAAAACGGCCCCTTCGGCCCGGTGCGGTCGCCGCTCTCGTATTCCGATAGCCCCGAAGTGTGCGATAGCAGGTTTTTTATCAGGATCGGCTTCCAGCTTGCCGGAGCCTCAGGGAAGTATTTCGTCACCGAGTCGTCGAGCGATATCTTTCCCTCTTCCACCAGCATCATGATGGCTGCGGAGACAAATTGCTTGCCCACCGAGCCGGACTGAAACACCGTCTCCGGCTTCACCGGCACGTCCAGTTCGACATTCGCGAGCCCGTAGCCCTTCACCAGCAGCACCCGCCCACGGCTGTAGATCCCCACCTCAGCTCCAGGAGTCTTCTCGCGGGCCAGCTCAGCCGTAACAAAAGCATCGATGGATTGAATCGTGGCCGCATCCAAAGCAGGCAAACGGGCGGGCGCGGCGTCCTGCGCATAAGCTCCGTGAGGCGCGGCAGCCACAACAACGGAGATCAACAGGATTTGAGCAAAACGCATGAGAGCGATCCCCCCCAATTTGGCGATAGGCAACTCGTGCAACAGGCTACTGCGCGGCGCCCTGTCCCTTGTAAACTACCCCCGCCTTCATCACGAACTTCACATCCTGCAAGACGCGCACATCGGCCAATGGGTTCGAATCGACGGCAATAATGTCTGCCCACTTCCCCGGCTCCAGAGTCCCGGTCTTCGCGGTCCAACCCATCAGGTCGGCGGCGTTCACCGTGGCCGTTTGCAGCGCCGCCAACGGCGCCATGCCCAACTGATTCACATACACGTCCAGCTCGTGCGCGTTCAACCCATGCGGATACACCGCCGCATCCGTGCCCAGCGCAATCTTAACCCCCGCCTGCATGGCGTGCTTGATGTTGCTCTTGGCCACGGCGCTCACGTCGATCATCTTCTGGTGATAGAACGCCGGCAGATTCCCTTTCTCCAGCATCCAGTCCTCGAGATACAGCGTCGGCACCAGGTAAGTTCCACGCTTCTTCATCTCGGCAATCGCTTCGTCGTTGATGTAGCTGCCGTGCTCGATCGAGTCCACCCCAGCCTCGGTGGCCCACAAAATTCCCTGCGCTCCATGCGCATGCGCCGCCACCTTGCGCCCCAGGCGATGCGCGTCGGCCACAATTGCCTGCATCTCTTCGAGCGTGTATTGCGAAGCCTGCGGATCGTCTCCCTTCGACAGCACGCCGCCCGTGGCGCAGATCTTGATCAGGTCGGCGCCGTACTTGATGTTCTCCCGGACCTTGTGCTGGACTTCGGCAATGCCGTCAGCTACGCCGTCACCCACCACGCGATATTTAATTGGCAACAGGTTCTCATCGCAGTGCCCGCCGGTGATGCCGATCAGCGGTCCGCTCACAAGCATGTGCGGGCCTGGAACCTGGCCGGAATTGATGGCGTCGCGCAGATCCACATCGATAAAGCCGTTCGCGCCCACGTTGCGCACGGAGGTGAACCCGGCGAGCAGCGTGGTGCGCGCATTGACCACTCCGTTGATGGCTTCCTTCGCGTCGGTTGAAATCAGCTCGCGATACGGATCGAAGTCCGTGTTCATGGTCAGGTGCGTGTGCACGTCGATCAGGCCCGGCAGCACCGTCATGCCGCCCAGGTCCACCACCACATCGCCCGCTTGCGCTTGCACCTGGGCCGTCGCGGCAATCGACTGAATGGTGTCGCCGACCACCACAATGGTCTGCCCATCGAGCATTTTGCCTGTCTTCACATCCAGCAAATGTCCAGCGCGCACCAACGTGCGCACAGTCGCAGCATTCTTGCCCGTTTGGCACAACAAGCATACTCCGCCCAACGCCAGGCACAACAATACCGCCAGCTTCCATCGCAAAACCATGCCGAACTCTCCCCGGGGGAATCCTCACGCGGAGTGTAGCAAACTTGCCGGCCGCCGTGTTTCGATCCTATGCGGTCCGCCTCATGCGCGTGTTAGCCTTCATAGCATTGCAGAACGTCCGAAATCGGCTGCTATGGATGCGATGCTGGCCCGACCAAGCTCGAAGCATTGAGGTTCCGGCCGGTTGACCGCTTCCCAAAGGACACACAATGAATCGACCTCCCCTTGCGTCCCTCCTGATCCTGACCGCCGCAATCGCATTGGCTCCAAGCTCCGGCGTTTCCCAGAACGACGCCGCCAAGCCCGCGCCTCCGCCGTCCATCCGCAGCTTCGACCCCGCCGCCATCGACAAGACCGCCGACCCTTGCACGGATTTCTATCAATTCGCATGCGGCAATTGGATGAAGAACAATCCCATCCCCAGCGACCAGGTCCGCTGGGCGCGTTCCTTCTCGTTGCTCCAGGAGCGCAATCGCTATCTGCTCTGGCAGGAGCTGGACGCCGCCTCCACGGATCCCAAATCGCCTCTCGAAAAGAAGTATGGCGACTACTACGCCGCCTGCATGAACACCGGCCTGGTTGAGAAAAATGGCCTGGAGCCGCTCCAGCCCGCCCTCAAGCGTATCGACGATCTCAAGGACGCCGGCCATCTTGCCTCGCTCATCGGTGAACTGGCATCGGAAGGCAGCCCCGCGCCGCTCTATCGTTTCGGCGTTGGCCAGGACGAGAAGGACTCCTCCAAGCAGATCGCCCAAATCGGACAGGCCGGCCTGTCCCTGCCCGATCGCGACTACTACATCAAAGACACCAAACGATTCGAAGAGATTCGCAAACAGTATGTAGACCACGTCACCAAAATGTTCACTCTGGCCGGCGACACGCCCGAGCAGGCCGGCAAAGAAGCTGCGGCCGTGATGGAGATCGAGACCGCTCTGGCCACCGTCTCTACAGACCGCACCGCTCTGCGCGACCCCGCAAACCATTACCACATCTACACCGTGGCCGACTTTCAAAAGCTTGCGCCCGGATTCGATTTCAATGTCTATTTCACCGACGTCAAGGTCCGGCCCTTCGACACCCTCAACGTCTCCACGCCCGATTTTTTCAAGGGCATGAACGGTCTCATTGCCAAAGAGCCCGTCGACGCCTGGAAGTCCTACCTGCGCTGGCACACGCTGCATGGCTCGGCCATGGAACTGCCCAAGGCCTTCTACGATGAGAACTTCGCCTTCTTCGGCAAGACGCTGCAAGGCCAGGCAGAGCCAACCCCGCGCTGGAAGGAATGCTCTTCCATGACCGACGAAGCGCTCGGTGAAGCCGTTGGACAGGTGTGGGTAAAGCAGAACTTTCCCCCAGCCGACAAGGCCAGCATGGATCAGCTTGTAGCCGCACTGGAGAAATCTCTCGGCGACGACATCAAGACCCTCCCCTGGATGAGCGACGCCACCAAGAAGGAAGCCGAACAGAAACTGTCCATGATCCGCAACAAGATCGGCTATCCGGAACACTGGCGCGACTACTCCGCCTTCAAAGTCAAGCGCGACGATCTCATCGGCAATCAGCGCCGCCTGGCCGTCTTCAATCGCGATTACAACCTGAACAAGCTGGGCAAGCCGGTGGACGAAAAGGAATGGGGCATGACGCCGCCCACCGTCAACGCCTATTACACGCAGTCGTTCAACGACATCAACTTCCCCGCCGGCATCCTGCAGCCGCCTTTCTTCGACGCCAACATCGACCCCGCCGTCAACTTCGGCGGCATCGGCGTGGTGATCGGCCACGAGATGACGCATGGATTCGACGATCAAGGCTCGAAGTTCGATGGCAAGGGCAACCTGCGCGAGTGGCAAACCCCCGAAGACCGCAAGGCCTTCAACGAGCGCACCGACTGCGAAGTAAAGGAATACAGCGGATTTGAAGCGGCCCCTGCGCACGGCGACGTTCCCGCGCAGAATCTCAACGGCAAGCTCACCCTGGGCGAAAACACCGCCGACAATGGCGGCCTGCGCATCGCCTGGATGGCCTTGCTCGATACCCTGGCCGCGGAAGGAAAATCCATCAACGACAAGATCGACGGGTACACCGAGGCGCAGCGCTACTTTCTGAGCTTCGGCCAGGTGTGGTGCCAGAACCAGACCGAGCAAGCCGCCCGCCAGCGCGCGCTCACCGATCCCCACTCGCCCGGCCAATGGCGCGCCAACGGCTCCGTGCAGAACTTCGACGAGTTCGGCAAGGCCTTCGGCTGCACCAAAGGGCAGCCTATGTACCCCGCGGACTCCTGCCGCGTCTGGTAGCGCCCTTCGGGCAGATCCCCGGCCGTGCGGCACCAGTCTCCGTGCCCCATCCTTTCGCGTTCTCCGCGAAAGGGTGGGAAACCTCGAACCCATCTCTACGTCGTTCGTACAGCGCCCCTCAAGACCAACCACTCCACATCTTTCCCCGCGCCTCCCCGGTGACCTTTGCCGCCCCTGCGGCGTCCAAACCGAGACCGCACCCGAAATCTCTGTTGCGCAGTGAGCCGGGTGTTGCGTAATGGCTCGATCCAATGCGGAAGTACTTTGAAAAACGCCCTGTTTTGCCCAGTCTCACGCGGAAACTAGGCATAACAGACCCTCGGCTTTTACAATGCAGCAGGGACCCATCCCAACCCAGCTCTGCTGTGGAACTAGCAAACTTGGCGGCGCACGCCTGACCAGGATGAAGGAATCGCATGAAGTTTA
>Ga0302326_10015573_pt1 | contig 15993 bp, 12 predicted proteins | sample Palsa_T0_3_FD_202264 | JGI IMG/M metagenome (GOLD analysis project Ga0302326, IMG submission 202264) | Peat permafrost microbial communities from Stordalen Mire near Abisko, Sweden - Palsa_T0_3 | ecosystem: Environmental > Terrestrial > Soil > Palsa > Peat permafrost | place: Sweden: Abisko... | reverse complement strand
GCGCACATATTCACAGACTGGTTGAGATCACACTCTGTGGAAATCCCTCCTCCAAAATCTCTCGGTCTAAATCACTATAAGGATGGGGATGTTGGGGTCGGCGCCCTTCCAGAGGGTGAGGAAGTCTTGGTATGCACTCTTCGCTTTGGCAATGTCGCCGGTGAGAACATAGGCGCGGGCTAGGCCGAGATGTGCAAGTGCACCGATCGGCTGATTTCCGACCGCGCCGTAATGGTCCAGGATTTTTTGAAACTCACCCTGTGCGGCTGCGCCCTGCTTAGCAGCTAGGTAAGCTCCACCTCGTAAGTAAACGGGATACAGGGCAAAAGTGAAGGAAGTGTTGGTCTGCCCCAATTCGTACGGCTCTGCTGCTGCTAGTGCTCCGATGGCTCGTGAGGCGTCACCGCTGCGAAGCGCAGCGGCACCGCGAATCATGGGCAGGTAGTCAGATTGCACAATCGTATCCGCGGGAAACTTTTTGCGGAGATCGTCCAATTGCCGTGCTGCCTGCGACGAATCGCCTGCCAGCGCCACGGCAATCGCGGAGAACGCATTCCCTTGCCTGCTATCGGATCGCAACATCGCGGCTTTGGCGTCCTGCTTCGCCGCGTCCATATTGCCTACCAGCGCTTCGCGGACTGCGGAGTGCCCCAGATATTCCGCCGCGGTTTCCTTTTCGTTCGTTCTTTCGGCAGCGTCGGCTGCACGGCGCGTCAGTTCGCGGCTCTTGGCGAACTCCCCGTTATATGCGGCAGTTTCAGATTCGAGGAAGAGTATTTGATCTTCGACTCCTGGTTTTCCTGTGGCATCGGCGACCTGCCGTTCCATCCCGGCGGCGTCCTGTTGCAGAAAATCGATGTTGTAAAGAGCCAGAGGAAACCAGGGCGAGTCGACATGGTGAGCCCGCGAGTCTTGTACCAGGGCCTTGGCCTGATCAAGTTGGTTGATCCACTGATAACTGTAGGTGAGATTTACCGAGTTATTGCCGCTGCCCGAATTGATCTTCCAAGCCTCCAGCGCCGCGGCACGAGCCTTCTCGTAGTCTCCCATGAAGGTAAAAGTCGTCCACAAATTTGACGGCGGCTCGTAGTCACGAGGATAGCTTTGCGCCCATGCCTGATATGCGGTGCGGGCAGCCTCAAGATTTCCGGTGACGACCATCTCGTAGAATGAGGAGATGGCAAGCCGTTCGCCTTCGCTGACCCGTCCCCGCAATTCATAAGCCTTGCGAGTATTTTCTGCACAGAGAGCAAGTTCACTCAAGGGCTGATAAGCCTGGCCCAGCCGCAAATAAGCCATCGCGAAATTTGGATCCAGCGAAATCGCCCTTTGAAAAAGGGGAATAGCAGCGGCGTAGTCGTTCGCCACGTCGGTGGTTCGATTGCCGAGGGTGTAGGCCTGCAGCGCCTCAAGTGATGAAGTGGTCACGCTGTCGGACGGAGCATCATACGTTTGCACCGAGGCGAGCGATTCCCCCAGCCTTGCGCGCAGTTTCGCTGAGGCGGCTCCGAGAGCTTCGAGGATCTTTTCCTTGCCGTTCGCTGTCACTTGCTCCTCGGAGAGCAGGTCGCCGGTGCGGCAGTTCACCGCCTTCAGACCCAAAACATACTGGCTCCCTAAACTGGAGATGGAGCCGTCAATGGTGGCTGCGCTGGCCGTGCGCTGGCAAACGTCACGTGCGATTTCCGGTGTCAGCCGCGCCTGTTTCGGCTGGTTCATCAATGTCAGCGTCTGCGCGATGCGCTCGTCCGAAACCAGGCTGAGAAATGGCGACTGCTCCAGTTGCGCCGCGAGCCCTTGCCGTAAGGTACCATCGAAAACGGCGTCGCCCGTGCTGTTGGCGAAATCGGCGAGAACAATGGTGTCCTTCTCGGTCAGGCGGTGCGTGGTCTGGCGTGAGTGGAAGTAGAACGCTCCGGCAATTACAACCGCGAGAAGGACTGCGGCTGCGGGAACCAGAATCTTCCAGAGTTTCCTGCCCGCGACGGGAACTTCGGCGACCTTCACGGCCCTCGATGGCGTAGATGGAGCAAGCGCAGGGGAGTAACCCGATGCTGGCGACGGCTGCTGGGCTGGAACCTGAGCGCCGATTTCCAGTGCCACCGCCACGGTGCCAGAACCCGCAGCTATGGCTCGTCCCGTCTCGGTATCCCGCTTCAGGCGTTGCAGGTCGGATCGCATCTCGGAGGCGTGCTGATAGCGGAGACTGCGATCTTTCTCCAGTGCCTTGTTGAGGATGTCTTCAAGCTTGGGAGGCACATCATGGTTTAACCGAACCACCGCCACAGGGGCGCGGTTCACGATAGCTTCACAGATCATCGCCGAACTTTCCCCGTGAAAGGGCAATGCACCCGTCGCCATCTCGTACAACACCGCACCGAATGAAAATAGGTCGCTTCGCGCATCCAACTCTTTCGCCCGCACCTGCTCCGGCGACATATAAGCCACCGTTCCCAGCATGGTACCCGGACTGGTCAGATGGTCTGCGTCCAACGAAGCTGTCTGTGTGTTGAGAGACGCAATGGTGCTCGAAGAACTGCCTGCCAGACTGATCTTGGCCAGCCCGAAATCCAGAACCTTGGCGTGCCCGCGTTCCGTGACGAAGAGGTTCGCCGGCTTGATATCGCGATGAACGATCCCCTTTCCGTGTGCGGCGTCTAGCGCATCGGCAATCTCAATGGCAAGAGACAGGATCAGTTCGGTTTCTAGCGGACGCCCCGCAATGCGGTGCTTCAGCGTCATGCCATCCAGAAACTCCATAGCGATGAACGCCTGTCCGCCCTGCTCGCCAATGTCATAGATCGTGCAGATATTGGGATGGTTCAGTGCGGACGCAGCCTGCGCTTCGCGCAGAAAGCGGGCGAGCGCCTGTGGATCTCTGGCAACGTCATCCGGGAGAAACTTGAGGGCGACGAAGCGATGTAGTCGCGTGTCCTCAGCCTTGTAGACCACACCCATCCCGCCACCACCGAGTTTTTCGACGATGCGGTAGTGCGAGATGGTTTGGCCGATCATGGTCGCCCCATAGTAGGCTGGACGTGAGGGCGGGTCAATGAAAGCCGTTGGAGTTGGCGAGTGGCTCAGGCGATGGTTATTGAAATATCGCGATTACGCTCATTGATTTCCGGGCCGGGGGTTGAGTGTAATGGCCTGTGGCTGTTGAAAACTCACTCCCCACAAAACGTCCAAAAGAAACTTTGCATTGGGAATTCATCTTAACAACCGGATCCGCTTGAAATAGCGTCTCGCCCTGAAGCGAGAAACGCGCTCTCTCTACTCGTCACTCCGTCGTTCCTTCGAAGGCCGAATGTTCTTTGAAGGCCGACTCGACACAAATTCCTGCCAGCTGTAGACTGTTCCGCTCCAAGACTTTCGTCGCAACGAACTTCCGTCGAAGGGAGAACTCTACTTGCTAAATCGCAGAAATTTCCTTCGAGTCGCCGGCTCCGCGTCGGCCGCAACCTGGCTCGGCCCCAGAGTAATCGCGCTCGCATCCGACAATCCTCCTGCTCCCACCTTCGCCGCCAACGATCACATCCAAATCGCCCTCATTGGCGCCGGCGGCCAGGGGCAGGGAGACACGATGGTCGCCGTTCAAATCCCTGGCGTGAAACTCGTCGCCGCCGCCGACTGTTACGACGGTCGCCTGCAGCACTGCAAGGAACTCTGGGGCAACGACGTCTTCGCTACCCGCGACTACAAAGAAATTCTTGCTCGCCCCGACGTCGACGCCGTCATCGTCGGCACGCCCGATCACTGGCATAAGCAGATCTCCATCGACACTATGAATGCCGGCAAGGATGTTTACTGCGAGAAGCCCATGATCCACACTCACGCTGACGGCCCCGGCATGATCGAGACCTCTCGCGCCACCGGGAAGATTCTTCAACTCGGCAGCCAGCGCGTCAGTTCCATCATTTATGGCAAGGCCAAGGAACTGCTTGCGGCGGGTTCCATTGGCCAACTCAACATGGTCAGCGCACACTGGGATCGCAATTCCACCATGGGGGCTTGGAGCTACACCGTCCCACCCGATGCGTCGCCCGAATCCTGCGACTGGCCGCGCTTCCTGGGCACGGCTCCGAACATTCCTTTCAATGCCGACCACTTCTTCCAGTGGCGCAAATGGAAGGCCTACGGCACCGGCGTTGCAGGAGATCTTTTCGTTCACCTATTCTCGGGCACGCACTTCATCACCGGCAGCAACGGTCCCACCCGCGCCATGGCCACCGGCGGCCTGCGTTTCTGGAAAGATGGCCGCGACGCGTTCGACGTCGTAATGGGCCTGTTCGACTACCGCGAAGGATTCAACCTGAGCCTGCGCGTCAACTTCGTTGACGGAGGCGAGGAGAGCGAAGGCCTCACCTTTATCGGATCGGAAGGCACCATGGAGATCCAGGGGAACACTCTCACCCTTAGCCGTACGCCGCGAGAAACGGAGCCCGGTTTGTTCATCGACAGCTTCGCTGACTCCATGCAGAAGCGCATCACGGCCGAGTACCACCAGAAGTATCCGCTCCTGCATCCCGCCGGCCCGCCAACGGCGCGCTATGAAAAGTACGTCGCGTCCGAGCACTACCGCGACAGCTACGATCACTTCACCAACTTTTTCGCGGCCGTGCGCTCACGCCAGCCTGTGGTTGAAGATGCCGTCTTCGGCTACCGAGCCGCCGGAGCCGCCCTGCTCAGCAACCTCAGCATCGAGCGTGGCGCCGTGGTGAAGTGGGATCCGGATGCCATGAAACTCGCTGCCTAGGGGACGGTCGACCCTTCAGGCGACGGGCTGTCCGATCTGTAAGATGGCCCGTCAGCGAGCGCATGGCGCCGGAGCGGTTGGTGATGATCAACAGTTGACTATGTTGGTGAAACCGTTTTCTTTATGCGGCGTCTGAACCTCAACCAATTATTACGATCATTGACCTGGCTGGACGAGCCTCGATGAGTGTAATCGCCATTTCGCCAAATGATGTGGTGTGTTTTGCAGTCAAGTGCATCATGATCGCCGTCACCGCTAAAGCCGGGTTCCTCGGTATCCAAGCATGGAACCGGGCGTTGTTTCCCGCCCGGTTCCGGCAAGGAACCTCACTGATAGTTAAACCAGGCATATTCAATCTCATCACCATACGTATATGCCCCCGAAAGCAGGTTGCCCGTGCTTCCGTACATGAAGAGCTGCTGGGTGTTCGATTGCTCATAGTTAATCCAGGCACCGTCGGTTTGCTGGGCGTACGGAACACTCATGTAGGCGACGCCGTAGTCCGCTGGTTCCGGCAACACTCCGCCTTCGTAGGGCCGCTCCATGATCCATTCCGCCTGGTAGCCATAAATACGAGTTTGGTCCTTCGTCGTACACTTCCCATTACTCACAAGCCCGCGGCAGTTGTACACGTACGTAAACTCGCTCTGCGTAATGTCTTCGACAAACGCGATGGCATACACCCCTGACAGAGACGCAGCCTGTCCCTGATTGCCGACCCAAACAGCGACGTACACCTGGTCGCCGGGTGACACGTTGAAACTTGGCACCACCTCAATGCTCTGAAAGGGAACGAACTCAGTCCACGCAAAGTAGTAGCTGAAGATGAAGATGATGGGGCGCCCGTTGAGGTAGAAGACAGTGTCCGAGATTTGTTGGCCGGTTCCTGCCTGCCACAAATCGCTGGTTGAGCCTTTCCCGGGGCAGTACTTTGGGCATATACCATCGTCGCCATCGAGTCCCACCCATAAAAGAGAGTACGTGGTTTCATCGTAAACGGGGTTCGTCACCGTCGGCAGGTACCAACCACCCTGGACCATATCGTAGGTAGACACCGGGACCTCGTTGGGCGCGTTTTTCAAATCGAACCCGCTCCAGTTGTCGGTGTCTGCTTGGCTGCTGGCTCGAAGTTCCGTATGCGCCACCTGCCGAGCATCTACTCGCGCCGCCGGCTGGGTCACCATCTGCAACCAGGCAGCAAAGGCGTCGGGTGCCTGCTCGGGATTAGGCCGCACCGGGTACTCGCGCTTGACGAGTTCGTCGTCCGACAGTTGTAGCGCCTCGGCTTCCGTAAGCGCCGGACGAATGACGTCGGTCGCCTTCGGCGCGCGTATCTCAGCGGCCGGAGCCGGCATGTCCGAGGTGGGAATAGAACTGGGTTTCAGTTCCAACCCGAATGTGCGCGATTGGCCCTCCGAGGTGCAGTCCACCGCAAAGGCCGCGGCCTCATCCGCGTCATCTGATGGATTGACATTGAAACGGATCATCCCATCGTCATCGGAGAACATTTTCAACGAGCGCGATGATTCAGTGTCGCCGTTCGGGTGCAGCACGCAGACTGCTTTGGGCAGAGTCTTCATCGCGATCCGCGAAGAGGTATGCGGAGCGACCGTCAAACGCAGCGGCTCGCTGGAGCTGGATTCGGCATTTTGAGCAAGGCCCTGCGGTGGCCCGATCAGCAAGGATCCAATCAGGGCGACACAAGGGCCGTAACCGAGCGACCTCAGATATTTTTGGTGGCATTTCATGGGAGTCTTCCTTTCTAACGTTGATCTTTAAGTTCGGAGCAAGGAGCTTCGACCTGTGAGGTTCTCTCAGGAGCCCCGATTCCTCTAATCATGAAATCGGAAATGGCGGGCAAAATACGACAGGTGAGAGCAAGAGTTCCTTTTTGGGCTGCGAGCAGAGCTAGCAATCAGTTCGAGCGGCCTTGCGTGCTATGACGTAGTTTTTCGGCAGGGAAAACAGGCTAAGTCAATCAACGAAAAGGACTTGCATGACGGTCTTGGCAGTCAGTTGATGAAAAATTGCGTCAATTACGCTCAATGATCAGCGGTCAAAATGTGAAACGCCTGTTTGCAACAGCCGTTGGTAGACAGCAAGCAACGAAGCAAGACACCAGGGCGGAGAGATGTCATTCAGTCTGCCCGACGACCTCGAACCTCCTCGTTTTCTTGTCAGAGAATAGAATCTCGTAGACTCGGATGGAATCGTAAGTGGTGTTGTGCTCGTCCTTAACAGGTTTCGCCTTGTAGTCACCGAGTGCCAAGATCGTGCCAGTAGCACGTTCGCACAGCAGTTCGTACTTTTTTCCATCGATGACTACGCTCAAATCTTGTCGGCCGCCAACAGCGATGTTCGATGAACTGACGTGGACGGTGACGGCGTACTCGGCCGAATTGGGATCTGTCTAGGCCCATGTGTGCGCGGACAAGAACAACAATATGACAAGTGCGATTTTTTTCATGGGTTCCTCGCTTCGGTGTAATTGAGTGGACGGTATCACGACGGTTGAGGTTATGTCCGAATTGTTGCAAAATCGCATTTACCCTCAGAATCCAGCCGAAGCGCCTCGGCGCGGCAAACTTTGGCACCGGCAGATTTTGTGCGCAACTCCGGCATCGTTGTGACTCCCTACTCCGGTTTGGACGATGGCGCCCTGCGAGTTCTCCGAGATCCCGCAGAATCAAGAAGTTAACGTGCGGTAATTTTTCCAGCGCCGTACAGCGCCGTGCCAGAGCCAGAGAGCGCCGGGAATCGCCGATCCGCTTTGCTTTCTGCAAGTTCGCCTGCGGTACTTTCCAGCGCTCTGCAGCACCCATTCTGGGGTGACCTGTCATCCTTCAGCCGCTGCGAAGCAGCGTTTCTCAAACCCAAACCAAACCTCACCCGTCTCGGCGTCCACGACGGACGATCAGGCACCCTTGAGGTTCTCACGGCACAAACGATTGCTCTTCAAAATGAACGAAACGATGAGTCGGCGCAGAGGCAGTCATTGCGAAACTGCTGGCGGTTGACGTGCTTGTAAACAATGTAGGAATTTTCGAGCCCAAGCCATTCCCCGAAATTCCTGACGAGGATTGGTATCGTTTGTTTGAGATCAACGTAATGGGCGGAGTGCGCCTCTCGCGACATGTCACCGCAGTGCTAAAGAATAACTGGAACCGTATCCTCTTTATTTCCAGCGAATCGGCGGTGCAGATTCCCGCTGAAATGGTCCATTACGGAATGACAAAGACGGCACAGATTGCGGTGGCGCGGGATCGCGGAGTCGATTGCTGGAACCGGCGTGACAGCCTATAGCATTCTTGCTGGCCCAACGGAGTCGGAAGGTGAGGCGGGGTTCGTCGAGGCTATGGCGGAACACCAGAAAAAGTCGAAGGGAGAGATCGAGAAGGAATTCTTCGAGCACGTGCGGCCATCATCTCTGCTGAAGCGCTGTGCCACCGTGGATGAAGTCGCAGCCATGGCGACCTACCTGGCCAGCGAGCTTTCTTCAGCGACGAACGGAGCAGCCTTGCGAATGGATGGCGGCATTGTGAGGGCGATTCTATGAGTACGGACTCGACCAACTCGAGCCCAAGATCCCGGCCCAAGATAAGCACACCTCGCGCGAACTTTGAAGGACTTACGCAGCCACCTAAGACCTGTTAAGTTGTTTCAAATACTTATTAACGCCAGACTGAAAAGGCTGGCGTCGGCGGTTCAACTCCGTCCCTGGCCACCATCATTCCAAAGGACTTGGGCGTTTTCGCCCACTTTCTCCAGCCCAAGATACGTCACCCCCAAATTGGGAACTGTGGAACGCCAGATGAAACTTCGGCGTTTACACAGGTTAACTTTTGCTGCGTCAACAAAATTCGTCTCCGCTGGGCGACAGCGATATCGAACGATGAGGTTCGTTTAGACAGGTGGCCCCAGAGCGTCGAATGCGTAAACGCGTTGAAGCGCAGGAGCTCCCTGGGAACTAGCCGGTCTGTCGGGCTCCGGTCAGGACGACCACTGGCTGCGTCTTCGCGGAGCGTTGCAGCCGGGGTTCAAAACCGCGCGTGGAATCCACATATATGCCAAATATACGATAGGATCGCATATTTTGCCCCAAAAAATTCCCGCCTGTTGTCGAACTGGTCCCAGCAGAAAAGTGTCGTTTCCGGTCACGATGCCATATTGTGCCCAGATGCCGCAATCCTGATGACTTCCTGCGTTTTGAGGTCACCGAAATAGGTGCCAAACCGCAATCTAGCTGGTATTGAGCAACCGCCCAGGAAGAAAGACTGCGGCCTGAAGGCAACGGCGGAAGGCCGACCTACCCTGTTACTGAACTTTGCCTCGTCCCTTAACCTCCCACTGAACCACTACATCTTCCCCGCCACACCCGTAGACTCGATCGTGCAGGTTGATACACGGGCATATGTGGTTGGGAACGATGCGAAGCCGTTCACCCAACTTCGGTAACGTGCACGTCCCCGTCACGTTCAGGTGCCCGTGTTCTTCGGAGAGCCTCGATGACGACTTCAGGATAGTCGAGGACTGACCCGTAACCAAGCCTGCGGCCGGAAAGAAGAGTATCGGCGGAAAGAGTCTTGCTGCCTGCGTCAACCATCGCTTTGCCGGCAACACTGACGCTAACTACCGTGCAGAGAACCGTTGCCGCACGATCGAAATAGGTTGCGGCTTCGGCGCAGACCGTTTTCCTATCATTAAAAATATAGGTCCCTGGCCGCATCTCGTTAACGTTCTTGGATCGGTGAGAGATGTAGGCCGCAGGCGTGTTGCCCCCGCTCACGATTCCGCAGTCGATTCCTTGGAGATCGAGAAGCTCTTTCAGTCTTGAGAGCGCAGCATTTTCTTGTTCGAGCAGGCCCTCTCGCTCAGCGGCTGTCCCCATGATTTGGCCTGGATAGGTCAGAACACCTTCCCAGCGCAGACTGACAAGCTCGCGAATCCGCTGAGCCGTTTCCAAAGAGGGCTTCGTGATGGGCAAGCCGCACCGGCCGAACCCGGTATCGAACTCTACTCTTACTCCGACTGTTACTCCGGTGTTCGCAGCAGCTCGTGATATCCCCTGTGCGACTTCCAGAGAATCAACCGCGACCGCTCACCTGACACGTTCGGAGAGCCGCATCACGCGATCCAATTTGTTTTCGCCGAGCAACGGATGAACAATCAAAATGTCGTCGACTCTGCTATCCGCCATGACGGTGGCCTCCCCCAGCTTTGCCACCGTGATTCCCGAAGCGCCTAGCCGCAACTGCAGGTGCGCTAATTCAGGAATCTTATGAGTCTTTGTGTGGGGCCGCAGTTTCAGGCTGTGCGCGGCGCAGTACTGACTCATGCTTTGGAGATTTCTCTCCATGATGTCGATATCAATGAGGACAGCCGGAGTGTCCAGGTCTGAAATTTTCATTGAGTCCAGCTTCCTCCCCGCAAAAGAGCTGCCGCCGGTTGCCAAAAACCTGACTGATTCCCACGGAGCCTAGCGCGGCTTCCGTGCGATGGTATCGATTTCAACCTGATTCCGTCTCCCAGGACGGACTGCACGGTAGTGCGCGCCGGGCGGATTCCGGGAAAGAATTCAGCGTACACCTTGTCGAATCTGCCGAAGTCCTGAATGTCGGCGAGATGGCAGGTGCACTTCACTACATCATCAAAGCTGTAGCCAGCGCTATGCAGGACCTTCCCGATGTGGTTGAGCGTCAATCGGGTCTCATATCTCCACTCCGGCCGAATATGAACCCGTAGATGCGATCTTGTCCGGATGTTTGATTTCAACTTTAGGCACTTGGTATGGTCTCCTTAATTTGGTATGGTCTCCTTAATAATGCAACGTTGCCGCGTGTCAGATTATTGTTCTTTTTCCTCTGGGAAAAACTAAAACGCCGTGTTCTGCATGGGGAGCATTTGCTTACGGCCTTTTACGTTGACCATTCTTGCGATTCTGTCGGTCGTTGCCGACATTCTCGGGATACTTTTGCGCCAACTCGCGGATCTCATAGGTGAACTTAAGAAAGAGCCGTTCCCATCGCCGGGCTTCTTCGGGCGTATACGGGTAGAAGCCGCGAGCGTTCGATACTCCCCGAGCACCTGACTGCACTAACTGGTCAATCAGCGCCGGCACCTTGGTGGCGCAGCTCAGTTCTGGAAATAGATCTTTCATAACCGCTGTGTATGCGGGAATGCCCGTCAGGTCCATGAATCGGAACGGTCCCGCAAACGTTATCCAATAGCCCAGATCGTTTCGCAACGAACGATCCACATCCTCGACATTGGCGTAGCCGTTCTCTACCAGGAAGAAGGCTTCTCGAAACATGGCGTACATGAGACGGTTGGTAATGAAGCCTCGAATATCCCGGCGTAGCAGAGAGGGCTCTTTTCCCCACATCTTCGACAGCGCTACTACGCGTTGCGCGTAACGGAGTTCGGACTTCTTTCCACAAATGATCTCCAGGAAACGAGTCACGTGGGCGGGTTCCGCCCAGTGGATACCCAGAATCCGTCCGGGGTGTTTTGTTTGCTCCTGCAAGATGGAAACCGGAATCGCCGAAGTGTTGCTGCCAATCACGGTCTCACGCGATACCGCCAGTTCAATTTGGGCTAACGCGGCCCTCTTGGTTTCAAGGTTTTCTATGATCGATTCGATCACCAGTTGAACATCTCGCAAATCCGAGAAGTCCTCAGAAATGATCAAGTTCTGAATCACTCGGGATGGATCCCGTTGCAGCAGTCCTTGCTTTGCCATCTGCCTTAAGAGGGCCAATATGTGACGGGACGCGTGTTTATGCTTGGCCAAACTGCGGGTCACGGCCACTACTGGATGGCCCGCGGCCAGCAGACAGGCGGTGATGCTCATGCCCATCAGTCCAAGACCTACGACCCCGGCCTGCGTCTGCGCAGTTGAGCCGTTCGCGGCCTGCACCGAGAGTCTTCTGTGTGCTAAACCATTCTTCTGCATGACGTGTCTCCCAGTGCGGGTTGCTTATCTCCAAAATAGAAATTTCCGTGGAACAGGTGCGACCCGGTACCGGCCTCACCGATGATTCTCCGGGCGGCGCTTCCGACCTCAGGAGGCTAAGAACAGCCTTAAATCACGCGCTTCCTGGGACTCGGCGCATTACCATTCCCTGGGCGGAAATGCTCACCATCGCCATGGAATGTTTCCTGATGCGCCACAGCAACTTCCTGCGCGATGCAGCCCAGACGCGCGGAAATATTTCCCGCGACTCGCTTCACCAGCGTCGCCAGAATAGGAACACGATTGCTTGCAATCTGGCTTGAAATTCCCGCCACACTGATTGCGGCAACGGCCTTCCCGTCCTGGTCGAATACGGGAGCTCCGATACAACGCACCCCAGGTTCATCCTCTTCGTCGTCAAAGGAGTAGCCCGACTGTTTCACTCGCAGAAGCTCGCGCTTCAACGCGCTCTTCGAAAAGATCGTACGACTATTGTGCCGGGCGAACTCTTTGGTCTTAAGGAGACGATCAAGTTCGTCATCGGGGAGGAATGCGAGAAGAACCTTTCCAACTCCAGTGCAGTTGACATCCAGGCGTCGTCCGATCCATGATGCCAGTCTGACCAATCCGGGCGCTTCAACTTTGTCAATAATTACCGCTTCATCGCGTTCCAGCACTGCCAGGTGTACGGTGAACCCAGTCTCTTCCATGAGAGAACGCAGGAAGGGCTTGGCTTCTTCACGCAGATCGAGGTTCTCGATTGCGTTCCTGCTCAGGCTAACCAGCTTCAGACCAAAACAGTATCTGCCAGTGTTGACATTCTTCTGCAGAAACCCTCTGCGCTCGAGAGTTGACAGGATAAGGTGAACCGAGCTTTTCGGAATTCTCAGTCTTCGGGCAATTTCCGAAAGCGAGAACCCACGTTTAGCCTCGGCCAGACACTCAAGCACCGAAAGCGCGCGCTCGATTGACGGTACAGAGTAATCCTTGAGCTTGGCCACGACAGACCTCGACTATGTGCTGAAATGCGTGTTCAATCCGCTGGACACGGCAATGAACGTTGTTAAAGATACGGTTGCATCGGGAATTGGTCAATCGAAGAAGGACGGACGATGCCACCGATCATCAAATAACGTTCAGTCAGTTGGACAGAGGCTGGGCAAGCACCCCTTCATCCACCATCACTTGGCCGTTCCGCAATATTGATCGGAAGCCCGTCGGCGCAACGGCCGGCATGTCATACTGGCATTCGCTGCGGACTTTTTCCGGATCGAACACAGTGATATCTGCCACATAACCTTCGGCGATCCGGCCCCGATCCTTCAAATGGAACCGAGCCGCCGGTTTGCCGGTGATTTTATGAACGGCTTCTTCGATCGTGAGCCACTTGCGCTCGCGGACCACATCCCCGAGCAACAGAGGGAACGTTCCGTACAGGCGCGGGTGCGGACGTCCACTGGTATAAACTCCGTCGGTAATCACCATCGCCAACGGGTGGGTGAGCAAGGCATGGAGATTCTCGATCGACTGGCAGTGCTCCACGACATTCACCATTCCCTGTTGTTCCAGCAGAATGTCTATCACGACGCTCTCCGGGGCGATCTTCCGTTCATCTGCGATCTCCTGGATTGACCGTCCCATCAGCGAGCCTGCATGGTTTGCCACCGAAGTGATCACCACGCCACTCCAGCGGGCCTCAGGTTGAATCCGAGTGCGAATCGACTCGCGCTGCACAGGATCACGGAGCCGCGAAAGAAGATTGGAGATCCCCCCCTCCAGAGCGGACCGCGGCAGCATCTGGGTGAGCACCGTCGAGCCCGCGAGCCAGGGATAGGCGTCAAACGCGACATCGACACCGCGCACTGAAGCCTGGTCGATGGCTTCGATGGCGCGCTGCTGCAAGGGCCAGTAATCCGGGCCGGCAGCCTGCAGATGAGAAATCTGGAGGCGGCATTCCGACTCCTCGGCAATAGCGATTTGTTCCGCAACGGCTTCCAGAAGCCCGGCGGAATAGCTCCGCATGTGCGTAGCGTACACGCCGCCCCGGCGGGCGACTACGCGGCAAAGAGCTGTCAGTTCCTGCGGAGACGCGCCGGAACCTGGAGCGTACATGAGCCCCGAGGAGAAACCCGCGGCCCCTTCCTGCATGGCCTCATCCAGCAGAGCCGACATCTTATCTAGCTCCCGGCCGGTGAGCGCTCTGCTCGTATTCCCGGCAACCTTGATTCTCAAAGAACCATGCCCAACGAGCGAGGTAACCGTTGCCACCTTCGATTGGCTCGCGCTCGCAAGATAGTCGAAAGCGGAATTCCATCCCCAACGGTTATCGCCACAAAAGATGCCGTTTGCGAAATCCCGCAAGACCTGCGGGTTTTCCGGCAAGGGATACGCGGAGAAGCCGCAGTTTCCAACCACCTCAGCGCTCACTCCCTGCAGTAGCTTTTCGGTTCGATTTTCCAGCACCTGAAGATCCGAGTGACTATGAGCATCGATAAAGCCTGGGGCAATGATGCAGCGGCTGCAGTCGATGACGTTGTACTGCGCGCTGTCGGGTGCAACCGACCGGCTGCTCTGCGGGCCGCCCACAGAAACAATCCGGCCGGCTGAAATGACGACTTCGCCGGGGAAAGGAGGAGCGCCGGTGCCATCAACGATGGTGCCGCCCGTCAGGATGGCGCCTTTACTTTGCTCAGTTAGCTTCATGTTCGGACCTCAGGACGAACATCGCGGACATCTCACTCGCTCCCACATCTTCGTATGGCCCTATCGCGAGGATCTTTCGATCGACAACACTGAGCTGCGTAATACTCACCAAAGGAGCGAGCGCGCTGATGGAATCGATATCAAAGTCTTTATATAAGTCCAGGCAGAAGAGTTCGGGCGCAGAGCGGAGAGGCACCGGCTTATCGAGCAGATACAAAAAACTCCTCATGGCGTTGCGATTCGTCACGTTCGCGAATGCCTCTGGTTCGATCAAAGCCGCGATAAAAGCAACGGTCTGGCTGCGAATTCCGTCGGTCACGATTTGAACGCGGCTGGATCCTATTGAGGACCGTACCCATTTTGTGAAAGCCAGCAGTTGCGCTACTTCCAATCCCAAAGAGCGGTCTCCGCTGGCATCGACCAGGAGCTCCCAATCGCTCGAATCAGGCATTTCCGGCAGCGTAGCACCGTTGAAGAGAAGGTCTAATGCGAATACTTCGTGGCCGCTGCTCAGCCGATCGAACACATCCTGCCCAGCGGCTTTATAACCTTTGTCGTTCAGAACGATGGTAACTGGCTCGACCTCGGGCGACGCATCCTGTTTGAAGCGTATTCCGGTGGCACTCAGGCCGTTGGAGTTGGTGATCCTTAATGCACGCGACATCGAAACCGGCTGGTAGCGAACCACTGATTTCAGCCTTTCGCGTTGGGACTGAATCCATGTCGTGCGCTCGGCACCGGCGGCTGGAATTGGCTGGCGGGTAATGTTGCCAGCCAGTTTCCTCGCTAAGCCGAGAATGGTCAGATTGCCGGCGGGCACGCCTACAGCGAGCGTCTCGGCATTGCGAATCTCACCATCACTGAATATCGCATTCTCAGCGACTGGCAGATGAAAATACTTAGTGAAGAAACGGTAAGGTTGAATCCGATTGTCCAGTTGGTAGTTGTGTATGCCGGGATCGAAGTTTTCGTGCCAGGCGAGAACGTCTGCCGCACCGAACATCTGAAAAAAGGGTTTTACCTGGGAATATATATAAGGCTCGACCAAAGATGCGCGGAAACAACAACTGTCTACGGCGTTGTGCACGAGCAGCGTTGGGCGCGGCGCGCGCATAGCGACGAATTCAGGATAGTCGAATCCGCGCATGATATCGGGGGCGTCTTCTTCGATTTCATAAGTATCGCCGGGCGCGGTAAGGTTGGATTCGCGAGATCCGATGCCCGCCACTTCGACCGACACAGCAACGCGGGCATGCAGAGCGCCCAGCAGCACCGTTTGCCAGCCCCCGCCGGAAAGTCCGGTCGCTCCAATTCGAGCCGGATCAACTTCGGGCAGGGTTGCCAGGTAATCGAGTCCACGCCTCATGGCAAGATAGAAGAGGCCTAAAGCGTTGGATCCGACCAGATCGAGATGGGCCGCGTAGTCGTGGCCGTTGTCCGGCTGGGATAGTTCTCCGAACTGCATCCACTCGAGATTCAGTGCCACGATCCCGCGCTTGGCAAAGTTGATGCACCGCTTCTGCTCATATTCGACTGCAACTCCGTCGGGTTCATGGCCGAGCAGGTCGAGAACGGCGGGGAC
>Ga0302326_10015570_pt1 | contig 15994 bp, 10 predicted proteins | sample Palsa_T0_3_FD_202264 | JGI IMG/M metagenome (GOLD analysis project Ga0302326, IMG submission 202264) | Peat permafrost microbial communities from Stordalen Mire near Abisko, Sweden - Palsa_T0_3 | ecosystem: Environmental > Terrestrial > Soil > Palsa > Peat permafrost | place: Sweden: Abisko... | reverse complement strand
ACCCACGACAAACTGACGACCTTGATGGTTACCCACTCCATGCACCAGGCGGCAAGTTTGGGAGATCGCCTGATCATGATGCACCGTGGCCAGATCATCCACGATTTTCAAGGTGCCGAAAAGCGGCGGCTGCGGCCCGACGATTTGCTGGCGCGCTTCGAAGATGTACGGCGTGCGGAACAGCTGGACGAAAGCGCCGCGCAAATGCTGGCCGAGCAATACGTTTAGACGCTGTCGCTCGCCGATTCCATATCACCCGCAATTGGGCCGCCTGGCCACATCGTCAACTCCTGATAAATCGCCGTATCCGAGTTACCCGGCCGGCCTGCGAGTTTATCGTCGACGTAATTACGGCTGGCGATCCAGCCGGAACGTGGCCGCCTGGAAATCTCCGCGCAGTTCGAGCTGCAGACCGTGGCGCATCCACCACGCCCCCGACGCGCTTTCCGGGGTATCGGGACGGGCTTTGCCCTCGATCCAACCGAGCTTGTATTCCGTGCGCGGATCGAGTCCTTGCAGTTGCAGTAGGGGAAAACCCCGACCTTCCTGCGTGGCATTCGCGAAGGCAAAAACCACTGCCTGATTCTGGTCGCCCGAAACCGTCTCGGTCGCCGAGAACTCACTGCCATCGCGCGGGCTGATGAGCCGGTAAAGATCGCCTCGCACAATCGTTCGCTGCGCGGCGTGGTATGCGGCGATCAGGCGCTTGGCCGTGGCAAAGTCCTCGGCGGTCCACAGATTCAGATTCGCGCCAATGCCCAACGATCCCTGCATCGAACTGAGCATGCGGTAGGTGAGCGAGGTCGCGCGGTGGTTGAGCCAGTGCGGCGAGTCGGTAACCCAAGCCATCATGATCTGCGGGGTGTACGCATAACTGAAACCATCCTGGATCGATAGCCGGTCGAAGGGATCGGTGTTGTCCGATGGCCACACCTCATCGGTGTAGTGCAAAATGCCCAGATCGACGCGCCCGCCGCCGCCCGAACAGCTTTCAATCTCTATCTTCGGATGCTTCTGGCGCAACTCCGCAAGTATCGAATACAGATTGCGGATGAACGCAACGTAGACGCGCTTCTGCTCATCCGCCGGAACTTGATCCCAACCCGGCTCCGACCAATTGCGGTTGTAATCCCACTTCAGAAACGCAATATCGTTTTCGGTGAGCAGCTTATCGAGAAATCCTTCGACGTAATCGCGCACATCCGCGCGCGCCAGGTTGAGTACCGACTGGTTGCGAGATTCCGAACGGGGCCGCCCCGGAAAATTCAAAACCCAGTCGGGATGCTTTCGATACAGGTCCGAATTCGGATTCACCATCTCGGGCTCGACCCACAAACCGAAATCCATGCCCAGCGAATGCACCTTGTCGATCAGCGGCTTTAGACCGTGAGGAAATTTCTCCGCATTCACATACCAATCGCCCAGCCCCGCGTGGTCATCCTTGCGCTGCCCGAACCAACCGTCGTCCATCACGAATCGATCCACGCCGATCGACGCAGCCTTCTCCGCTAGCGCCATTTGCCCGGCTTCATCCACCCTAAACTCCGTGGCCTCCCACGAATTGTAAATCACCGGACGCGGCTTGGGATCCGGCGCTTGCGGCAGAACCCGGGCGATTTCAAACCGATGCAATAACCGCGACGCCCCGCCCAGACCATGATCGGAATAACCGCCGTAAAAAACCGGCGTCTCCAGATGTTCACCGGGCGTCAGCTGGTAGCCAAAATCAAAAGGGTTGAAGCCGCCGGTCACGCGCACCGCATCCAGCTGAGTCTGCTCCACGGTGATCCGCCAGGAACCCGACCAGGCCAGCGCGCCAAACCATACTTCGCCGTGCTCCTCGCCCGCATCAGCCGGTCCTACCGTCTCCTGGCTATCGTCCTTCGAAATCGCAAACCACGGATTGGCCTGATGCCCGGTGGTTCCGCGGCGGCTTTCGATCACCCGCGCTCCGCCGTGAATCAGTTCCTGGTTCAGGGTCCACTCGCCGCCCCAGCGGCCGGTCAAATAGTTTAAGGTGTAGCGCGCGGGAGGCAGGGTCCACTGCGCGGCAGCCGCCTGCTCGATCACCACCGGCTGCTTTTCCCGGTTTTCAATGTCCGCGGAACGCGCCAGTATGCCGCTCTCCTGGTCCATCGAGTAGCGTAGCGTCACATAAATCTCGCGAGAAATGTCCTTCAGCAGCAGTTCAACCGTTTGCGGACTGTTCTGCGTGGCCCGGACAAAATGGAGCACCAAGTCGCGATTGCCATCGGCGAAAGTTACTTTTAGCGCGGGCTCCGTGAACAACCCCGCGCCCCACCCCGCATACTCCTCTGGCGTGATGGTGTGCGACGAATCGAACGAAGCCGCCTCCCGAAACGAATGCGCGGGAGGAACACTGTCGTGCGCTCCGAGGCGCCCGCCCCAGTAGAGCGGCTGCAACTCGCCACGTTCGTTCACGCCGAAAGCATAAGTGGAATTGCCGCCGTCGAGACGGAACACCTGCGCGGTCTGGGCAATGCCTGAGCCCGCGGCGAGCAAAATTAGCCAAAGGAAAGTAGATAGAATGAACGAGATACGTATTAATGAGTTTTTCATTTCGCCGTATCCTAGCATTCGGTACGGCCACTTGTCCTGCGCCGTGATCAAGGCTCGACTTACATCGAGGAATTGTCGCCGTAAAATCGACACGCATTGGCCGACGACTGCCATCCAGCCATCCACGCGCATCCAACCGCCGCTTTGGATTACAATGGTAGCTTCCGATTTGCGCGCTTACCGCGCCGGGACGCTCTTACATGGACTTCAAACTAGCCAGCTCCTACGAACCTCGCGGCGACCAGCCGGAAGCCATCCGCCAGATCACCCAAGGACTCCGCGACGGCTCCAAGCACCAGGTCCTCCTCGGCGTCACCGGCTCAGGTAAGACTTTCACCATGGCCAAGGTGATCGAGGAAGTGAACCGGCCGGCGCTCGTTCTGGCGCACAACAAAACGCTGGCGGCGCAGCTCTTCCACGAATTTCGTTCCTTTTTCCCGGACAACGCGGTCGAGTATTTCGTCAGCTACTACGATTACTACCAGCCCGAAGCCTACGTACCCTCCAGCGATACCTACATCGAAAAAGAATCCACCATCAACGACGAGCTGGACAAACTGCGCATGAGCGCCACCCGCTCCCTCTTCGAACGCCGCGACGTCATCATTGTCGCCTCGGTCTCTTGCATCTACGGCTTGGGTTCGCCCGAGGCCTACTACGGAATGATGTTGCTCCTGGAAAAGGGCCAGCAGATCGCCCGCGAATCGATTCTGCGCAAGCTCGTCGAAATTCAGTACGAACGCACCGAAGGCCTGCGCCGCGGCACATTTCGCGTGCGCGGCGACATCATCGAAATTTTCCCGCCCTACGACGACCTCGCTGTCCGTATCGAGCTGTGGGGCAGCCAGATCGAAGCCATCCGCAAGATCGATCCATTGACCGGCGAGATTCGTTCCAAGGAAGGCGAAGTCACCCGCCAGCCGATTTATCCCAAGACCCACTACGTGCTGCCCGCAGAGCAAAAAGAGCGGGCCATCCAATCGATTTACGCTGAACTCGATTGGTGGAAACCCGAGCTGATGCGCCAAGGCAAGATCGTTGAGGCCCAGCGAATCGTGCAGCGCACCATGTTCGATATCGAAATGATGCGCACCATCGGCTACTGCCACGGCATCGAGAATTATTCGCGGCACATGTCCGGACGCCTGCCCGGCGAAGCGCCGCCCACGCTGCTGGATTATTTCCCCGAGGATTACCTGCTGATCGCCGACGAGTCGCACCAATCGATTCCGCAGGTGCGCGCAATGTATCACGGCGATCGCTCGCGCAAGCAGACCCTGGTCGACTATGGGTTTCGGCTGCCGTCGGCCCTCGATAACCGTCCGCTCACGTTCGAAGAGTTCGAGCATCGCACCGGCCAGGTGACGTATGTCTCGGCCACACCTGGGCCGTACGAGCTCACCAAATCGGCTGGGATAATCGTGGAGCAGGTGATCCGGCCGACGGGCTTGGTCGATCCTGAAGTGGAAGTGCGGCCGGTGAAGGGCCAAGTGGACGATTTGTTGGAAGAGATCCGTATCCGCGCGGAAAAGTCTGAACGCGTGCTGGTCACTACGCTCACCAAGCGCATGTCCGAGGATCTCGCCGAATATTTCGGTGAGGTCGGCGTCCGCTGCCGGTACCTGCATTCGGAAATCGAGACCCTCGAACGCGTAAAGATTCTGCGCGACCTGCGGCGCGGCGAATACGATGTGTTAATTGGCATCAACCTGCTTCGCGAAGGCCTCGATTTGCCGGAAGTTTCCCTGGTCGCCATCCTCGATGCCGATAAAGAGGGATACCTGCGCAGCGCCACGTCGCTGATTCAGACCATCGGCCGTTGCGCCCGCCACGTCGAAGGCCGCGCCATCCTGTACGCGGACACCATGACCGATTCCATGCGCCAGGCCATCGGCGAAACCAACCGCCGGCGCGCCAAGCAGCAGGCCTACAACGTCGAAAATAACATCACCCCGCAATCGATCCGCACCCTGGTGGATATGGAGCTGGCCAAGATCGTCGATGCCGACTACCTGACCGTCCCAGCCGGGGAACTCGAGCTCGAAGAAATCAACAACCCGCGCGACCTGAAGCGGGTAATCGAAGAAATGGAATTGTCCATGCGCGCCGCCGCCGGCAAATTCGAATTCGAGCGCGCCGCAGGCCTGCGCGACCGAATCCGCGCCCTGAAGCTACGCGACCCTCAAGCTCTCTATGCTCCGGCCCCGGAACATCCCGAGTCCGGCCCAGCTTCGGAACCCATTGCCGATCCGAAGGCAAGTGCAGCACCGTCCAAGCCGGCCGTCCCGCCGCCGGCCGCCGGTGCATCCGGCGCAAGCGGCGAGCGCAAGCAAGCGGCAAAGTAGAGACGAAGGTGCGGATTTTGCCTTGTGCCCGTACGGTTGGATGGTTTTGTCTTTTCCGGGTGCGCGCTCTTCCCGGATTTTGGGGAGGGTAGGCGTCTAGGCCTTGCACAAACAATTGATCATCACTCCCACATTCCGCCTCACGCCACTCCTGCTAGCAATAATTCAGTGCATCCTAGCCGCAGCGACCCCACTCCACGCCCAGTCTCCGGTCCCCGGCAAAAACGAATTCGACGCCTACGCCGGCGTGTCCGGGGATTCCCCGCACGTAATCGGCACTACGCCCCACCGCGAAGTCATCGACGTCGGCGGCCGCTACGGCCGCACCCTGGAGATCTGGCGCAACGTAACCTTCGGCATTACCGTCGACGTCGTCCCAATAGAACTCGTAGTCCAGCCCAAAATCACTCTCACCCCCGTGCCCGGCGATCCCAACGAATCCATCGTGCACCAAGGCCCCCGCCACCCCGTCTATGGCGGCGGCTTTAATCCGCTAGGAATCGAATGGACGTTTTTCCGCCACCGCAGGATCCAGCCCATGGCCGCGTCCACCGCCGGCATGGTTTTCTCGGTGATACCCGTCCCCTACGACGTACCCAACGCCACCCGTTCCAACTTCACCTTCGATTTCCAGGGTGGTGTGCGCATCTTCAATTCCTCCCGCACCCGCGCTATCCTCCTGGGATACAAGTTCCAACACATTTCCAACGCCTATCGCACCAGCGTAAATCCCGGAGTGGACGGCAACGTAATCTTTGCTGGATACTCGTTCTTTCGATAATCTCAATTCGTCGGACGGCGAACAGCGAGACCCGGCACACAATCCCATCCATATGAAACGCCGCCAAGCCACGGAAGGAATTCGCGCATGACTCGCGAAGAAGAGCGCCTGCAAGAATCGCAGGCGCGCCGCGTTCACTGGCGGCGCTGGGGTCCGTTCCTGGCCGAGCGCCAATGGGGCACGGTCCGCGAGGACTACAGCCCTGACGGCGACGTGTGGCGCTACTTCACCCACGACCATTCCCGCTCGCGCACCTACCGCTGGGGCGAAGACGGAATTGCGGGCATTTCCGATCGGCACCAGCGCGTATGTTTTGCACTGGCGATGTGGAACGAACGCGATTCGATCCTCAAGGAACGGCTGTACGGCCTGACTAACGAAGAAGGGAATCACGGGGAAGACGTAAAGGAATATTATTTTTACCTGGACGCCACGCCTACCAGCTCTTATCTCAAATACCTCTACAAATATCCTCACGCCAAATATCCCTACGATGAATTGGTGCAGGAAAATACGCGCCGTACCCGCGACGATCCGGAATTCGAATTGGTGGACACTGGCATTTTCAACGAGAGCCGCTATTTCGATGTGTTCATCGAATACGCCAAAGCCACCGCTGAGGACGTTTTGATTCGTATCACCGCCTTCAACCGCGGCCCCCAGCCGGCCCGCCTGCGCTTGCTGCCCACACTCTGGTTCCGAAACAAATGGTCCTGGGGCGGCACTGCGCCCGGCGATGCGAAGCCCAACGTCCGGCGCGCGGCAGGCGGAAATGGACTGGAAGTATTGGAAATCACGCAGCCCGACTATGGAAAGCGCTGGCTGCTGGCCCAGGGCGCGCCGGAACTATTGTTCACCGAAAACGAAACGAACACCGCGCGCCTTTTTAAGAAACCCAACGAGACTCCTTACGTTAAGGACGCCTTCCACAGTTATGTCGTGGACGGAAATCGCGCGGCGGTGAACCCCGCGCTGACCGGGACGAAGGCGGCGGCTCACTACACTTTCGAAATCCCGCCGGGAGCGAGCGTCGAAGTCCGCTTGCGCCTCACCGATCAGGACCCTCTGGACTACCCAGGTGGAATCGCGGAATCCGCCCCCGCGGATTCAGTTTTTGGCGCAGGCTTCGATCGGATGTTCGCGACCCGCATCAGGGAAGCGGACGAATTCTACGCGAAGCAAACGTCCGAAGGTATGACCGCCGACGCCGTGCGCATCCAGCGCCAAGCTTTTGCCGGCCTGGTCTGGAATCGCCAGACCTACCACTACGACGTCAGGCGTTGGCTGGCCGGCGATTCCACCCAGCCCACTCCCGCGCCGGAACGCAGCCTGATTCGTAATCAGAAATGGCACCACATTTACAACGCCGACGTCATTTCCATGCCCGACAAGTGGGAATATCCCTGGTACGCCTCGTGGGATTTGGCGTTCCACTGCGTCGCCGGGGCGCTCACCGATCCGGATTTCGCCAAGGCCCAGCTCGTGCTGCTTTTGCGCGAGTGGTACATGCATCCCAACGGCCAAATTCCCGCGTACGAATGGAATTTCTCCAATGTGAATCCGCCGGTGCATGCCTGGGCGGCGTGGCGCGTCTATCGCATCGAGGAACGAATTCGCGGCAAGGGCGATCGCAAATTTCTGGAGCGTGTGTTTCACAAGCTGCTGCTGAATTTCACATGGTGGGTGAACCGCAAAGATCCCGATGGAATGAACGTCTTCGAAGGCGGATTCCTGGGCCTGGACAACATTGGCGTCTTCGACCGCTCCCTGCCACTGGTGAGCGGCTCCTACGTCGAACAATCCGACGGCACTAGTTGGATGGCCATGTTTTCGCTGAACATGCTGGCCATGGCCATGGAGCTGGCGCTCGAAGATGCGTCCTACCAGGACATGGCCACCAAATTCTTCGAGCATTTCGTCTACATCGCCGAAGCCATGAACGCCATGGGCGAAAGCTCTTTCGGATTATGGGACGAGGCGGACGGTTTTTATTACGACGCGCTGCACGCCCGCGGCACTGGCCAGGTGCCCCTGAGAGTGCGTTCCATGGTCGGCTTGATTCCGCTGTTCGCCGTGGAAACCTTCGAGCCCGAAGAAGTCGATTGCCTGCCTTCCTTCCAGCGCCGCACCGGATGGTTTCTCGATCATCACCCCGAAGTTCCCGAGCACATCGACCTCACTCAAAAGACCGAAAGAGGACCGCGCATGCTCATCTCCATCGCCAGCCGCGCCAAGGTCGAACGCGTGCTGAAATACGCGCTGGCGGAAAACGAATTTCTCTCGCCCGCAGGCATTCGTTCGCTCTCCAAATTCCACCGCGATCATCCCTTCATCATCAGTTTGGACGGCGAGGAGCACCGCGTGGATTACGAACCGGCGGAATCCGCGTCAGGTTTGTTCGGCGGCAATTCCAACTGGCGCGGGCCTATATGGTTTCCCCTGAATTTTCTGCTGATCGAGGCGCTGCAGCGCTATCACCACTATTACGGCGATTCATTCCAGGTGGAATTTCCCACCGGCAGCGGCCAGAAGAAAAATCTCTGGGACGTAGCCGCAGAGCTCTCCCACCGCCTGGTGCATCCCTTCCTGCTGAAGGACGGCCGCCGTCCCATCTACGGCGACAACGAAATATTCGCAAAAGACCCCAACTGGCGCGACCTCCTCCTCTTCCACGAATATTTCAACGGTGACACGGGCAAAGGCCTGGGGGCCTGCAATCAAACCGGATGGACCGCCCTAGTAGCCAAGCTCCTGGAACAAGTAGGCCAATAGGTTGCGACTACAGATCCCCCACCAATCCCAGCCCAAACGAAACACGGTTGATGTAATTGAAGTAAGCCACCGTAAGCACAGTCTCCCGCACCGCGTCATCGCCCCATCCCGCCGCCCGCAAAGTCTCCACATCTTCCGCTTCGACTTCCAGCGGTTTCCGCGTCAACTTGTCCGCAAAACGAAACAGCGCCTTAGTCTTTTCATCCCCCGGCGCATTTTCGTAGTCCACCGCCAGCTTCCGTGCCACCGGTTTGGCCAACCCAAATCCCTTGTTCAGCAGTTCCATGTGAAACGCGATGCAATAAGCCGACGAATTGATCCCGCTAACCACCAGCCCAATCTGCTCCTTCACCGATGTAGTCAACGCGCCCTCGGCCATCACTGCCCGGTCCATCGACAACTGCGCCTCGATGACATCCGGCTTGGCCCCCAGCGCCTGAAAATAATGCGGCACGTACCCCAGCATCTTTTGCAGCCTTTCGTAGATCGACTTCAGACGGGGCTCAGCCTCGGACACCTCGACCTCATTGACGTAAGCCATCGGAGTGATACCTCGTTATCTGAAATTGAGAAGGAAAAAATCGCTTCGCTAACTTTATCCGTTCCCGCGAAATCGCGCAATCACTCGGCCTTTTCCACCAGCTCGATCAGAGTTTTCCGCCCGTCGCTTCCCGTCACCAGAAAAAAGTTAACCCGCGTCCCGTTCGCGCCAGCCCGAGTCACTGGATAGATTCGCTCCAGCCCGAACCGCTCCTGCAATATGGAACTCGCCTTATCCACATCATGCACATCGAACTCCACCTGTTGAATCCCCTCGCCGAATTTCCCCAGGTAGCGCGCAATGGCTCCCGCGCCGCCCGGCGTGTGCGTAGTCAGCACGTCAATCCGTACACGTCCCGGGAGCTCCAGCTCAAATTCCATCGCGTCCTGATCTGGCGGCACCCGGGCCAGCTCCGCCGCCCCGTTAACCATGCGAATCTTCTCGAACGCGCCCGGCTGCACTGCAATTCCCACCGTAGCGGCACAAGAACGAGCGGGCGTCGGCAGAGGAAGATCGCCAGCCGCCTCGTCCTCCACCCGCACCAACAACGCCGCCAATTTCGCGTCGGCGATCCATTTCTCCAGAACCGGATCGCACAGCCGCAGGCCCCAATCGAAAATATTCGTAGCCGCGCGCAAACGCACCTGCGCGTCGGCGTCACTAAGCTGTGCAATGTATTCAGGAATGTCCACGAGGAAGCAATCCAGTCAAAGCTGAAGGCCCAGGCCCAAAACGAAACTCGATGTTGTTGCGGTTGGTTTTTAGCGCCCCGTGCAAACGGCTACGGTCCAGGTTTGGCTGACTCCAGCGCATTCGAGTTCGATAATTCAACCCGCGCTATCCCCCCGCCGGCAATTGTAACCGGCAGATCCCACTTCAGGTACATATCGCCCACCGTAGCCGTCACGTCCAGCGTACTCAGCCAATACGTCCCCGGCGGCACGTTTTCCAGTCGAGCCTCTCCATTTAGATTTGTCTCCGCGCGTGCCACCAGATACCGGCCGTCCGCGGCGTCCAGCGTGTGCCGGTGGATATCGGCCGCGCGCCGCTTAATCAGTTCGTTCCATGCGTGGGTCGGATCGACGTCCCCCAATTCGTTTTCCATTCCGTCCACCGTGCTGGGATTGGCGATGATGAATTTCTTGATGGCGTCGAGATATTCCTGATTCAACTTTTTATATTTTTCCGGATCCTTAAGCTTATCTTTTTCCTTGGCCTTGGTCGTCGGGAATGCGATGCCTTTGCTCGAAGCGTTGATCCGCATGTAAGCATCGAAAAATTCCGGCACGCCCATCACGTCGTCCGGCTTCAGGCTTTTGGTGAAATCCGTAGCGCTCAACGATACCGCGTGGTTGCGCTTCATCCACGCCTTCAGTTGCGGCGTCACTGTCAACTTGTCGATGAATGGGTCCATATCCGGCGGCGGCTCGGCGCTCTCCGCCTCACGAAGAATATCCTGAAAGCTCTTGCTCAGCAGGCAGAAGGGTATTCCCCGGGCGGGCTCGGCAATCCCGCTCGCCGGACGCACCCGCACGGCGAACTCGATCGCGCCATTCTGTGCCGCCGCGGGCACGCCGGCGAGCACCAGCACTGCAAGGAAGCAAAAAATCACGAATGAAACTCGAATCACAATACGCATCATGCCGCCATCGTAACAGAACGCAGACAGCGGAGGCACGAAGGAAGTCAGAAGGTAACTGCAGGGAATTGAGGCTTACGGAAAATCCAAAAACTACATCAAGCGGAACGTCACTTCGATCAGCGCGATCACGCCCGCGGCTTGCCCGGTGGGCGAACTAGCCGGCCGGAACCTCCAGCCGCGTACCGCTTCCACCGCTTTTTCGTCCAGCCCCAGGCCCAGACCTTTCACCACGTGTATATCTTTGGCGCGTCCGTCGGGTTCGATCAGCGCTTGCACCAGCACCGTTCCCGAATACTTTGCCTTGATGGCTTCATCGGAAAATTCAGGTAGCGGGCAGTACAGGCAAATGGGAGTGCCATAGCCATTTTCCCCGGCGTGCGGCGAACCGCCGCCCGTTCCCCAGCCCTCGCCCGGTCCAACGCCACCGCCATTGCCACTGCCTACGCCGCCACCTTGGCCGCTTCCGATCCCGCCTCCACCACCAGGTCCACTGGAATCGTTGGTGAGCTTGGCCAAAGGATCGCCCCAATTGGCGGCATTCGGGCTAGGCAGCTTCATGTCCGGCGGGCCAAGCACTGTCGGCGTCATGGCCAGCCGAGGATTATCCGGCGGCTTCACCGAGGGAGGCGTAAATTGCGTGAACGAGAATTTTGGCAGCTTGCCGCGGCTCGCGGGAATCGGGTTATGCTCGCCGCCGCCTCCGCCACCACCCGCCTTGCGAGGCCCCGGCGGAAGCTTGGGAGCGTAAGGCGAGAAATCCAGCGGTGTTACCACGATTTGCGTCGAAGCCTTGGTGGTGGAGGGCGACAGAATCTCCGGCAGCAGCGGCACAATGATCAGCACCAGCACCACCACGTGGATCGCCAGCGAGAGATACTGCACCCGCGTAAACTGGGTGTCCTTGGTCCAAATGTCTTTCACCGCCACCGGTTGGCTAGTCGTTTTGAGCGGCGGTAGCTTGCGCGGCGAGATCAGATCCCGCAGGTTCAGCCAGAACGAATCGAAATCAACGCCCGGTTTAACCAGTAGCTCGCTTCCTGGTATTCCCGGCTGCAGCGGCGGGGCGGCGTGGAAGATTTCCTTGACGTTCTCGCCCATGCCCGCGCCGAACGAAGTGCTCTTGAAGAAATCGCCTTTGTTGGCGACCACCTTCACCGGCCGCTCCGTGAGAAATTGCTTCAGGTTAGAGCTGAAACCCGACCACCAAGATTCTTGCGGCACCGCCAGCCTTTGGATGCGCACCATCGCGCTCGGCTGTTGGCCTTCGGGTGGAGTCGTATTGCCGGTGATTTCTGTCATATACGTCGTACCGCGTCCCCCAACCGGGGGGTACCATTGCTTAGACGCTCGACGTCAGAAAAGGATGTACGCCCCGAGCGCCGCTGACACGTTCTGCAATTCATTGTAACATACGATGTTTACACGTCGCGGCGGGTTTCCTGCCGGGCAATTGGCAGCTGCGACGCCGGATAAATCTCTCGGCCAGAAGGGGCAAACACCTGGACTTCAAAAGTACGCTCAACCTTCCTCGCACCGATTTCCCCATGAAAGCGAAGCTGCCCGAACGCGAACCTCAGCAGCTGGCCGAATGGGACCGTGAGGATATCTACCGCCGTATCCTCAAGTCCCGCCAGGACGCGCCGGTATTCGTCCTGCATGACGGGCCCCCCTATCCCACCGGCGACATTCACCTGGGCACCGCGCTCAATAAAATTCTGAAGGACTTGGTCGTCAAGTCCAAGACCATGACCGGCTTCTACTCCCCCTACATCCCGGGCTGGGATTGCCACGGGCTGCCGATCGAAAATAAGGTAGAGAAAGAACTGGGCGGCAAAAAGAACGTCGTATCCCCCGCCGCATTCCGCCAGATGTGCCGGGAATTCGCCTCGCGCTACGTGGCCCAGAACCGCGTGGATTTCAAACGCCTGGGAATTTTCGGCCAATGGGAAGAGCCCTACCTCACCATGAATCCGGGCTACGAGGCTTGCATCGCCGACGCGTTCATCAGCTTTTATGAGAAGGGCTACGTGTACCGCGGGCTGAAGCCGGTTTATTGGTGCCTCACCGATCGCACCGCGCTCGCCGAAGCCGAAGTGGAGTACGAAGACCACACCAGCCACTCCGTGTGGGTGAAATTTCCCCTGGTCGACGGCCCAAAGTCCGATCGCTACGGGTCCGGCGTCAGCGCGGTCATCTGGACCACCACTCCCTGGACCTTGCCTGCCAACCAGGGCTTGGCGTTTCATCCCAACTACGATTACGTAATCGCCGAAACTTCCGCCGGGCGCCTCTTGATGGCCGCCGACCGCCTCAACGCCGCCGCCAAGGATTTGCACTTCGAAGTGAACAATGAGGGCAAGCATTTCGAGGGACGCGAATTCGAAGGCGCGCTCTTCGCCCATCCGTTCCTGGATCGGCGCGTCCCCGGTGTGCTCGCCGACTACGTTACCCTCGATCAAGGAAGCGGCATCGTTCACACCGCCCCAGGCCACGGAGCGGAGGACTTTGTCACCGGACAAAAATATGGCCTGCCGACCACCGCGCCCATCGACGACGACGGCCGCTTCGTGGAGGGCCTCCCGGAATACAAGGGCAAGACCGTGTGGGAAGCGAACCTGCCGATCGTGAACCTGCTTCGCGAACGCGGCGCCCTGCTCGGCGATCACAAATTTCAGCACAGCTATCCGCATTGCTGGCGCTGCCACAATCCGGTGATCTTCCGCGCCACCGAGCAGTGGTTCATCAAGATGGACTTCCCCGAGACCGGTTCGCTCCGCAACGAAGCCCTCGCGGAAATCGCCAAAGTGAAATGGACGCCGTCGTGGGGCGAAGAGCGCATGCGCGAAATGGTCAGCACTCGTCCCGACTGGTGCATTTCACGCCAGCGCTTCTGGGGCGTGCCGCTGATTATTTTCAATTGCGGGGATTGCAAAACGCGGCTCGAGGATTTCGCCGCTCTGCGCAACGTCGTCAAATGGTTTGAGAAAGAGGGCGCCGACGCCTGGTACACCCACACCGCCGAAGAATTGCTGCCGCCCGGCTACCAGTGCCCGAAGTGCGGCAAAGCGAACTGGCAGAAAGAGCACGACATTCTGGACGTCTGGTTTGATTCCGGCTCCACGCACTTGGCCGTCCTCGATCCCGCCAAGGGCACCTGGCCCGCGGATGTTTACCTCGAGGGTCCCGACCAATTTCGCGGCTGGTTTCAGAGCTCGCTGCTGATTGCCACCGGCATACGCGGCAAGGCGCCCTACCGCCAGGTGGTCACCCACGCTTGGGCGCTGGACGCCCGGGGCCGCCCGATGTCCAAGTCGCTGGGTAACGTCGTGCTGCCTCGCGAGATCTGCGAGAAGTGGGGCGCCGATCTGCTCCGGCTGTGGGTTACCTCGCAGGATTACCGCGCCGACGTCCGTATGTCCGACGCCGTAATGACCCAGCTCTCGGAAGCCTATCGCAAGCTGCGCAACACTTTCCGCTTCGCGCTCTCCAATCTCGACGCCTTCGATCCGGCGCACGATTCCGTGCATGACTCCGAATTGTGGGAGCTCGATGCCTGGATGCTCCAGCGCACCGCCGATTTGGTCCGCGAGTGCCGCCAGTGGTACACCGACTTCGAATTCCATCGCGTCTACCACGCGGTCCACGATTTCGCGGTAGTGGACCTCAGCGCGTTTTACTTCGACGTCCTGAAGGACCGCCTGTACACTTTCGCGGGCCGCAACGCTGGCCGCCGCTCGGCGCAAACTGCCGTCTACCGCATCGCCAGCGCGCTGCTGCGCCTGCTCGCGCCGGTGATCGTGTTCACCGCCGAAGAAGTCTGGAAACATCTGCCGCACTCCAGCACCGTCGCCGAAAGTGTGCACATGACCACGTTCCCCGACGAACAAGATCTGCACACCGGCTTCGATCCCGCGAAAGCCGCCAATTGGACCAAGCTCCTCGATCTTCGCGGCGAAGTCCTTAAGGAACTCGAAGTGGCTCGCGCGGCAAAAACCATTTCCGGTTCGCTCGAAGCCAAAGTAACCCTTCGCGGCGGAGGCGATCTCGCCGCGGTCGCCGAACTCTACAAATCCACGCTGCCGTCCCTGTTCATCGTTTCCCAGGTGGACGTCATCCCCCCGCACACTTCGGCCGAACATTTGGCGCCCATCCGGGTTGAAGTGGCTCGCGCGGATGGCGCCAAGTGCGAGCGGTGCTGGAATTATTCCACGCAGGTGGGATCCAGCCGCGAGTATCCCACGGTGTGCGAGCGCTGCTTGGCGGCGCTGGCGGAAATCGCCGCGGCCGGCGGGCCGGGCGCTGGCTCTTGATGCCGGTTCCGCAGCGCACCTCGGCGTCATGGCTTTTCGCTCTTTCGTTGGGAGTGCTCGCGGCCGACCGGCTTAGCAAGTACCTGGTGGAGCGATTCACTCCGCTCGGTTCGTTCAAAGTTGTAGTTCCCGGCTTCCTGAATCTCACCCACACCACCAATTCCGGCGTCGCCTTTGGCTTTCTAGCCGATTCCGGATCGACGTGGACCGCGCCCGTGCTGCTTATTTTCTCAGCCGCGGTAATCGGATTCCTGATCTGGCTGCTCGCGTCCGGCAGGGCCGGCGGCGTTCTGGGCCAACTGGGCATGGCCATGATTCTGGGCGGGGCGTGCGGCAATGTGTTCGACCGCGTGCTGCGCCACAGCGTCACCGACTTCATCGATTTTCATCTGGGCCGCCACCACTGGTATACATTTAACGTCGCCGATTCCGCCATCGTGATCGGCGCAACTCTGGTGGTGTTCGAACTCCTGCGCGACTGGTCGCATCCCAGTGAAGCGCCCACTGAGGAGAACACCTAGCGATGCATCCCATTCTCCTTCATGCCGGCGCCTTCACCATTTACACCTATGGAGTGCTGGTGGCCACCGGCGTCTTGTTGGCGCTGTGGTATGCGCGCGTGCAAGCGCCGCGTGCCGGCCTGGATCCGGACCGGGTGTGGAATCTCGGTATTTACATGATCCTCTCAGCCATCATAATCGCCAAAATATGGTATGTGCTGGCCGATTTGGGCTATTACCGCGAGCATCCGCACGAGATTTTTGGCTGGGCCACCTTGCAATCCGGCGGTACCTTCTACGGCGGAGTGCTCGGCGCTTTCGGTTTCGCTCTCATCTACATATGGGCGCAGAAAATTCCCGCCCTGCCGCTTTTCGATACCTATGCCTTCTCATTGCCGCTGGGCCACGCCATTGGCCGCATGGGCTGCTTCATGGCCGGCTGCTGCTACGGTAAGCCCACCACTTTGCCCTGGGGCGTCACCTTTACCAACGAAGCCGCCGAGCGCCTGGTCGGTACCCCGCT
>Ga0302326_10015569_pt1 | contig 15994 bp, 9 predicted proteins | sample Palsa_T0_3_FD_202264 | JGI IMG/M metagenome (GOLD analysis project Ga0302326, IMG submission 202264) | Peat permafrost microbial communities from Stordalen Mire near Abisko, Sweden - Palsa_T0_3 | ecosystem: Environmental > Terrestrial > Soil > Palsa > Peat permafrost | place: Sweden: Abisko... | reverse complement strand
CCTGCGGCGGCCTCCCAGGCCGCCATTTTCTCTCCGCAAAGGCTCGATTTCGGACCAAGAAGCGGGTCCAAGGGACCCGCGCAGGCCAAGGGCCTGCCCCACTATTTATGCAGATCCATCGACGACTCTAAAGTAAGTGACATTGGGAAAACAGCCGGCTGCGGCCATGACTGGCCGCCCTGGCATTGAGGTGGGTAGCGTGCGCCAGCGTGCAGCGCGAGGCGGCCCCGGCCGCCTGAGCGGTCGCCGCCATAATCGCGTGCGACGACCGCTTCGCCGAAAACCTACTGCACCGCCACCGTCACCGTCTGGCTGTTGACCCCGTTAATCTGGATCACCACCGGAATGTTCCCCGATGGCGTCCCCGCCGGGATCAACACGTTCACCTGGATGATGCCCGACACCAGCGTGGGCGCCGGACCGTAGTACTGCACCGTGGCCGTTTGCCCGTTCACCGTAGCCGTCACCGGCAGCGCCAGCGAACCCGTGGTTGTATCCGGATTCAGCGCCCCGTCGGTGGAAGGCGGCACCGTAATTCCGCCGCCCGTCCCGAACAGCATCATGTACGTATTGGGAGCGGCCGGATTGCTGAAGCTGTTCACGCTGAAATCCTGATTCAGCGCCGCAGCCTGGCCCGTACCCATGGAATTGGCCGCGAACAGTCCCGGTTCGGCGGCCAACACCGGTAGCGTCACGCCCGCCGAGGTCCCTCCGCCGTACGACACTGTCAGCACCGTGTTGGCCTTGCCGGCCACCTCGAACGGAACCAGCGCATTTACCTGGTCCGCCGAAGCGTAGAGCACCGGCACCGCCGTACCGTCGAACAGCACTTGCGTGCCGCCCAACGTGGTGGCCACCGTGCCGCCCGTCGCCGGATTCGTGAAGCCTACCCCGATTGCCGGTCCCAGGTTGGTCCCGAAGATGGAAACCGCCATTCCGGGCGACACCTTCCCAACCGCGCCGCTGGCCGCGTTGATCACCCCCAGAACGGCGGGAACAGCCGTTACCGGGCCCACCTGCAGGGTGACGATAATCATCTGCGGCACCGCCGACCCGGACTGCGTAATGTTGATGGTGCCGCTATACGTCCCGTTGGCCAGCCCCGTGGGGTTCACCGAAACGGAAAGCGTGGCCGGTGTAGTGCCGCTGGTCGGAGTGACCGACAACCACACGGAACCGGCCGCCGCCGTGAAGTTCAGCGCGCCCGTATTGCTGGTCACCGTCAGCGTTTGCGCCGGCGGCGCGGGCCCGCCCGTGGGAGCCGAGAACGTCAGCGTGCTCGGAGTCACCGTAAGAGCCGGCGGACCGGTAACCGTCAGCGTCACCGTGACTGGCGCCGTGTTGCCTGCGCCGCCGGCGGTTACGTTGATCGTGCCGGTATAAGTCCCGGCGCCCAAGCCCGCGGGATTCACGCTCACCAACACCGTCGCCGGCGTGGTGCCGGTCGTCGGGTTCAACGTCACCCACGTGCCGGGCGAAGTCGCCGTGAAGGCCAACGCCGCATTGCCCGCCGCCGTTACCATGAAGGTCTGCGCCGCCGGAGTAGTGCCGCCAATCTGGTAAGTAAAGGTCAATGCCGGCGGCGTCACAGTCAGTTGCTGCTGCGCCACGATTTGAACCGTCACCGGAACTTCCAGAACATTCGGCGCGCCCACCCCCTTGATGAGCACCGCGCCGTAATACGTTCCGGACGTGGTCAGCCCCGGACCGAGCGTCACCTGCAACGTCGCCGGAGCGCTCGTAGCCGACGTAACCGTCAGCCATGGCACGCTCGTGGTCACCGAGGTCAATGCTACCGTGCCGCCGCCCGTCACCGTCAGCGACAGCGCTTGCGACGGCGGTAGCGGGGTTCCCGGCTGGTAAGTGAAGCTCAACATCGTCGGGCTGGTCGCCAGGTTCGATCCCGAAACGGTCAACTGTGCCGGGATCGTCAGGGTCGCGGCGCCGGACTTCACCGTGATCGGGCTCGGATAAATGCCCGGCAGCAGACCCGCCGGATTTGCCGTAAGCGTAAGAGTCGCCGGCGTCACCCCACTGGTCGGCAAGACCGTCAGCCAGTTGTAGGCGCCCGGCGCAACGCTCACCGTGATCGGCTGCGCCGACCCATCCGACGCCACGATCTTCACCGTGCTGATCGACGGCGCCGAAGTGCTCGCCAGCGTGAATAGGTAATTGGAGGGCTGCCCTATTTGCAATGTCACGCTGCTGATCGCGATCGTCAGCGTCTTGGGCGGCGATGTTGTGTTAGTGCTGTCGTTGACCGTCACCGTAAACGTGAACGGACTGCCCGTCGCCGTAGTAGGCGAGCCGCCGATCGCGCCGCTCGAGGCGGTTAACGTCAGCCCCGGAGGCAGCGCTCCGCTGGTCACCGTCCAGTTGCTGTAAGGCGGCGTACCGCCGGTAGCTGCCAGCGTCTGGTTGTACGCGATCCCGATGCCGCCCGCGGGCAGCGTGGTGGTGGTGATCGTAAGCGGTGTGCCGATGGTGATCGATAAAGCTTGCGCCGGCGACGTATTGCCGGCGCTGTCCTTCACGGTCACGCTGAAGGACGAGGTGCCGCCGGTTGTAGGCGTGCCGCTGATTGTGCCGCTGGAAGCCGCCAGGGACAAGCCCGCGGGCAGCGTCCCGCTGCTTACCGTCCAACTGCTATAAGGTGGTGTGCCCCCGGTGGCCGCCAAAGTTGCGCTATAGGCTGTCCCCACCGAGCCGCTGGGCACAGTAGTCGTAGTGATAGTAACCCCGGCCACTATGGTGATTGACAAGGCCTGTGGCGACGAGGTCGTACCGGTGCTGTCCTTCACCGTGACACTGAACGAAGAAGTCCCGGCCGTGGTGGGCGTGCCGCTGATGACGCCTGTCGAGGCCGCCAGAGACAATCCCGCGGGAAGCGTTCCCGTGGTCACCGTCCAACTGCTGTAGGGTGGCGTGCCTCCGCTGGCCGCCAAGCTCTGGGAATAAGCCAACCCGACAGTTCCGTTGGGCAGAGGGCCGGTGATGACGATGCCTACCGAGATAGTAATCGACAACGGTTGCGCCGGTGAAGTGTTGCCGGCGCTGTCCTTCACCGTGACACTGAACGAAGAGGTGCCGGAGGTGGTGGGCGTCCCACTAATCACGCCGGTGGAAGCCGCCAGCGACAATCCCGCGGGCAGCGTACCGCTGCTCACCGTCCAGTTGCTATAAGGCGGCGTGCCGCCGGTGGCCATCAAAGTCTGGGAGTAGGCCGTCCCAATCGAGCCGTTGGGCAGCGTGGTAGTAGTAATGGTCACGCCCGCGACAATGGTCAGGGACAGCGGTTGCGGCGCCGATGTGTTGCCGGCGCTGTCCTTCACCGTGACGTTGAACGAAGAAGTCCCTGCCGTAGTCGGTGTCCCGCTGAGCACACCGGTGGCGGCGGCCAGCGACAATCCCGCGGGCAGCGTTCCGCTGCTCACCGTCCAACTGCTGTACGGTGGCGTGCCGCCGGAGGCTGCCAGCGTATTGGAGTAAGCCGCCCCTACCGTCCCATTCGGCAAAGTAACGGTAGTGATGGTCACCCCGGCCACCACCGTGATGGATAGCGGCTGCGCGGGCGACGTGTTGCCAGCGCTGTCCTTCACCGTCACGCTGAACGACGATGCACCGGTGGCGGATGGCGTACCGCTGATCGTGCCGCTGCTGGCGCTCAAGCTCAGGCCCGTGGGCAGCGTTCCGCTGCTGACCGTCCAACTGCTGTACGGCGGCGTCCCGCCGCTGGCTGCCAATGTTTGCGCGTAGGCCACTCCCACCGTTGCGTTGGACAGCGAGGTGGTAGTGATCGTCACGCTGTTGACGATAGTGATCGACAGCGGCTGTGCCGGCGAGGTCGCGTGGGTGCTGTCCTGCACAGTGACGCTGAAGGAGAATGTGCCGATGTTGGCGGCGGGTGTGCCGCTGATCACACCGGAAGATGAGTTCAAGGAAAGCCCGCTGGGCAACGCTCCCGAATTCACCGTCCAACTGCTGTACGGCGGCGTGCCGCCCGCGGCCGACAGGGTCTGATTATAACCCACCCCGACCGTCCCGTTCGGCAGCGAGGTGGTGGTAATGGTCAGCCCGGACGCGACGATGATGGATAGCGGTTGCGCTGGCGACGTGTTGCCGGCGCTGTCTTTCACGGTCACGCTGAACGAGGAGGTGCCACCGGTGCTCGGTGTGCCGCTGATCACGCCTGTGGAGGCCGCCAGGCTCAAGCCCGCGGGCAGCGTTCCGCTGCTGACGGTCCAACTGCTGTACGGCGGCGTACCGCCCGTGGCGGCCAAAGTTGCCGAGTAGCCCACCCCCACCTCACCGTTTGGCAGCGAGGTAGTGCTAACGGTCACCGGCGCCACGATGGTGATTGACAATGGCTGTGCCGGCGAGGTATTGCCGGCGCTGTCTTTCACCGTGACATTAAACGAGGAGGCGCCTGCCGCGCTTGGCGTGCCGCTGATGACGCCTGTAGAGGCAGCCAGGCTCAAGCCCGCGGGCAGCGTCCCAGTGCTTACCGTCCAATTGCTGTAAGGCGGAGCGCCGCCGCTGGCCATCAAGGTCTGTGAGTAACTTACTCCTACCGTGCCGTTCGGCAGCGTGGTCGTAACCACGGTGGGTAATGTGACCACCGTGATCGACAGCGGTTGTGCGGGCGAAGTATTCCCCGCGCTGTCCTTCACCGTGACGCTGAACGAGGCCGCGCCCGCCGCGCTTGGCGTACCGCTGATGATGCCTGAGGAGGCGGCCAGGCTCAAACCTGCGGGCAGTGCTCCGCTGCTCACCGTCCAACTGCTGTAAGGCGGCGTGCCGCCGGTGGCCATCAGGGTCTGCGAGTAACCCACTCCCACCGTACCGTTCGGCAGCGAGGTCGTAACCACGGTGGGAAGCGAAACGATGGTGATCGATAGCGGTTGCGCGGGCGATGTGTTCCCGGCGCTGTCCTTCACCGTGACGCTGAACGAGGCTGTGCCCGCAGCCGAAGGCGTGCCGCTGATGACGCCCGTGGAAGCCGCCAGGCTCAAGCCCGCCGGCAGTGCTCCGCTGCTAACCGTCCAACTGCTGTAAGGCGGCGTGCCGCCGGTAGCCATCAGCGTCTGCGAGTAACCCACTCCCACCGTCCCGTTAGGCAGCGACGTAGTGACGATGGTCACGCCGGACACGACCGTGATCGACAGTGGTTTCGCGGGCGATGTGTTCCCCGCGCTGTCTTTCACCGTGACGCTGAACGAGGCTGTGCCGGCAGCCGAAGGCGTGCCGCTGATGACGCCCGTGGATGCCGCCAGGCTCAAGCCCGCGGGCAGTGCTCCGCTGCTGACCGTCCAACTGCTGTACGGCGGTACGCCGCCGCTGGCGGCCAGCGTCTGTGAATAGCCCGCTCCCACCGTGCCATTCGGCAGCGACGAAGTGGTGACCGTCAACGGGTTGATGATAGTGATCGACAACGGCTGTGCGGGCGAAGTATTACCCAAGCTGTCCTTGACCGTAACGCTGAACGAGGCCGTGGCGGCAGTCGTCGGTGTACCGCTGATGACGCCCGTGGATGCCGCCAGGCTCAAGCCCGCGGGCAGCGCACCGCTGCTAACCGTCCAACTGCTGTACGGAGGTGTGCCGCCGCTCGCCACCAGGGTCTGCGAGTAGTTCACTCCCACCGTGCCATTAGGCAGTGACGTGGTGACGATGGTTACGCCCGTGCCGACCGTGATGGACAAGGGTTTCGCGGGCGACACGTCGCCCAAGCTGTCCTTGACCGTGACGCTGAAAGACGCGGTACCGTTGGCGCTGGGCGTGCCGCTGATGACTCCCGTGGAGGCAGCCAGTGACAAGCCCGCGGGCAGCGCTCCGCTGCTTACCGTCCAACTGCTGTAAGGCGGTACGCCGCCGCTCGCGGCCAGCGTCTGCGAATAACCAACTCCCACCGTGCCATTGGGCAACGAGGATGTCGTGACTACCAGGGGAGTGATAATGGTGATCGACAGCGCTTTGGGTGCCGAAGTACTACCGGCGCTATCCTTGACGGTCACATCGAAAGACGCAGTGCCGGCGGCAGTAGGTGTGCCACTGATGACGCCGGTGGATGCCGCCAGGCTCAAACCCGCCGGCAGCGCGCCGCTGCTCACCGTCCAACTGCTGTAGGGCGGTGTCCCGCCGCTGGCCGCCAGGGTCTGCGAATACGCCACTCCCACCGTGCCATTGGGCAAACTGTTGGTCGTGATCACCGGCGGCGCCGCGCTCACGTTCAGCGTCACGTTCACCGTTTCCGTCGTCAGATTAGGGGCAGTGCACGATGTGGTGGGACAAGTGGCGTCGAACACTAAGATCTTGCCCGTGTAGCTCCCCGCGCCCAGCGTCGCCAGCACCGATGGGCTGATCCCCACACTGAACGGCGTCGGCGTATCCGCGCCGCCGGTGGTGCCGGTGGTATTGATGGTCAGCCAGTTGGATCCCGAGGTGACCGAAGTCGTGACCGCGTAAGGCAACACTGCGCCGCCTGAGACACTCGGCGTGACGCTCTGCGTCGGAGGCGCGCTGCCTCCCACCATCGCCCCAAAGGTCAGCGTAGTGGGACTGACGCTTCCCGACGGGCAGTTCGTGCACGTCGACGTGATGCCGCCGCTGATGCCGAGCGTGGTGGATGCGCCCGAAAGCACGTACGTCCCTTCGCTGGCGGTTATGGGCGAGGTAAGAATTCCGGCCTGGAATCCCAGCGGGATCGGTGCGGGAATGCTGTTCGGCGGAAACGCCACCTCGGCAACGAAAGTCGCGCCCAATATGAGGCTGCAGCCGCTCAGCGTGAACGTGTCGTCGCCGTTGTCCGCTGGGTCGTTCGTGACGATAGACCCGGTGGCCCCAGGGCTCGCGCATGGAAGCGAAAGCAGTGCAGTGCCGCACGCGCCGGCATAAAGCGTAACGGGCAAGTCCGTGAAGACGGTGGATGTCGCGGTGCCATTGAAGGGCACGTTGTCCGGGTCTATGTCCGCGGTGGCCACGAAACACTCGCCGTTCAGGCCTATCGGATCGAATGTAGTGGTAACGGCGACGCTGGTACCCGTACACGTTGCCGTTCCGCCCGTGATCACGGTCGCCGTCGTCGGAGTTGTCGTGTAGTTGCTGCCCGGACTTACGATCTTAAGGGCTGTGCCGGTGGCAATCGTGTTGGTGCCGGTAAGGGCCACCGTAGCGGTTCCGCCGGTGCCGCCGCCATTGGTGAAGGAGATCTCGCAAGTCTGAGTCGCGCTGCCGGTCGCCGTGATACCTGAAACATATGTCCCGCCCGCGACGCTAGCATCGATGATCGGGCCCAACTTGCCGTTGATGCAGATATCCACGCCGGCGGGGGGAGTGGGAATATCGGAGCAGGAAGTGACCGCTGGGATCGAGGTGTCTCTGGAGGCGGGATCCTCGCCCGCGAGGAGTTGCCTGATTCGCTCGACAGAGGCGCCCGGCGCCACTTGGGCCATCAGCCCCGCTGCCAGGCTGAGACCGACCGACAGCCCGACCATCGACTTGGTGATGAACGACGAAATTCTATGCACGTTACGATCTCCTGTGCCGGTTATGGCAGATAGCATATTCGATGATAGTCCAAAACAAGCGGCTGTAAAGTGTCGTTTGGCACATTGCAGACAGGACCACCCGAATAGGTTCTAGTACGCACCTTTTGGCGCGATCCGAGTCGTGCGGCTACGGCTAGTCCGGTCTTCGTCGGGCCACGAATTGCCCCATCGCCGAAACGAGGGCTCCTATACGCTTGCCCAGGCGCTGGTCGGCTGCCCTGGATTCCTCGGCTATGGCCTCGATGCGCGCGCCGAGCCGGTCGTCCATTTCGGCCACTTGGACAGTGAGCTTGCTGAGGTTGACCGCAACTTCGTCTATGTGGCGCTGCGTTTCGCGCCACAACTGGCGGTCTGCCTCGCGGTCCCTCCGGCGCTCCTCGGCCATGCCGGCCGTGTACCTCACCCCGCGCCGCCCGGGCGTTCACCACATTACGCGCGGAATATCCCCTTCGCCTTCAACCGCTTCTTCCATTTCCCAGCCGGCCGCCCTGTTCGCATGTGCTGATATGGAAATAAGGAGGCTCATGCCGGCGTCCGGCTGCGGCGCAAATTCATTATTCGTGTTCATTCGTGGCTTCATGTATTTCGCGCCGAGCCCCCGACGGCGCACGAAGCGGACCCAAAAAGCGCCCAGACCAGTTCGTTCGTTCACCGCAATATCGCGCCTGAAATCCCGTCGCCCTTGCACAATTACGCGCAATCGCGCACAAAAAATCAGCCTCCGGCCGCCTTTCTGGCCGTGCGCCGCGGCCCAAAGATCTACCCCACTTGCGCCACCCAAGCTACAAATGCGTTACTGTAGGTCAGTGAATCGCCCTTTTGCCGACGGCCGGCGCCGAAGGGTTCCATTACCCTCGGTACCCGGTCCGCATAGAACCGGTCGGCGCTCCGCAACTCTGCGCCGCCATACCGGTTCGAGTAGTGATAGACTAAGTAACCTAACGAGAAAGGAAAACTCAAACACGTGAAGACTTTTATCGCAATCGTCATGGCGCTGGGAGTGCTGGCGACCGCTGGATTCGCCCAGCCTGTTTGCCCAACCGGGACAACCGCGTCCTTCTGCGTTGCCCAAGTCAGCAATGCGGCCAGCGAAGCGCTTCCCCCGCTGCAGAATTCATCCATCGCCCAGGGGTCGTATTTTTCGATCTACGGCAATGGTTTGGCCGCCAACGTTTCAACCTGCGGGGCAGGCTACGCCAATTGCCTCTGGCCTCCCAGTTTCCCCTTGCCCACCGCGGTGCAGGGAACTTCGGTTGCCGTCACCGTAGGCGGAACCACCACTAACGCGTTCGTGGAGTTCGCCGCCCAGGTCACTTCCACTCTCGCGCAGATCAATGCTGTTCTGCCGTCCACCACGCCGGTTGGCACGGGAACGCTCACCGTCTCTTACAATGGCACGCAGAGCAACGCGTTCCCCATCACCGTGGTGCCCAGTTCGTTTGGAACATTCGCCCTTAACCAGGCCGGCACGGGTCCCGGCGTCATCACCGATGCGAGCTACAAAGCGCTGACCCCGTTTCACACGGCTACGCCTGGCGAGGCCGTGATCCTGTGGGGCACCGGCTTGGGTCCGGCGCCGGATCCCGCCACCGAACAAACCGCGGGCCCCTGCCCGAACGGTTGCGACCTGCGTGGCCCCAACCTGTCGGTAACCGTTTGGGTTGGGAATCAACAGGCTAGTGTGGCCTATGCCGGACGCGCTCCGGGCTACACCGCGGAAGACGAAATCGTTTTCACCGTGCCTACCAGCGTCCAGCCCGGTTGCTACGTAAGCGTGGCAGTTCAGGCCGGTCCGCCCAGCGGCACTGAGGTGATCAGCAACTTCACCAGCATGACCGTCGATCCGAATGGCGCACCCTGCCAGGATGCCGACGGCATCAATATGAACGACATCGCCTCTGTGGTTACGAGCAAAGGCCAAGCCAACGTCGCCGCCATCAGCTTGCTCAGCAACTACCTGAACTTATCGGTCGGAGGGGTCCTCTCCTTGCAATGGGATAACGATACGTTGAATGGTGAGATCGGTACCTTCAACACCACCATCCTGGATGAATTCCAAGGCTTCACCTTGGTGCCCTCGGTCGGCGACTGCACCGTTAGCCCGTTTCTGCAGTATCCGCCGCCCGTGGATCCCCTTTTGGCGGCCGTCACCTACCTGGACGCCGGAGCGGACCTGACCATACAAGCCCCCAGTGGATCGCCGGTAAGTGTACCTAAGAATACGAACGGCAAAGGTTATAGCTTCCTGGTAGGCGGCTCCACCATCGCTAATCTCCTCAGCGGCGGCGGCATCAACCCGTACTATTTGAATAGCACCGGCTGGGGCGGCTCCTCTTGGACGTACGCCATTAATTCGGGCACCTACACGGTGGCCGGAACTGGCGGCACCGGCAGCACCGCAGTGGGCGCTTTCTCCACCACTATCCCCGTATCGTCGGCCGCCGCGTCGTTCGTTTGGACCAATCAGGCCGCCGTCACCGGTAGCCCCATACCCCGTACTTCTCCGCTGACCATCTCGTGGACGGGAGGCGATCCCAATGGCTTCGTGGACATCACGGCAATTTCTTCCACGCTCCAATCCGGGATCACACCCCTTGCTTCGACGCCGGGCATTCTGGTGGAGTGCATCGTGCCGGCCCAACTCGGCACGTATACCATTCCCACCTATATACTCCAATCGCTGCCGTCCACCGTTTCTAGCAAGGCGACGGTTCCGCCGGGCGAACTCCTGGTTGGACCTGCCAGCGGTGCGGTACCGTTCAGCACCCTTCCGACCGGTCTGGATGCGGGCTACCTGTTCTATCACTTCATCGAAGGTAGCAACGTAAGCTGGCAGTAGCTGCATTTTGCACCGTGGGGCGGGCAATCATGCCCGCAGCCGGCTGTCAGCCGGCTCTTCCCCACGGGCGAAACTACGAGTGAGGCGCCGGAGCCTTAGGCGGGCTCCGGTGCAAAAATCCGACCCACGATGCTGGCAGTAGCTGCATTTTGCACCGTGGGGCGGGCAATTCTGCCCGCAGCCGGCTGTCAGCCGGCTCTTCCCGACGGGCGAAACTACGAGTGAGGCGCCGGAGCCTTAGGCGGGCTCCGGTGCAGAAATCCGTTCGCAAAGAACTTCCTCTGGATGTCGGGCCAGAACTCCGCCGCCACATTCCCAATCGCCCAGCCTCCCACGCTGGTTCCCACGCGCGTAGCCATCACCGTCCCGGTGCGGCTGGCGGACGGATAGTAGAGATTCGAAGTCCCAATGCCCAGCATCATCCCAAAAACGCCGGAAGAGTTGAACGTCGGCCGCCCCGAATCCTGCCGCGCCACCGCGATGCGGCTGAGTGAATAGGCCACCCGCGCCAGGATCCGCGACTGCGGCCCCTTGCGGAAATACCGTGGATCCTGGTGCAGCAGGCAGGCCAGTATGGCATCGCTGAACAGGTTCTGCGAACCAAAGTCGCCCAGCGCCGCCCCGAAACGCTTGGCATAGGCTACTCCTCCCTCGCCATATTTGGGCGTCTGGTTGTCCGCCTGCGAAAGTCCGGCGCTCAACGCCGCGGAGGCGATGTTGAACGGATCGCGGGTTTCCTCGAGAAAAAACAGCCACTTCTGTTTGGGCGTCAAGGGGGGCGTCGCAGGCGTCGGATCCGAAACGGTTTGATAGTTCGGAATCACGCCCAGGATGCGGTCGTGGTTCAGGCCGTCCGGCGATTGCGCGCGGGCGCACCCGCCGGCCAGCAGGCAAGCCACCACAGTAGGCGCGGCAATTCGCGCAACCGGCGTCATAGCTCGGGAGGCGCACGGCGGATGAAGAAGGTTACGACGTGGCGCAGGCACCCTGCCTGCCGCGACGGCACTCCTGCCATCGCGCCGGGCGAAGCCCGGCTAACGCGGGCTGCGCCCGCGGCGACCGCAAGAGTGCGGTCGCGGCACGCTGAGAGCGTGCGCCACGTCAGCCCGCAGCGCCGGACGTAGCCCGGCCCGCCCGTGGTCAATCCGTCCCTGCCGTCTTGAATCCCCTGTAGGCTTCGTCCAATAGCTCCACCACGTGCGCCACGCGCTGCCCCTGCCCGTGCAGGCTCACGCCCGCCCGCAGTTGCAGCGTGCAGCCCGGATTTGCCGTGGCAATCACATCCGCGCCGCTGCGGTTCACGTTCTCCATCTTGCGTTCCAGAATCTCCAGCGACATCTCGTTCTGCGTCACGTTGTAGATGCCGGCGCTGCCGCAGCACAGATCCGAAAGCGGCATCTCGCGGAACTGCAGCCCCGGTATCGCTTCCAGCAGCTTGCGCGGCGCCGCGCGCACCCGCTGGCCGTGCGCCAGGTGGCAGGCATCCTGGTAAGTGACCGTAATTGGCAGCGGGCCTAACCGCCGGTTCAGCTCGATGGAAGCCAGGAACTCCGTCACGTCGCGCACCCGCCCGGAAAACTCGCGCGCCCGCGCGGCGTATTCCGCGTCGTCTTCCAATAGCTCGCCGTACTCTTTCAACGTGGAGCCGCAGCCCGCCGCATTGGTCACGATGGCGTCGAATCCGCCCTCCGCCAGCGCCCGGATGTTGCGCCGCGCCAGCTCGCGCGCCTCCTCGCGCAGGCCGGCGTGCAGGTGCAGCGCGCCGCAGCAGCCTTGGCCGCCGGGCACCACCACCTCGCAGCCGTTCTTCCGCAGCACCCGCACGGTGGCCTCGTTCAACCGCGCGAAGCACACGTTGGCGATGCATCCGGCCATGAACGCCACGTGATGCCGTTGCTCGCCTTCCGCGGCAAAGGTCTTGCCGATCTGGCTAAAGAAGAATGGTACTTCGGCGTGCGGCGCCAGTTGTTCCACGTCGCCCAGCCTGCCCAGCAGCTTCAGGAAACCAAGCGTGCGCACCAGCTTCTGCAGTCCGCTGGCCTGGTAAAGATAAAGCACCGTGCCCAACACGGCCAGCAGGCGGTGCGATTCGAGCAGGTGTCCGAAGACGAAGCGCCGCATCCAACGCGCCGGCCGCGAGCGCACCGTGGCGCATTCAATTTCGGCGCGGGCCGCCTCCACCAGCCTGCCATATTGCACGCCCGAAGGGCAGGCGCTCTCGCAGCCGCGGCAAGCCAGGCACAGCTCGATATGCTCAACATACGAAGGGCCGATGGGCGCGCCGGCTGCCACCTGCGCCATCTGGTAGATGCGGCCGCGCGGCGAGTCCATCTCCACGCCCAACTCGCGATACGTGGGGCACGCGTTCAGACAGAGCCCGCAATGCACGCACTTGTCCAGATCCGCCTGGCGGGGCCCGGCAGTCGCGCGTTCAGATGTGACGATAGAGTCGGCCACGGTTGAGTAGACGTTGCGGATCGAACATCAGCTTGATCCGCTTCATGATTTCCAGATCCGGCCCTGGCGCCGGCCACAGGTCCATTTCTGCTTTGCGGTCTTCCGGCGCGAACTCGACCACCGTATTCGAGTGCTCGCGCGCCGTGCAGGCGGCGAACCTGGCAGCCTCGCCGGCATCCTCAAAGTAGGCGTAACAGACACCCGACCCCGCCCGGGCGATGGCCGGTCCCGGTATCGACTGTATCACAGCCCGCAGCGCTTTCAACGTGCACGGCACCCGCACTACTGCGCCATCCGGGTGCGCATCGAGGTACCGTGGCGTGAAGTTCTGGATGGCGCTCCAGAAGGCGGCGTCCTCACCGCCGGGAACTGGCTGCGCTCCCATGGCGGCCAGTTCGCGGCCGTAGCGCGCGATGGCGGCCGCATTGCCGCCCGCTCGCGCGGCCAGCACGTACGCCGGCTCGGCCGACTCCGTCGCCGCGGGACTCAGCAGATCGATGGCGGAGGGGTCCAGCGGACTCTTCAAGATGGCGTCCCGCGTCGCGATGGCTTCCTCCAGACCGGCGAACGTAAACCGGAACGTGCGTTCGTATGGCGGCTCCGGAATCAACTTGAAGTTGGCCACCGCGATGCCCGCCAGGGTGCCGAACGAGCCGATCATCACCTTGCCCATGTCCAGCCCGGCGACGTTCTTCACTACCATGCCGCCGGTTTCCACCAGCTTGCCTTCGAGCGTAGCGAATTGCATGCCGATCACCAGGTCGCGCGCCGTGCCATACAGCCGCCGGCGAGGCCCGTTGCAGTTCGCCGCCAGGATTCCGCCTATGGTCGCGGTCTCGCTGAAAGGCGGGTCCAGCGGAATCATCTGATGGTGCTCCGCCAGCAGACGGCTCAGCTCGCAGTACGAAATGCCGGCCTCCACACTGATGGTCAAGTCGCGCGGCTCGTACTGGCGGATGCGGCTCATGCATGCTGTGGAAAGAGTTATATTCGCCCGCGCGGCCGGCCCGCCCATCCGCCGCTTGGAGAAATGTCCTCCCAATTCGATCGTCTGGCCGCGGGAGGCTGCCCCGCCCATGGCCTCGGCAAGGTCCGCCGGGCTCTCCGGCCGCACCACATCGCTAAAATAATCCAACATGGGCGTAGAACACGTGGCGCAGAACCCAGTACAGAATGGTCAGCACGATGGACCCGAAGAAGGCTGCCGAAAAGCCCCTCACCGAAAATCCCGGTACGAAGGCGGATGCCAGCATCAGCAGAAATCCATTCAGGATCAGCCAAAACAGGCCCAAAGTGACGAAAGTTAAGGGCAAGGTGAGGATGCGCAGCGGCCATCCCACCAGCGTGTTCACGACGGCGATCACCACCGTGGCCACCAGCGCGGTGCCGTAGCTCCTGACTTCGATCCCGGAAATCATCCGGGCCACCAGCCACAAGGCCAGAGCGCTAAGCATCCAGTTTACGAGCAAGTGCACAAAGAGGCCTCCGGAGTTCCATAATAAGCCAATGGCCCAACTCTTTGCCGGAACTTCCGGTTTTGCCTATGCCCAATGGAAGCCGCAATTCTATCCCGCCAAGCTCCCCGCCAACAAATTCCTGGAGCATTACGCGCACCGGCTGAATTCGGTGGAAATCAATTACACTTTCCGCCGCATGCCCTCGGCCTCCACGCTCGAAAACTGGGCGGCCGCCACGCCGCCCGGATTTCTCTTCGCGCTGAAGGGGCACATGCGCATCACCCACATCCTGCGGCTGAAGAACGCAGCGGAAGCCACCACTGTTTTTCTGCGCGCCATCGACCCTCTGCGCGCGGCGCGGCGGCTGGGTCCGATCCTGTTTCAGCTTCCGCCGCAGATGAAGTGCGACATTCCGCTGCTGGCTGCGTTTCTGGAATTCCTGCCGGGCGATTTGCGCTACGCCTTCGAATTCCGCCACACCTCATGGTTGGTGGATGAGGTATATCGCCTGCTGGAGCGGCGCAACATCTCGCTATGCGTGGCCGAGTCCGAGAAGCTGGAAGTGCCCGAAGTGATCACGGCGGATTTTGTGTATTACCGCCTACGGAAGCCCGAGTATACGGCAGAAGATGTGGATGCCATTGCGGTGCGCGCGCGCGAGTTGCTGGCGCAGGGCAAGGATCTGTTCCTGATGTTCAAGCACGAAGACACGCCCGATGGGGCGCTCAATGCGGAGGAGGTGCTGCGGAAGGTGGCGGTTTAGGAACGCAACACCGGACGGTCTAACCGATCGATGCGATCCTCCAGCCGGCGAGTTTCCGAATGGATGAAGTCTCTGAGGTCGGAAAACCGGTTGTTGAATTCGCCCTCAAGGTGCGAGATCCGGTTGTTCGTATCGTCGATTCTCTTCTCCACATGCGCGATGCTGCGGTTCTGGAAGTATATACCCAGCAGATATCCGCCGACGATCACAGCCACCGGTCCCCAATTCAAAAGCGCGGGATTCATCGCCTCTATTGTACGACGGCCGCCGGAAATGTCTCAGCAGAATCGAATTGTCTTCGTCATCCCGAGCGTGTCCATCCCCGACGCATCGCAGCATTCGGCTTTGTTCATCGGGATTACGGCGTTGCCGGCTGGGGTGTGGGGCACCGCCGAAAATCTCCTGGAGGGCGGGATTTATCCCGCGCGGGGCTTTAGCCCCGCTTGGCCGCGGGCAGAATCGCCCGCCCTCCAACTGGTCTTCATCACATTTGGTCGCCCGCAGGGCAATGAGGACAGGCCCTTGGCCTGCGCGCGTCCCCTGGACCCGCTTGCGCAAAGCAGATGGTGGCCTGGGACAAGTCAGCATCATCTGGTTGTACGTCGGCATCTCGCCCGGAGAAATGGCCGAAGTGGTCACCATCGTCTGCGAGCGCTCCTTAACCACCTCGGTCAACGACATCGAGCGGCAGGACCAAATAACTCGCGCATGATGTGCCCGTGGCCCGCAGTGCCACACTCAAGGGCTATTTCGGATGGGGGATAACCTCGTTGATGCGGTAGGTGTCCCTGTCGATGGTGAAGTAAAAGCGCCAGTCGTCGTTTACGCGGGCTTGCCAACGACCATTAGCTTCGTCAAACTTCTTGGCGCGGAGCGAGGGGTGATTGAGGTTGCGCACCAGAAAGTTGATTTGCTTGATGAAAGCTTTTTGGAC
>Ga0302326_10015567_pt1 | contig 15997 bp, 11 predicted proteins | sample Palsa_T0_3_FD_202264 | JGI IMG/M metagenome (GOLD analysis project Ga0302326, IMG submission 202264) | Peat permafrost microbial communities from Stordalen Mire near Abisko, Sweden - Palsa_T0_3 | ecosystem: Environmental > Terrestrial > Soil > Palsa > Peat permafrost | place: Sweden: Abisko... | reverse complement strand
GGGAAGCACCAGCAAGTCGGGAAGCTCCAGCAGTTCAGGAAGCACCAGCAAGTCGGGAAGCTCCAGCAGTTCGGGAAGCTCCAGCAGTTCGGGAAGCTCCAGCAAGTCGGGAAGCTCCAGCAGTTCGGGAAGCTCCAGCAGTTCTGGCAGTTCATCCTCATCGGATGCGAGCCTTGCGCCGGGGTATTACGTCTCACCCAGTGGCAGCGACTCCAATCCCGGCACGCTTGCAGAACCATTTATCACGCTCGGCAAAGCGCAGACCGCAATGCGCGCGTCCAGCATCAAGACGACTTATCTTAGAGCTGGCACCTATGCGCTGACATCCGGAATCACTTTCACGTCTGCCGATGACGGGGTGAAGATCAGTTACTACCTGCCAGATGGCTATAACAGCGCCATCTTGGATCGCGGCATCCATGCGATGGCCGCGAGCGCGTCCAATTGGGTCTTCACGATCAATGGCGGCAGCAATATCACGATCGATGGATTGACGATCCAGAACTTCGGCGCGTGGGCCATAGGAATTCACGGAGGGGCGATCGACAGTGCCGGGGGCGGCGCAGCGTTTTCCGCGACCGGCACGGCCGCTAACGATACGATCATCAACAACATCATCCAGAACGGCTACACCGCCACCAGTACGGTCAACGCTGATTCCGGTTGGGCCGGCGGAGGCATACACGCCAGCGGCTCAACCGCGAACTTGCACATCTTGAACAACGTGGTGATCAACCAGTACGGCAACGGTATTCGGGCCGTGCCCACCGATGCCGGCGGCGGTTATCCCAATCCCGCCAGCAATCAGAATGGCCTGACGATTTCCAACAACGTTGTTCTGGCCACGAATCAGGGCATTGGAGACGGCGGGGCGATCTATGTTCAGGACCTTAATTTCAATTCGACTGGCATCACGATCTCTAACAACTTTATCCGCGACTACCAGGCCGATCCTGCGCTACGCAACTCGACTGTTCCTGCACGTGATGTGGCGATCTATTTGGATGAAGGCGCGTGCAATGTAACGGTTACCGGCAACATCATTGCCGCCACGGCGAACGCAATTTCAGATCCAGGCCCCTTGAACCCGAGCACGATGGCGTTCTATTCGTCCAGCGGCCACAACAACCTTTGGTCGGGGAATATCGTAGATCTTGGCACTGCAGGGGTCATTCAGGATTTTGATTACGAGTTTTTTTCTGGCAGTGGCGCGCCGGCGATGACGGACAATACCTTCACCGGAAATATCTTCATTGGCAATTGGTCAGGTGCACAACGGGGTTATGGTTCAGGAAGTGGCCCAACTGGTTTTGGTGGTGGCGGACCTGTCAACCCGACGGTGGCGCACAACATGTACTATAATTACGGCGGCGGTTCGCTCTCGACAACGGGGCCGCTGTTCCGCGACGTATCGCCGATAACTGGCAGCAACCCGCTGATCTCTGGAGCGACCTACAAGATCGGCGGCGGGAGTCCTGCAGTCGACAGTCCTGTGGACTTTCCTAGCATTGCTGGTGATTGGGGGCCGCCAGGCTACGTCATTCCGGCTACAGGCACGCCGCCCTCCCCGTGAGGCAGATTTGATATAGGGCAGACCAAACAAGGTATTTCCCAAGTGGCAACGCCTTTCGTCCCGATGGCCTGCAAGGCACCTTCACGGGGCGTGCTTGCGTCCGAAACAGCAGGTTCGGTGCCAGCCGATTTTCCCGGTCTACCAGGAAACTTTCATACTAGGTTGTAGGGTCTGCTCGCCCTGATGCTGTTTCTCGGCGGCGCAACATCGACAGAGGCGTAGCACGGCCAATACTCGACCCCAGCCCGGGCATAACATCTTCCCTGGACATAGATCGTCCTGCTTTTACCCACGCACACGAACTGTCCGGTGTTTCAGGGGCTGATCCGAATCGTTGCTCGCGGATATTGCGACCGATTCCGATCGCTGCCATTAGGGCCGCACAACCAGAGCAGTGCGCAATCCTGCTCGTTAAGTGAAATTCAACGCCCGTAAAGACATAGTTCATGCAATATCCGTATAACCGTCTGTTTTTCAAATAGTTACACTTAGCGAGACGATCAGGGAAAGCCGCGATTGCGCACTTCCGTGCGCGCAGTAAGATAGTTCCACGAGCGAAACGACGCTACGCGCGAGGGAGGGGCGTACGTAGCTTGGAATGCCCGCTCTAGCGATCAGTAAGGAGCACCCATTGATATGCATTCAGCCGACGGCCAACCGATCACGCCGATGGAACCGCTCCACCGATTGTCTGACAGAGCAGAGCCCGCGCCGAGCATAGTGATCGGCTCCAAAGTGAAATCATCCCTATCTAATATGAATCGCCTCGGTACGTGGCAGTCGCGGACACGCACAAAGCCGTTGAGTCAGCGGAATACGGACCATGGGGTCAAAGCGTTGCGCGATACAGACGGGGAGCGTGGCATGCTGCGTCAAGATCGAGCACTTAGGCACAGGTTACCTGTGGCGGAACACACGATATGAGTATTCGGCGGTTCATTTTAATCATACGGGCGCGTTGGGGAATCGTGCTGACAATCGTACTGGCTGCAGCGTTGGTCGCTGCCGCGATGAGTTTGCTGTTACCCAAGCAATATCTCGCCACTGCTTCGGTTCTTGCTGATATCAAAGCCGATCCTGTAGTAGGCAATCCTAATCCATCTCAAATGGCTTCGAATTACATCGCAACTCAGATTGACGTTGTCAATAGCGATCGTGTAGCACGTCATGTCGTTGAATTATTGGGGCTGGAAAATGATGCGCAATCGAAGCAAGAATGGAAACAGGCGACAGGCGGCAGCGGCGACCTAAAGGCGTGGTTGGCTGAAGGCCTTCGGTTGCATTTGCGCGCGACTCCGTCGCGTGAGAGCAATGTTATCACTATCGGCTTCCAATGGACTGATCCACAGCAGGCTGCGATCTTTGCGAACGCCTTTGCACAATCCTACATACAGACGAGCGTGGAGCTAAAAGTGGCGCCTGCCAAGCAATATGCCGATTGGTTTAAAGAACGCTCGGATGAGCTTAGCAGCGAGTTAGCAGCCAAACAACGGCAGCTCGCGGATTTCGAGCGCGACGAAGGTATCGTCCCAACTGGTGAACGCTTGGACATCGAAGCGTCACGGCTCGCCGAACTATCAACGCAGCTCGTTCAGATTCAGGCGCAGCGTCAAGATAGTCAATCGCGCCAGCGGAAAATCGACAACATAGAGTCGCTGCCGGAAGTCTTGCAGAGTCCGGTAGTGAGCGCGTTGAAAGCACAGTTGTCGAACGCGGAAATCGCGCTCGACAAATTGCGAGAGCGCTTGGGGGACTCGCATCCACAATACATTCAAGCCAAGTCCGAGGTCGATGAGTTGCACGAACGTATTGCGCAAGAGAGCGAGAGGATTGTTGGCTCTATGAAGACAACCGTCGCTGTTAATTCACGACGTGAGAGCGCAATTCGCGCAGCGCTCGAAGAGCAAAAAGCACACGTACTGGAGATGAAGCATCAGCAGGACCAGGCCGCGATATTGGCAGATGCAGTGCAAACGGCGCAGCGCAACCTCGAAGCCGTCAACCAGCGTCTTGCACAAAGCAGCCTCGAAAGCTTGTCGCAGCAAACGACGCTAGTATTGCTGACTCCCGCCACCGCGCCGTTTATACGCGACAGCCCTAAGCCCAGACTAGACATGTTGATCGCGCTATTTCTAGGCACGATCCTCGGAGTTGCCACCGCGCTAATTGTGGAGCATAGGAACCAGCGCGTGCGGAGCGAAGAGGATTTATTGCACGTAGTTGGTGTGCCACTTCTAGGAAGAATCCGTGCGGCTACTGCGGAAATTGCCGAAAGTGCGATTACGGCGCGGCTGACGAGAGACATGGAGTTCTTCCCAATTGCTCGTCGGCTCAAATAGCGTGCTTAGGCCACGATGAATACAACAACTGACAGCGCCGTCGCAGTAGAAAGCACGAGTCACGATCGTGGTCGATCTATCGGGGCAATCCTTGTCGAGCATGGAAAGCTAAAACCGGACGATGTCGAGTTGATTCAGAAACACGCCAGCGAACATCGCATTCGCTTTGGCGACGCCGCGATACAGCTCAAACTAATAACTTCCGAAGATGTAAAATTTGCTTTAGCACGACAATTTAAGTTTCCGGACTTTCTTCGAGGCGATGATGGCGTAGCAGATGAGGTCATTGCCGCGCACGGGCCTCAAAATGAGATTGTTGAGCCTATTCGCAGACTGCGCAGCCAGCTAATGATCCGGTGGCTGAACGCTGCCAGCCGTAAAGTCCTGGCGATCACTAGCGCTGATCGCAGGGAGGGTCGCAGCTGGCTCGCAGCCAATTTGGCCGTTGCGTTTGCTCAAGTGGGAATGCGCACTTTGCTGATCGATGCGGATATGCGTTACCCCCAGCAGCATCGATTATTCAATCTCGACAACTCATTGGGTCTGTCGGCGTTTTTGACTAATCGAGGTGGCCCGTCCACTGTGTGCCGTGTTCACCCGCAGCTGCGGCTATACGTGTTACCTGCTGGAAGCGTTCCACCCAATCCTCAAGAATTACTTGCATGCCCTGCGTTCGGCGTAGTAATTGACCGCTTTGCCGAGCAATTTGATAATGGAATCGTCTTAATCGACACCCCGGCGGCAGCCGAAACCTCAGACGCTCAGCTGATTGTCGCTAAGGCGGGAGCGGCCTTTGTACTTGGGCGACGCAACCACACCCGCCAAGCCAATTTGGACGCCGCCATGCGTGACCTCAAAAGCACGGGAGCAGAGATCGTAGGCTGCGTGCTCAACGAATACTAGGCGTCGCTTCTAAAGTGAGCACATGGCGTCCCGCCGTCTCCACCCCTTGTCTTAAGCGCATAGATGCTGCCGTGGCCACTTGGCCATGGGCCCGCGACCGAATTCTGCCGGACGATAGCGCATATGCGACCAGAATTGACCGTTAGGCGAGCTCTGACGTCATGACCAGCGTCACAAAGCGCGTTGCTGCCGGCATGGGTGCGAATGCTTTTGCCCAGGCGCTCACCATCGGAATTCAGTTGGCATCATTGCCGATCTTTCTTAGGTATTGGGATATCTCGAGATATGGCCTTTGGTTGATGATATCTGCGGTACCGTCATATTTTGCGATGGCCGATTTAGGCATGGTGACGGCGGCTGCTAATAAGATGACCATGGCACTCGGTCGCGGCGACATCGCTGAGGCTAATACTGTGTTTCAGAGTGCGCTGCTATTCATGCTAATAACCTGTGGCACATTGGGCGTCATAATTGTTCCAGTAGTTCTTGCGCTTCCGCTACCGAGCCTGCGTAGCTTCGATCAACGTGCCGCTCTTTGCGTTCTCATTTTGAGTGTGTTGTTCGGTTTCTTTGGAGGCTTATCAGAGGCTATCTTCAGAGCCACCGGTCGGTACGGTCTAGGCACAACGCTGGCGAATCTAATTCGCTTGGCCGAATGGTGTGGGTCTATTATTGGATTAGTCATATTTGGCAGCCTATCGTCGGTCGCGATAGGTGGTTTGTCTGCCAGGTTAGCGGGACTGGCTGTGCTTATCGCGCTGTCCGCTGACGGCAAGTCTGGCATTAAGTGGAACCACACCTGTGCAAAGTGGACAGAAGTGCGAGCCATGACGAAGCCAGCACTTTCTTTCATGTTGTTCCCCATGTCGAACGCTCTCGGCTTGCAGGGAATGACCCTGCTAGCGGGTTATGAGCTTGGACCTATTATGTTGGTAACGTTCAACACTTACCGGACGCTTGCGCGGATTGCAGTGCAAGTTGCCGGTGTATTCAGTTTATCGCTTCAGCCTGAGTTCTCCCGTTCCTATGGAATGGCAGGCGCGGAAGGCGTCGTTGTAATGTATCGACGCGGCGCTTTGCTGGGAATTATTCTGGCAGTCAGTTTGAGCGTTTTTCTTTATTTTAGCGCCCCGCTTCTGCTCAGGCTCTGGACTCACGGTAAGATTGGATTTCAAGCTCCTTTGATGCTGTTAATGCTTGTTTACGCAGCTGTAGCAGGCGCGTGGTATGTTCCACGAATGCTCCTCATGTCGACCAATAAACATTCCCAATTGGCGTTTTGGTGCTTGACCATCTCCGCCATATCGCTTGTCGTGGCAGCAGCGCTTTGTCGGCCGTGGAAACTCGAAGGACTTGTGACTGCCATGATCCTGTCAGAAGTAGCGATCGCAATTATTTGCGCGCGCCTGGCGGAGAACGTCGTCTTAGTACCGAGATTCGGCATGACCAAGGATCCCGCGTGAAAGCGGGGCGCGGCTGTGCTCTGGACCAGCGCTCTAGCCGTACGCGGTCCCGCAAATGAATGGCTCTGCCGCCAAGGGCTTGTATCCACCGTGACAGCTGACATCAGACGGTATAAGCGATGGGAATTGGAGGCGCCATTTGAGAATATCCTGAGAACAATCATACAGAGAGTGTTTGACACGAAATGATGGCGGATACGAGGCAAACGCTGACCAGTAGGCGTGCAATAGTGGGTGCGCTGGGGGCTCTGACTGTAATTGCATCGATCCTACAAGTCTTGATCGACGCCTCAGCAGAGAATATCGAGAGCGTGTGCTGGGTGTTTGCGTCATCGTTCTCTATCCTTCTGTACATAGGATACAGCGACGCCATCGAAGAACAGCCGCTGTCGACATTGTCCCTACTAGGATTCTGCGTCACGACCCAATTCGGTGCCTTACTCGCTCAAACCGCTGCTTGGACGGCGCTGCGATCGTCACTATACAACCCTCACTTAACCTTCTCGACCCTCGCTATTTGCCAAGGCATCGCCATATTGGTGCATGCCGTGTATCGCTTTTTTTCTTTTACGAAACCCGTAGAAAAGCGGATCTTACGCAGGGCCTTAACGTGGGCCGGGCTGTACGAGGTGCCATCGGCTGGAGCGCTGTGGATCATGGGCTGCATCGGGCTGCTCGGCTTCATTTTTGGCACGAATGAGGGGATAGGGGGAAAGGTCGCCGATGGATTCAGATTCCTGACGTGGGCGCCATTTCTGATCCCCATATATCACCGGCGAGTTGGGGATTCATATTGCAATGCTCGACTCAACTGGGTGCTGCTCGTTGGATTCAGCCTTGTTGTCGTATTTCTCGGCATGGGATTGAACTATCGGCAGATTATGTTCTTTGGGGTCGTCACGGTCGCTCTGCTCTTCATGCTCTCGGGACTTCGCAGTAACTTGACGGTCACTTCGGCGGCGGTTTTTAAGGTCGCAATTGCAGCCGGCGCCATATTTGCCGTGTCAGGTCCAATTTCCGATCTCGCCACGGCAATGGCCGTCGCTCGGGCGCACCGTGGGAAAATATCGGAAATCGAAATGATTTCGACCACGTTCGATGTCTGGATGCATCGTCCCTATTTGATAGAAGCATTTCGGTCCGACGAGAAGGCCAGCTTGTCGTTCAGCGGATACGATGAGAGCTATATTGCCAACCCATTGCTCGCACGGCTTGTAGAAACCAAGTTTCACGATAACTCGCTGCATTTCGGCGAACTGCTCAACGCCACCGATATAGAAGACCTCTCTCGGTTTACGAAAACTTCGCTTTGGGATGTATTTCCAGAGCCAGTGCTAAAGGCATTCGGGGTGGTGGCCAAGAGCGATTTTTTTACTGCTACCCTTGGAGACTATCTAGCATATTTGAGTCGCGGTACGCCGCTGGGCGGCTTGAAGACCGGGTCAGTGCTCGCGCAGGGGCGCGTTCTTTTTGGAGGTCTGTTCCCGTTTGTCTACGCGCTCATGTGCCTGTTTATTTTCGCGATCATGGATCTCCTTACGGAGAGATCGTCGGTCGGCACAGCCTTTATATCTGCGATAGGGATGATGAAGATATGGCAGCTGTTTATTTACGGTGTAACCGCTGAAAGTTTTGAGGCAGTTGCCATTTTCGTTTTTCGTGAAGTCCCACAGATGATCGCGCTTTATTGTTCTTTGCTCGGAATCTGCAAGATATTCTTGCGCCATAGTAAGACCCCCAAAAGCGAGAACGCTGCACATGGCGGCCACCGAGCAGCTTAATCTGGTATTGTTTTGCCACCCACAGTTTTGGGTGGGCCAGAGCATGACTCGCTTTGCGCGGATGCTGCAACTATCGTACGAAGCGCGTGGTCATCATGTGCAGATCCTGTCCCCAACAGCCCGATGCTACAAATTGTTCTCAGGTAGCAAGCTTGCCAAGTGGGCGGCCTACGTCGATCAGTACATATTATTCCCGCGCGAAATCCGCAAGGCCTTGAAAAACATACCCCCGGACGCTTTGTTTGTATTTTGCGATCAGGCGCTGGGGCCATGGATGCCATTGGTGGCTCACCGACCACACGTCGTTCATGTGCACGATCTACTGGCTTTGCGTTCCGCGCTGGGTGATGTGCCAGAAAATCCCACCTCGATAACAGGCAGCATCTATCAGCGGTACATTCGCCGAGGGTTTCGGCACGCGCGTCACTTTATTTCTGTTACTGACAAGACGAGAGAGGATCTTCATCGTTTCGGCAACGTGGCGGCGTTGACTTCGGAGGTCGTGCACAACGGTTTAGCGTTTCCTTATAGCAAATTGGAACCGAGCGACGCTTTTCGGATTCTTCGTGCTGCAGATCTTCCGGCGAATCCCCGCGGCATGTTACTTAATGTTGGTGGCAGGCAATGGTACAAGAATCGAAGTGGGATCATTGCTTTATACGCACGTTACGCAACTCAGGTGGCGGACCCATTGCCGCTATGGTGTCTCGGCGCGAAGGCCTCCAAAAAGGATGAAGCCGCGCTGCAGAAAGTCCCGAGCAATGGAAGCGTCCTATTCTTTCAAAATTTGGATGACCGTACATTGCAAGCGGCATATTCGTATGCCCGAATGTTTCTATTCCCGAGCCTGGCGGAGGGCTTTGGTTGGCCGTTGATTGAAGCTCAAGCGTGCGGTTGCCCTGTCATCACCACTAACGAGGCCCCCATGAACGAAGTGGCTGGTCCCGCTGCTCGCTATTTGCCGCGGTTGCAGCCAGGCGGAGATATGGAAGCATGGGTCGCACACGGCGCCGAGACGCTCAAAGAAGTGCTGTCACAGACAGACGCGCAGCGAACTCAGATCTCCGAGCGCGGGATCGCCTGGGCCAAGGGATTCGATACCGATACGGCGATTGACAAATACCTTGCTGTCTACCGAATGGTGCTGGAGCGCTGCGTCGACAAAGCCGCGATTGAGCTCGAGGCCCCGAATATCACGTGACACAAGGACTACAATGTCAATACTCTCCATCAGAGCCCTGAGCGCGCCGTGCTGGCAGGTCATAACATACCGATTGCGTAGAGGCCTTAGCTACGGATAAGCGACCGTGAGACTCCTGCTGGTATTGCCAAGCGTAGATCCGAGAAAGGGCGGTACCGCGGAAGCAGTCCGTCAGTTAGGGCTACAACTTGGGAAACTCGGTTGTGGCGTGGACGTGGTTAGCCTCGATGATCCGAAGCTGTCGTTCGTCCCGGAGTACCCGCTAACAGTGTTCGCGCTGGGTCCGTCAAGGGGGACCTATAGCTATAGCAAGAGTTTGGTACCCTGGCTCAAAGCTAACACGGGAAAATATGACGCGGTGATCGTCAATGGCCTATGGCAATACCACAGCTTTGCTGTCTGGCAGGTCCTGCGACGGCGCGACATTCCATATTATGTATTTCCGCACGGCATGCTGGATCCGTGGTTCAGGCACACTTATCCACTTAAACATTTGAAGAAGTGGTTGTATTGGCCATGGGCGGAGTATCGCGTTCTGCGCGATGCGCGTTGTGTCTTATTCACCAGCGATGAGGAGCGGCGTCTCGCACGACAATCCTTTTGGCTATATAGAGCAAATGAACAGATAGTTGCATTGGGGATCAATCCGCCTCCCGCTAACGCCGATGATCTTAAGGAAAAATTTCTTGTGGCTTATCCGTGGCTGCACGGGCAGAGAATTCTGCTGTATATGAGTCGGGTTCACGAAAAGAAGGGTTGTGATCTACTGATTCAGGCGTTTGCTGATGTGGCGCACCGCGACCCATTGTTACATCTGGTTGTGGCCGGGCCGGGTCAAACGGGATTAGTCGCAAGGCTCAAGAATCTCGCCGAGAACCTCGGTGTGATGGATCGCCTTAGTTGGCTTGGGATGCTACAAGGTGATATGAAGTGGGGAGCGTTTTACAGTGCGCAAGCGTTTGTGTTGCCATCCCACCAGGAGAACTTCGGCATTGCGGTCGCTGAGGCAATGTCCTGCGGCCTCCCAGTGTTGATCTCCGACAAAGTAAATATATGGCGTGAAATTAAGAACGATGGCGCCGGGTTCGTTGCCTCAGACTCTTTGGAAGGAACGGTAGAGAATTTGGAGGCGTGGCTTGACCTCGATGTCCAAGAGCGTATCGATATGGCGACCTGCGCCACAACGAGCTTCCAACGGCGCTTTACGGCGGATGCGATGGCGAAATCGCTGGTTCGCGTATTGGAGGACAACGCATGATTCGTCTGGTTAAGTGGTGTTACTGCGTAAGGTCAATGACTCAAGAGTTCTCTTCTCCGATGAGGAGAACAATTGAGGGTCGCTATCCCATGTGTAATATTGATTAGCGGATGGTAGATTCGCTCCCGACCGAGATGCGTCCAATGACCGAGCAGGAGACCGTCTGCACATACGCTAGCGGGAGACGAGGCTCTCTGGCAGCGGCAGTGTTGTTCTGTGCGCTGTTCGAGGGGTGCGCGAGCGGCGATGGCGAATCGGCCGCCCCTAAATTGGGCGCTCCGCTCGAATATTACGTCTCACCCAGTGGCAGCGATTCCAATCCCGGCACGCTATCGGCGCCTTTCCTAACACTCTCGCACGCACAGTCTGTGATGCGAGTCCCCGGCAATGCCAAACGGCTCTATTTGCGTGTCGGCACGTATTCCAGTGTGCCGCTGACCTTTACGCCTGCTGACAGCGGCGAGATTTGGACCTACTACCCCCCTGATGGCTATAACAGCGCCATATTGGATGGCGGATCGGTTGGCATGCGCACGGGCGTCAATGTCATTACGATCGATGGCACCAGTGACTTCACGGTCGACGGGCTGCTGATCCAGAACTTCAGGAATTGGGGCATCGGCATTCATGGTGGCCCGGCCGATCCGGTCGGTGGGTTTCCTACCGAGGCCCCCACCGCCGTCAATGTCACCATCATGAACAACATAGTCAACAACGGATATACCGACAACACCTCTGGCGCCAATCTGGGCTGGAGCGGAGGCGGGATTTGGGCTAGCGGATCAACTACAAACTTACACATACTCAACAATGTCATAACGAATCAGTACGGCTCCGGGATCCGAGTAATTCCTACTGACACGAGCGGCACCACCAATCCTAACGGTAATTATAATGGGCTCACGATCTCCAACAATGTTTGCCTTATCACCGACCAGGCGACTGGAGACAATGGCGCGATATACATACAGGATACGAATTTTGATTCGGCCAATATCACGATCTCAAATAACTTCATCCGTGATTATCAGGCCAATCCATCCCTGCGCAGCGCAGCTATCCCAATTCGGGACGTGGCGATCTACTTAGATGAAGGCGCCTCCAATACCACTGTAACAGGGAATATTGTTGCCAATACAGCTTATGCCGTTACCTCTCCTGGCCCTTCGACTATAAGCACTACAGCCTTTTACATGTCGACAGGGCATAACGACACTTGGTCTGGAAATATCGCCGATTTAGGCACGCTCGGCATCATTCTGAATGCTAATTATGAATTGCATTCCACGAGCGATCCGGCGATGTCCGGAAACTCTTTCACCAACAATATATTTGTTGGGAATTGGTCTGGACCGCAAGAATCATACGGCTCCTCGTACGGGCCGTACGCATATGCAAGCACGGCGAATCTAAGGACTCTGGACTTTCCGACGGTGACGCACAACATGTACTACAACTATGGCAGCGGATCTCTGTCCACTACCGGCCCTCAATTTGGTGACGCCGAGCCGACGACCAATATAAACCCGCAAGTTTCCGGTCTCGCCAGCCAGTATTACGCGATTGCCTCCGGTAGCGCGGCATTTGCGAACCCAGTGAACTTTCCAGGAATCGCTGGAAATTGGGGCCCACCGGGTTATGTGATCCCAGCGACAGGAACGCCGCCCTCGCCCCAGATCCAGCCGTAATGAGCATGATCCGCCACCGCGTTGCGATGCTCCATCGTCTCGGGGATGTCGGCAAACCGTGAGCGGCGTGCAGGATAAAGTGGGTGTGTTCCACCCAGGAACGCAGCATTCCTGGCAAACGGCGCGGGCTCTGCACGAGATTGGGCGTCTTCGTTGGTATGCAACCTCGATCTTCTACCAGCCCAGCCGGTGGCCCTATCGAGTCACTAACTATCTGCCCAATAGTCTTCGAAACAAGGCGATTGCCGAGTTCAAGCGGTTCTATCATCCAATGCTTCCGCCTGGTTTGGTTTACACAGCCGGTATCCATGAATGGATCGAGAGAGGCCTTAGCCGCCTTGGATTTAATCGGGCTGCCGGTCGCATGAATTTCTGGGGTAATCGTGCTTTTTCAAAATCCATATGTAAGCTGATGAAAACAAAGCCGGTTCGGGCCGTATGGGGTTATGACACATCGTCAGCCGATGCCTTTGGGCAGGCCAAGCAATTAGGGATGCTGACGATTCTAGATAGGACCATCGGCGACCCGCGAGTCTACAATTCGATAATGCAGGAGGTTTACGAGCAGTATCCGGAGTTTTTTAGAAATAGAGATTTCCGAATTTCGCAGAAAAGTATTGACGTGCAAGATATGGAGTACAGCCTTGCTGACCGAATTCTGGTTGGAAGTCGTTTTTGTGGAGAGACCATTTCAAGCCCTCTAGCCAGACCGGATGTTGCGCAAAAGATCGAAATCGTTCCTTATTGTTATGACGATGTTTTCTTCAAACCCGTCGTTTCGCCACCGCATCCGGCAAATAAGCCAGTACGCTTTCTCTTTCTTGGTCAAGCTGCGCCGAGAAAGGGCATTCATTTGCTTCTGAAGGCGTTTGCCCGCATTCCAAGTTCCGCCGCGACACTAACTATAGTAGGACCACTGCATATCCCAGCCGATGTATTTGCTCGCTTTGCCGAGAGAGTTACTCTATATCCACAGGTCGCTCGTAGCGACGTCGCTCCCTTTATACGAGATTGCGATTGTCTGGTTTTCCCTAGCTATTTTGAGGGCTCCGGGATCATTGTTTATGAAGCTCTGGCTTGCGGCCGAGGCGTCATTCAATCCACAAACGCAACCCTAGATGCCATCCCAAGCGCTGGATTGGCCTTACACAGACTCGACGAACAGACGCTATACGAAGCACTTATGCATGTTATCGATCACCCAGACATTCTCAGTCAGTGGCAGGCGAACGCTCCCAAGGTGGCAGAGCAGTTTACCTTCACGCGTTATTGCGAGGCCGTATCGAGAGCTCTGTCCAGGATCATGTGATCGAACTGAAGAGACAAATGGCGAAGCTCCTGATATTTGAAACGCACCCGATCCAGTATCGTGCTCCCGTATTTCAGGCGTTGGAGCGTATGAGGCCCGGTCAATTTGAAGTCATCTATGCTAGCGACTTTTCTATTCGAGGACACAAGGATGTGGGGTTCAACGAAAACGTCGCGTGGGACGTGCCATTACTAACAGGCTATCGCTATCGCGTATTGGGTAACGAGAAGGGGCGCGGAATCGAAACCTGGTCGGGGTTGAGCGCGAGGGGAGTTGATCGGATTATCAATGACGCGCAGCCCAGTGCGATATTACTCTCGTCACTATCTTACGCGTTTAGTTGGGCCGCCTATCTGGGAGCACTGCGTCGTCGAATCCCGGTATGGATCCGCGTGGAGACCCAAGATGAGGCCTTTTCGAGGGGGAAGATTAAGAGCGTCTTTCGCTCTCTTGTTTATAGAGTCATTTATCTTGGCGTTTCCAAAGCCTTTTACATCGGCGCGCTGAATCGCGAGCACTTGCTTCGGCACGGAGTCTCGTCGGGGCGCTTGGTTGCCGCGCATTACTGTGTGGCGGATCACCTCGTCAACGCCAGTGAAGTTGAGAAGAATAGGCTGCGCGACGATTTGCGTAGCCGCTTCTCGATTCGTGGTGAAGATCTTGTTATTTCATTTTTTGGCAAGCTTATTGAAAAAAAGGATCCTGGTATTCTTTTACGAAGCCTTGGCCGACTGAAAATAAAAGGCGCGCGGCGAGTGCATTGCTTGATTGTCGGATCAGGAGAGTTAGAGCCGGCTCTGCGGCTGCAGGCAAAGGAACTAGAGGCATCGAATGACGTAAGGACTATATTTACCGGCTTCATCAATCAATCCCAATTGCCCCCTTACTATCTTGCAAGCGACATTGTGGTTCTGCCATCACACCGTATGGGGGAAACTTGGGGTCTCGTAATAAATGAAGCTCTCCAGGCCGGCTGTGGGGCAATCGTTTCTGAGATGGTCGGCTGTCATAAGGATTTCTCCGGCTGGGAGCGCGTACGGGTATTCCCGCACGGCAATTCGGAGGAGTTGGCAAGGGCCTTGGAGGACCTCGCCGCGTACCCCAGAAGCTTTGATTGGGCCCGGGATAAATTGAAGGATTATTCAGTGGATCGCGCAGCTTTAGCGCTATTGAACTCGCTTGACGCTATGCCTGAACCGTGACCGGCCGGCGAGCAATGGATGGTCTCGGTCGCGCCTAAGTGTCGCTGGCGGGCGTGCTTGCTCAGGTGGCGATAAGCCCTGCTCTCAGTTGGATTTCAGTCCGTAGACATCCAGCTCACCAGAAATCGTGGTCGAGCCGTAGACTCCCCCTACATTGTTGCCACGCGTTCCTAGATAGACCTTCCCGTTTACGACGGTCGGGAGCGTGAATTTCACCGCATTGCCCGCCACGTCTGTGCTCACCATTGTGCTGTCCCATAGTTCGGTCGCAACGCTCGTCGCGTTGTAGGCGTACAGCTTTGCCGGGCCGCATGTTGTTGCGGTTGCCTTCGAACAACTATTGCTGTTCACAGCCCAGACGATACCGTTGGTCGTTCCTGCCGCTGACACGGACGGAGTGCTGCCCGGAAAGCCGAAGAGATTGGTGGAGGAAGTCACGAGAGTGAGCTGCGGAACCGTTGGGTTGAGCACATACTCGGTCAACGGACCTGAGGCGCCAGCCAGATAAAAATTATTGTTCCAGTACGCTCCTGTGGCAAAGATTCCATAGCCGAAACTGACTGGCTGTACAGCGTTGCTATCACCCGAGCCGCCGAGCAGATCCCGATTCAGCACGTAAAGGGTCTTATCCTTGCCGCCACCCATGACCAGGTGTGGCTTCGGACTGCCCGCAGGCAGATCGACCAGGACCGCGCCGCCGGAGCCGAAATCGTGGTCGAGGGATTGGTCCGTCGACTGATCCGTGGGCGTGAAGTATCCCGTGTTCGCGGCCGTCGAGACCGTCAGAGTGCTCGTCAGTTTGAGAAACGAATCACCGTAATCATTATTCGGTGCAGTGGTATTGCTGGCGTTGAATCCCCCATTGCCGGTAATGACATAGATGTAGTTGCTCGAATCGACGGCCGGGGCGCCGTTTGACATCCAGATGCCGCCGTCCTGGAGGTTCGGTGTCGCATTGAAGACCGCTGTCCGCGTGAATGCGGAGCCATTGAAGCTGTAACCAATCATCCAGCCGTACCAGGGGCTGGTATCCTCGTGGGAAGCCCAGGGGATGTACACGATGCCGTTGAGGAGTGCCAGTCCGCCTCGCTGGTTCTCCTGTTTTGCGCTGAAAGTATCGGTGCTGCCGCCGTCGCCTGTGCCGGGATAGGTTCCGGCAATCGTAACCGGGGAGCCGGTCTTCTCATTGCCGGTGGGCGTATCGATGGCGTGCAGACGCTGATAAAACGCCGGGGTGGCGCCTGTGGTATTCACCGATTTGGAGACCACGTAGAGGGTGC